>Ga0207674_10007062_pt1 | contig 13125 bp, 11 predicted proteins | sample KBSCornC72_FD_184303 | JGI IMG/M metagenome (GOLD analysis project Ga0207674, IMG submission 184303) | Corn rhizosphere microbial communities from Kellogg Biological Station, Michigan, USA - KBS Corn C7-2 (SPAdes) (version 2) | ecosystem: Host-associated > Plants > Roots > Rhizosphere > Soil ... | reverse complement strand
AAACAGCCGTGCTAGACTCGGGCGAGCGACTCTCGCGACAGATGGAGGTGACGATGGGTATTCTCGACGGTCTTCTGAACGGGCTCGGCGGCGACAATGCCGACGTCACCAACCTCGCGGCCAAGGTCGGTCTGTCGCCCGAGCATGTGCAAATGGCGATCGCCGCTCTCGCCAAGTTCCACCCGATGGACGTTGACACGGCCGAAGGGGCAGCGGCCGAGACGGGGTTGCCGACCGACAAGCTCCAGGAAATCATCGGGCATATCGGCGGCGAAGGCGCGCTCGGCCAATATGCGTCGATGATCCAGGGCGGCCTAGGGAACTTCCTTGGCAAGAATTGATCGGTAGCTGACGCGAGCAGACGTGCCCGGCGCGCGCCGGGCCGTTCCGCTTTTTACGACTTCTTAACCACGCGCGCCGACCCTGCGGGTCGGAGGTGCCGCGGTGTCTTTGCTGGCCCAATTCGAAGGACTGACCGAGAGCGGCGAGCGGCGCCGGGCGGATCGCCGGCCGCTCACGCTGGCGATCACCGCAACCGTACCCCAGTCGCCCGATCTCGCGGCGACCATCCACGATCTCTCCGAAACCGGCTTCCTGCTCGAAACCCAGGCACAGCTGACGCCGGACCAGCCATTCGAACTGTTCCTCCCGCTCGCCGGAGCGGTCGAGGCAACGGTGGTGTGGCGCACCGAGCATTTCTACGGATGCCAGTTCCGCGAGCGCGTTCCGCGCGCAGCGGTTAGCGCGGCGCTGTTGAAGAGCGTCCCTCGCGAGGGTGAAGAGCAGCGACCGGCTCAGAATCTCGTCGACCAGTTGCGCGACATGAACGCGCGGGTCGAGCGACTTGGCCAGGATCTCGACCGCGCGATCGACGACCTTTCGGCGCTACGGCCTGGGCAGCGCACCGCCGATCCCGACGCGGTCATCGCGGCGGCCCTGCCGCGATCTGCGATCCCGCTGCCTCCGGAGCCAGTGGTTCGGACCGAACTCGAACCCGAGCGATCTTACGAGCCGGCGCCGGTGAGCGAGAGCGACCCGGCGCAGTGGGTGATCATTGTCAGTCTCATGCTGGCCGGGTTGGCAGCCTTGATCCTGATCGCGGCCCTGCTGGGCCTACCGCTGGCTTCCTAGGCTGGCGGGAGCGAACGGTCCGTTTCGACCGTCAGGCAATTTCCTTCGACCCCCGTGATGCGAACGCGGTCGCCGACCGCAGCCGGCCCGCCGCGCGCACTCCACTCGCTATCGCCGACCCGGACCCGGCCGCCATGGTCGTCGACTGCAGCGACGACGGTCACAACCTTGCCGACCAGGCGGCCAGCGCGGTTGTTGAGCAAGGGATCGGCGCTGTCGACTGCGCGGTTGGCGTAGATCCGGCGGCCGACGAGAACGGCGATGATCGAATATAATACGAACAGGGCGAGTTGCGGCGCCGCGCCGAGGCCGAACAGCAGGGTGAACAAGCCCGTGGCCATCGCCGCAGCGCCGAGAAAGACGAGAAAGAAGCCGGGCGCCATGACTTCAAGGATCAGCAGCAGGACGCCGCCGATCAACCACAGCCAACCCGAGTCGATGCCGAGCGAGCTCATGAATTGCTTTCGGATTCACCCGGCACGGCCTTGGCACGCACGCCCGGAACGAGCTTGGCGCTGCCCGGCCCGAAAGCCTCACGCGCCAGCTCACCGATCCCGCCCAGCGTTCCCATGAGCTGGGTGGCCTCGACCGGGAACAATATCGTCTTGGCATTTGGCGACGTCGCGAACTTGCCGAGCGCTTCGACATATTTCTGGGCGATGAAATAATTGATCGCCTGCGTGCTTCCGCCCTCGATCGCGTCACTGACCGACTTGGTCGCATTGGCTTCGGCCATGGCTGAGCGCTCGCGCGCTTCGGCATCGCGGAACGCGGCCTCCTTTTGCCCTTCGGCCTGGAGGATCCGAGCCTGTTTTTCGCCTTCGGCGCGGAGGATCTCGGATTGGCGCATACCTTCGGATTCTAGGATCGACGCGCGCTTTTCACGCTCGGCCTTCATCTGCCGGGTCATGGCGTTGACGATGTCCTGCGGCGGCCGAATGTCCTTCAATTCGACGCGGGTGATCTTGACGCCCCACGGCTCGGTCGCGTGATCGACCACTGCGAGCAGCCGCGCGTTGATCTCGTCGCGCTTGGACAGCGTCTCGTCGAGGTCCATCGACCCCATCACTGTCCTGAGGTTGGTGGTCGAAAGCGCCATCAGCGCACTGTAGAGGTCGCTCACTTCGTATGCAGCCTTGGCGGCGTCGATCACCTGGAAGAACACCACGCCGTCGACCGCGACCATGGCGTTGTCCTTGGTGATGATTTCTTGGCCGGGAATATCGACCACTTGCTCCATCATGTTGATCTTGCGGCCGACGCGAGTGACGAACGGGACGACAAAGTTGATGCCGGGTTCGGCGACGCGAACGAAGCGGCCGAAATGCTCGAGCGTATAACGATAACCCTGGTGGACGATCTTGACGCCCATCATGACGAACAACAGCGCCAAGACCGCGAGCGCGATCATAAAATAGGTCAGCATTCCTCTTCCCCGCTTTCGTTCGTTCGGGGCATGATGCGACGAGGATCAGCGAAGCGGAAGAGAAATCGGATATGAGCCTGGACCTTTTCGGCATACGGTCGGTGCTGTTCCTTCCCGCCTCCAACCCGCGGGCGATTGCGAAGGCGCGCGAAGCGGGATCGGACCTCGTCATCCTCGATCTCGAGGACGCCGTGAAACCCGAAGGCAAGGATTCGGCGCGCGCGGCTGCGCTCGAGGCGGTGGCAGAGCCGTGGCCGATGCCAGTCGCGATCCGGATCAACGGCGCCGGGACTGCATGGCACGGGCAGGACCTCGTCGCCGCGACCCATTGCACCGCCGACCTGATCGTCGTGCCGCGCGTCGAGGATGCCGAGGAGCTGGCCTTCGTGCGCAAGCAGTCGGGCAAGCCTGTCGCGGCGATGATCGAGACGGCCAAGGGGGTCATGGCCGTCCATTCGGTGACCCGCGACTGCGCTGCGCTGATCGCCGGCACCAACGACCTCCGGTCCGACCTGCGGCTGCCGCTCGGTACCGGGCGGGAGGCGATCTCGACCGCCCTCCAGCTGATCGTGCTCGCCGCGCGCGCTGCGGGCATCGCGGTGTTCGACGGCGTGTATAACCGCCTCGACGATCTCGGCGGCTTTATCAGCGAAGCGGAAGAGGGCAGGCGCCTCGGCTTCGACGGCAAGAGCCTGATCCACCCAAACCAGATCGAGCCATGCCACCGCGCCTTCGCTCCCGCTGAGGCCGAGCTCGAGCGGGCGCGGCGGCTGGTCGAAGCGTTCCAGGGCGGCGCGGAGCGGTTCGACAACGAGATGATCGAACGCATGCACGTGGAGCAGGCCGAGCGGCTGCTGGCGCGGGCTCGATCATAAGGCGGGGCCTTGGCGAATCGCTCGCCTGCTGTCATGGGCCGATATGGCCCAGCTCAACGACGTACCTGACATTCCGCTCGGACTGACGTTCGACGACGTTCTTCTGCAACCGCTCGAATCTTCGGTCCTGCCGAGCCAGGCCGACACCCGCACCTGGCTGACTCGCGAAATCCCGCTGCACATTCCGGTTTTGTCGTCGGCAATGGACACGGTGACCGAGTCCGACATGGCGATCGCCATGGCGCAGCTCGGCGGGATCGGCGTGCTTCACCGCAACCTCGACGTCGACGCGCAGGCGGCAGCGGTGCGCCAGGTAAAGCGGTTCGAGAGCGGCATGGTGGTCAATCCGATCACCATGACTCCGGAGCAGACGCTGGCCGAAGCACTCGAGCTGATGAAGGCGAACCGCATCAGCGGGATCCCGATCGTCGAGAAGTCCGGCAAGCTCGCCGGCATCCTCACCAACCGCGACGTCCGCTTCGCGGAGAATCCGCGCCAGCGGATCAGCGAGCTGATGACCCACGAGAATCTCGCCACGGTCCGGATCGGCACGAGTCAGGAAGAGGCGCGGCGCATCCTCCACCAAAGGCGGATCGAAAAACTGCTCGTCGTCGATGACGACAATCACTGCGTCGGCCTGATCACCGTCAAGGACATCGAAAAAGCCGTCGCCTCGCCGCATGCGACCAAGGATTCGGAAGGGCGGTTGCGGGTCGCCGCGGCGACGACGGTCGGCGACGCGGGCCACGCGCGTTCCGAAGCACTGATGGACGCCGGCTGCGACTGCATCGTCATCGACACTGCGCACGGCCACAACACCGAGGTGGCGAAGGCAGTCGAGCGGGTGAAGCGCGTGTCGAACTCGGTCCAGGTTGTCGCCGGCAACGTCGCCACGTTCGACGCTGCGCGGGCGCTGGTCGACGCAGGCGCCGACGCGATCAAGGTCGGGATCGGCCCGGGCTCGATCTGCACGACGCGGATCATCGCCGGCGTCGGCGTGCCCCAGCTGACCGCGATCATGAACGCCGCTGCAGCCGCCTCGAAGGTCGGGGTTCCGGTCATCGCCGACGGTGGCATCCGCACCAGCGGCGACATGGCCAAGGCGCTCGCAGCGGGCGCTTCGACGGCAATGGTCGGGTCGCTGCTTGCGGGGACCGACGAGGCGCCGGGCGAAACCTTCCTCTACCAGGGGCGGAGCTACAAATCCTATCGCGGCATGGGCTCGGTCGGGGCGATGGCCCGCGGCTCGGCCGACCGCTATTTCCAGCAGGACATCAAGGACCATCTGAAGCTCGTCCCCGAGGGGATCGAGGGCCAGGTGCCGTACAAGGGCCCGGTGCGCGAGATCGTCCACCAGCTGGTCGGCGGAGTGAAGGCGGCGATGGGCTATACCGGCTCGACCACGATCGCCGAACTCCAGGAGCGGGTTCAGTTCGTGCGAATTACCAATGCGGGCCTGTCCGAGAGCCACGTTCACGACGTCGCGATCACCCGTGAGGCGCCGAACTATCCGACGCGCTAGGTCATGACTCCCGCAGCGCGCCTGCAGGCGGCGATCGAAGTGCTCGACGAGGTGCTTGCGTCGGTTCGCGAGGAGGGCCCGCCGGCCGACGCGATCGTGACGCGCTACTTCAAGCAGCGCCGCTACGCCGGCTCGGGCGACCGCCGGGCTGTACGCGAACTGGTGTTCCGGGCCATCCGGCGGACGGCCGAGCGGCCTGACAGCGGTCGTGCCGCGATCGTCGGCCTGACAGACGAGGATGGTTCACTTAGTGAGCTGTTCGGGCAGGTTCGTGGTCCTGAGCCTCTACGGCCCGACGATGTTGCCGCTCCGGCGGGATTCGTGCCCGCATGGATCGAGCCGCAGCTCTCCGCGCTCGTGACCGAGGGGGAATGGCTGGCGCTGCTGGAACGAGCGCCGGTCGACTTGCGCGCGAACGTAGCAAGGGTCGCGCGCGACGAGCTGCTCCACCAAATGCCGGCAGCTGAAGCGACGCCGATCAGCCCGTGGGGCATTCGCCTGCCGCCCGACAGCCGAATCGACGACCATCCCGCCTATCGCGAAGGACTGGCCGAGGTCCAGGACGAGGGAAGCCAGCTGATCGCCTTCGCTTGTGACGCGAACAATGGCGAGACGATCATCGACCTATGCGCGGGCGCAGGTGGCAAGGCCCTCGCGCTTGCGGCAGCGGCGCCGGGCGCGACCATCCTCGCCACCGACACCAACCGCGCGCGCCTGTCGAAGCTTCCACCGCGGGCGGAGCGGGCAGGGGCGACGATCGAGACACGCCTGCTGAACCCGCCGAACGAGTTGGCCGAGCTCGAAGACTGGCGTGGACAAGCCGACCTGGTGCTGGTCGACGCGCCGTGCTCTGGAAGCGGGACCTGGCGCCGCAACCCCGAAGGGCGTTGGCGCCTGTCGCCCGAGCGGCTCGACAGGGTCGTCGCGCTGCAATCGCACCTGCTCGACATCGCCGCCGAACTTGTGCGGCCCGGAGGGCGGCTGGTCTACGCCGTCTGTTCCCTGCTGTCCCGCGAAGGGGCAGGGCAGGTAGACGCCTTTATCAGCCGGCGTTCATCATGGATTGTGCAGGAAACGCCGATTGCCGCTGGGCGTTCGGACGGTGCGGGACTGTTGCTGACACCCGGCCACGACGGCACCGACGGCTTTTTCGTCGCGCGGCTTTCGCGCCCGTGCTAGGGCCGAGCGACCGAGTGGAGAGACTTTGATGCGCTTTTTTGCCCCTGTTCTCGCGGCGAGCATTGCCGCTCTGGCCGTTGCGGCGCCGGTTTCGGGCCAAGTCCCGGACGACCAGATCGCGCCCAAGTCGGTGCAGTTGCAGAAACAGGGTGAAAGCTTCCTCGCGGCAGGCAAGTTCGACCAGGCCGAGGATGCGCTCGAAGCCTCGCTGGCGGTCGATCCGCGCAATCGCTGGGCGTTCGTCCAGCTCGCCCGCGTCGCCGAGAAGCAGCAGCTGTTCGGCAAGGCCGTGCGCATGGCGAACAAGGCGCTTCTGCTAGAGCCGAACGATCCGGACGCGATCGCCGTCCAGGGCGAAGCGATGGTCGAGCTCGGCGCGATTGCGCGGGCGCAGGCCAATCTCCAGAAGCTCCAGACGATCTGCGCCAAGGGCTGCCCGCAGCTGAGCCAGCTGTCCGCCGCAATCACCCGCGGCCCGACGGTCGCGTCGGTCAAGCCGCCGGCCAGCCCCAAGTCTAACTGAGCAACCGCGCCAGCTTCACATATTCGTCAACGCTGAGCGTTTCGGCGCGGCGTTCGGAATCGATCCCGAGGCGCGCGAGCGCATCCAGCGCGCCGGGCAGACGCTTGAGGCTCGACCGCAGCATCTTGCGACGCTGACCGAAGGCTGCTTCGGTCACCTTCGCCATCGCCGGCGCAGTGACGCCATCGGGCGCGGCTTGCGGAACGATGTGGACGAGCGCCGAGGTGACCTTCGGCGGCGGCACGAATGCCGACCGGTTGACCGTCATTGCGATTCGCGGTCGAGCGCGCCATTGAGCCGCAACCGACAGGCGGCCGTAGGCTTCGCCGCCGGGGCTGGCGACGATCCGTTCGGCCACTTCCTTCTGAAACATCAAAGTCAGCGATGACCACCAAGGCGGCCACGGCTCGGCCTCGAGCCAACGCAGAAGCAAAGCGGTACCGACGTTGTACGGCAGGTTCGCGACGACGTGCACGCCGCGTCCGACGAGCGCCGGCTCGTCGATCTTGAGCGCATCCTCGTTGATCACCGTGAGCTTGGCGCCAAACTCGCGCTGCAGCTCGGCCAGGGCAGGAATGCAACGGCGGTCTCGCTCCACCGCGACCACTGTCGCGCCGGTCTCGAGCAGGGCGCGTGTCAGTCCGCCGGGGCCGGGGCCAACCTCATAAACGGTCTGCCCGGCGAGCAGCCCGGGGGTCGCCGCCACTCGCGCCAGCAATTGGCGGTCTAGGATGAAGTTCTGCCCCAGCGCCTTGCTCGCGCTGAGGCCGTGGCGGGCGATGACGTCGCGCAGCGGCTCGGGCGCTGCGCTCACGCCGTCGCGGCTCGATTCGCCGCGCAATCGGCTGCCATGCGGATCGCAGCGGCCATCGGGCGCGGGTCGGCCCGGTCCTGCCCAGCGATGTCGAATGCGGTGCCGTGATCGGGCGCGGTGCGGACGATCGGCAGGCCGAGCGTCACGTTGACCGCATCCTCGAAGTGCAGCGCCTTGACCGGGATCAGCGCCTGGTCGTGGTACATGCACAAGGCGGCGTCGTATCCGGCGCGCGCCGAGGCGTGGAACAGGGTGTCCGCCGGATGTGGCCCGGTGACGCGCCAGCCCTCGTCGGCGAGCGCCGCGATCGCCGGCTGGATCATCTCGATCTCCTCGCGGCCGAGCGCGCCGCCTTCGCCCGAATGCGGGTTGAGACCGGCGATCGCGAGGCGCGGCTCGGCAATCGCGAAATTGCGCTGAAGCCCGCGCAGCACGGCCCGGGCGCGCGCCTCGATCAGGCTTTGGCTGAGCCGACTCTGGACGTCAGCGAACGCGACGTGGGTGGTCGCCGGGACGGTGCGCAGCGTCGGCCCGGCGAGCATCATCGCGACATTGGATGCGGCGACTCCGCAGCGCTCGGCGACGAACTCGGTCTGCCCCGGATGGGCAAAGCCGATTGCGTACAACTGCTCCTTGGACACTGGCCCGGTGACGACCGCCGAGGCGGAGCCCGAGCGGGCGAGCCCGACTGCGATCTCGAGCGCATCGAGCGAGCAATGGGCGCCGGCGATGCTGGGATGGCCGGGCACGTCGGAGTCCGCTGCTGCGAGCTGGAGCATTGGCAGCCCGAGGTCGAACGCGGAATCGGCCTGGCGGGGATCGGTGATCAGCTCGATCGGCCCGTCCCATACCGCTTCGACCGAGCGCGGATCGCCAATCGCGACGAACGGCGGCAGGTTGAAACCAGAGCGGTTGTCCCAGCATTTCGCGAGCACTTCCGGGCCGATTCCGGCCGGGTCGCCAAGCGAGATCGCAATCGGTTCTGAAGGGGCGGTCGCCACGACGGCCGCCTCTATCGGAAAAGATTCCCTAGCGGAACTCGATCACCGCGTCGCGGCGCAGATCGCGGAGGTAGCGCTGGGCTCGGGAGTTCAGCCGCTGCTCGTTGAGCTGGTTGTAAACCTGATCGTAGCTCGGAGCGCTCGGGTCGCTCTCGTCGCGGCCGCAGATCACGAGCACGCGCACGCCCTCGGTGAGCGAGCCGAACGGCTGCGTTGCCTGGCCGACCTGCATCGGCAGCATGAGCTGCTGCAGAGCCGGCGGAAGGTCGCGCATCTTCACCTGGTCCTGCTGCACGATCTCGCCATGGAAATCGGTTGCCATCTTGTCCGCACCGCCGCAGCCGCCGACCGCCTTCGCGGCTTCCGCGAAGCGCGCCACGACCGGCTCGGCTGCCTCGCGGCTGGTCCCCTTGGGGAAGTTGATCGACACCTGCTTGAGGCTGAGGATTGCGTCGCGCGGATCGGCGGTGAGGATCTTGCGCGTGTCCTGGACCGCGATGATGGAAACGCCCCCCGAGTTGGGGATCGGCGTGCTGACCATGCCCGGAGTCATCGTCCGCAGCACGGTCGCGATCGGGTCGGGAAGCTGCTCCGGCCGCATCCAACCGAGGTCGCCGCCGACGGCGGCCGACGAGGATTGCGAATATTGGCGGGCATAGCCGGCGAACGAGGCGCCGGCCTTGAGCTGTTCGAGGATCTGGTTGGCCTGGGCCGTCACCTGCTGCTCGCTGCCAGCCGGGGCCGGGAGGAAGATTTCCCCGATGTGATATTCCTCGGTGCCCTTCGAGGCGTTGAGCTTGTCGAGCACCGCCTTCACTTCGTCGTCGCCGACGGTGACGCTGCTTTCGATCTTGGCGCGCTGCAGCCGCTGCCACGCGATTTCGCCTTCGATCTGGCGGCGCAGCGACTTGATCGACGAGCCGTTGGCCTCGAGGTAGGCCGCAAGCTGTTCCGGGGTCTGCTTCACGCCGGACGCGACGCGGGCGACGGTCTTGTCGATGTCCGCGCTCTTGATCGTGATCTTCTCCGACTTCGCGGACTGGATCTGGAGCGTTTCGTCGATGAGGTTCCTCAGGACCTGCTGGCGGAGGCGCTCGGCCTCGTCGGCGGGGATCTTCCCGCCGTTCGCGATGGCGAGCAGCGCGAGGCGCTGGTCGACGTCGGTCTGAGTGATGACGTCGCCGTTGACGATCGCCGTCGCCTTGATGACGGACGGCATCGCCGTTCCGAACAGCTGCGGATTTTCCGGCAGCTTGAGCGCGCTGGTGCTGCTCGGCTGCGCGCTCGGGGCGGGATCGCCGCCCTGCTGGGCGACGGCCGAGGTGCTGGTGATCAGTACGATTGCCGCGGTCGCGTACCACGCGCGCGCCGAAGTCCGTTCAAAAGCTGCCACTCTCAAGTTTTCCCTTTGTATCCCAGCCCGATAGCCTGATGGCGTTTAGCCAGCCCCGCTGAACGCAGGCTTAGCGGCCAAGCCCTTTCAAAGCCAAATGAAATCCGAAAGTGCTTCCCTTCCGGAACGCCCCGATGTGCTCATAGTCGCGCCGCCACGTGAGGCCAAGCTCCAGGCAATCGTCCTCGTAGCTGATGCCGAGGCGGTTGCGGACGGGGGCCCAGCCGTCGGCCAGCGACAGCGGATCCTCATCCTTGCCGGTGAGGTCGATCACGCTTGCGCCGAACACCGACCAATAGCGCGCGAACTTGACGCGCCCGGCGACGCGAAGCTCCTCCTTGTCGCGCAGGTCCTCGATGGTCGGGTCGATATCGCGGTTGAGCTTGAGATAGCCGATCTGCGCGTAGGTCTGGTCGGTGCCGATGGTGAGATCGATCTCGTTGCGGCGGAAGGCGAAACTGCTCTTGTCGATGCGGTAGCGGTGGGTGACGTCGATCAGGCGCCCGAAGCGGATCCGGGTTCTTCCGACAATATCAGAAAGCCGGTCTGTAAGGCCCGTGCCTTCCGGGAAAATCGCAGGTCGATCGACGATCCGGTAGCTTTGCCCGATGGTCGTCATGATCGACAGGTTCGGCCGATCGAGCGACCAGTCCAGTCCATAAGTGATGCGTGATCCGTCCTCCCAGCGATCGTATCCGGAGAAACGGTTGAGCGCGAACAGATTGCTGTCCTCTAGGTCGATCGCGCGCGCGTCCTCATTGGGGATGTCGAGGTTCGGGGTCGGCGGCGTGAGCACCAGCTGGACGCGCGGAACGAGGCGCTGGATTCCGCCGAACGCCGGGCCGACGAACGGCCATTTCACATCGGCGGCGAGGGCGGCGATGCCGCGCGTATGCCACCCGTCGGTGCCGCGATAGATTGCGACGTCGGTGCTTGCAGCATCGTCAGTGTGATAGACGTCGCCGCGGACGTAAGCGGTCAGGTCCAGCTCCTGACCCCAGGAGGTCAGCCGGCGCAGGTCCCACTGCGCGCTGGCGAAGGCGCGCTGCGTATCCTGGCCGTCGATCCGGGCGACCGACAGGCTGTTCCCCTGGAGCTCGATCTTCCCGCCGAGAACGTCGCCGACGCGGAACCGCGCGTCGATAGCCGGAAGGACGATCGGCATCTGCTTCTGAACGTCGTCGACGCGCAGTCCCTGGAATGCCCAGGCTGCGATCGACACGTAGGAATTGGTGTTGATCCGCTCGGCGTTAATGAAATTGCGAAGGCGGTCGTCGCGGGTCAGGTCGTAGCGGCGGGTGACGGTCTTGTCGCTCGCCCAGCGCAGCGACCCGGTGATGCTCCACAGGGGATCGAGCTGGAACTTGCCATTGGCCTCGCCGTAGGCGCGCAAGCCGCGACCTTCATTCTCCTCGAGGGCGTCGGGGTTCGCGCTTTCGATGGTCCCGTAGGTGACGAAGCCGCCGAGCTGGAACGCGCCGAGGCGGTTGAGCTCGCGATATTTCGCCTCGAGCGCCGGGTAGACCCCAGAATAAACGTGCGGGGTGACGGTGAGGTCGCGGTTGGGCGCAATCTGCCAGTGATAGGGCAGTGCGAGCTCCAGCCCCTTCTTGGTCGAATAGCTGATCTCGGGGACCAGCCAGCCGGTGATCCCGTCACTGCCGGTGCCGATGCTGAAGACCGGCAACAACGGCAGGTTGATGCCGAACAGCTGCAGCCGCCCGCCGCGGAACAGGACCCGCTCGTGGGCCGGGTCGTCGATCACGCGGGCGGCGGTGATCGACCAGCTTGGCCGCTTGGGGCAGCCCTTGGGCGTGGTCACCGGGCAGGGCGAGTAGATGGCATTGTCGAGCGTCGTGACGCCGTTGGAGCGCGACCCATGCGCGGCCGCCAAGCGGCCGCCGCTGTCGAGGATCACCAGCAGGTTCTGGACCGTCCCGTCGCGCAGCGCGTCGTCGAGCTGGACGTTCTCGCCGATCAGCTTGTCGCCCTCCGGCGTCAGGACCACGACATTGCCCTGGGCATGCACCTGGCCCGATTTGCGGTCCCACACGACCTGGTCCGCAGCGAGGTAATTGCCCTCGCGGTTCATGCGCACCGCGCCCGAGGCAGTGACCACGTCGGCCTGGCTGTCGTAGATCACCTGGTCGGCGCTGAACTCGACGACCGTCGGCTGCTGGGTTGCATCGGCAGAGGGTACAGGAGCAGCGGGCACGCTCTGCGCATTCGCCACCGCGGGCACCGCGAGCAGCATCGGCAGCGCCGTCCACCAGGCGAATGTCCCACGCAACGCTGCCAGTCCCGCCGTTCTCTAACCGTCTTCCCGCCGCGGCCTATCGCACCTTGAGCGAGCGCCGACAATCCGCCTGCGGCCATGCTTTTGCCAAGCCGTCGCATGCATCCTAAAGCGCACCGCAACGTTCGGAATTTCGAGGGTATCAGGAATGCAAATTCGTTTCGCCGATCGCCGGCCCGAGGGCGACTATGCGCTGGTTTTGCCGGTCGCCGGTAAGGACCGCAAGACGCTCGCCTCGCTCGGTGCGGCGCAGCAGGCCGTCAATGCAGGCCTCGATCGGCAGCGGTTCGAAGGCGATGCGTCGAGCACCGCCGAGCTCTTCTTCGACGATGGCGGCAGCGTTCGCCGCCTGCTCGTCGTCGGCACCGGCAGCGGGACTCCGAGCGAAGCCGCCGAGAAGCTCGGCGGCAATGCCGCCGCGAAGCTGCAGACTTCGGGTGACAAGACCGCGGTCATCGACCTGACGGGGCTCGGCTACGACGCGGATTCCGCTGCCCGGGTCGCGCTGGCAGCTGCACTCCGCTCGTGGCGTTACGACCGCTACCGGACCACGCTCAAGGACAAGCAGAAGCCGACGCTCACGGAAACCGTCATTGTCGGCGCCGATGCCGGCGCCGAGCAGCGCTACACCTCGCGCTGGGAGCCGGTCGTCGCCGGCAGCGACCTCACGCGCGAGCTGGTCACCGAGCCGGCGAACATCATCTATCCCGAAAGCTTCGTCGAGCGGGTCAAGGCCTCGCTCGAGGGCAGCGGGGTCGAGATCGAGGTGCTCGACAAGGCCGCGATGGAGAAGCTCGGCATGGGCGCGCTGCTCGGAGTCGCCCAGGGCTCGATCCGCGAGCCGCGCCTGCTCGTGCTGAAGTGGAACGGCGGGGGGCAGGGCGGCCAGCCGACAGCATTCGTCGGCAAGGGCGTGACCTTCGACACCGGCGGCATCTCGATCAAGCCCGCCCAGGGCATGGAAA
>Ga0207674_10007061_pt1 | contig 13127 bp, 15 predicted proteins | sample KBSCornC72_FD_184303 | JGI IMG/M metagenome (GOLD analysis project Ga0207674, IMG submission 184303) | Corn rhizosphere microbial communities from Kellogg Biological Station, Michigan, USA - KBS Corn C7-2 (SPAdes) (version 2) | ecosystem: Host-associated > Plants > Roots > Rhizosphere > Soil ... | reverse complement strand
TGGCGCCTGCCGCTGTGGGACGACTACCAGGGCCAGCTCGAGTCTGGCTTCGCCGACGTCGCCAACATCGGCGGCAAGAACGCCGGCGCGATCACCGCAGGCTGCTTCCTCGCGCGCTTCACCAACGGCCGCCGCTGGGCCCACCTCGACATCGCCGGCACCGCCTGGGACGAAGGCCGCAAGGGCCTCGCGACCGGGCGCCCGGTGCCGCTGCTCGTGCAGTACCTCATCGATCGCAGCGCGAAATGACCGAGCCGGACCTGCTGCAGAAGCGCAAGACGCAGGTGGTCGCCGCGGTGTTCGGCGTCAGCCTCGTGATCGGCGGCCTGCTCGCCGCGCAGCACGTCGAACTGTTCGCGAATCCGGCCGCGATGCAGGACGCCGTGCAGACGATCCGTGGCAGCGGCCTCAACATCGCCTACCAGCTCGCCGTACTGCTGCTGTGCTTCACCTGGCTCGAGATGGATTCGCGCCAGCTCGGCATCCGCAGGCCGTGGTGGCTGAACCTCGGCGTGGTGTTCTTCACCTCGATCTTCGTGCCGTACTACCTCTACAAGACGCGCGCGCCGGGTCATCGCGGCGGCGCCGTGCTCGCGTATTTCGGCGTGCTGTGCGGCAGCGTGTTCGCGATGCTGGCCGGCATGGTGCTCGCCCTTTCCTTCGTCGCCGACCCGCCGTCGGCGCCGGGCCGGGGGGTCTGACGCCATGCCGCGCGCCGACTTCTACCTCATCGACAAGCCGCGCTTCCGCGCCGAGCCGCTGTTGCTCGTATGCGAACTCGCGAAGAAGGCGTTCGCGGGCGAGCAGCCGACCCTGGTCCTCGTGCGCTCGCACGACCAGGCCGAAGCGCTCGACGAACTGCTGTGGGCATTCGACGAAAACGCGTTCATCCCGCACCAGATCGCCGGCGACGACGACGACGCGATCACCGCGGTGCTGATCGTGCCGCCCGGCGTCGACGCCGCCGACCGCCCGCTCGTGATCAACCTGCGCGACGTCTGCGCGCCGGGCCTGTTCGAACGCGTGCTCGAAGTCGTGCCCGCCGACGAGGCCGAACGCATGGGCTCGCGCGAACGCTGGAAGACCTACAAGGCCGCGGGCTTCGACGTCGCCAAGCACGACATGTGACGGCGGGAGCCGGAAGAGCGAACGACTGAACACGAAGCACGCGAAGAGCACGAGGGAAGCCATGGGCAAGCGCTTGAGGGTTGAAACACGAGAGCGCACGGAGAAAACCAAGGTCGGTTTTTGCTTCTTCTCCTGCGCGTGCTCCGTGTGCTCCGTGTTTCAATCTTGAAGCGGCTTTCGCCCTCTTCGCTCACGGCCGCGTGCCGAAGTAGCGGTCGCCCGCGTCGCCGAGGCCCGGCACGATGTAGCCGTGCTCGTTGAGGCGTTCGTCGATCGCCGCGGTGAACACCGGCACGTCAGGGTGGCGCGCGCGCAGGTTGGCGATGCCTTCCGGGCAGCTGACGAGGCTGACGAAGCGCAGCGAGCGCGGCCGCTGCGCCTTGATGCGGTCGAGCGCGGCGACCGCGGAGTTGCCGGTCGCCAGCATCGGATCGACGACGATCACGTCGCGCTCCTCGAGGTCGCGAGGCATGCGGAAGTAGTACTCGACCGGGTGCAGCGTCTGCTCGTCGCGATAGAGGCCGACATGGCCGACGCGCGCACCGGGGACGACGTCGAGCATGCCGTCGAGCAGGCCGATGCCGGCGCGCAGGATCGCCACGAGCACGACCTTCTTGCCGTCGATCTCGCGCCCCGTCGCCGCCGCGACCGGCGTCTCGATCGCGACCTCGCGCAGCGGCAGGTCGCGCGTGACCTCGTAGGCCATCAGCGCGGCGAGTTCGCCGAGCAGGCGGCGGAACTCGATCGTGCTCGTCTGCTTCTTCCTCAGCAGCGTCAGCTTGTGCTGCACCAGCGGATGCCCGATCACCTGCACGCCTGCCGTCATCGCCTTCCCTCCGTTCGTTTCCTCCACGATACCGCGAGACCCGGCCGCCGCGCCGCCCCCTGCTAGAATGGCCGACCCCCTCCGGAGAGGGCCGCACGACGGCCCGCGGCACGCATGGAAAACAGTTTCGAACCCGGCCAGATCGAATCGAAGTGGTACGCGCTGTGGGAGGCGAACGGCCTGTTCGTGCCCGCCGGGAGCGGCGAGCCGTACTGCATCCAGCTGCCGCCGCCGAACGTGACCGGCACCCTGCACATGGGTCACGCGTTCCAGCAGACGATCATGGACGCACTGATCCGCTATCACCGCATGGGCGGCTATCGCACGCTCTGGCAGGGCGGCACCGACCACGCCGGCATCGCGACCCAGAAGATCGTCGAGAACCAGCTCGCCGCGGAAGGCAAGTCGCGCCACGACCTCGGTCGCGAGGCGTTCGTCGAGCGCGTGTGGGCGTGGAAGGAACAGTCGGGGTCGACCATCACGAACCAGATGCGCCGCCTCGGCGCTTCGGTCGACTGGTCGCGCGAACGCTTCACGATGGACGAAGGACTGTCCGCGGCGGTGCGCCGCGTGTTCGTGCAGTGGTATCGCGACGGCCTGCTCTATCGCGGCCGCCGACTCGTCAACTGGGACCCGGTGCTGATGACCGCGGTGTCCGACCTCGAGGTCAACAACGAGGAGAAGGACGGCTCGCTCTGGTCGATCCGCTACCCCGCGAGCGACGGCGGCGAAGGCCTCGTCGTCGCGACGACGCGCCCGGAGACGATGCTCGGCGACGTCGCGGTCGCGGTGCACCCCGAGGACGAGCGCTACCAGGCGCTGATCGGCAAGGCGCTGAAGCTGCCGCTGACCGGCCGCGAGATTCCGGTCATCGCCGACGAATACGTCGACCGCGAGTTCGGCACGGGCTGCGTGAAGATCACGCCCGCGCACGACTTCAACGACTGGCAGATCGGCGCGCGCCACGGCCTTAGCCCCATCGTCGTGCTCACGCTCGACGCGAAGATCAACGACAACGCGCCGGAGAAATACCGCGGCATGGACCGCTTCGCCGCGCGCAAGGCGGTGCTCGCCGACCTCGAAGCGGCCGGATTGCTGGTCGAGACGAAGAAGCACAAGCTGCAGGTGCCGGTCAGCCAGCGCTCCGACGCGGTGATCGAGCCGATGCTGACCGACCAGTGGTTCCTCGACCTCACGCGCGACGCACTGCCCGACGGTCGCCCGGGCGGACGCAAGGCGATCATCGAACCCGCGCTCGCCGCGGTGCGCGACGGCGACATCCGCTTCGTGCCCGACAACTGGGCGACGACCTACAACCTGTGGCTCGAGAACATCCAGGACTGGTGCGTGAGCCGCCAGCTCTGGTGGGGCCACCAGATTCCCGCGTGGTACGACGAGGCCGGCAACATCTTCGTCGGCGAGGACGAGGCCGATGCGCTCGCGCACGCGACGACCGAGCCGGTCGGCGCCCTGCGCCGCGACGAGGACGTGCTCGACACCTGGTTCTCGTCCGCGCTGTGGCCGTTCTCGACGCTCGGCTGGCCGGGCGAGACGCCCGCGCGCGCGGCCGAGTGGGAACGGTTCAAGGCGTTCGTGCCGAGCAACGTGCTCGTCACCGGTTTCGACATCATCTTCTTCTGGGTCGCGCGCATGGTCATGGCGACCCAGTACTTCACCGGCAAGGTGCCGTTCCGCGAGGTCTACATCAACGCGATCGTGCGTGATGCGGAAGGCCAGAAGATGTCGAAGTCGAAGGGCAACACGATCGACCCGCTCGACCTCATCGACGGCATCGATCTCGAGTCGCTGGTGAAGAAGTCGACCGCATCGCTGCTGATCCCGCAGGTGCGCGAGAAGGTCGAGAAGCGCATCCGCAAGGACTACCCCGACGGCATACCCGCGGTCGGCGCCGATGCGCTGCGCTTCACCTTCGCCGCGCTCGCGAGCTACGGCCGCACGATCAACTTCGACCTCAAGCGCGCCGACGGCTACCGCAACTTCTGCAACAAGCTGTGGAACGCGGTGCGCTTCGTGCTCATGAACGTCGGCGACGGCGCGCAGCCCGCCGCGTCGGCCGCGCCTGCGACCGAAGCGGAGCGCTGGATCCTCACGCGCCTGCGCGCGACGCTGGCCGAGGTCGAAGCACATTTCACGACCTATCGCTTCGACCTGCTCGCGCAGGCGTTGTACGAGTTCGTCTGGAACGACTACTGCGACTGGTTCCTCGAACTCGCCAAGCCCGCGCTCAACGGCGGCGACGCGGCCGCTGCGGCGTCGACGCGCCGCACCCTGCTCGTCGTGCTCGACGCGGTGCTGCGCGCGCTGCACCCGATCATGCCGTTCATCACCGAAGAGTTGTTCCACGAAGTGGCCGCGGTGACCGTGCGCTCGTCCCTGAGCCGGAAGAACGGGCCGGCATCCATGCCGGACTCTTCAATGGAGCAGAGTGTTTCGGTACAACCGTATCCGCGCGCCGCCGACTACGCCGCCGACGACGCGGCGACGGCCGAGATCGAATGGCTCAAGGCGGTGCTGACCCAGGTGCGGCGCATCCGCAGCGAGATGAACATCGCGCCGCGCAAGGAGATCCCGCTGCTCTACACCGGCGGCGGCGCGGCCGATCGCGCGCGCACGGCGAAATTCGGCGCACAGATCGCCTTCCTCGCGCGTGCCGAGTCGCAGCGCTGGCTCGATGCGGGTGAAACCGAGCCGGCTGCCGCGGCGGCGATCGTCGGCGAGATGAAGCTGCTGATCCCGCTCGTCGGACTGATCGACCTCGGTGCCGAACGTGCGCGCCTCGAGAAGGAAATCGCGCGCCTCGACGGCGAGATCGCGAAATCGAGCACCAAGCTCGGCAACTTCGGCGAGAAGACACCGGCGACCGTGGTCGAGCAGGAGAAGCAGCGCCTCGCCGATTTCACGTCGACGGTCGCGGCGTTGCGCGAGCAGCTCGAGCGCCTGCGCGGTTGAGCCCGTGACGTGCGCGACTCCGCCACGGAGTCGCGCACGCTTGTCTGCAGGCCACGCGGCGAGCGATCGTCCGCACGGCACGACGCGCCGGCGTCCGTCACTCGGGCGGCAGCAGCTCGATCGCCATCACGAGCGCGTCCTCGCGCCCCTTCTTCGCCGGGTAGTAATTCGGCCGCCGGCCGAATTCGTTGAAGCCGATCGATTCGTACAGCGCGATCGCGCGCGGATTCGACGGCCGTACCTCGAGGTAGACGCGCTCGGCGCGCTGCCAGCGCGCGATGTCGAGCAGGCGCCTGACGATGCGCCGGCCGTAGCCGCGGCCGTGCAGGCCGGGCAGCACGCAAACGTTGAGCACGTGTGCTTCGTTCGCGCCGCTCGACAGCACGCCGTAGCCGACGATCGCGTGCGCATCGACGAGCACGACGCACTCGTAGGCGGCGCGCAGGCAGTCCGCGAAGATCGCGCGGCTCCACGGGAATTCGTAGGCGAGCGCCTCGATCTCGGCGACCCGGTCGAGGTCGTCGGCCTGCATGCGGCGGAACTCGGGTTGTGCCTGCTTGAGGATCGCGACCACGATCGGTCCGGCGCCATCGCTACCTTCCGGAACCACCGGAAGCCGGTCGCATCTTGCCACGAATGGTGGCCGCGATCGTCGGCCGGCGGCACGCCGGGCGGCGTACGCCTACCGTTCGTCGCCCGCGGCGCGTCCCGCCTGCCGCGGCGCCGGGCGCAGCGGCCGCACGACGCGCTTGAGCTCGCTCCACAGCGCGCGCTTGGCCCGCGCGTCGCCGGCGAGCACGGCCGGCTCGGCCGTGACGACCCAGCCGATCTCGCGCTGCCGCTGCGCGCTCAGCGCCGCGCCCGCGGCACGCGCCTGGACGTCGCCGAACGCGACGAGTGCGCGCGCGGTGGCGAGCGTCGCCTCGTCGGCGTTGCCCGCCTGCGCGCAGTCGACGCGGGCGAACGCGAGCGCGCGCACGACCCCGGCGAGCAGGGCAGCGCCACGCGGGTTCGAAGCGTCGGCTAGCAGCAGCACGCCGCCGCCCGGCGCGGCCGTCGGCGCAGGCGCGGCGGCGACCGGCTCATGCACGAGGTTCGCCCGCGGCGCGGGCGATGCCCCGCGCGGCAGGTACACGTCGATGCCGATCTCGGCGAGCCGATGCAGGTCGCGGTCATCCATGCCGCGGGCCTCCGCGCTGGCGCAGGTCGGCGTGGAACTGCGCATAGATGCGGTCGAGCGCGGCGCCGTAGGCGTCGACGGTCGACTTGATGTCGTTGCCCGCGGCCACCTCTTCCGCGCGGTAGTAGTCGTCGACGATCGGCCGGCCGTCGCGGCCGTCCGCGCGCAGCTTGAGCGCGACCACCGCGCTCCAGCCACCGGCGCCGCCGGGCACGCGGTCGAAGCGCAGGATGATGCCGCTGATGCGGATCGCCGGGTCGCTCGCGGGCAGTTCGTCGGTGACCTGCCCCGCGATCTTCGATTCGCGCAGCTGCGCGATCAGGCGTCGCTGCAGGATGCGCGTCGGCGGGTCGGTCCAGAGCTGGTAGTGGTATTGGCGCAACTGCTGCGCGCCCGGATCGACCGCGTAGATGAGCGCCTGGTCCGCGTACAGGCCGTCGGCGCCGAACGCGTCGACGACGAGCGGATCGTGGAACAGCGGCGCCGGCGCGGCCTCGAGCGGCTGCGCGCGCGGCAGGCGGAAGTAGGTGAAATCGGGCACCGTCGGCGCGCCGCAGCCGGCGAGCACGAGCGTCGCGAGCAGGAGCGCCTGCCGGATCGTGATCGATGTCCTCATTGCGGCTCTTCCTGCAGGTTGTCGGCCTTCGGCGCGAGGATCAGGCGGTTCGGATGGCTGCGGATCTCGCGGCTGAACTCGTCGAGGTTGCGGCTCGACGATTCGAGGTGGTGCGTGATCACGTCCATGCGCGCCGACAGCGCGCCGAGCACGCTCGCGAGGTCCTGTACCGAACTGCGCACGTCGGGCCGGTTGTCCTTGGCGATGCCGGCGAGGTCGCCGAGCGCCTGGTCGAGCGTCGCGCGCGTCTTGCGCAGCTCCGCGCCGAGGTTCCTCACCTCGCCGAGGATCGCGCCGACGGCGGCGCGGTTCTCCGGCTTGAGCAGGTCGTTGAGCGCATCGGACGCGTGGTTCGCGCGTTCGAGCAGCGCGCGCGTCTGCTCGAGGATCACCGGCGTGGTCTTGTCGATCGTGCCGGTGATCGAGTCGACGCGCTGCGACAACGTGGCGATCAGCGGCGAGATCTGCGTGCGCGTGAGCTCGCTGACCTGGCCGGCGAGCTCGTTCACCGCGGCGAAGATGTCGGCGCCCTCGATGCCCTTGAGTTCGCCGCCGGGCGCGAGCGTGTCGTGGCTCGCGCCTTCGCGGATGCCGATCGAGACGTCGGCGAGCAGTCCGCTCGACTGCAGCCGCGCCGGGCTGTCGACCGGGATCGGCCAGTCGCGGCGGATCGACAGCACGACCTTGTAGCGCGTGCCGTCGGCCGTGCGCTCGGGCGTGACCGCGCCGACCTGGCCGATGCGGTAACCCTCGTAGAACACCGGCGCGCCGTAGCGTAGGCCGGTGACGTTGCGGTAGCGCACCAGGTAGTCGGTGCTCGCGACGCCCTTGCCGGTGATCAGCGCGAGCGCGACGAGCAGCAGCGCGATCGCGCCGACGACGACCGCGCCGACGAGCGTGTAGTTGATGGTGTCGCGCTTCATCGACGGCGCCCCTTCGCCCGTGCCGGCATCGCAACCTTACCGTGGGAGCGGCGGAAGCCGCGATGCTCCTGCCGCGGAGTGCCGACCAAGAACATCGCGGCTTCCGCCGCTCCCACAGGGAACCCGTGCATTCTAAGCCTCCTCTTCCGTCAGCCGCTTGAGGTACGCGTCGGCATCGACCTGCACTTCGCGCGGGCGCCGGTTCAACAGGTCCTGGATGCGCTCGTTGTCGCTCGCGCGCACCGCCGCGACCGTGCCGGTGGTGAGGATGTTGCCCTGGTCGAGCACGGTGATCGTGTCGGCGATCTTGAACGCGCTCTCGAGTTCGTGCGTGACGACGACGATCGTCATGCGCAACGCGTCGCGCAGGCGCAGGATCAGCTCGTCGAGCTCGGCCGACACGACCGGATCGAGTCCGGCCGACGGCTCGTCGAAGAACAGCAGGCGCGGATCCATGACGATGGCTCTTGCAAGGGCGGCGCGCTTGACCATGCCGCCCGAGAGCTGGCTCGGCATGAGGTCCTGGAAACCGCCGAGGTTGACCACCTCGAGCTTGAGCCGGCTCATGATGCGGATCGTCGACTCGTCGAGCGTGGTGTGTTCGCGCAGCGGCAGCGCGACGTTCTCGCCGACGGTGAGCGAAGTCAGCAATGCGCCGCCCTGGAACGACACGCCGATGCGCTTGCGCACGTCGAGCAGCGCGCGTTCGCTCGCCTCGCCGAGGTCGACGCCGAACAGCTTCACGCGCCCGGACACCGGCCGTTGCAGGCCGAGCAGGTGGCGCAGCAGGGTGCTCTTGCCCGAGCCCGAGCCACCCATGATCACGCGGATCTCGCCCGCGTTGACCGCGAAGTCGACCCCGTGCAGCACGCGCCGGCGGCCGTACCAGGCCTCGAGCTGCTCGACTTCGATGAGCGGCACGGGAGCGTTCATGTCATCGGTTCAGGAAGAACGAAAAAACCATGTCGACGACGATGATCCAGCAGATCGACAACACGACCGAGCGCGTCGTCGCGCGGCCGACGCCCTCGGCGCCGCCGCTCACGGAGAAGCCGGTGCTCACGCCGATCAGGGTGATCAGCACGGCGAACACGACGCTCTTGGACAGGCCCTGCCAGAGGTCGCCGGTCGACAGCAGCGACATCGTCTGCAGCAGGTACGCGGTCGGCGTCACGTTGAGCGCGGGTGCGCTGTACAGCGCGGCACCGAAGATCGCGACCGCGTTGGCGAAGATCGTGAGCGCGGGCAGCATCACGAGCATCGCGATGAGCGCGGGCGCGACGAGGTAGCGCACGGGTTCGATGCCGATCACGGCGAGCGCGTCGACCTCCTGCGACACCGACATCGAGCCGATGCGCGCGGCGAGCGCGGAGCCGGAGCGGCCGGCGACGAGGATCGCGGTGATCAGCGCGCCGAACTCGCGCGTGACCGACTTCGCGACCGCGACGACGACCTGCGACTGCGCGCCGAACTCCGACAGCGAGGCGATGAACTGGATGCCGAGCATGAGCCCGACCGTGAAGCCGAGCAGCGCGACGATCGGCAACGCGTTCGCGCCGATCTCGCGCATCTGCCGCGCGACCGCGGCGACGCGCACCGGCTGGCCGATGCGCCAGCCCGCGAACACGTAGTAGAGCGCCTCGAACAGCAGCATCGCCGCGTAGCCGACGCCGGCGAACGCACCGAGCGTGGCGCGGCCGAGGTCGCCGAGCGGGCGCGCGAGCGCGTTCACGCGGCGAGCAGCGCGTCCGCGCTCGGCACGAGCAGGAACACGCGGTCGAGCCGCGCGAGTTCGAGCACCGCGCGCACCGCGTCGCTGACCGCGACGAGCGCGAAGCGGCGCCCGTGCTGGCGCGCCTGCTGGAAGCCCTCGACGAGTGCGGCGATGCCGGACGAGTCGATGTAGCTGACCGCGGACAGTTCGACGCCGACCGGCGTACCCGCGGCGAGCGCATCGAGCACCGCGCGGCGGACTTCCTGCGACCAGGACAGGTCGACTTCGCCGCTGAGGCGGACCAGCACGTATCCGTCGCCGCGTTCGGCGGCGACCCCATTCGGTGACACGCTCATGCCTCGTTCGCCTCCCCGGCGATGTCTTCGATGCGTTTGTGCATGACCAGGCGGTTGCCGCGGCCGCCCGCGAGCGGCTCGACGCGCCAGTCGTCCATGACTTCGTCGATCAGCGCGATGCCGAAGCCGCCGCAGCGCACCTCGCCGAGCGGCTTGGGCCGCAGCGCGGCCGGATCCGCGCACGGCGCGGTATCGCGCAGTTCGAACGCGAGCGTCGTGCCGTTGCGCGCGAGGCACAGCTCGATGTCGCCGTCGCAGGACTGGCCGTAGCCGTGCCGGATGATGTTCGCACACGCTTCGTCGACCGCGAGCACGAGCTTGTCGCGCAGACGCGGCTCGATGCCGAGCGCATCGAGTGCGGCGCGCACCGCGCCGCGCAGTTCGCGCAGCGATTCGGCGCGCGCGGGCACGCGCAGGTCGACCAGCCGTTCGGGCTGCTCGGCGCGCGGCGCCTCGACCAGCAACAGGGTGGTGTCGTCGACGAGGCGCAGCTGCTTGAGGTCGGCGAGCAGGCTGCGCAGGCGCGGCTCGAGCGACTCCTTCGCATGGCGCGCGATCAGCGCGCGCACGCCGGCGTTGCCGATCGGCCGGCCGTGCGCGTCGCGCACGTCGGTCGCGCCGTCGGAGAACGCGTAGAAGGTGCCGCCGGCGAGCGCGAGTTCGTGCTGCTCGAACGCGACGCCGGGCAGGATGCCGAGCGGCGGGCCGCCCGACGGGTATTCGTCGAACGCGTCGCCGCGCTGCACGATCACCGGCGGGAAGCCCGCGCCGGCGAAGCGCACGCGCGTCGCCGCGCGGTCGCAGTAGCCCACCAGCGCGCAGACGAAGCGACCGTCCTGGGTCGTCTCGCACAGTTCGTCGTTCGCGCGCGAGAGCCAGGCGGCCGGCTCGATGCCGTCCTTGCCGGCCCAGCGCAGCAGGCTCGCCGCGCGCACCATGAGCAGCGCCGCGTCGAGACCCTTGCCCGAGATGTCGCCGACGACGAAGCCGATGCGACCGTCGGCGAGTTCGAAGTGGTCGTAGAAGTCGCCGGAGATCTCGTGCGCGGGACGATTCACGCCGATCACCGGGAAGCCGTCGCGACGGCGGTGCGGCAACAGCGATTTCTGCAGCCGGCGCGCGAGATCGAACTCGCGTTTGAGGCGCTGCTGCTCGAGCAGGCTCGCGGCCATGCGTGCGCTGTTGATCGCGAGCGCGGCCGGTGCGGCGACGAGTTCGAGCAGCTCGGCGTCGGCGACCGAGAACGGCGTGCCGTCGCGCCGGTTGACGATTTCGAGCACGCCGATCGGGCCGGCTGCGGTGCGCAGCGGCGCGCACACGAGGCTGTGCGTGACGAAGCCGGTGGTGTCGTCGGCGGCGCGCCAGACGCGCGGGTCGTCCGCGGCGTCGACGACGAGCTGGGTCGCGTTGTCGGCGACCGCGCTGCCGACGATGCCCTGGCCGACCGCGAGCCGCACGCCGGTGATGTCGACCGGGCCGATGCAGATGCGGCAGTCGAGCACGAGCGTGGCCGGGTCGAGCAGGAACAGCGAAGCGGCCTCGACCTGCATGAAGTCGACCACGCGCGTGACCGTCTCGGACAGCGTCTGGCGCAGGTCGAGCGAAACCGCGAGGGCCTGCGACAGCTCGGCGAGGAAGGCGAGCGTGCCCGCCTCGCCCGCGCGCGGATCGGTCGCGGGGCGCTGCGCCGCGCGCGCGTCGCCCGCGGTGCGCGCACCGGCGGAGCGGGCGCGCAGCGCCTTCATCCCTCGCCCTTCCCGGAGCCGCGCGAGGCGCGCTCGCTGCGCTTGCGGCGCAGGCCCCAGAGCGTCATCACCGGCCCGGACATCACGTACAGCACGGCGATGCCGAACAGCACGCGCGGCGGATCGACCGCGAGCGCGACGAGGATCAGCATCGCCGCAGGGATCCAGATGAACGGCACGCGGTCCGACTTCGGCCAGGCCTTGAAACTGAAATAACGCACCCGGCTGACCATGAGCAGGCCGGCGACGATCGCGACGACCGGGGTCACGAAGTCCATCTCGCTCGCCTTGAGGCCGAGCCCGCCCGACTCGATCGCCCAGACGAACGACATGCACAGCCCGGCCGCGGCCGGGCTCGCGAGGCCCTGGAAATAGCGTTTGTCGGCGACGCCGACCTGGGTATTGAAGCGCGCGAGGCGCAACGCGGCGCAGGCGGCGTAGATGAACGCGGCCGCCCAGCCGAGCTTGCCCCAGCCCGAACCGTAGGTCTTCAGTGCCGACAAAGACCACGTGTAGAGCACGAGCGCTGGGGCAAGCCCGAAGCTGACGAGGTCGGACAGCGAGTCGTACTGCACGCCGAAATCGCTCTGCGTGCCGGTCAGGCGCGCGACGCGCCCGTCGAGGCCGTCGAGGATGCCGGCCACGAACACGGCGACGGCCGCCTCCGTGTAGCGGCCGCCGATGCCGGCGATGATCGCGTAGAAACCCGCGAACATCGCGCCGGTCGTGAACAGGTTCGGCAGCAGGTAGATACCGCGCGGCGGTTTGCGCGCGCCGGTCGAGGGAGCTTCCATGGTCGATCAGCGGCAATGGTGAATGTTGTGGTCGCGAGTGTACCGTGATCCGCAAATCCGGGCGTTCTTGCTTGTATCGCGGCCGAAGTGGTGCTATCCAGTCGCCCAAGTGCCGCTCCTGACGGCGCGTCGAAGACAAAGGTCGCCCCATGAAGTGCAATTGGCTCCTGCTCGCCCTCCTCGCCGCCAGCCTGCCCGTGGCCGCCGGCGAGATGTATTCGTGGACCGACGCCAACGGCACCAAGCACTTCTCCGACTCGCCGCCGCCGGCTTCGGTCAAGGCGCAGAAGGTCAAGATGAAGGGCGGCGTGACCTCGAACGAGCCCGCCGCGGACCAGCAGGAGAAGCCGGCCGCCGACAAGAACGGCGGCCCCGCGCTCGCCGCCGCAGCCGGCTACGCCCCCGAGGACATCAAGCGCAATTGCGCGATCGCGCGGCAGAACCTCGGCGTCGCCGAAGGCCGCAAGATCCCGGTCGACGCGCAGGGCTACCCGACCGACCTCGACGCGGCCAAGAGCCGCCAGCAGGACATCGACCGCGCGAACGGGCAGATCAAGCTGTTCTGCTCGCACTGAGCGGCGCCGGGCCGGGCCGGCCCGCACGTCGCCGCACCTTCCGCGCGCTGCCCGGGTCGTGGCGGCGCTGCTAGAATCGAACGTTCCGCCTCAGTCTCCGGAACGTCATGCGCCTGTCCCGTTTCCACCTCGCGACCGTCAAGGAAGTCCCCGCCGACGCGGAGATCGCCAGCCACCGGCTGATGCTGCGCACCGGCATGATCCGCAAGCTCGCCGCCGGCATCTACACCTGGTCGCCGCTCGGCCTGCGCGTGCTGGCGAAAGTCGAAGGCGTCGTGCGCGAGGAGATGGATCGTGCCG
>Ga0207674_10007059_pt1 | contig 13129 bp, 10 predicted proteins | sample KBSCornC72_FD_184303 | JGI IMG/M metagenome (GOLD analysis project Ga0207674, IMG submission 184303) | Corn rhizosphere microbial communities from Kellogg Biological Station, Michigan, USA - KBS Corn C7-2 (SPAdes) (version 2) | ecosystem: Host-associated > Plants > Roots > Rhizosphere > Soil ... | reverse complement strand
TCCTTTGCCGCAGCACCCGGCCTTCGCCTTTGCATTTGGCGCAGGGGTCGGTGACCACGCTGCCCGTGCCCTGGCAAGTAGGACAGGTGCGCGCAATACTGAAAAAGCCCTGCTGGTAGCGGACTTGTCCCCGGCCGTTGCAGGAACGGCAGGTGATGGGAGCTTTGCCCGGGGCCGTACCTGAACCCCGGCATTCTTCGCAGGTTTCGTGGCGCCGCACCGTGACTTTAGCTTCGGTGCCGAAGACCGCGTCCTCGAATTCCATGTTGATGTCTTCGCGCAGGTCAGCGCCGCGCTGGGTGCGGCTGCGGCGGCGTGTGCCTCCGCCGAAAATGTCTCCCAGGCCGAAGAAGTCGCCAAAAATATCGCCCAGATCGGTGGCGTCGAAGCCCGCGCCCGCGTTTCCGCCCAGGCCGGCATGACCGAAACGATCATAGGCGCTGCGTTTTTCGACATCCGCCAGCACGGCGTAAGCTTCGCTGCACTCCTTGAATTTCTCTTCCGCATCGGGATTATTGGGATTGCGGTCGGGATGGAACTGCAGCGCCAGCTTGCGATAGGCGCTTTTGATCTCCTGCTCGGTGGCGGTGCGGGCCAGGCCCAGCACCTCGTAGTAGTCGCGTTTTCCGTTGCTGGTCAGAATGGCCTTTCCTCTAATCCTTTCAGCTCTTTCATTGTCAGATTACACCGGGCTCAGTGCTTGGGATTGCGCGCGACCCTCACCATCGAAGGACGGAGCAGGCGGTCTTTCAACTTGTAGCCGCGCTGCAGTTCTTCGAGTACATGATTGTCCTCGGCTTCCTCAGTGTCCACCATTTCAATGGCCTGGTGAAGATGAGGATCAAAAGGTTCACCCTTCGCAGGGATGGGACGAAGTCCCAGTTTGGCGAGCGCATCCTGTAATTGCTTATAGATGAGTTCGACTCCGTCGCGAAATTCCGACTTGTCCGAAGCACTGGTGTGCAAGGCGCGCTCGAAGCTGTCCAGGGTGGGCAACAAAGCCTTCAGCGCGTCGGTGACCGCATACTCGCGGAATTCGTGTTGCTCGCGGGCGGTGCGCTTGCGGGCGTTCTCGAACTCGGCCTGCAGGCGAGCCAGGCGGTCGAGCAGCCCGTCCCGCTCCGTCTTCAGTTTCTCGAACTCGGTGGCTGCACTCGCGCCGTCGCGGGCGTCTTCTGCCGCGGGCAATTCGTGTTCGGGATCGAGTTCCACCGGATCGACTTCGGGTTTTCCGTTTCCTCTTGCCATATCAATGCTCACTCAGATTCGTTCAGGATCTTGTCAAACAGGCGGGCAATATAGGAAACCGCCGTCATAGTGTGCTGGTAGTCGATGCGTGTGGGCCCGATGACCGCCAGCGACCCCATCACGTCATCACCCACTCGAGCGGGCGCACCGATGAGCACAAAATTCCGCATCGACGGCAGCGCTTCGTCCAGTCCGATCACCACCCGGACCGCTTCCTGCTTGGCGTCCAGATACGCCCCCAGCAGCTCAACAATCTTCTTCTTTTCTTCCAGGGTCTGCAGCAACTCCTGCAGGCGTTGCCGGTCCTGCTCGCCGGTCACTAGATTGGATGCTCCTTCGACGAAAACGACTTGCGCGGCTTCGTCGGCGATCAGGGCCCCCTGGCGGTAAAGCTGTTCCACGGATTTCATCAGGCGATCGTACTCGCTGCGCTCCTGCTCCAGCCGGCGGGCCAGTTCCGCCCGCATCGCCTCCATGGTCCAGCCGCGAAAATTATCGTTGATAAAACGCGCGGCGGCGTCCAGGTCAGCCTGCGGAAGATCAAGCCGCAGGACGCGGTCGCGCACCAGGCCGGATCGCGTTACCAGCACGGCCAAAACTTTCTGGTCGCCCAGCCGGGAAAAGTACACATGCTCCAGCGCATTCTTGGGACCGCCGACGGCGACGGTGATACCGACGTTGTGAGAGATCAGGGACAGCACACGCGAAGTGCGTTCCATGAACTCCTGCACGTCGGAAACCCCATGCAGGGAGTCTTTAATAATGCCCTGGTCTTCCTGCGAAAGGCTGGCTCTACCCGTAAGCTGTTCTACATAATAGCGATACGCCTCTGAACTGGGCACGCGGCCGGCTGAAGTATGGGGCTGCTCGAGGTAGCCGGCGTCGGCGAGATCGGCCATGACATTGCGAATCGTGGCCGGGCTTAGTCCTTCCCGGTTCGACCGTGCCAGCGTCCGCGACCCCACGGGGTCGCCGGTGGCAATAAAGGTCTCCACAATGGCGGTCAGAATCTCGCGTTCCCGCTCCCCAATGGGGGGTCCAGATGGCATATTAAGTACTTATAATCCAAAAGCTTAGATTAAGAAACCAACAATACTCCAGTTTCGATTCTAGGAAGTGCAACCCCGCCTGTCAAGGCTTAGCACTCTGAGCTCTAGAATGCTAATCTCTTTGATTTAATGTGAGCGATCGAATGTGGGCGCGGGCGCCCCGCCCGTGCAACGGCAGGGTGCCGAATCCATCTTTCCACAAACTGGGACACAGATATTAAAGGATCGTGTATTAAAGGAAAGGGTCGATTCCCGATCGCTTGATGAAGGCATGCGATCCGTGAGGCTTGCGAGCCCAGATCCAGACCAGACGAAAAAACAATGATGACGGAGAAACGAACATGAGCAAGCAGACTTTTCTGCCGATTCTGGTGCTGCTTTTGTTTGGCAGTGCAGCCCTGGGTCAGGCAGCAGCGCCGGCGCACGAAAGCGAGTCACTCCTGGCGGCCACTCCGCCCATGGGCTGGAACAGTTGGGATGGCTACGGCACCACGGTCAAAGAGGCTGACGTGAAAGCCAATGCTCAATGGCTGGCCGAACATTTGAAGCCTTTCGGCTGGCAATACGTGGTCGTGGACATGGAATGGTTCGTCACCAACCCCACGCCGGAAGGAAATTCCAAGACCTCGCAGTACAGCATGGACGAGTTCGGCCGCTACACGCCCGCGGCGAACCGATTCCCTTCAGCCGCCAACGCTGCCGGCTTCAAGCCTTTGGCGGATTATGTCCATTCGCTCGGCCTGAAGTTCGGCATCCATATTCTGCAGGGCATTCCCAAACAGGCGGTGGAGAAAAATCTCCCGATCTCGGGGTCGCCTTATCATGCCGCGGATGCCGCAGACACCTCCAAGACTTGTTCCTGGAACTTCGATAACTACGGCCTCGATGCATCGAAGCCGGGAGCGCAAGCCTATTATGATTCGATTGCGAAACTCTATGCCAGTTGGGACGTGGACTTGATCAAAGTGGATTGCATCAGCAGCCGTCCCTACAAAGGCGATGAGATCAGAATGTTGAGTACAGCGCTGGCCCACACCGGCCGGCCCATTGTATTGAGTCTTTCGCCCGGGCCCGCTCCGCTGGAAAAAGCGGAGGAGATGCGGAAGTATGCCCAGATGTGGAGAATCTCAAATGATATCTGGGACCTGTGGCACAGCACGGTCGATTATCCCCAGGGCCTGGGAGACCAGTTCGCAAACGTAGCGAAGTGGGCAGGAAAGGCGCAGCCGGGGCACTGGCCGGATGCGGACATGCTTCCGCTGGGATATCTGGGGCCAGCTCCCGGATGGGGCCAGCCGCGCTACACCCGGCTTTCGCACGACGAGCAGCGAACATTTCTCACGTTGTGGTGCATCTTTGCCTCACCGCTGATGGTGGGCGGCGATCTGCCCAGGGCCGACGCCTGGACGACTGCGTTGCTTACGAATCCCGAGGTCATCGCGGTTGATCAGCACTCCACCGGGAATCATCCCGCCATCACGACTGACAAGACAGTCGTGTGGGTGGCGCAATCGGCAGCGCCTGACAGCCACGCTCTCGCCATTTTTAATCTCACAGAGTCCAGCCAGAAGGTTCGGTACGACTGGAAAGACCTGGGTTTCACCGCTACGAAATATGAATTGCGAGACCTGTGGGAGCGGAAAGACCTGGGCCCGTCGGGCTCTCTGAGCGTGACCCTGCCGCCGCATGGCAGCGTGCTGTACGGAGCGTCCCCGGTGCAGAAAGTTGTGCACTGATTCATTGCCCCAGGATTCCTCCGGTCGCGCAGACATCCTTTCGGCTGCGCTTCTCCGCGCCGAGAGATGGTCTGCCATGCAAGGTGACGAGGGATGCAGTCCTGCCCACCTGGTCAACCGCCAGCCCAGAAATTCGTTATTGATGAATGTTGTGGTCAAAATGGGACATCTTGCGGCACGGGCAACGCTGCATTATTCAAGAGTGAAGGCCACGAAGAATCAAGCGCTGGCGATTCGCTGTCCCACCTGCGGAGCCAAGCCCGGCGAGAAGTGCGAACTCGGTACCGGCCAACCGCGCACCGACACTCATCGGGATCGACGCCTGGTGGCCCTGGATAAGAAACCTCTATGACTATGACCCGCCACCCCTCATCTTTGCCCCCGCCGATAACCCCTGCAGGCTCCCGCATTTACGTCATATCGTGATCCCGGTTCGGCTTCATAACAAGGGACCTCTGCAAGAGACAGAACCGCTTCCGCTGTCTTGTCGGACAGGAGCCCAGGGGAACGATTTGACGGCTGTGCAGTATTGCTCAGACGCAAGCAAATCTTAATGAGATAGTTCTCACATTCCGGGGGGTTAGGTTATGTGGATTCTTTCAGGACATCAGACCAAAGAGACACTCAGGCAATCCTGCTCGCAACTCGAATTGCTGGTTCTGGAGCGTACCGCGGAGCTGCAGAGCCTTTCTCAGCGACTTCTCAGAGTTCAGGATGAGGAAAGGCGCCGGGTAGCTCGTGACTTGCATGACAGCACCGGCCAAACCCTTACGGCCTTGAAAATTTGCGTTGACCTGCTGCAAAAAAAGCTGGGCAAGGACAAGCGAACCCACGATGAGATTTCCGCCATCGCGCGGCTGGTGGATGAGGCGCTGCAGGAAATTCGTACCACCTCCTACCTGCTGCATCCGCCCCTGCTGGACGAGGCCGGTTTCACCAGTGCGGCGCAGTGGTATGTCACCGGCTTTTCACAGCGCAGCGGGATAAAAGTGCGCATGGATTTTTCACCGGAGGTCGCGCGCTTGCCCGACACGATTGAGATCGCGCTCTTCCGCGTGCTGCAGGAAAGCCTCACCAACGTGCATCGCCACTCGGGAACGTCCGAGGTGGAGGTCTGCTTTCGCCGGGACGCGCAGGCTGCAATTCTTGAAGTGCGAGACTATGGACGTGGTATGCCCAAGGAAATGTTGAATCGCCTGGGCCCGCTCGCTCAAGACTCAGGTGTAGGGTTGGCTGGAATGCGCGAGCGCCTGAATGAGCTGCGGGGCGGATTGGAAATAGAAGCAGCCGATCCCGGCATGAGGCTGCGGGCGGTTGTGCCTCTGCCTGCGGAACTGCAAACGCTGGACGGTTCAGAGGGTCTGCAATTTCCTTCAGCAGGAGCTACTCAACCTACGCTCAACCACGCCCTGCGAATGTAAACGGAATACCGCCCTCCGTTCTGTGATCACTCTGGTCAGACCAGCTTGGGACTTTTGGTTGCTATGAGCACTGCCAATACAGTGGCCGTGTTGCGAACACTTCCTGCGATGGTGATGAGCGCATCCGAGACCGGCGGATGTTGCTCCGCCAGTCCCTCAAGACGATCACTGACGCCGTGGAGTTGTTCGACTTCGTGCAGGATCGCTTCAAGAGGCATGAGTACACCGCTCTTTCGAAGAAACCTAAGGTGTGGGAGGACTTCAGATGGACTGGCTTAGGTCAGAAGACCTGAAAGAGGAGAAGGTGTTAACCACCTCAAAGCTAACCATAACACGCCGGGGGGCAATTTACTTGTTCCGAATTGACCTAAAGACCGTTTCGGTGCGTCATTGGTCTTACGCTCCGCAGGCCGGATCCAGGCTCAAAGTCAGAAATGCGGCCAATTGGCTAAAGAGCGGGTAAACCCTGGCCTCTGGGAGCAGGTCAGAGTTTGCTGGTTAGGCAAAATCTAGCCGAGCCAAACCAGCAGGTTAGCCCATTTGCTTTTCAGATGCTGTACAAAATTGCTCACATCATTTCCTGTGCATTTGGGCCACGATTTATGCTGGTGTTCTGGCCTTTGGGACTAAAATGGAGGCTGATGAGTCCAGTGGCAGGCAGTAAGAAGAACCGCGAATTCGATCCTATCACCTTCCTCGCAACCATTGGCGAGGGCAGGAAGAGCCTGACTGCTGCCAAGAAACAAGGGATCTTCACCCAGGGGGATGCGGCGGACGCCGTCTTCTATATCCAGAAAGGTCAAGTCAGGCTGACCGTCGTGTCCAAGATCGGCAAGGAAGCTACGATCGGAATCCTGGATGCGGGAAATTTCTTCGGTGAGGGCGCCCTGGCAGGGCAATCTGTCCGCATGGGATCGGCGACTGCCATGAGCGAATGCCAACTTCTCCGCATCGACAAGAAGGCCATGATGGTTGCGCTTCATCGGGAGCACGCCTTTTCCGACTTGTTTGTCTCGTACCTGCTGGCGCGCAATATCCGCTACGAGGAGGACCTGGTTGACCAACTGTTCAATTCCAGCGAAAAGAGACTGGCCCGGGTCCTGCTTATGCTGGCTCACTTTGGCAAGGAAGGCGTGCCCGAGACTGTAGTCCCGAAAATCAGCCAGGAGACCCTGGCCGAGATGGTGGGCACGACTCGTTCGCGAGTCAGCTTTTTCATGAACCGCTTCCGGAAGCTGGGTTTCATTCATTACGCCGGAGGCGAAGAGGGCGGGTTACAGGTCCACAGTTCCCTGTTGAATGTCGTGCTGCACGATTGAGCGTTCTAGAGTGGAGGCCGGGCGTCCCCGCCCGGCTGGAGGGGCGAGACGCCCGTCCTCCCTCTACCGGTAGCCCGCGACCTTGCGCGGTGTGCCAACCGCAGTGGCAGACGTAATCAGGTAATCCTGGTAGTCAATGGTGAAGGATGCACGGCCTCCCAGTCGAATCGCGCTGGTGCTGCGATTGGACAGCGGGAGCCAGAAATCTCCCACCTTCGCGTAAATCTGTTCGATCCTGGTTTCTTTGGTCCAGAAGGAAGGATTCTTCGCCGGGACCGCATCAATGCGGATTACGGCAAAGTCTTCCGCATCCACCCAGATGCGGCCGCGATACAGCAGTTTGTCGCCGGTCCGCGGCTCCACCGAAAGAATGTAGGCCAGGCCCGAAGGCGTGCTCTCGTAGCCATCCAGAGTGAACTTGTAGTTGTCGCGATTGAGAGCGACGCGGCTCTGGTTCTCTTCCGAGGCTGCCTCTTTCTCGCTTTGCAGCATTCGTTTGAATACTCGGTCGATGATGAGTTGAGATCCTTTTTCCGACCGGATGCTGAATTCCTTGGTTCCGGGAGTGCTGTACTTTACATCCACCGTCATCTCCGCCGCTCGGGAACCGGGGAAGCCGTGATACTCCAGGCGATAAGTACGGGTCCCCTGGTAGGCGCCCAGGGCCCGCGCGCGTTCCAGGTTCCTCTGTATCAGGTTGGTCACGATTTCTTCCGTGCTCAGCTGGATGTGGGGCACCGCCACGAGTGTGTCGGCAGGTTGTGCCCAGGCGATCGGGGAAAGGCCGAGGCTCAGAAGGAACGACAGGGCAAGATGGGCGGAACGGAGGTGAGGTTTCATCGCTGGACCAGGCTCCCTCAAAGATAACCCAAGCGCTTTCTTTAAAAGTGTTCAATTTTGACCAGATTTTGCTACTGCCTCCGCCCGACAATCTTACCCGTACGTCGTCTATCGATGGCTTTTGAACTGCTGGGCTTACTGCCTTCCAAGCAATCCGAAATAGTCGTCCCGGGCGCTAGTTGCTCGACAGCCTTTGCAAGGCCGCCCAAGGAGGGCGACATCGCGTGCGCGTTCACCTCATCAATCCCAGTGAAGTTTCTTTTGGCACCGCGGTCATAACCCCGCGCTGGCTGTATGTGCTTGCAGCGGCGACACCTGCGAGCTTTCGCGATCCCTGCCTGGTGGACGAGACCCTGGAGCCGGTAAAGCTGGATGAGATTCAAGCCGGCGATATTGTCGGCATCGGCATCCACACCGCCAACGCGCTCCGCGGCTACAAGATCGGGAAGTTGGCTCGCGAACGCGGCGCCTACGTCGTGTTTGGAGGCATTCACGCCACCCTCTACCCCAACGAAGCCCACGAACTGGGCGGCGCTCATGCGGTGGTCAAGGGCGATGGAGACGTGGTCTGGTCCAGGGCGTTATCGGATTGCGCGAATGGAGCGCCGCTGGCCATCTACGAAGGCGGCCGCATTGAAGCCGACTCGTTCCTGCCCGCCCGCTGGGACCTGGTGCCGCGCAAGAAGTACATGTGGGCATCCGTGCAGACGGTTCGGGGCTGCCCCAAGCATTGCTCTTTTTGCTCGGTTTGGCGGACTGACGGCCAGCGTCCCCGCCAGCGTTCCTCGGATGTCGTGATCGAGGAAATCGTCCAACTCAGGAGACTGGGATTTCGCTTCATCGCACTCGCCGACGACAATTTTTATCCCGTGACTCTCACCGACCTTCGCCTGGCCGAGGAGCAACACAATGCGCACCGGCTTAATGAACTTAAGACCATCCGGGCAGAGCGCTTTGAGCTCATGCGGCGGCTGGCCCAGCTGCCGCCCGACACGATTTTCTTCACCCAGATCACCATGGAAGCCGCCGAAGATGTTGAGTTCCTCGATGCCATGCAGGCGGCCCACATCAAAGGGGCGCTGGTGGGGGTCGAGGCGGTGACTCCGGCTGGATTGAAAGACGTTTACAAAGAATTCAATTGCGCCGGAGACGATCTGGTCAAACAGTTGAGGACTTTTCGTCAGCATGGCGTGTATATCCTGGGCTCGTTTATTTTTGGCTTGCCCAGCGACCGGCCGGAGACTTTTGATGCGACCGCGCTTGCCGCCGTTCAGGCCGAGATGGCTTTTGCCCAGTTTGTCACGCTGACACCTTATCCCGGCACCGTGGACTTCATCCGTTGGGAAAAGCAAATGGAAGCTGCGCCAGTGGAGGTTGCCGGCATCCCCATCACCCGGCGCTGGCTCATTCCACAGGCGCAGCGGCCCAAGTTGTATTGGCCCCACCCTACGATGTCAGCGGAAGAAATTCGCCAGCGCACGCAGTCCGTCTGGGACACGTTTTATGGGCTGAAGTCCATCTGGATGCGCTCCCGCTTCATAAAATCCATGCGCGCCCGCCTGGCTTTTGTGTTGATTTCTAAAATCTACCGGCAGATGTACGCCGATACCGGAATCGCCACCGACAGCGCCCGCGTATCACGTTCCGCGCAGTGGGCCCGCTGGCTGGCCAAGCCCTGCCAGAAGCTGTTTGCGGCGTCTCCTATGCCGAACCTTGAAATTCCAGGGACGTGGGTTGCAAATACTGCGATGGAGCAGAGCACTTCTGCCAGCGACTGAGCGGCAAGTGCTAATTCAGCCTTCTTTGCATCCTTTGCAGTCCTCAATCTTTGCCTGTTTTGAGGTCAATGGGTTTGAGCTCAAGTAACCGTTCAAAAGCCCTGGACCGCAAAGGACGCAAAGAAAACAGACACCGCAAAGGACGCAAAGAACCCCGTCTGTCAGATTTGGGGCAGCGGGCATTTGTCATGCGCCTCCGGGAAAATCCTGCTATTCAGATTGTCAGGCAAGGAGCCGTATCGAGTTTCGCGGATGAGCGCGGGCCAGCTGCTTTTCGAAATGTCCGCGAGCGATTTCACGCGCAAAAAACTAGGCAGGCCGATGAATGGACTCGGCCTGCCTTTCCTGTGCGCGTCGGATCTGACTGATCACTGAACCTTAGGCTTGGCCTTTCGTCTTGCGGCCGCGGGTGATCTTTTGGTTTCCTCGGTCTTGATCAAGGTCAGGGAATCGGCGGCGTTGAAGGGGTATTCGCGGACCGACTCTTGCCCCGTAGTACTGAGTGTCACGTCCACACGCCGGTTGCTCGCCAGCACGATCGTTCGCATGTGATCGAGCACTCTTTGCCGCTCCGCCGGAGTCAGTTCGGGATTCTGCTCGACCGCATCTTTCACTTGCGCTTCGGTCAGGTTCTGTTCTTCCCCAAGCGCCTTGGTTTCGAGACTTGCCGCGGGAACGCCGTGTTCGACCAGGAATTGCCGGGTGCGATCGACCCGACGTTCGGAAAGGGCCTGATTGTATTCCACCGAGCCGCGATGATCGGCGTGGCTTTTGAGAATCAAGTGGGCATCCGGCTTGAGCTCCAGGTATTTCTGGAAATCGTCAGCCAGCGAAACCAGGGTTTGTTGCTGGCTGGCCAGCAGGCCGCCGTCGGGATGCTCGGGCGTGGGCTTGGCCGTGGGAAAGTAAATGCTGTGCAAGGCAAGCCGGCCTTCGAGTCGCCTGACTTCCGGCGAAACCGGCGGCGGGTTCTCCACCATCACCATGGCGGTCGCCGGAGTATTGAGGCCGCGGGTGTCACTGCAGGTCGCGCCCACGGTGATGGGCCCGGAGGAAGCACCGGAGGTATCGAGAGCGGCGGTGTTGCCGCTGCCAGAAATGCTGCCCGAGCTGGCGGTCCACTGGCCCACTGTAAACGAGGCGTTGTCCGGGCTGGTGCAGGTGCAATCGATGGTGGACGTCATGCCGGCTTGAAGCGTGGCCGGATTTGCCAGGCACGAAATTGTCGGCGGATTCTTTGGTGGCTCCCTGGCTATGAAAGTCGAGCTGCAGATTGCTTCCCCGATCTTATGCCGCTTGGGGTCCGACACCCGGGCAGTCACGGTGTAACTTCCACCTGCGAGGCCATTGGTGTCGACGGTTGCGTTGGCGTCGTTCCCGCTAACTCTCCCGCCGGTGCTGGTCCACCGGTAATCCAGGGTATGCCGGGCATTGAAGTTGCTGGCGGTCGCGGTTGCACTGACCGGCTCGCCGGCCATGACCTCGCCGGGCTGCACCGAGCAGCTGGCGCCGACCGGCGCAGCGGCTTCGCCGCCCAGCATGAACACCAGCCCGCTTTGCAGTCGAACGCCCCGGATTTCAGTTTCTGGAGTCGTGTCCGACGGGCCGTAGCGGTAGTTGGAGTAAACGAAGTCGGCCCGCAGCAGCCGCAGCGCCACATGCCGGGTCAGGTTGATATCAAGGCCGCCTCCAGCCATGACGCCAAGCTTCTGGATGTCGTGAAAGGCATCGGGCATGAGGCGATGGTCGCCGACCAACACTTCCAGGAATGGCGAAAAGCGGTGGTGCCGGAAGGTGAACTTTGGGCCCAGTGAAAGATTGGAGAGCGCGGTGTCATCCACGCGGTCCGTTCCCACCTCGCCGCTATTCCAGGACGTACTGCTGTCGAGGGTGAGACCGAACCAGCGGTTAAAGTCATAGGTCACGCTGGCACCGATACCCCGCGGATTCGGTTCCAGGCGGCTGCTTACCGGGAGCAGTCCCAGGGGAAGCACGCCGTGGATGTCGGCGCCGGGATGGAAGAAAGAGTACCCGCCGTAAAGCTCCCACTTGGGGGCTGGCTGCTCCTGCGCGGCCGCGAACGTGACCATGCACAGGACCGCAAATGCTGCCAACAGCTTTGCTGCAAACGGGCCATAGTGGCGGTGAGAATGAGACGACGACATACGTAGAGTCCTCCGACCTTTGAGACTGAAATCGTTTCGTGCCCGGCCCGGCAGGGCCAGCCTGAAGCTGGCCGCTGCCGTATGCTCCCGCTCAGGGCGCGGTTACTGTGTTGCTGTCAAATGTCACTGCGGCATTGCGGGCCAGAGCCCGGCCTTGCAGGCTGGCTCCGGTGTTCAAGGTGACGGCTTGCAGGGCCATGATCGTTCCCTTGAAGATGGAGTTTGTTCCCAGGGTCGCGGAACTGCCGACCTGCCAAAAGATGTTTTTGGCTTGGGCTCCACCGGCCAGAACGACCTGTGTACTTCCCAGCGTGGTAAGCGTGGAAGCGATCTGGAAGATGAAAACCGCATTCGCGTCCCCCTGGGCGTCGAGCGTGACGTTCCCGGCCGACAAGATAACCGTGCTCGAGTTCTTGTACAGGCCAGGGGTGAACGTCAGACCGCTCAAGTCGCCGGGCAGGACCGCACCTCCGGGCAAGCCCGCAGCGTAGTTGTAGGCGGAGGTCAGATCGAGTTGGCCCTGTGCCGCGATCGGATCGGTGACATGCATCACCGCGGGAGGGACCATGGATCCGGGAGGAAATCCCGTAACCGCGCTTCCCGGGCTCAGCCCGATGTCGCCGCCGGCAATGGTGGTGGGCCCGGTATTGGTGACGGTGGAGCCGGCCACGGCGTCGAAATTCGCCACCGATCCCAATGGTACCGGCGGCTGACATATCTGCGTTGCCGTGGTGAAACTCCAGACAAAGTCACTGGCCAGTCCGTTGCCGATCAAGTCCTGGGCCCCAGTGGTGACCGTGCCGGTATAGACAGTGTTCAGTGCGAGATCGCTCGCCGGGGTGAATGAGGCGACCCGGCCCGTGACGTCCAGTGCGATGGCTCCGGTGACTGGTGTTACCCCGGGCCCGGCCAATTTCAGAGTTGTCGTGGTGATGGTTGCAGGGTTCATGGCCTCATCAAATGTGGCGGTGACTACAACGTCGGGACATATACCCAGGGCCGCATCCGGAGGCGACACGGAAATCACCGTGGGAGGAGGCGGCGGAACACACGCCGCCGCGGAGGTGGTGAAAGTCCACACAAAATTGCTGGCCAGCGCGTTGCCCGCCACATCCTGGGCGCCGGTGGTAATGGTGGCGGTAAAGGCTGTGTTGAGGGCGAGCGTGCTGGTCGGGGTGAAGACAAACATCTGGTTGGGCACGTCGTGAGTGATAGTTCCGGCGACGGGGGTGACGCCGGGTCCGGTCAGGGTGAAAGTCGCCGGGTTGATGGTGGCTGGATTCATCGCCTGAGCGAAGGTGGCGGCCACCACGGTATTCGAGCATATCCCGGTAGAGCCGTTGGCAGGGTTGACCGAATTGGGCGGCAACGGCGGCTGGCAGAGCGTGGCAGCGGTGGTGAAGGTCCACACGAAATCGCTGGCCAGTGGCTGGCCCAGGAGATCTGCTGCCCCGGTCGTGATCGTGGCGGTGTAAGTGGTGCTCGGCACCAGGGCGCTTGCGGGAGTGAAAGTCACACCATTGCTGGCCGCATCGTAGGTGACCGCCCCGTTTACCGGCGTGGTGCCCGGTCC
>Ga0207674_10007057_pt1 | contig 13132 bp, 28 predicted proteins | sample KBSCornC72_FD_184303 | JGI IMG/M metagenome (GOLD analysis project Ga0207674, IMG submission 184303) | Corn rhizosphere microbial communities from Kellogg Biological Station, Michigan, USA - KBS Corn C7-2 (SPAdes) (version 2) | ecosystem: Host-associated > Plants > Roots > Rhizosphere > Soil ... | reverse complement strand
GGTTACCGTGGTCGACGCCAGGTTCCCGACGTTGTTCTTCTCGCAGTACAGGTTGGTGGCGAGCTGGAACGGGTTGCCGCCGCCCTGCCCGCCGCCCCCGCCCGCGGGGGCCTGGCCCTGTCCTGCCGCTGCCGCAGCCGGCATCCGTGCCTCCTAGTACTGGGTGCTCATGGCCTTGCCGATGTGGCTCAGGCCGGAGTTTGAGGAGGCCATCAGGTGGTACTGGATGACACGCCACAGCGTTCCCAGGATCAGGACGCTCAGGAAGACGTGAAGGGAGACCTGCAAGTCCAGCACGGGGGTCCTCCGCGAATATGAGGGCAGGCCCGCGCCAGGTGGGAAAAGCCTCCGCCAGAAGTCGTTACCCACCTGGCGAAGGCTTTGGGTCAGAGCATATACGCAGGGTGCGGCTAAGGCACGCACCGTTCCGGGTCCAGGTCCAGGTGGTGGTTCCGCAGGTGCAGGGTGATCATCTGGATCCGCTGCTGCGCGGTCCACCGGTACCGGGCCCCGGCCGTGTCGGTGGCCAGGAACACGCCTTTGCCGGCCGGGCAGCGCGCGCACCGCCATACCCACGGGTGGCTGGTGCTGTCCAGCTCGAGCGGCAGCCATACCCACGGGTGGCTGGTGCTGTCCAGCTCGAGCGGCCACCGCCCGGCCAGGGCCTCCCAGGCGGCCAGCTGCCGCTGGGCCAGCGGCGCGATGCCGGGCCGGTCAAGCATCGTGGCCGCACGGGACGCGCAGCACGCCGAGCCCGTTGCACCCGGCGCGGTTCTGCCAGGACAGGCCGCGGTCGCGGCAGTAGTCGTCCAGGGCCCGGCCGACCCCGGAGTCGTGCGGGTCCGGGCAGCGGGCGTTGATCTCCGGCCATTCGGTGTCGTGGCACAGCACCACGCCGCCCGGCCGGACCCGGGGCGCCCACAGCTTCAGCGCGTCGATGGTCTGCTCGTAGGAGTGCGGATCCAGGTCGATGAAGACCACGTCGACCGCGGGGACGGTGACCGCGGTCCAGGCCCGCGGGCCGAGCGCGTCCAGCTGCCGGAACGCCCAGTACTGCGAGGACCCGAATTCCGGCGGCACGTCGGCCTGGTCCAGGTCGAACGACCACACGAAGCCGCGGCCGCGCAGCTCGCACGCGGCCAGGAACGCCGCCGTGGAGTTGCCGGACCGGGTGCCCAGCTCGACCACCCCGCCGCCGAGCCGCGCCGCGTGGCGGAACAGCTCGGGCAGGTGCTGCTGGATGTCAGACGGCCGCGCCAGCCGCCTCTCGTACTCCGCGAACAACGGCAGCGTCGGCGCGCATGCGGCGCAGCCGCCAGCTCTGGTAGGCGGCGAGGTCAGCATCGAAACTCCCGGCGGCGTCGTGGTAGGTCTGGTCGGTGCGGGTCACGTCCGGGCGCACGTTCGGATGCAAGTGCTCCACGGTCACGTCCGGGCAGTAGACCAGGCACCCGGCGGCCCGGCCCAGGTCGGCCCACACGTTGTCGATGAACCAGTGCGCGCACTGCGGCAGGGCCATCCACCCCAGGGCCTCCACGATCGGCGTGGAGATCACGACGGCCTCCGGTATGTCGTCGCGGCGCTTGTCGTCGGGGTAGCAGAACCCGCCCCCGGCGGGCAGCTTGTCCAGCAGCATCCGGTCCCACCCGGCGGTGACCGGCCGCATGTCATCGCCGACCGACGCCAGCGCGCGGGGCGGGGGCAGGCCTTCCGCGGTGTACTTGCGCGCCAGCCGGTTGGTCCAGGCGGCCAGGCCCATCCGCGGCGCCACCGTGCGCGGCCACCCGGCGGCCGCCGCGATGTTCGCCTCCAGCTCCGGGTCGTCCTCATCGAACCCGAAGTGCAGGACGGTGTCCGCCGCGCAGGTCAGCGCGCACGCGCGGACCAGCCGTTCCACGCTGGCCGGGCGGCCGCGGGACGGGACCAGGACGGCCAGGTCAGCCATCGGCGGCCAGGTCCTCGAGCACTGGCTTCCAGTACCGGGCCACGACGTCGTCAATGTCGTAGGTCACGGCGAACTCCCGGGAGGCTTCCCGCCGGTCGGCGGCCTGCTCGTACGCCTCTTCCAGGGCCTGCCGGACGCCGGCCACATGGGCGCGCCGCCAGTCGGCCTGGTGCTTCTCGTTCCAATACGGCTCGGACGCCGACGCCGGGATGAGGAACCCGGGGCCGACCAGCTCGGGGCCGGTGGACCAGTCGCCGCGGATGACCGGAGTGCCGCACGCCTGGGCCTCCAGCCCGGTCAGCCCGAATCCCTCGTTCCCGATGTCCAGGACCACGTCCATCGCCCGGTACCAGTCGGCCAGAACCGGCGGTGTGATCATCCCGGTCACGAGTTCGTACTGGGGGGACATCGACGTGGCATCCCAGCTGCCGATGTGGCGGCCGAGCCGCTGGAGGTGGAATCCCTCGGGCAGGGCGTTCAGCGCATGGATGGCCAGGTAGGCATTCTTGTGTTTCTTGCGGAACTCGGCGAACCCGCGGAGGGCCGGCTCGATGTTCTTGCGCTGCCGGTCGTTGTTCATGAAGTTCATGCCGACCATGAACTTGCCGTCGAACCCCATGCCGGCGCGGAGCGCGTCGCGGTCCGGCGCCGGGGTGAACACCTTGGTGTCGATGCCGTGCGGCAGGTAGAGCGGGTCCAGGGCGGCGCGGCCCTCGGTCCCGGCCCGCATCATCTTCTCCCCGAACCGGGATATCGCGGCGGGGGTGCCGCCGGTGTCCGCGATGACCTGGTAGTCCGCCCAGGACATGGGGTCGCAGTCGGCCGGGGTCAGGTGGACGGTCCGCAGGTCCCGCCAGGTCGCCGGGTAGGACAGCAGCCACGTGCACAGCAGCGTGATGACCAGGTCGGCGCGGAAGTGCCGGTAATGCGGGCCGACCACGTCCTCGCCCACGTCGGCGTAGGTGGTGCACGGGTAGACCGGGATGCCGTGCCAGAACCCGGGGTGGTTCGGCTGGCCCGCGGTCGCCGACACGGCCACGTCATGGCCCAGCAGCTTCAGGCGCGGCAGCAGCAGCGCGGTCTGCCCGGCGTACCCGGTCGGCATGTCCGGGTGCGGCCCGTGCCACAGGATCCTCAATGCCATCCCCTTATCAGCATCCAGAGCCAGAACGCCATGAAGGCCGCCACCCAGATGGCGGACCATATCCTGAAAGGCCGAGTACGGCGGATGTAGCCGCGGATGTCTTCCCAGAGGCTAGGGTCATCGCGCAGCCTGCCGCTCACAGAATGCCTTTCATGCCGGCGGGGAGCTGGCCCCAGATCCGGCCGCGGTTCTCCGCGGCGGTGCGGTGGGCCTGGCTGCCGGAGTTGGCCAGCCAGTAGGTCCGGCACCGGTCCGAGCAGAACGCGTAATTCGAGTGGCGGCCGTGCCGGGCCGCCTCGGAGGCGCAGCGGCCGTTATGCTCGCACACCTTGACCTGGTAGGGGGTGCGGGCCCGCCGCCCGCAGTCGGCCCACGCGCAGGACAGCGGCAGCGCGGTGTCCAGGTTGATGAGCAGCTTCTCGACCCGGTTGACGCGCCCGTTCGACGGGGCCAGCGAGTACGGCATGTCAGTGTCCTTTCGAGGACAGGACCCCGGCCAGGACCCCGGCCGCGCTCCCGGCCAGGGTGGCGGCGCCCAGCAAGGTGTACTTGAACCGCTCCAGCATCCGGAGGCGGGCTTCGTGGTCGACGTGGACGGTGTCGGCGGTGGCGTTGCGGACGTCCAGGACAGCCAGCCGTTCCAGGGCCTTGTTCACGTCAGTGCGCATCCCGGTCAGTTCGCGCCACAGGTCGGCCATGGTGACCACGGCTGGCTGCGGGGGGCCGGTCACAGCCGGTCCCGCAGCCCGGACAGCCGCGCCGTGATCTGGTACCCGGCGTCATGTTCCGGTATGCCCTTCAGTTCCCGGCCCATCGCCCGCAGCCCGGACAGCCTTGCCGCCTGGGCGGCCGCCGCCCGTGCGTGGGCGCGGACCGCGGCGGCCATCAGCTGCCGCTGCCACGGGGGCATCTCCAGCCACAGCATCGCGGACAGCGTCGCCGCGGCCGCCAGGGCGGCCAGGAACCGGGCCAGGGGCGTGTCGTCCACTGCCGTCCTCCCCCTTCAGTCCGTTGCGCAGGTCCTCGGCCAGCCGCCCGGCCGCGTCGTGCAGGGAGCGGGCCAGGGCCAGTTTCTCCCCGGCGTCGACCGCCATGCCCGCGACGGAGCGTTTCAGCTGCAGGTCGATGAGCAAGATGGCGGCCATGGCGGCGAGCAGGAACCCGGCCCACTTCAGCTTGCGGTCCACCTTGGCGGCCAGCACCGACAGTACTTCCAGGTCGAACTGGGTGTCGCTCACCGGCCTGCCCCCGCTTTCAGCATCTTCAGCATGGCGCCGGGCCCGGCGCCGCCGCGCTCGGCCGCGGCGCGGGCCATCTTCACCATTGCCGCGGGGATGCGGATGGGGTCCTGCTGGGTTCCGCATCCGCAGGCGCTGCAGGTCTCGCACAGCCCCGCCGCGCGGGGGATGACGATCGACCCGTCCGGCGCCTCGTGGATGGCGTACCGGCCGCGCTCGGCCGCTTCCAGGCCGGCCGGGGCCGGGTCGGGTTGCGTCATCAGACCGCCTGCACTGTCATCAGGACCGGGGCGCCGGCGTTGGCGACGCCGGTCAGCGTCGGGGTTGTCGTGGACTGGCCGAAAGCCAGGATGGACGCGGTCGCGCCCGAGGTGGCCGCGCCCAGCAGGTCGAGATTGTGCGTGGAGGCGGCTACCAGGCCGGTGATCAGGAACTGCGCCAGGACGGGCCGGGCGATGTTCGCCCCGTTGTCCATGAACAGCACCAGGTTGCCGATTATCGGGGTGACGCCGCCGTGCTCGGCCAGGCCGACCGCCACCACCTTGGATGACAGGCTGAAGTCCAGCACGAACGACGCCGATACCAGCACGCTGCCCGACGCGGGGACGGTGAACGACCCCGTGTTGATGTTCGTGGAGTCGAACGCCGCCATGGTGGTGGTGCTGACGGTGGCGGCTGTCTGCGTGCCCGGGGCGTACTGGGACGGGGTCCGCAGGAACTCCCCGGACGGGGTCAGCCACGCGGGGGCCGCGCCCGACACGCCGAGGACCTGCCCGGCCGACCCGACTGCCAGCCGCTGCGGGACGCCGGACGCGCCGCCGGTGATCAGGTCACCGGCGGTGGTCATCGGCGTGCCGGTCCCGCCCGCCAGGGTCTGCCCGAACGCGGCGGCATCCGATGATGCTGACCCGCTGGCCAGGGAGGTGATCTTGTGGCTGTTGTTGGACCAGTCCGCGGCGGGCGGGTGGTCGGCCGCGATCACGTCCAGGGTGGCGGTGCGGACGGTCGGGGCGGTGGCGGTGCCGCCGACCACGACCGAGGTGTCCGCGGCGGTGACCGACGCGACCCCGCCGGACCCGCTGTAGGGGTTCTGGATGGAGGTAGCCATAACGACCAGGCCAGCTTGTGCATCATCTCGGCGGGTACCTCGTCCACCTCGCCGGACAGCACGATCAGCCCGGTGGCGGCCAGTGACCCTACATTCTTGAGGTCCAGCCGGTCACCGGGCCACAGCACGATCTCGGCCCGGTCGAAGGTGTACCCGAAGCTGTTCCCGTTGAACTGCCATATCGGCTGCTGGTTGGCGTGCAGGTACAGGTTGACGATGTCCGGGGCGCTGGCCGACGCGGTCAGCCCGGAGACCACCAGGCGCCGCACCGACCAGGCGTACCCCTGGTCGGGGCCCAGGTTGATCCCGTTGCCGATCCCGATGCTCAGCGCCCCGCCCGACGGGGTGCCCTGCAAGATGGTCGGCAATCGCAGGTGTTTCCAGCCGCGGGCCGCCTCGCGGGTCTCCGCGGCCACCACGGCGCGGATCTCCGCGGCGGTGGGGATGTCGGCGGTCATGCCGCCCCGGATGACCACCTCAGCCATGGCGCCCGCTCCCGGTCACGCGAACTCGCCTTCCCGCTCGGCGGGCAGCTGCCACGCCGAGATGAACACCCCGGTCACGTTCCCGGTCGACGGGACCAGGTACAGTCCGTCGCCGTGCCGCAGCCGGGCCTGGTCGCTGGACCAGGTGGCGATGTGGGTGGTGCCCGCGGTGGCGTCCTGCCCGATCGGGCGGCGGGTGTCCTTGTCCGCGCTGGCCCGGTACACGATGAACGTGCCGGAGGCGGACACGGCGAACGAGGCCAGCCGCAGCGACCACACGTACCCCTCATCGACCAGGGAGCCGGTGAACCAGGTCGCCGAGCTCGCGGGCGGGGACAGGTACAGCTCCATCCGCTTGAGTCCCCGGTACCGTTCCCGGGCCCGGGCGTCTTCGATGTCCCGCTGCCGCTCGTAGAACGCGGCCAGCCGCGCGTCGACCGTCTCGCCGATCTCGCCGGTGCTGGGGATGTCGACAGGCTGCCCGCCGCGGACCAGCTGCTGCACCATCAGCCCACGGTCCGGCCGAACCGGCGCACCTTGCCGTCGCCGTCGCCCTCGGGCTCGGCGGCGGCTTCCTTGTCGTCCTTGGTCTCGATCTCGCCGTCGTCGGACACGCCGATGCCGAACGTGCGCTTGAGCCAGGGCAGCGCCTCGCCCCACGGCACGTCCGCTTCCTTGTCGCCGTCGCGGAGCCGGACGGTACGTTCGGCGTTCTTGCGCTCGTGGTCGCGCCGTTCCTTGATCAGCTTCAGCTCGTCCGGGCTCAGCAGGCCCTCCAGCGGGTTACCGTCCGGCATTGCCGCCGCCTTTCCTGATGATCGTCACGGTGAGGAACGGGCCCGCGCAGTGTTCCGCCTCACGGCTGTAACCATGGGGGCAGATGCTGCGGGAGTTACCTGGCATGGTCGTAGCATACGGCGTATGGACCAGCCAGAACGCGAGGCATGCCTGTGCGGGTGCGGCGAGCTCGCCGCGCCGGGCCGGCAGTGGAAGCGCGGCCATGCCAGCCGCGGCGAGGGCGGCTACGCGGGGGCCGCGATGGAACCGCTGCCCGGCCCGGGGGCGTTCGCGGAAGATGCTGGCATAATCGACGTCGACGCAAACGATCCTGGCGGTTCGGCGTCCGGCGCCCTCCCTTCCCCTGGGGGGCCTGGGCCCGCGGCCGAGCATCCCCGCTCCCCGGCCGCGGGCCTGCCGCCCGCCGCCCCGGACGAGCCCCCGGCGCACGCGACCCGCCGCTGGCACGACAAGCACGGCGGCAAGTCCTCCAAGGCCAGGCCGCCGAAGATCACCGGCGCGGTCCGGTCGGACATCGACGCGAAAATAAGCCTGTTCCTGGAAGTGCCCGCCCGGGTGTGGCAGGCCCGTGACCCGCTGTGCGGCGGGGTGTTCGTCGCGCAGCGGGCCGAGATCTCGGCGTCGCTGACCGCGATCGTGTGCCAGTCCAGCGACCTGGTCGCGTGGTTCACCGGGACCGGCGGGAACTTCATGCTGGCCCTGGACCTGATGGCCGCCCTGTGGCCGGTCGCCACCTGCGCCATGGCCCACCACGTCTACCACTCGATCGACGCCGGCGACGAGGGCCAGGCCCCCGAGGGCGTGAGGTATGCCGCCTAGCCCGCCGCAGCAGGACCTGCGGGCCGCGGCCCCGCAGGAATACCCGGAGCTGCGCGCGCAAGAAACCGAGCCGGAGGCCAGCCGGGGAACCGCCGACTGGCGGTCTGATCCGTCGTTCACCATGCCGGAGCGGGTGCCGTGGTCCGAGCTCGGCCCCGATTTCACCGGGGCCTGGTCCGGCGCCGACCCGGCCCGCGGGCACGCCGAGCACCTGGAGATCGTCGGGCCGTCCGGCTCGGGCAAGACCCACCTGATGCTGACCATGCTGCAGGACCACTACCGGCACCAGGAGGCCGCCCGGGTCGCGTCCGGCCGGGAGCACATCCGCACCGGCGCCGTCCTGGTGGTGACCAAGGCCGATGATGACATCTTCCGCAAGCTGGGATGGCCGGTGGTATCCCGCGCCGATGAGATCCGCGATACCAACGTGGTGTACTGGCCGCGGACCAACAAGACCGGGACCGAGCGGCGGGCCTGGCACGAGGCCCGGGTCCGCGGCCTGCTCGACCGGCTGTGGCAACCGAACGCCAACACCCTGATGGCGTTCGATGAGGTCGGCTACATCGAGTCGCTGTCCGGGGAGCTGCGGGCCGTGGTCCAGCAGTACTGGCGGGAGGGCCGCTCCCTCGGGATAACCCTGGTGGCGATGAAACAAAGGCCCCAGGGCGCCCTGCGGGACATGCACTCCGAGACCAGCTGGACCGCGGTGTTCAAGCCGAAGGACCGGTCCGACGCCGAGCGGTTCGCCGAACTGCTCGGCCACCGCCGCGACTGGATACCCGTCCTTGACGGCCTGGACCGCCAGGGGCATGAGTTCGTGCTGCGGCATGCGCCGACCGAGCAGGCCTACATCTCCTGGGTCGACACGCCGCTGCGGCCGCAGAAGATCCGCCGCCGCCGCGGCCACGCCGCCATGGTCGCGCGATGAGCGAGTTCGGCCTGTGCGAGCAGGCCGACCGGTGCGTGATGGACCGGGACTGCGCGCTCTATGAGATGTCCTGCCTGCCGACCGAGCTAGAGATGCAGGACGAGGATGCCGGAGCGTGACCCGCTGTCGGTGAAGTACGACGGCATCGTGCGGGACCTGATGCTGCGCGCCGCCCGCGCGTCGGCGTCGCGGCAGGGCGTGCAGGCGTGGATCGCCTCACCCCGGCCGGAGTTCCGGGCCCGGGACCGGGGCGGCCGCACCGCGCACGAGCGGGCGTTCACCCGGTCGGCGTACTACCTGATCTGGCGGGTGCCGATCAACAACGGGGTGCCCCAGGTGTGGTCGCTCAAGCTCACGTGGGGCAGCGACGCGGACCGGCGCGCGTCGGCGAACCAGCGGCTGGCCCGGCCGGTGGTGGTCCGGCTGTTCCCCCGCGGCCAGGCCCGCCCCGCCGCGGCCCGCTGGGTCGGCACTGACCGGCAGTCCCTGCCCGGCCACCGCATCGACGAGTAGTGCGTGTAGCGAATCGCTATACGCATCACGCCAGACGCACAGCAGGCCCCTTGCGGTCACCGCCGCGCTCGGGGCGCCGGGCGGCTCCTACGGGGCCCGCTGCTCTCATGCCCAGCCTCGTTCCCAGGCTGTCCTGCCAGGTTAGGAAGGGGCGCGACACGCCGCGCGGAACTCTCAGGAAACTCACAGGATTCTCAGGGAACTCTAAGAAATCGACTTTGTTAGAGGGTGTAACAATCGGACATTCTCGTATGGACCTGGGTATTAACGCGGGGGGTGAGAGCAAAAAGGAAGGGCCCCCGTAGAAACGCCACTCCCTGGGAACCCCAGGGGAGCTGGGGCGGAATGGCGCCGGGGGCCCATCGCCGGCTAATGTGCCGGTCAACCTTGCGCGAGGCTCATTCTATTTGAGGCGAGGGCATTCGCATAGGCGAAAACGCCACTCGTTATATTTTGGTATGCAACGAATGGACCTGGGAAAACGTCCGGCCGGTGCGTGCCTTGCCCTTCAAGGGGGGCAGAGCCCCCCTTGAACCCCCACTCCGGGGGCTCCGCCCCCGGACCCCCGCCCCGTCGTGGAACCTGCCTCCGGCAGAACCCACGACGGACAGAGTCTCCTGGGTTGACCACCTTCACCTCACCCGTACACCGGTGAAGGTCCGTAACCACACTGACGGACCGTACGCGCGCCCGCGCGAGGCGGCTCACCCGCCCGGCCCGAACGCGAGGAACAGTGTCAGCCCGAGCCAGGACGCGAACGCGATCACGGCGTAGCAGAAAGCGGCCAGCAGCACCAGGGAAGCGGCCCGCACGAGGATTCTTGTCGTCATGACCAGGACATTACCAGAAAGCCATGGAAATCCAATGGCGGGGGTGGTAGGCTGAAGCCATGACGAACACGCCAGGAACCACGCCAGGATTCACCGTCCACCGCCCCGACTGCGACTGCCACGGCTGCGCCTACGACCGCATGCTGATCGCCGAGCTCGAGGCCGACAACCGCGCCGAGCGCAGGGAGCTGGGAATCTGATGGACATCACCACCGCCCCCGGGACGATCATCCTCAAGCGCGACGAGGCCGCCGCCGCCGCGTACGAAGCCCTCGGCCGGGCCCTGAAGCTGGCCCTGCTGCTCGGCGACATGGACCCCGCCGACTCGGCCTACCCCGGCGCCTCCCTCGCCTACGACCTGGCCCTGGACGAGACCCGCTTCCAGTCGAAGAAGTTCCGCCACCTGGACCGCGCCATCCAGGCCGCCCGGACCTACCCCTGCTGCGACCACTGCTCGGACCAGTCATCGCGCTGGTGCCAGCTGGGCCACCGGGCCGCCTGCTACTACGGCTGCGGCGAGAACCCCGGCGATGAGTGAACACAACTCCCTGGTGAGCCGCACCGCCGACCGCGACGCCCTGCGCGCCGCGGGATGGCCCGCAATACCATCCGATGCGGACACTCAGGAACTGGCAGCCGAACTCCTCGACACGATGGCCCGCTGGATTCACCTGACCCGCCAGTTCATCGAACGCCACCCGGGCGATGATGACTCCTCTGCCGGAGCTGCCTACCGCCGCGGCCTGAAGATCTGCACGGACCAGGTCCAGGAAAGGATCTCCAGCACGATCAGGACGGCGGGATTCGGTGAGTGAGGCCAACAGCCCCGCGTTCAGGGCCGGGCTGGCGGACGGCGCCGCCGACGCCGCCCGCCGCCCGGCCGAGCGCCGCGGGTTCGACCCATCCGGCCGCGCGTCGTGGATGTACCGGCGCGGGTTCGCCCGCGCCTTCCTCGCCGCCAGGAACGCCGACGCCATCGACAACCCCGGGAAGGTACCCGCGCCGTGACCACCCCCAGCTCCACCACCGTCAATGTCTCCCGGCCCGTCCGCGCCGAGCTCGACCGCATCGCCGGGCAGCTCCGCGCCGAGAAAGGCCGCGGCGTCTCCGTCAGCGAAGCGATCGAATGGCTGATCGAGTCCCGCGCCGCCCTGGCCGACCAGACCGCGAAAGCGCTGGAACTCAACGCCGGCCTGATCAGGTACTCCGAGCATCTGGAGCAGCAGCTGGCGGCCCGGGATGCCTAACGCCAACTACCAGCGCGGCCGCCGCCTGGAATACGACGCCGCCGCCGCGCTGGAGGCGGACGGCTACCTGGTCATGCGCGCCCCCGGCTCCAAGGGATGCGCCGACCTGATCGCCCTCAAGCGCGGCGAGGTGCTGCTGGTCCAGTGCAAGACAGACGGCTACCTCACCCCCGACGAGCGGGCCGAGCTGTTCGGCGCCGCCCGCCTGGTCGGCGCGGTCCCGCTGTCCGCCCGGTGGGTCAAGGACGGCCGCGCCGCCCGCCGCGTCTGGTTCGCCGAGCTCATCTCGCAGGCATCCGCCCGCCAGGGCGGCGAACGCGCCTGGACCGCAGACCACGGACTAGCCCCGGCCCCCGGCATCACCGGCCGCCACCACCGCCCCCGGGAGGCCCCGTGCCCGCCCTGAGCGCGGCCCTGCGCCAGTGGTGCGGCAACTGCCAGGCCATGACCGGGAACCGGCCCTGCGGCCCCTGCGGCGTCCCCTGGGTGGCCTGCGCGGCCTGCGGGGACCACCCCGGCCACATCAGCCCCGATTTCAACCCGCCAGGAGACGATGATGACTGAGCTATGCGAATCGTGCGGAGCCAGGGAGGCGGTCTCGTGCGGCCTCTGCGGCATCTGCATAACCGAGACTGAATCGCCAGGAGACGATGACGAATGAGCCACGGCTACCATGAGGGACTGCCCGGCTACACCCCTCAGCAGATCCTGCACGCCGGGTGCGCCGAATGCGAGGCGCGCGCCCGGGAGCACTCCCACGGACTGGCTCATCTCGATCAGCACCGGTTCGCCTACGCCTGGCAGCGCGCCGCCCAGTGGCGATCGGGGACCGGCAACCTGCCCGACCTGGACCAGGCCGAAATCCCGCTCCTGGAGATGCTGTGGTCCGTGCAGATCCAGCTTGAGCGGTTCGGCATCCCGATCGGGATGCTTCCCATGTCACCGGTAGCCGGTCAGGACATCCGGCGTCTCCTAGTTGAGGATGGGCAGATATGACGCAGGTTTTCGGCATCCAGTACGACTCGACCGGCCCGCTGCCGTTCGTGTCCGCCGCGATCGTCGCCAAGTACATCAACGGGTCCTTCGCCCAGCGGCCCGTTCACTTCGGCCGCGGCTTCGTCTGGATCGATGTGAACGGCTCCGAGCCCGGCGATGCGCACTGGCTCGACGTGGAAGCCAAGGACGCCACCCCCGACATGGTGCCCCGCTGGCTCCACGAGCGCCGCCAGCGCACCGGGGACCACGGCGGCGTCTACTGCAACCGGTCGACCCTCCCGGCCGTCCTGGAAGCCGCCGGGAACATGCCTTTCGAGCTGTGGCTGGCCACCCTGGACGGGACCGTGTTCCCCGAAGAGCTCGGCCACCTCCCGGCCACCGTCCGGCCCGTCCTGGTCCAGGCCTTCCCCGCCGCCCTCACCGGATTTCACGCCGACCTGTCCATGGTCATCGACCAGCACTACTGGGACACCCGCCACGCATAGGGCGCCGGGTGGGAAGCTGAGACGCATGTATAGGCGGACCACGCTCGGGCAGATCCTGGCATCGGTCCAGCGCACAGAGCAGAAAGTGGGGCAGATCCTCGTGGGACAGGCAGACATCAACACCCAGGTACAGCTCATCGCCCAGGCCGTGACCGAGCTCGGCGCGGCTGTCACCGCGATCCAGGCCGAGCTCGCCGCCCTTCAGGGCCAGGGCGTGGACACCAGCGGCCTGGACGCGGCCGTGGCCCAGCTCGGCACGGCCGTGCAGTCGGTCCAGGCCCTGGCCCCCGCCATGCCGCCGGCCCCGGGCAGCTAGGCGTCTCCAGAAGAGGAGACAGGGGGGTGGCCCGCGGGCCACCCCCCGCTTTCGTATGTGCATACGGATTCCGGTATGGACCAGGGAATGGTTAGCACTGCTAACCACCGACCGTTAGCAAGGCTAAGGACCGATCATTAGCAAGGCGAATGAAAGTGGTTAGCCTGGCTAACGTTCGAGCCCGGGCCGGAATCGTTACGACATTGTGACCAAAAAAGTAGCCCCGAATCCACCGCGCCCGCCCCCCGGCCGGTAGGCTGGAGAAGCTTCTCCAGCCTAC
>Ga0207674_10007051_pt1 | contig 13138 bp, 11 predicted proteins | sample KBSCornC72_FD_184303 | JGI IMG/M metagenome (GOLD analysis project Ga0207674, IMG submission 184303) | Corn rhizosphere microbial communities from Kellogg Biological Station, Michigan, USA - KBS Corn C7-2 (SPAdes) (version 2) | ecosystem: Host-associated > Plants > Roots > Rhizosphere > Soil ... | reverse complement strand
GGCGGTGACGGCGGGGTATCTCACCGCGCTCGCCGCGCTCGCGGGGAGTGCGCTACGTCCGGTCGGCGGCTGGGTGGCCGACAAGCTCGGCGGTGTGCGTCTGCTGTCCGTGCTGCTCGGCGGCATCGCCGCGATGTACGTAGCCGCGTCGACGCTGCCGGCGATCGCGCCGATGTTCGCCGTGCTCGTGACGGCGATGGTGTGCCTCGGGCTCGGCAACGGCGCCGTGTTCCAGCTCGTGCCGCAGTGCTTCCGGCGGCAGATCGGCATCGCGACAGGCGTCGTGGGCGCGGTCGGCGGGCTCGGTGGGTTCATGCTGCCGACGATGCTCGGACAGTTCAAGCAGCACACCGACTCGTACGCGGCGGGGTTCGTCGTGCTCGGCGCGGTCGCGCTGGTCGCGCTCACGCTGCTGCGCGTGCTCATGGCGCGAAGCGAGGGCTGGCAGACGTCGTGGCGAGTCGCCGCACGCACGGGCGAGCCGGCACGGAGAAAGGCCGCTGCGTAGCCGACGGCGGAGCCCCCGCGAAGCAGTGAGTTGGTTGGTTGGATGATGGGAGGGTGAGAGACGGCCTCGGGAAGCTTCTGCCTCCCGAGGCCGTCTCTCACCCCCTCACCATCCAACTCACCAACTCACCGCCTCACTGCGACCAGTCGGTGGTCTCGCGATCCCAGCGATGCTTCGCGAGCTCGGCCAGCAGCTGCTTCGAGAGCGGCGCCGCATCGCTCGCGGCGATGTTCGACCTGACGTGCGAGGGCTTCCGCATTCCAGGAATCACCACGCCCACGTCGGGGTTGGCGAGGATGAACCGGAGCGCCATGTCGGGCATCGACGAGCCCTCGGGCACCAGCGGCTTCAGCGCGTCCGCGTGCTCCACCGTCGGGATCAGGTTCTCCGGCACGAAGTAGGTGCCCCGCCAGTCGCCCTCGGGGAACTTCGTGTCCTTCGTCAGCGTGCCGGTCAACGATCCTTCGTCGAACGGCACGCGCGCGATCACGCCGATGTCGAGCTCGCGGCACAGCGGGAACAGCTCGTCCTCCGGCGCCTGGTCGAAGATGTTGTAGATCACCTGCACCGCGTCGACGAGACCGGTGCGTAGCGTGCGCACGGCGTTCCACGGCTCCCACCGGTTGATGCTCACACCGACCGCGTGCACCAGCCCTTGGCGCTTGAGATCGTCCATCGCGCGCTGCCAGCGATCGTCGTCCGCCCAGTCGTCCTCCCACACGTGGAACTGGAGCAGGTCGATGTGTGGGCGCTTCAGGTTCGCGAGGCTTCGCTCGGCGTACTCGCGGATGTACTCCGGCGGAAACACATCGTCGAGCCGCGACCCGCGACGCGACGGCCACTGGCGGTTCTTCGGTGGGATCTTCGTCGCCGCGTACAGCGTCTTGCCCGGATTGGCCTCCATCAACTTGCCGAGCAGGCGCTCGCTGTGGCCGTCGCCGTACGCCCAGGCGGTGTCGAAGAAGTTGCAGCCGAGATCGACCGCGAGCTGCAGACCAGTGAGCGACTCCTCGTCGTCGGACCCGGTCCATCCGGCCATCCCCCACATCCCGTAGCCGATCTCGCCGACCTGCCAGTTGGTGCGGCCGAACCTGCGGTATCTCATTTCGAACTCTCCCTTTGGTTATCGCGAAGGGAGGAAAGATTGTCTGACGACGGGGCTGTTCGCTACGCGCTTTGCGCGATGCGCCAGGCCTCGGGACGCTACTGTGGAGCGCGATGCGCTTTGCGCGATGGGCATTGCGCCGAGCCTCGGGACGCTCCTTCCCCCTGCAGTCCCCACAGTAGCTCAAAGCGCGATGCGCATAGCGCATCGCTGTCAGTCGCGATGCACGTTCACGATCGGCAGCACGCGCGTCGCCGAGGAGTTGTTGCGCGCGATGTTGATCAGCCCCACCTGCACGCCGTGCAGCTCTTCGGCGTAGTTGACGATGCCGATCGCGAGACCGCGCTGCACGCCCTTGAGCTGATTGAATGCCCCCATCGAGAATCCGTGGAGCGTTCCGTGCTCGAGCCGCGTCCAGCCGGCGGAGACGAGTGCACCGTGGGCGTCGCGTGCGCCCGCGCCAAGCACCGCGATGGCCAGCCCGTGCACGTCGGGGGCGCCCACGCCGCCTACGGCGATGCCGACACCGCGAAGCCGTTCCCCCGCGCCGACTCCCGCCCCGCCGATGGCGAGGCCGGTGAACGTGCCGCCGGCGCCCACGCCGAGCCCACCGATCGCGATCCCCTGCACGTCCTTCGATGCGCCAACGCCGAGCCCGCCGATGAGGATGCCGCGCGCCGAACCCGCGGCTCCGACACCCAGGCCGCCGATGAGGAGCCCGGTGACGTCACCACTCGCCCCGGCACCGAGACCGCCCACCACGATCCCCGTCATGTCCCCGCTCGCCCCGGCGCCGAGCCCCCCGACGACGATCCCTTCGATGTCGGCCCCGCTGCCGGCCCCCAGCCCACCGACGAACGCGCCGCGGAGCGTGCCACTGCTTCCGATCCCCAGACCGCCGACCCCGATCCCCGTGACGTCGTGCCCGGCACCGACTCCGAGCCCGCCGATCATCAGCCCCTCGAGGTCGCCGCCGCTGCCGATCCCCGCGGCGCCGATGCCGATCCCGCGGAACCGGTCCTGTGCGCCAACGCCGAGGATGCCGATGCCGATGCCGTCGATTCGATCCGCCCCCGTGACCGGCACGCCCAGCGCGAGACCGCGCACGAGCCCTCGGCTACCGTGCTGGTACGGCGACCAGATGGTGGCGTTGATGCCGTCGACGCGCTCGAGCCGGCGGTCGCGGTAGTTGAGTCGCAGCCCGATCACGCGCGGGACGTCGCCGATGGCGATGCCCACGTGGTTCACGGTGAGGTCGATCTGGGCGGCGAGGGACCGTGGGAACGCCGCGACCATCGACAGCGTTACGGCGGCGAGGGATGCGCGGAGAGCTCGCATGGGATGCGGAGTGGGGGCCGCTCCGTCGTACGCCCGCCCGGAAAGCCGGGTTTCACGCGCGTGCGCCCCCCCTTCCCGCGCGATAACTTGCCCAGGCACCCGTCGCACGAGGAGCTCATGAAGGCCATCCTGCTGATCGACCACGGCTCGCGCCGCGACGCGGCGAACGAGATGATGAACTGCATGGCCAACCTCGTTCAGGCGATGGCCGGCCCGGACGTCGTCGTGCGCTTCGCGCACATGGAGCTCTGCGAGCCGTCCATCTCCGCTGGTGTCCGCGAATGCGTCGAGGCGGGGGCGACGGAGCTGATCGTCTTCCCCTACATGCTCTCGCCCGGCAAGCACTCCACGGGCGACATCCCGCGCATGGTCGGCGAGGCCGCCGCGGAGTTCCCGCAGCTCACCGTCCGCGTGACGAGCGCGTTCGGCGTGCACGAGAAGCTGGGCGAGATCGTCCTCGGGCGGGCGGGGCTGCCGGTCGCGAACCCGCTCACGGCCGAGGAGGCGACGCGCTGCTGGCACAGCTCCCAGTCCGGGATCGCGTGTGGCGACGCCTGCCGCTGCCACCCCGTGAGCGAGCCCGTCGCGACCACACGAAGCGGAATCGCCGCCGACTGACGCCGGACCACCTCAACCGGATCGAGCCATGTCCAGCGAGAGCGCGACCGATCTCCGTCCCGCGCTGACTCGGCTGTCGGACGACGAGGTCGCGTTCCGCGACGCGGTCGCCGGCTTCACCACGGACGAGGTGAAGCCGCGCGTGCAGGAGATGGAGCGCGCGGGACGCATCGACCCTGTCCTCGTCGAGCAGTACTTCGCGATGGGCCTCATGGGGATCGAGGTGCCGGAGCAGTACGGCGGTGCGGGCGGGTCGCTCATGATGGTCGCGCTCGCGGTGGAGGAGGTCAGCAAGATCGACGGCGCCGCGGCGATCATGCTCGACGTGCAGAACACGCTGGTGAACTATCCGATCAACCGCTACGGAAGCGAGGCGCTGAAGTCGAAGTACCTCCCGCGGCTCACGCGCGACACGATCGGTGCGTACGCGCTGAGCGAGCCGTCATCCGGCTCGGACGCCTTCGCCCTCTCGACGCGGGCGGAGCGGCGGGGCGACGCGTGGGTGCTCACCGGACGGAAGATGTGGATCACCAACGGCGCGGAAGCGGGGATCTACGTCGTGTTCGCGAACACCGATCCGAGCGTCGGCTACAAGGGGATCACCGCGTTCATCGTCGAGCGCGAGATGCGCGGCTTCGCCGTCGGCAAGAAGGAGGACAAGCTCGGCATCCGCGCCTCGAGCACGACGGAGCTCATCCTCGACGGTGTCGAGGTGCCGCACGAGAACGTGCTCGGCCCCGTGGGCCAGGGCTACAAGGTCGCGATCGAGACGCTGAACGAGGGGCGCATCGGCATCGGCGCGCAGATGATCGGTGTCACGCAAGGCGCGCTCGCCGCGGCGACGGCGTACGTGAAGGAGCGCCACCAGTTCGGCAAGGCGCTCGCCGAGTTCCAGGGGATCCAGTTCCAGCTCGCGCAGGCGCGCACGGAGACGGAGGCGGCGCGACTGATGGTCTACAACGCGGCGCGTCTCAAGGACGCCGGCCAGGACATCGCGCTCGAGGGCGCGATGGCCAAGCTGTTCGCCAGCCAGGTGGCCGAGCGCGTGACGTCGATCTCACTCGAGCTGTTCGGCGGGTACGGCTACACGAAGGACTACCCCGCCGAGAAGTTCTACCGCGACGCGAAGATCGGCGCGATCTACGAAGGGACGAGCAATATGCAGCTGCAGACGATCGCAAAGGCGATTCTGCGCTAGCACTGCTGTACTACTTCGTACTTTGTACGACGACGTAGCTGGACCCGGCGAACACCCCGACGAATGCACCGACGGCGCTCTACCAGGACGCTTTGTTCAGGTTCAAGGGGTCAGACACCTCGGATCAAGGGGTCAGACACCTCGGATCAAGGGGTCAGACACCTCGGATCAAGGGGTCAGACACCTCGGATCAAGGGGTCTGACCCCCTGATCGGATCAACGACTCTGACCCCTTGAACCAGGGCGTCCAAGCATTCGTGGGGCCGGTATGCCAGTCCCGGTACGTCGTCGTACGAGGTACGAAGTCGTACGGCAGTGCCTTCACCTCCACCTGAACACCTTCAACGCCACCGCAAAGCAAAACACTCCCCAGATCCCCACGATGAGCAGCGGCACCGACACCGCACTCCAACCGATGCCCTGCAGCATCGTCCCGCGCAGCGCATTGATCGTCGCCGTGAGCGGGAGCGCCTGGATGAACGGCTGTGCGGCCGATGGGAAGTTGGTGGATGAGAAGAACACGCCCGACAGCACCCACATCGGCATCATCACGAGGTTCATCAGGCCCGACACTCCCTCCGTCGTCTTGGCGCGCGACGCGATCAGCAGGCCGACGCCGCCGAACGCCAGGGCGGAGACGATGCACACCGCGCCAAGCTGGAGCAGGGAGCCGCGCACCGGCACGCCGAACAGGACCACCGCGCTGCCGAGGATCACCACCACCTCGACGAGCAGGAAGACGAACCGCGAGAAGAGGAACGACGCGAGATAGTTCGCGCGCGACATCGGCGTGGAGACGAGCCGCTTGAGGAGGTTCCGCCGGCGCGCCTCGACGATCGCGAAGCCGAGCCCCCAGATCCCTCCCGCCATGATGTTCATGCCGAGCAGGCCGGGGATCACGAAGTCGATGTAGCGGGAGCCCTTCTCGCGCACCTTGCGCTCGGCCGACGCCACGGGGTCGCGACGCCCCGCTCCGCGCTGCACCGCATCGTCCACGAGGAAGCGCGCCGTTCGTCCTTCGGGGCGTGTGTCGTCGAAGCCGTACTCCACGCCGGCTACCCCACGCGGCGTCGCCACCAGTGCCACTTCGCCGGTACGCAGCGCGCGCGCCGCCTCGTCGGCGCCGAGCAGCCGCACACGCAGCCCGCCGGCGCGCGTCAGCCGCGCGGCGAGAGAGTCCGCGTCGACGGTGCCCCGCACGACGCTCACCGTCAGCACGTCCGCCGGCTTGTTGCGGAAGGCGATGCCGAGCCCGATCGCCAGCACCACCGGGAAGAAGAAGGTCCAGAACACCGCTTCCGGCTCGCGGATGAACTCGCGGAAGCGCACCAGCGTGAGCTGGGCGAGCGATCGCGCCGTCCACGGCAGCCGTGTGCTCGTCGCCTCACGCATCGCGCAGTTGTCTCCCGGTGAGCGATACGAAGACGTCTTCCAGCGTCGCCGAGTGCGTCACGAGCTCCTCGAGCGGAAGGCCGCGCTCGGCGAGCAGGTGGAGGATCGCCGGCACCGCACGCGCGAGCTCCACGGCCTCGAGCGACCAGCGTCCGTCGTGCAGCCGTGCCCCTTTCACGCCGTTCAGACGCTCGAGCGCCGCCGCGTCGAGCGCGCCGTCGGCGCCGCCCGTCACGGTGAACTCCACGACGTGCTCCGCGCCGAGCCCCGCGATCAGCTCGCGCGGCGTGCCGAGGGCGATCACGCGGCCGTGATCGACGATCGCCACGCGGTCGCACAGCCGCTCCGCCTCGTCCATGTAGTGCGTCGTCAGCACGATGCTCCGGCCGCTCGCCTTGAGCTCCGTGATGAGATCCCAGAGCTGCCGTCGGGACTGGGGATCGAGCCCCGTGGTGGGCTCGTCGAGGAAGAGGAGCTCCGGATCACCGACGAGCGCACAGGCGAGCGCGAGCCGCTGCTTCTGCCCGCCGCTCAACTTCCCGACGCGCGCGTGGCGCTTCTCGTCGAGCTGCACGACGCCGATCACCTCGTCGACCTCGCGGCCGCGCGCGTAGAAGCTCCGGAACAGCCGCACGGTCTCCTCCACCGTGAGCTTCTCGGCGAGCTTCGTCTCCTGGAGCTGGATGCCGAGCCGCTCGCGCAGCGCGCGCTCGTCGCTGTCCCAGCGCTGGCCGAGCACCTCGACGACCCCCTCGTCGGGGGTGGTGAGCCCCTCGCAGATCTCGATCGTCGTCGTCTTTCCCGCGCCGTTCGGGCCGAGCAGGCCGAAGCACTCGCCGCCGGCGACCGTCAGGTCGAGGCCGTCCACGGCGACGACGTCGCCGAACCGCTTGCGCAGGCCGGCGACGCGCAGCGCCGGCCGTCCCGCGGCGGTGCTCATGGCGCGACCGCGCGGGTGGAGGGGGAGGGCTGACAGGTCATAGACGAAAGTTACGGAGCGGTATCGCGAGGCGTTGCGGCTCGCCTGGGCTCGCCGTCGAACCAGTCGCGTCCGTCGACGAAGCACTCGCGCACGCCGTCCTCGCCCGCGGCCAGCCGTTCGCGGAACAGCCGGAGCTGCTCCTCCATCGCCGCGAGCGCCGCGAGGATCGCCTCGGTGTTGTCGTCCACGATCCCCGTCCAGAGGTCGGGATCGCCGCCGGCGAGCCGCGTCATGTCGCGCCCGCCCGGACCCAGCGCCGAGCGCGGCACGTTCGCCTGCCGCAACGCGAGCGCGAGCGCGGTGGAGACGGCCTGCGGAAGGTGACTGCGCCAGGCCATCTGCTGGTCGTGCACCTCCGCGTCGAGCACCTCCACGCCGGCGCGCAGCGAGCGCCAGAACGACTCGGCGAGTCGCAGCGCCTGAGGTGTCGTGCTCGCGCTGGGGCAGAGGAACACGCGCGCCTCGTCGAACAGCGAGGCACGAGACGCGCCCCACCCCGACCGATGGCTGCCGGTGAGCGGATGCGCCCCGACGTACCGCGGGCCGAGCCCTGCGGCCTCCGCGGCCGCGACGATGCTCCGCTTGGTGCTCGCGACGTCCATGATCAGAGACGGGCCGGCGAGCCGATCGCCGAGCCGCGTCAGCAGCCGCGCCGTGGCCGCCACCGGCGTCGCCAGCACGACGATGTGCGCGCGCTCCACGCCGTCGAGCGAATCATCGAGCGCTTCGTGCACCATCCCTTCGGCCACCGCCGCATCCAGCGAGCTGCGATCGCGGTCGTACCCGATCACGTGCACTCCCCGCGAGGCCAGCGCGCGGGCGAGCGACCCACCCATCAACCCGAGCCCGACGACGCTGACGCGCCTGTCACGCATCACTCCGTCTCTTCCTGCGCGCGACGCGAGAGCCCGACGATGTGCCAGAAGATCTGCCGCACGGGCTCGATCGGGAGCCCGCGCTCGCGCGCCGCGGCAACGGCGCGCCGGATCACCTGCGCCTCGCGCTGCGGATCCAGAATCGGCAGCCCGGCCGCCTGCTTCAGTACCCGCGTCCGCTGGCCGAGCGTGAGACGCTCGGCCAGCAGGGCGATCAGCTTCAGATCGATCTCCTCGATCTGGGACCGGCAGTCCGCGAGCTCGGCCAACGGCTCGGTGACGCGGTCGTCGATGCGGTCGGCCACGGCGATCACGCGCCCCGTCCGCCCGCAACGGCGGGAACCTCGAACGACTTGCCCGCCGCCGCCGCGAACGCGCCGATGCGGTCCATCAGCGCCGTGAATGCGGCCGGGTTGAGCGACTGGTCGCCGTCGGACAGCGCCGACTCCGGATCCGGGTGCACCTCGATGATCAGCCCGTCCGCGCCGGCCGCCACGGCCGCGAAGGCGAGTGGCGCCACGAGCTCCGAGTCGCCCCCCGCGTGGCTCGGATCGACGATGACCGGCAGGTGCGTCTCGCGCTTGAGCACCGGGATCGCCGAGACGTCGAGCGTGTTGCGCGTCGCCCGCTCGTAGGTGCGGATGCCGCGCTCGCAGAGCACGACCTGGTGGTTGCCGTGCGCCATGATGTACTCGGCGGACATCAGCAGCTCGGTGATCGTGGCCGACAATCCGCGCTTGAGCAGCACGGGGCGCTGCACGCGGCCGAGCTCCGAGAGGAGGGCGAAGTTCTGCATGTTGCGCGCACCGACCTGCATCATGTCCGCGTGCTCGGCGACGATGTCCACGTCGCGCGTGTCGAGCACCTCGGTCACGACCGGCAGCCCGGTCTCGGCGCGCACCTCGGCGAGCAGCTCGAGCGCCTGCTTGCCCAGTCCCTGGAAGCTGTAGGGCGAGGAGCGGGGCTTGAACGCGCCGCCGCGGAGGATCGTCGCGCCGGCGGCCTGCACGGCGTAGGCGGTCTCGTGCAGCATCGCGCGGTTCTCGACGGAGCAGGGTCCGGCGATGACCGTGAGCACGTCGCTGCCGATCGTCGCGTTCGAGCCGACCCGGACGAGGGTGTTGTTCGCCGCGAACTCCTTGGAGGCGAGCTTGTACGGCTTGAGCACCGGCATGACGCTCTCGACGCCGGCGAGCGACTTGAGCGGCACCTCCGCCAGCTTGGCCTCGTCACCGATGCACCCGATGATGGTGCGGCGCTCGCCCCGGGAGAGGTGGGTGTGGAGGCCGGCGGCTTCCACCCGCTCCCGGATGTGGTCGAGCTCTTCGTCGGTGATGTCTACGCGGGTGATGATGATCATGATGGAGGCCTGGTTGGTGAAGGGTGCCGCCCGGATCGACGGCAACAAAAAAGGCCAGTGCGTTTTGCACGGGCCGTCTGGTGTCGTTGCGGTGAGCGGTCAGCTCGTCTTACTCGCGCGTACGTCTCCAGTCACGGCCCGCCAGGGGAAAGCCGTAATAAAAGAAGCCGTAAAAGTAGGAGCGGCGCGAGATGTCGGTCACGCGTGCAGGATAGGGCCGGAGCGCGTGATCCGTCAAGTACGAAATGAAGAAGACCCCAGGGCGAGTGCCCTGGGGTCCCCGTCATGACACCGACGACGACTTACGAACGGTGGTACAGGTTCGTGGCGTCGCCGCTCAGCTGAGCGCCCCCGCCGAGCGTGAGCTCGCGGAGCGACCCGAAGCGCTGAACAGCAGGCTTCTCGTACTTCATCTCCTACCTCCCCCGGAAAAGAACTTGGGTGTACACCAAGTGGTGGTGCGGCGACCCGAAGGGCCGCCCACGTGCGAATTGCCAATCTTGTGCCCGCAATCGCGGTCCTGGTGAATGCGTCCAGGGCGCCCGAAGCGGCGTGGCGACTCGTCCGGTGTCCATAGTATGAAACAAACCCGTGCGGGTGCGCAACACTCAAGCGTTTGCAGCGCTCACTGCACGTAGCGGAGCACGTCGTACAGGAAACGGATGCCGGACGTGAAGCTGGCGACCGCGATCCGCTCGTCGTTGCCATGTACTCCCTGCTGGCGATCGACGTCGTTGGCTCGAAACGGGTCCACGCCGTACACCTGGAATCCCAGCCGGCGATACATGGGGCGATCCGTCGCACCGGTCATCATCGTGCTCGTGACGAACGCGCCGGGATCGTGCTCGCGTGACGCGCGCTCCACGGCGCGGAAGAAGTCCGTGTTCGTCGCGCTCTCGAACGGTGCCTTCGGGGTGATGAGTGGCGTGAACTTCACCGCCGTGTCGGCGACGACGGCCTTGAGCGTGGCCAGCACCGAGTCGGGGTCTTGGTCCGGTAGCAGACGGATGTCCACCTCCGCCGACGCCTCGGGCGGGATGACGTTCGTCTTGTTCGACCCCTGGAGACCGGTGAGGGAGATCGTGTTGCGAAGGATCGCGTTCCAGTAGAGGTCCGAGAGGATCCACTCGCGGGCGCGCGGATCCTCGAGCGCTCGGGACACGTTCTGCAGCCACCGCGCGCGCTCTCCCGAATACTCACGACTGATGTCGCGGAAGTAGCGGTCCACGCCCGGCGTGACGTGCAGCGGCGTCTCGTAGCGGGCGAGCCGATCGAGCGCGGCGACGAGTCGCGGCACCGGGTTGTCCTTCGTCGGACGCGAGCCGTGTGACGGCGTGCCGCGCACCGTCAGCCGCTGCCAGAATGTGCGCTTCTCCGACACGCCGATGCCGCGAACACGAACCGTGTCGTTGCGCACCGAGTTGCTGCCGCCCTCGGTGAACAGGAACTCGACGTCGCGCAGCAGATCGGCATGTTTGTCCGCGAAGGTGAGCGCGCCGGTGCTCCCCAGCTCCTCGTCCGCGTTGGCGATGATGACGAGGTCGCGGGTGAGGGGCACGCCACCGCGCTTCAGCGCCACCACCGCCATGAGCTGCGCGATGCCCTCCGATTTCATGTCGAGCGCACCGCGCCCGTAGACGAACCCGTCGCGGAGCGTGCCGGCGAAGGGAGGCGTCGACCAGGTGCTCGCCGTCGCGGGGACGACGTCCATGTGCTGGACGAGCGCGATCGCCCGCTTGCTGCCGCTGCCCTTGACGCGGGCGTACAGGTTGGCGCGCCCGGGGCCCAGCTCGGCGGTGTCGAGGATCTGCGCCTCGATCCCCTGCTTCGCGAGGAAGTCGCGGAGGAACCGCGCCGCCTCGAGCTCGTTCCCCGGCGGGTTCGTCGAGTTCACGCGCAGGTAGTCGCGGAGGAGCGTGACCCCCTCCCGCTCGAGCGCGGGCCAGTCGATCGGCTGCCGGGGAACGGGGGCACGCCCCTGCGCGGCGAGCGCGAGGGGGAAGGCACACGAGAGGAGAAGGGAGCGTCGGAGCAGGGGCATGGTGTGAGGCGCGACGTGGAGGAGGGGAGCGGGCCAAGCTACGCGACGACGGCGGACCCGGCGATGGGAAACCTTCTTCCGATGCTCGCGTACGAAGCCATACCCCCTCCAGCAAGGGCAGTCTCGCATGCTCGTGCATCTCGCCGTCGCTCTCCTGCAGGTCGCGACTCCCGCGCCGCCGCAGCCTCCCGCCATTCCTACCCCCGAGCGTGACTCCAGCACCGAGGAGCACCGGGACAAGAGGCCGCCCAAGCGAATCGTGGTCACGGGAAGCCACCTCGCGACGGCGTACCGGGATGCGACGGCCCGATCCATCCTGCTGCTGGCGCGCGACGCGCGGATGCGGCAGGACTCCGCGCTGGTCGCGTACGACGCGACGACGTACCAGCGCGTGTCGGCGGGGATCGGCTTCCGGAAGCTCGGCCGCGACCGCCTCGCGTTCCGCAGCGAGGGCGCGACACGCGTGCGCTGGCGGCGTGGGATCGGCGCATACGTCGACGTCACGGGATCGCGCACCGTCGTCCCGATCGCGGGGAAGTCGGGGCACGTCGACATCGAGGGGAGCCTGTCGCCCATCCCGTACTATCCCGGGAGCGAGACGCTGTGGATCGGCGCGAGCGCGGCACGGCAGGCGGTGGACGAGAACGAGGGGATCATCCATCCGCTCGCCGAGGGGTCCGAGGCGTACTACACCTACGAGAGTGGCGACTCCGCGACGTTCCGTCTTCCGGACGGCCGCTCGATCCGGCTTCGCGAGCTCAGGATCCGGCCGCGGACGCCGAAGTGGAATCTCGCCGTCGGCTCGCTCTGGTTCGACATGAGTGGGGGACAACTCGTGCGCGCGGCGTATCGCATGAGCGTGCCGATGGACATCGAGGCGGTCGCGAAGGAGGACGATCCCCACGACTTCGACGACGTGCCGCGCGTGATGCGGCCGATGCTGTTCCCGATGAAGGCCGAGGTGAGCGCGATCGGCGTGGAATACGGGCTGTATCAGGGACGGTTCTGGCTGCCGCGCCTCCAGGTCGCCGAGGGCGGGGGCCAGATCGGCTTCGTGCGCGTCCCGTTCAAGCTGGAGCAGAAGTTCACGTACGAGCGAGTGAACGCGGGTGAACAGCTCCCACCGATCCGGCCGGTACGGGATTGGACGCGCGATTCGACCGGCGTGGAGATCACGGTGGGCGCCGGCCGCGGCAGGGCGGCGCGTGACTCCGCGCGCGCGGCACGTCGCGAGGCGCGCAACCGCTGCGACAGCACGGGGGTGCGCACCCGCGTGCGGAACCGCGGCGACCAGAACAACCCCGTTCTCATCTCGATCCCCTGCGACACCTTGAAGCTGGTGAACTCGCCGGACCTGCCGCCGTCGATCTACGACAAGGGGGAGGACGTCGTGGCGTCCGCCGAGATCGACGATCTGGTGAATCGAGCGCTCGCGATGGGCTCGCAGGCGAGCTTCGCGCCGGCGCCGCTGACGATGGCGTACGCGCCCCTGCGCTACAATCGGGTCGAAGGATTGTCGGCGGGCGGGATGGTCGACCAGCAGCTCGGCGCGGGCTACTCGTGGCACGCCGTGGGTCGCATCGGAGTCGCGGACCGCGAGCCCAACCTCGAGCTGAGCGGATCGCGCAGCGATCTCCGTCGCACGCTGACGCTCACGGCCTACAACCGGCTCGTGTCGGCGAGAGATTGGGGAAATCCGCTCGGGCTGGGTCCGTCGATCG
>Ga0207674_10007049_pt1 | contig 13142 bp, 12 predicted proteins | sample KBSCornC72_FD_184303 | JGI IMG/M metagenome (GOLD analysis project Ga0207674, IMG submission 184303) | Corn rhizosphere microbial communities from Kellogg Biological Station, Michigan, USA - KBS Corn C7-2 (SPAdes) (version 2) | ecosystem: Host-associated > Plants > Roots > Rhizosphere > Soil ... | reverse complement strand
GTGTCGATCACGAGGCCGCCGTTCTGGTAGTGGAGCACGGGGTAGGTGAGGATCCGCTCGGCCAGCGGGTCGATGCCCGCGCCACGGTAGCGCCGCAGCATGTACGGCAGCGAAACGTCCGCGTCGGCGGGCGGAATCCGGGTGGTGTCGAGCCACACAGCGGGGCGCCCGTCCTCGGTCAGCACGCCGCGACCGGCGTCGACCTCGTCGAAGATCGCCTGGGAGACCTCGTCCCGCGGGCCGAGCGAGTCCGTGAACTCCTCGCCGTCGGCGTTCAGCAGCACGGCGCCGTAGGCCCGGGTCGTCTCGGGAATCGAGTAGCCCTGCATCGTCGTGGGCCAGGCACCACCGTTCGGGTGATACTGGAGCGCGTCCAGGTCGCGCCCCTCCGCGCCGGCGTCGAGCGCGATCCGCGTCGTCTCGCCCGTCGCGTTCGGGTGGTTCGTGGAGAGCTCGCCGCGCCTTCCCGCCTCGGCGTAGCAGCGCCCACCGGAGGCGAGCACGACCGCGTCCGCGGAGATCGTGTCGGTCTTCTCGGGCGTCGTGAAGGTCGCGCGCCAACCGACACCGTCGCGCTCCAGCGATTCGAGCCTGTGGTGCGCAAGCGTCTGGGCCTCGCCGGCCGCATGCTGCTCGCGAAGCGCCTTCGTGATCGCGTGGCCGGTCCTGTCGCCGACCTGGAGCAATCGCTTGCGCGACGCGCCGCCGCAGCGGGCGAGCCGGTAGCCGCCGTTCTCCCTCGTGAACCCGCAGCCCAGCTCCTCGAGCCACGCGATCGCCGACCGAGCCTCTGACGTCAGCACCTCGACGAGCGCGGGGTCGGCGGTGCCGTGGGAGGAGCGGAGCACGTCCTCGGCGTGCTGCGCCGGGGAGTCGTCGTTGCCGAACGCCGCCTGGATCCCACCCTGCGCCTTCGACGAGTTGTTCGCCTGCAAGGTCGTCTTCGTCGTGAGGCCGACACGGGCGCCGGAGCGCTCCGCCGAGACTGCGGCGGCGAGCCCCGCGGCGCCGCTGCCGATCACGAGCACGTCGAAGGAGGCGGCGTGGGACACCCAGGCATGCTACCGGACTTCCGGACGCCGATTTATCACCGGGATTAGCGCTGCTTATTCAAAGGTGGGTGGGTAGACTCCGGTCGTGCCCACGCTCTCAGACGTCATGCGCAGCGAGGTGATCGACGTCGCTCCGGAGGACACCCTCGGCGAGGTCGCCGAGCGGATGAGCGCAGTCAACGTCGGCGCGGTGATCGTGAAGGATTACGGCCGCCTCATCGGGATCCTCACCGAACGGGACATGCTGAAGGCGATGGCTGCGCGCGTGCACACGAGCGAGGCGCGCGTGCGCCAGTGGATGACCGAGGACCCGATCACCGCGTCCGCGGAGCTGGGTGTGGAAGAGGCCGCTCAGATCATGCTCGAACACAACTTCCGGCACCTGCCGGTGCTCGACGACTCGGGCCTCGTCGTCGGGCTCGTGAGCCTGCGGCGGGTCGTCGCTGCGACGAACGCCGCCGCGCGCAACCCGGCCTGACGCCGGCGCTCTAGATGAGTAGTTCCACGGGACCGGCTCCCGTGGGGCACGGGCTGGCCGCTCGTGGGCGGACGCGGGCCGTCCCGACTGCTCTTCAGGTCGGGACCGCCCGGTAGCGGCCACGACACACCAGACCGCGAATCCACGCGCCGAGTCCGTGGAACTACTCGTCTAGCAGGCGTCGGACGCGCCGCGGACGACCGCGGTCGCTGCCTGCGCCACCGTGACGTGCATGCGCGCGAAACGCTTCACGAGCGAGGGATTGGCGCGGATCGCGGTCACCGTCCTGGACGTCGTGTCGCCCGGGGTCGTCTTGGCGAAGAGGCACGACGCCGGGCTCTTGCGCCCGTCCAGCCAGCCCGCGGTGTAGAGGTACCGCAGCGGCGCCCTGCCGTACGGCGCCCGGGATAGGACTCGCCTCGCCTCGGCGCCGGGGACGCCGTGCGAGCGCGCGTCGCGCGCGACGAGCGCCTGCGCCTTGGCGGCCGTCGTCGGAAGGCGTGCAGCGAGCTTCCCCTCCGGCATCGTCGCGATCGAGATCGCAAGCGCCGCGACGGCCGCAGTGACGAGCGCGTATTCGCCCATGCGGACATGATCTGCCGGTTCGGTCGACCGGTCAATCGCGCTCCGGCTCGCCGCTCCCGCGGCTGTGGACGACCTGGCACACAGGTGGCACGAACTGCCCTTGTACACGAGTACATCGTTGCTTACCCTGCAAACGCATGATGTCACATCGGACGACAAGGAGGATGGCCATGTTCACCGAGCTGACGGAGGAGCTGCTCGATCTCGAGGCGACCACGAAGGGGTACGGTGGGGCGCTCTACGCCGCTGTCGACCCCGGCGGTAGCTGTTGTGGCGGCTGCTGCAATCTCGTCCTCTGCTGCTGCTGTTCCCAGATCTGCTGGTGAGCGCGGCGGCACAGCACGCGGAGCACCCGCTTGACGCACGAGTCTTCCGCCGGCCACTGCTCGCCCCCTGGTGGCGCTCCGTCGAGGACCGAGACCGGTTGCTCTTCGAGCATGCAGGCCGCGTCGTCGAACTGAACGGACGGGCAGTCCGAGCGCTCCTGCCCACCCTCATACCCCTCCTCGACGGCACGCACACGGTGCAGGAGATCGTCGAGATCCTCGGAGTCGCGGCCGAGGCTCCGACCGCGCAGGCGTTGGCGCTTCTCGACGATCACGGCCTGCTCGTCGAGGGCCCTGGGAGGGAAAGCGCCGGCGCGTGCTACGTCGCGGCGGTCTGCGCGTCGACGCCTGATGCAGTGTCCTCGGCGTTGACGAGCTCCCGCGTCGCGATCCTCGGCTCGGCGCCCGCCGCCGCGGAGCTCTCGCGCCTGCTCGAGTCGGCCGGTGGCGTCGAGACGACCTCGGCGCCGATCGACGGGCCGGAGAAGGAACTGGACGCAGACCTGATCGTCGCCGCGCCGGCGGCCGAGGAGGCGCAGCACCTCTCGGGCCTGAACGAGGGGCGCCTGCGCGACGCGACGCCGTGGCTCGTCCTGCTCCCGACGGACGGCCGCTTTGCCGCCGTCGGCCCGTTGTACGTGCCCGGACAGACTGCCTGTCACGCCTGCTACCTCCTGCGGCGCGGAGCGACGTCCGGCTACGAGCAGGACTTCGCGCTGCTCGAGCGACGGCCGGTTCAGGCGCCGATGCCCGGCGCGGCGAGCGCGATCGCGGCGGGACTCGCTGCGCTGATCAGCCTTCGCTGGCTCGGCGCCCGCGATCCGACGCTGCCCGGAGTGCTCCATGCGCTCGAGCTCGAGGGGCCCTTCGCCGTCACGCGGCATCGAGTGCTCCGCGTGCCACGCTGCCCAGCGTGTGGCGTGCTCTCACCGCCGGCGAGCCCGTGGTTCAGGGAGCTCGATGCTTGAGCTGCTGGACAGCCCTGCGACCCCGGTGGCCGATGCGCTCGACAGGCTGGAGCAGGCCGTCTCGCCGCTCGTGGGCATCGTGCGTGTCGCGCCCGCGATCATGGTTGCCGCGGACGAAGCCCGCCTGCACGCATTCGCGTGCCAGGTCGCGAGCGCAGCGAGGACGACCGGGTCGGCGACGGTCGAGTACGCGGGCTCCGCCCACGTGCGCTCCGAACGGGCGCGCGCCGCCTCGATCGGCGAAGCCGTCGAGCGCTACTCCGCCACCTTCGTTCCCGAGAGCTTGACGACCGCTTCGACGGGGGAGCTCGGGGCAGACGCGGTGCCACCCGAGTCGTACGCGCTCTTCCACGAGCGACAGCACGTCCCGGGCTTTCCGTTCACGCGGTTCACGCAGTCGACCCGCCTCTCGTTCGTCGAGGGTTTCGCGCTTGACGACGGGCGACCGGCGTTCCTTCCTGCGCAGCTCGTCTATCTCCATTACGGCCGCTCCGAACCACCGATCGGCTATCCCACGAGCAACGGCCTCGCCTGCGGGCCGACGCTTGCCGAGGCCGTGCTCGCCGCGCTCCTCGAGGTCGTCGAACGCGACGCGATGATGCTCGTCTGGGCGAACCGGCTCTCGCTTCCGCGCCTCACATGGCTCCAAGACCCGGCGATCCGAGCGGTCGACAGCGTGGCGTTCGCCCCCACCGGGCTCAGATACACGGCGATCGACGCCAGCGCCTTCTTCGGCGTGCCGGCTGCCATCGGCGTCGTTCGCGGGTCCGACGAAGACCGAGCCGCGATCGGCATCGGCGGAGGCTGTGCACCGACGGTGGGGGACGCCTGGAGGACGTGCGTCGCGGAGGCATTCGCCGTCCACCGCTGGCTGCGCGGCCTGCTCGCCGCCTCGCCCACGCCGCTCGAGCGAGTCGAGGACGTTCGGACGCTCGAAGATCACACGCTGTTCCACGGAACGCCCGAGCGGGCGGGCGAGCTGGCGTTCCTCGAGGCCTCCGGGAGCGAGCGCAGCACAACGAACGTCCCCGCCCTGCCCGGTGACAGCCCAGGGAAGATCGTCGCCGAGATCGTGCGCCGCCTGGGTGGACAGGGTGTCTCCGCCTACGCGGTCGACGTCACCTCGCCCGACGTCGAGGAGCTCGGCTTGAAGGTCGCCCGGGTGGTCACGCCGGAGCTCTGCGCGCTCGACGTCTTCGGCGGCGCGCCGTACCGGGGTGGCACGCGGCTGTATCGCGCGGCCTTCGAGGCCGGCCTCGTCGACGGGCCGGTGACATACGACGACCTCAACCCGCTGCCGCACCCGTACCCGTGAGCGCTCCCGAGCCACAGACGCTGCTGTTCGGCACCGTCGTCTACGGCGACGGCCCGCTGGCCACGGACGACCCGGCCGAGCTGTTCCACGAGGCGTCCCGCTTCTACCCGGACGTGGTCGACACGTCTGCCGTGGGCGGGGCGCTGCTCGTCCGCAGTCCCGAGCTCCAGGCGAGCGTGCGGCGGGCGGTGCGCCGGCGGACCGGGCTCCCTGCTGTACCGCTCCCCGAGGCGGAGCCGGCGCGCGCGAGCCTCGACGCGCTCGTCGCAGCACGTCGCTCGACCCGTCGGTACGCAGACACGTCCCTCCGCCTCGCGCAGCTCTCGACGCTGCTGCGGGCGAGCTACGGCGTCACGGGCGCGGCCGGGCCGCAGCCGTTTCGCGCGGTCCCGTCGGGTGGAGCGCTTTTTCCGCTGGAGCTCTATCTCGCGGCGCAGCGCGTCGAGTGGCTCGAGCCCGCGCTCTACCACTTCGATCCGCTCCGCGCCGCGCTCGAGCGCATCCGCCCGCTCGGGGACGACGAGCTCGCGGGCCTCACACCGTACGACGAGCTCCTGGTGCCGAGCGCCGCCGTCGCGATGGTCACGGCTGTCTTCTGGCGATCTCGGTTCAAGTACGGCTCACGCGCGTATCGCTTCGCGCTGCTCGAGGCGGGTCATCTGGCGCAGAACTTCCTGCTCGCGGCGACGGCGCTCGAGCTCGCCGCCTGTCCCGTGGGCGGCTTCTTCGATCGGAGGGTCGACGTGTTCCTGGGGATCGACGGGCTGTACGAGGCGGCGCTGTACCTCCTGCCCGTGGGAGCAAGCGCCCGGTGACGGTCGCCCGACTCGCCTGGTGGACGGCCACCGTGGTGCTCGCCGTCGCGCTTGCCCCACAGATCGACCCGTTGGTCGATTTTCGAGCAGCGGCGGTGCTGCCCGGAGTCTGCGCCGGCGCGATGCTGTTCGCCGCGCTCGCACGCATGCGCCTCAAACCTGCGGCGCTTGCATGCGTCCCCCGCGAGCGGCTTCTCGCGCGAACCCTCGTCCTCACGGTCAAGGCGGCTCACGAGGAGGCGATCTGGCGCGCCATCGTGCTTGGCTTCCTGGTCGTTCCGATCGGCCGCCTCGGAGCGCTCGCGGTGAGCACGTTCCTCTTTGCCGCTGCCCACGTGAACCGACTTGGCACACGTGCGACGCAGCACCTCGCGACCGGCCTCGTGTTCGGGCTCGCGTATCTGGTGACGGGCAGGCTCGGCGCTGCGATCGGCGCCCATGCGACCTACAACGCGCTCGTCGGGGTCGGCCTCCTGACCGGTCGGGACATGTCCTTATCGGCCACTAGCGACGCGACAGGCGCGCTCGTACGATCGCGTGGCGCGTCCCGAGCGACCCCGACTCCGGAGGCGCGGCCCATCGTGCAGTCACCGCCGGTCGCAAGCCTCGTGGCAGTCTCGAAGTCGTTCGGCGCGGTGCGGGCCCTCGACAGGGTCGATCTCGAGCTCCGTTCGGGGGAGATCCTGGCGCTCCTCGGGCCGAACGGCGCCGGGAAGTCCACCGCGGTCTCCCTGCTGCTCGGTCTGCGCCGACCGGACGCGGGACACGCATTCCTCCACGGGCGCGATCCGCGGGATCCCGAGGCCAGACGCAGCGTTGGCGTCGTGCTCCAGGAGGTCGGATTCCCGCTCTCGCTCCGTGTCCATGAGGCTGCGGAGTTCGTCCGGGCGCACGCCCCCGGCGCGCCGCCGGCCGCACAGATCCTCGAGCGTTTTGCTCTGGCCGAGCTGTCCGACCGCGTCGCGCTCGGCCTCTCCGGGGGTCAACAGCGGCGCCTGGCGGTGGCGCTCGCGCTCGCCGGCAGCCCGCGCACGTTGTTCCTCGACGAGCCGACCGCCGGCATGGATGCGACCGCCCGGCGTGCGCTGCTCCACGACATCACAGCATTCGCAGCGGAGGGCGGCGGCGTGCTCCTGACAACACAGCAGCTCGCCGAGGCCGAGGAGGTCGCCTCCCGCGTCGTGATGTTGGTGCGGGGCGGAATCATCCTCGAGGGGACGGTCGCGGAGGTTCGTGGCCGCGCCGGACTCGCCAAGGTCACACTGCGCGCCGAGAAACTGCCCCGATTGCCGGGCGTCGCATCCACCGACTCCAGCCTCGATCGGCACGTGGTCTACGTCGAGGACGCGGATGCGTTCGTCGCGAATCTCGTTCGCTCTGGGGTCGCGTTCCGCGAGCTCCAAGTGACGCAGGTCAGCCTCGAGGACGCCTTCGTCGCACTGACGCGGGAGCCCGACGGATGAGGCTCGCGCTCGCCTACGCGAAGATGGAGACGGTCCAGTACGGCAGGTACACGCCGTACTCGGTCCCGACGCTCGCGCTCCCGGCGGTGCTGATGCTGGTGTTCGGCCATCAGGTCGTCCAGGGCGAGCCAAACCGGATGGTTGCCGGGTTCGCGGCAACTGCGCTCATCACGGTCGCGCTCTTCCAGTTCGGCGTGGGTATCGCGATGGCCCGGGTGACGCCCTGGGAGACCTATCTGCGGACGCTGCCGGCCGGCGCCGCCACGCGCATCGCCGGCCGCATCTGCTCGGCGCTCGTCTTCGCGGTGGTGACCGTCGCGGTCGTGATGGTGGTGGGCGCGACCGTGTACGGAGCGGGGTACGCGCCCTGGCGGTTCGGAGTGCTGGTGCTCGCGCTGCTGCTGGGCAGTGTGCCTTTCGGACTCGCGGGGATCGCGCTCGGCTACTGGCTGCCGCCACGCTCGGCGATGCCGATCGCCAACATCGTGATCATCCCGGTGATCGTGGTCGGCTTCCTCTGGACCAGACCACCGGACGACTTTCCGAGAAGCGCAGACATCGCCTCTCAGCTCACGCCCACGCGCAGCTGGGCGGAGGTGTTGGACTCCGTCTCCACAGGCGACCACCCCCTGCCTCTGCACCACGTGGCGGCGCTCGTCGGATGGGCGACCGTGTTCTTCGCGCGCGCGTGGTGGGGCTACCGCCGCGACGGGGGAGAGCAATTCGAGTAGAGCCCCGATGTGAAAATGGACGTTCCTACGAGTCCGCTACCGCGGAGACTGCACATCAAGCCTCTGGCTACCAGACCGTCATCAGGAGCTCGACGACGTCGTCCGCGGATGCCGGCCGCGGGTTCACGCGGGCGCCCGGCCTAGCGGCGATGAGCTCTGCGAGCTCGCCGAGGCCCGCCTCGGGAACACCGAGGTCGCGGAGTCGACCGAATCCGCCGAGCGCGGCGAGCTCCTCGATCCGCGCCGGCGCGTCGTCCGTCTGCAGGGCCGTTGCGAGGCGATCGACCGCCTCGGGCACCGCCTCCGCATTGAATCGCAGGGCGACCGGGAGGCACACGGCGTTCGCGGAGCCCTGCGGAACGTCGTACCGACCTCCGATCGCCTGTGCCATCGCGTGGCCGAGGCAGACACCGGACTCCGCCAGCGCGAGCGCCGCGCGGTGCGCACCCTCGAGGAGACGCGAACGCCCGTAGATCCCGGTCGGGCGCGCGACGACGATGGGCAGCGCGTGGTTGATCGCCGTGGCGCCCGTGTCGGCATGCCGCGCAGCGCGCGGCGCCGCGTGCGGGTGGTAGTAGGCCTCGGCGCAATGCGCCATGGCGTTCATCGACGTTCCGACGGTCGGCTCCAGTGGGAGGCCGAGCGTCAGCTCGGGATCGTAGATCGCGCCGACCGGGGTCGCGCGCGGGTCGTTGCCCCCGCCCTTGCGTCCGGGTGCCAGCAGGACGCCGAAGAAGGAGGTCCATTCCGCTCCGGCGTAGGTCGTCGGGACCGCGACGATGCGCGGCAGGGGCGTGCGACCCACGTCCGCGAGCTCGGCGACCACGGCCTTGCAGGTGTCCATCGCGCTGCCGCCGCCGAGGCCCACGAGGCCGTCCGCGCCGAGGTCGGCCGCCAGCGCGGCGGCTTCCCGCACCGTCTCCACCGGGACATGGGGTCGGACGCCGTCGTAGACACCGACGACCGGCAGCGGGCCGACCGACGCGGCGCCGCGTCTCGTCGCGACGAGCATGGGGCGTTCGATCCCCGCCTCGGCGCACACGTCAGGGAGCTCGGCGAGCGCACCCGCCCCGTACCGCATGATCCTGAGTGGGCGGTCGCCGCTCACGCCGGTCGCGCAGGCTGGGTCGGGCGGACGGCCGCGAGCGCCGCCGCGCGTCCCTGAGCGAACTCGACGAATGCGTCCGCGATCCGACTCGTGACGCGTCCGGTGCCGCGCGCGAGCGAGATCTCGCGGCGGCCGTTCATACCCGCGACGCGTGCCTCGGCGAGCGTCCCTGCGGCGATGTCGGCCTCGACGGCTGCGCGCGAGATGAAGGTGACCCCGTGGCCGGCGAGCACCGCGCTCCGCACGGACTCCTGGAGCCCGAGCTCGAGGCGCACGTCGAGGTCGCGCAGCCGCACGCCGAGGCGCCGGAGCTCGTCCTCGACGATGCGCCGGACGCCCGCGCCCTCCTGCATGACGACGAGGGTCTCGGAAGCGAGCTCCTCCACGTCCACGTCGCGGCCCGCGAAGCGGTGCCCTCGCGGGCACACGAGCACGACCTCGTCGTACGCGAACGGCTCGAAGCGGACCCCGCGGTGCCGTGGTGCGGCGCCGACGATGCCGAGCTCGAGCCGCCGCTCCGCGACGAGCTCGACCACGGTCCGGGTGTCGTGCACCTCGAGCGCGACGCGGATCCCGGGGTGCGCCTCCTGGAACTCGCAGAGGAGCTCCGGAACGACGATCGCGGCCGGTCCAGTCGAGGCGCCGATCGCCAGCGCACCGGCGAGCTCGCCCTCCGCCTCGGCGGCGAGCTCGTCGAGCACCTGCGCCTCGAGCGTCAGGAGCCGCTGCGCGCCCCGGTACAGCCGGCGCCCTGAGTCGGTCGGCTCGACCCGGCGTCCCGAGCGGTCGAGGAGCTGCGTGCCGAGTCGCTTCTCCAGCGCCCGCACCTGGAGCGAGACCGCCGGCTGCGTGACGCCGAGCTGCTCGGCCGCCTGAGAGAACGAGCGGCGCTCGACCACCGCGCAGAACGCCGCCAGCTGCCTCGTATCCATAAGGAAATCTTATCCGAGAGTGTGTCGTCCCCGCAGTCGTCCCGCTCGGCGAGGATACGCGCGTGCTGCGCGTCTGGATCGACGTCACGAACTCCCCGCATGTCGTGTTCTTTCGCCCGCTCGTCGCGCTGCTGCGCAGCAGGGGGAACGAGGTGTCGATCAGCGCACGCGACTTCGCCCAGACGCTCGAGCTGCTCGACGACGCGCGGCTCGAGCACACGGTCGTCGGGCCGCCCCACGCCGGCGCCTCCAGGATCTCGAAGATCCGGGCGATGGGCGGGCGGCTCGTGGCGCTTCGCCGGTTCGCCCGCCCGAAGCGGTTCGACATCGCGCTCTCCCACGCCTCACACGAGCTCCCCCTGGCGGCCCGCTCGCTCGGCATCCGCTCCGCCTACGCCTTCGACTACGAGTTCGCACTCGAACAGCACGGGCTCGGCTGCCGGGCGGCGACCCGTGTCGTCGTGCCCGAGGCGATCCCACAGGGCAGGCTCGACCGGCTGGGCGCGCGGTCGCGCAAGGTCCGCCGCTACCCGGGCCTCAAGGAGGAGTACTACCTCCACGGCTTCGCGCCCGACCAACGAGTGCTGGACGGGCTCGCGCTCGACCGTTCGCGCATCCTCGCGGTCGTGCGGACGCCCCCCGAGGTCTCGCTGTACCACCTCCATGGGAGCCCGCTCCTTGCCGACGTGCTTGCGCGTCTCGGCACGGAGCCGGGCGTCCAGGCCGTCGTCCTGCCGCGGACTCCGGCCCAGCGTGCTGAGCTGCGAGAGCTCGCGTTGCCGTCGCTCGTCGTCCCGGACCGTGCGGTCGACGCGCTCAGCCTCGTCGCGCTCGCCGACCTCGTCGTGTCGGCCGGCGGCACGATGAACCGCGAGGCGGTCGCGCTCGGGACGCCGGTCTACACCACGTTCTCGGGTCGGCTCGGCGCGGTCGACGAGCAGCTCATCGACGAGGGTCTGTTACGGCCGCTGGCCTCCGCCGACGAGCTCGTGCTCGACCGGAAGCCGAAGACATCGCCGCGACGCGCCGACCGCGACCCCGCACTCCTGCTCGACCTCATGCTGTCCGCGCTCGCGTGACACCGGGCGTGGCGATCTCGTCGAGCCGCGTGACAAACCCGGGTCCGCCGCCGAACAGGCAGTGATCGACGTTGACGACGCGGCCGTCGTCCGAGACGAGCGGCTCCGTGATCGTCCGTGGGTCTCGCCCGAGCACCGACGCGATCGGTGTGTGCCCGTGCACGATCCGTGACCCGCCAAGGCGGCCGAGGAGCGTGTCGACGGCGATCGGGTCCGACAGCCGAAGCCGGTCGCAGAGGACCTCGAGCAGCTCGTCGAGGACGTCCGGCACACCCGAGCCGAGCGCCGCAGCGATATCTGCGTTGACGCCGTCGACCGTACCCCCGTAGCTCAGATAGGCATCGGTGTCGGCGTGGAGGAGCAGCCAGTCCCCTGCCCGCGCGATCGCGGGGCGAGAGGCGAGCCAGGCCACGTGCTCGGGCGTCAGCGAATGCAGATCGTGCGGCACCCCGCCGTTCGCGAGCCACACGTCGGTGAACGTCGTTCCCGGAAACCCGGTGTCGTCGCCGCCGACGGCGTGGACGGCGAGCAAGAACGCCTCGTGGTTCCCGAGGAGACAGCGCGCGCGACCGCCGCTCCCGACCTCGAGTCGACGCACGAAGTCGATTGCGCCGATCCCGTCCGGCCCACGATCGACCAGGTCGCCCAGAAGCCAGAGAGCTGCGTCCTCCCCTGTCCACCGCTCGCGCTCGTCGACGAGGCCCGCCTCGCGAAGCAGCCGAACGAGGACGTCGCGATGGCCGTGGACGTCGCCCACGACGAACAAGGGCTGCATCGCCGTGCTTACCCGACGCGCTCGGACTCGGCCGCCACGGGCTGGCCGGAGCCGACGAGCCGGTTGAGCGACCCGACCAGCTCGAGGGTCTCGCCGTCCCCGACGAGCCGCTCCAGGCGGGCGAGCTCGCCCTCGAGCCACTGCGCGTCGACGGGCGGCTTCGTGATCAGGTCGATCTTGGGGTACTGGCTCGCGGAGACGACCTCGCCGTCCCCGACGAGCTCCTCGTGGAGCTTCTCGCCCGGCGCCGGCCCGACGAAGTCGATCGCGATGTCGGTGCCCGGCTCCTTGCCCGAGAGCCGGATCATCCGCTCCGCGAGGTCGACGATCCGCACCGGCTCTCCCATGTCCAGGACGTAGACCTGGCCGCGGCCGGCGATCGCCCCTGCCTGCACGATCAGCTGCACGGCCTCGGGGATCGTCATGAAGAAGCGCGTCATCTCCCGGTGCGTGACCGTGACGGGCCCGCCGCGCGCGATCTGGCGGCGGAAGATCGGGATCACCGAGCCAGACGAGCCGAGGACGTTGCCGAACCGTACCGCGACGAACCGCGTCTCGACGGCCTCCCGGCTTCCCCATGCCTCGACGATCCACTCCGCGAGGGCCTTCGACTGTCCCATCACGGTCTTGGGATTCGCCGCCTTGTCCGTCGACACGAGCACGAACCGCGTCGCGCCGTACTCGACCGCGACGTCGGCGAGAACGCGTGTCGCGAGGGTGTTGTTGCGGACCGCCTCCAGCGGGTTGGCCTCCATCATCGCGACGTGCTTGTACGCGGCCGCGTGGAAGACGACGCCCGGGCGGTACTTGTCGAACACCTGACGGAGCTTCGCCGCGTCCTTCACGTCTCCGACCACCGCTGCCGCGGCGCGGAAGCCGCGGTCACGCACGAGCTCGCGCTCGATCTCGAACAGCGCGGGCTCGGCATTGTCGAGGAGCACGAGCTTCGCCGGCGCGATCCGTGCGATCTGACGGCAGAGCTCCGAGCCGATCGAGCCGCCGGCCCCCGTGACGAGCACCACCTCGCCCGTCAGGTAGCCCGAGACCGACGCGAAGTCGATCTCGACGGCCTCGCGGCCGAGGACGTCCTCGACCTCGACCGGACGCAACTGGCGCGCGAGGTCGGCGTCGCCGGAGACGAGCTCGGCGATCCCCGGGAGCGTCTTGACCTGCACGCCTGCCTTCCGCGTCGTCTCGACGATCCGGGCACGAAGCTGGCCCGACGCGCTCGGGATCGCGATCAGGACCTCGTCCGGGCGGCGGTCGCGGATGATCCGGTCGAGGTCGTCGACCGTGCCGAGCACCCGCACGCCATGGAGGCGAAGGTTGCGCTTCCGCGGGTCATCGTCGACGAGCCCGATCGGCGAGTAGCCGAGGGCAGGGTTGCGCTGCATCTCCTTGACGACGAGCTGGCCGGCATCGCCCGCGCCGACGATGATCACGTCCTTGCCGCGCGCGACGATCCTCCCGGGCAAGGGACGCTCGATCAGCGTCCGGGCGAGGAGCCTCGTCCCG
>Ga0207674_10007048_pt1 | contig 13142 bp, 11 predicted proteins | sample KBSCornC72_FD_184303 | JGI IMG/M metagenome (GOLD analysis project Ga0207674, IMG submission 184303) | Corn rhizosphere microbial communities from Kellogg Biological Station, Michigan, USA - KBS Corn C7-2 (SPAdes) (version 2) | ecosystem: Host-associated > Plants > Roots > Rhizosphere > Soil ... | reverse complement strand
ACCGGCGCGCTCGATCGCGCCGATATCCGACGCTTCTTCGACTGCGCAGATGAGCGCGGCGTCACGCCGTTGATCGCGGCAAATCGCACACAACTCTTCTTCAGTGAGATTGAAGCACCGGGCACACGGCCGCACGCGCTCGGCCAGCGTCACGAGCGCGGCAGCCAGCCGCTGACTGATTTCGGCAGGCTGTCGCAGGAGATGGTAGGTCAGGCGAAGCGCCGTCTTCCGCCCAATGCCCGGAAGACGAGAAAGCTCCGTCGTGAGATCTTCTATGGCGGACACTATCGGGAATCGGGGATCGCGAATCGGGAATCGATCCAAAGGGCGCAATCGGTGCCGCGCCGGCGCGTTCGGTCAACCGCGCGCTGATGCCGATTCCCGATTCCCGATTCCCGATTCCCTTGCCGCATCGATTAGAAGGGCAATTTGAATGGCAGGTTCATACCCCCCGCCAGCTTGCCCATCTCTTCCTGCGCGAGATCGGCGGCCTTCTTTTGCGCCTCGACCACCGCGACAAGGATGAGGTCCTCGAGCATCTCGACGTCAGACGCATTCACGACGGTGGGGTCGATCTTGATCTTGCGGATTTGCCCTTTGCCATCGGCCTCGACCGTCACCATTCCACCGCCGGATGCGGCGTTGACGGTTCGGGCTTCGAGCTCATCCTGGATCTGCTTCAGTCGACCCTGCATCTGCTGCGCCTGCTGCAGGATCTTCATGATGTCGGGCATCGGTACCACGCATCGCTGGTGGAGAGGCCGAAAAGCTACCCGTCGCTCGCGCCGGGTTGCAAGCGGAAGCGAATGGTTGCACAGCGGGCATCGTACCGCTGGAAGAATCAGTCCAGAAGCTCGAGATCGAGCGCGTCGATGGCCGCGCCGAGCACCGGATCTCGCTTCCGAAGCGACGTGATGCGCTGCTCGCGGATCTCCTGCTCCGTCACCCGCTTGGGTGAGCCCGTCGTCGCTGGCCCGTTAGGCCGCACGATGGCGATACGCTCGACCGCCGGGAACATGCTTTTGACGACAGCGAGCATATCGGCCTTGCTCATCTCGAGCGCGTCGGCCGCCGCTTCATCCTCGGCCTGGACCGTAAGCGACCCCGCGGCCGAGATAGCCGACGGGGTCGCCTGTTCCAGAAATGGAGCGAGAAGCATGCGACTCGACCGCAGCGACGCCACGATGTCGTCCCACCGCTCCGTGATGACGTTGATGCTCGGTACGGCAGTGGTCGCGACCGAACGCGGACGTGGCGGGGCGGGGGCCGTCGCGACGGCTGGGTCTGCCGCGCTCGCAGGGACCGCGCTCCCGGACGGTGGCTGCTTCCATGACGCATCTCCCCGGGAGCGCGGGGCCTGATCGCGCACGAGAGGCGGCGCCGGGCGATCCGATGGTGTGGAATCGCCAGCACTTCGTCTGGGTGTGTCGGCGGGACCTGGACCGGTGCTCATGCCTGCCGCTCGCCCACTCGTACTGCTCGGTGAGGAAGCGGGCGGACGCACGTTTGGACCGCTTCCGCCATCCCCCAGACCGCGAAGCACATCCTCGATCGCTAGCGAGCGATCAAGCAGCGCAAACCGAACCATCAGGGTTTCAAGCAGGAGTTGCTGCTGGCCGCTCTTTCGGAAGCGGGGCTCGAGCTCACCGATGGCGGCGAGCATCCTCAGGAGGTCCGCCGCGGTCAGGCGGTCGCGTCGCTCGACGAGGATCGAGCGGGCGCGCTCGGACACCTCCACGGACGTCGAGCCTAACGTGACGGCCAGCTGCGCCCGGAGCATGTCGGCGAGGCCGGTGAGGAACAGGCTGAAATCGATGCCCGATTCACCGAGCCGCTGCATCATCGGGAAGACGTCGCCGGCCCGACGGTCCGCGATGATCGCCAGCGCCTCGAGGTACTCGTCTTCCGCGACGAGCCCGAGCGCGTCGCGGACACGCTCCGCGGTGAGCGGGCCGTCGCCTAACGACAACGACTGGTCGGTAAGGCTCAGGGCATCGCGCATGGACCCGTCGGCCGCGCGCGCGATCATCGCCAGCGCTTCCGGCTCGGCCGGAATGTGCTCGTCCGCGAGCACGCTCTCGAGGCGGGCCCGCACGTCGGCCGGGCCGATCCGACGGAAATCGAATCGTTGAAGCCTGCTCAGCACCGGCGCGGCGGCCTGCGCGATCTTCTGCGGGTCCGTCGTGGCAAAGACGAACACGACGCGGGGTGGTGGCTCCTCGAGCACTTTGAGCAGCGCATTCCACGCCTCGCGTGTGAGCATGTGCGCCTCGTCGACGATGTAGACCTTGTAGCGATCGTCGCCGGACGGCGCATACATCGCACGCTCGCGCAGCTCACGTGCATCGTCGACGCCACGGTTCGAGGCGGCGTCGATCTCGATGACATCGAGGCTCGCTGATCCACTCCAGATCCGCCGGCACGACTCGCACACGCCGCACGGCTCGCCGTCGGGCGACCGGTTCTCGCAGTTGAGGGCCATGGCGAGCACCCGAGCGAGCGTCGTCTTGCCAACCCCGCGCGGGCCACAGAGCAGATAGCCGTGCGCGACACGTCCGCGCGCGATGGCGCCCTTGAGCGTGTTCGAGACGTGCGACTGAACCGCGACCGAGGCGAAGTTTCGAGGGCGGTATTTGCGCGCGAGAGCAATCATTACTGACGGGAACTGGGAACCGGGAACGGGGAACCGGGCCTAATGAGCGCAAATGCGAAGGAGCCTCGCTCGACGCCGCGCTGGCACTCGAACAAGGCTCCGCATCGCACGCGCGTCAGTCGCGCCATCTCCTGCCCTTCGCAAGGTGAGCGGCAGTAGGGCGGCGAACGCCGAACCGACCCACGGTTCCCTGTTCCCATTCCCTGTTCCCGCTTCACCGCGAAATACTCCAGGTCTGACGAAGCGACGCAAGACACCACATGCCGCTGCTACCTTCGGGGTCCTGACGGAGTTAGCGGGCTCACGCCCTCCGGGACCTGGAGCACCGCGAAAGCTAGCCGACCGCACCGGCCGATTCAACCGCGATCGAGCACTTCACACATGATTCGACTGGCCTCATCAACGGCATCGGCCGAAGCGTCGAGATGCGCGACGACCCGGACTCGACTGGCGGTCCAGACGCTCACCAGCAGTCCGCGCTCGGCAGCCCGGCGCGCCGCTTCAGCCGCGGGGAGTGACGCGGGCAGATCGATCATGACGATGTTCGTATCCGGCGGCACGACACGAGCGCCACCGACGCCAGCCACGGCCGCGGCGAAGCGCGCCGCGTTCGCGTGATCGATGTTCAGGCGATCGCGATGGTTCTCGATGCCGAACAACGCGCCTGCCGCGATGATGCCGGATTGTCGGAGCCCGCCACCCAGCCGCTTTCGCGCGTTCCATGCGACGTCCATGAGCCGCGACGTGCCCGCGAGCGCGGCGCCGACCGGCGCGCCGAGTCCCTTCGAGAACGACACCATCACGGTGTCGGCGCAGGCAGCGTACTCGCTCATCGGCACGCCGGTCGCCGCAGTGACGTTCCACAAGCGTGCCCCATCCAGGTGCATGGGGACGCCCACCTCGCGCGCGACGGCCGCGATCGCGCGGAGCTCGTCGAGGGATGTGATCGCCCCTCCTGCCCCGTTGTGCGTGTTCTCGACCGACAGCAGCGAGAGGCGAGGCGAGTAGCGAGAGGGAGGTCGGATCGCGCGCCGCACGTCGACGGCGCTGATGATGCGACCGGTCGGCACGACGAAGCGTGGCTGGACGCCGGCGAGCGCGATGCCGGCACCCGTCAGGTTGACCACGTGCGCGTCGGCGTCGACCAGAATCTCGGTCCCTGGCGCCGCGTGCGTCATGATCGCGGCGAGGTTGGCCATCGTACCAGTGGGAAAGAACAGCGCCGCGTCCTTGCCGAGGAGCTCGGCGACCCGCGCTTCGAGACGGCGCGTTGTCGGGTCGCCATCGAGGTGGTCGTCACCGACGTCAGCGGCGGCGATGGCCTGGCGCATTGGCGCCGAGGGCCGCGTGACGGTGTCGCTGCGAAGATCGATGGCCATGGCGCGGAAGGTCGCGCCCGGATGACAGAATCGGAAGGGCGCACGGCGGGCAGCGTCGCCCGCCGTGCGCCTAACGCCGATCCGCCAAAGGTTACGGCTTTTTCACCTTCACCTTGGGAACCACTACCTTCGCGCTATCCTTTCGGACATCGACCTTCGGAACGGTGACGGTCGCCGTGTCCTTCACTACGTCGACGTCAGGAGTTCTGATCGTGGTCGTGTCGGTCTTGACGTCCACGTCAGGCGTTTGAACCTGGAACTCGTTCTCGCCCGTTTTCTTGCATGCGGCCACCGCCGTCAGCGCCGCGATCGCGAGGGTCAGAGCAGTCTTTCGCACGGTTGGCCTCCGGTTGAGTGCGAACGCCCACTCGTAAGGCAACCTTCGGGCCAAAATCAGGCTCATCAACAGCAGCCATCGGCCATCAGCTCAGACGTCGGAACGTCGAGGGATGCGCGCCGTTGGGCTGATGGCTGATGGCTATTCCTCAAACGTTTCCCTTTGCAACCGTCTCACGCGCCGCAGCTCATACACCTGCGCCACCTCGCCGCCGAGGATGAAGATCATCGCGGCGTAGTACACCCAGAACACCACGATCACGAGCGCGTAGAGCGTTCCCGTATAGATCGACCCCGGATTGAACTCCGCGACGTAGGTCGTGAACACGTTCTTCGCGATCTCGAACATCGTGCTCGTGAACACGGCGGCGAGCAGCGCGGTCGGCCAGCGGATCTTCCTGTTAGGCAGAAACTTGTACAGCGAGAAGAACATCAGCGCGACGAAGATGAACGCGACCATCCGACCGAACACGTACTCCACCGTGCCCATCACGTCAGCGCGGATCCCGAGGCGCTCGAAGATCTGCACGCCGCGCGTGGTCGCGAGCGCGAGGTACGCGCTCAGTGCCGTGTAGGCGACCAGCAGCAAGGTCGCCATGATCGTGATCTGGATGTCGAACAGCTTGCCCGCGATGATGCCGCGATCCGTTTCGATGTCGAACACGTCGGCGAGCACGCTGCGCAACGACCCGAACAGGCGCGTGGAAAACCAGACGAAGCCAATTGCACTGTACACGCCGATGGCCCCGCGTGCGCGGATGATGTCGATCAGCAGCGCGTGGACGGGGCTTTCATTCGTCTCCGCGTGAGGCGGGAGGAGGCTGTCGATGATCGTCGTGACGTCGGCGAACGTCTGGTCCGCGGAGTGCTTGAGCAGCGTCGCGAACCCCGACACCAACAACAGGACGAACGGGACGACGGCGAGCAGAATGTTGAACGCAATCCCGCCGGCGAGGAAGAAAATGTTGTCTTCGCCTGCGTTGTCCCAGACGCGCTTCGCGTAGTCCTGGAGCGTCCAGCCGACGCGAATGTAGAGCGGGCGTCGCGGCACGCGAAGCGGGTTGCCGGCGACGGCGGTCAGCGGCCGGGTGACTCGTCCGGGTCGACCTCGGCCGCCGGAAGCGCCGCCGCTTTCCCGGTTCGGGCAACGTCGACACCAGCGTTGTAGGCGGCTTTGGTTTCGGCGATGCGCCGCTCGAGCTCCTCGCGCGCCTGCTGCGCCGCGGCGCGACCGGCTTCCATCGCACGCGTCACCTGGCGCTTCTTGAGATCGATCGCCTGACGCGCGTTGTCGATCCCCTGCTCCACCTTATCACGCGCCTGGTCGAAGGTATCCGACACCTTCGTACCGAGGTCACCCGCCATGTCCTGGGCAGCGCGCCGCGCACGCCGCGCACCGCGCCGAAGGTCACGACGCGTCGCTTCGCCGGACTGCGGCGCAAGCAGCAGCGCGGCCACCGCGCCGATGGTAACCCCGAGGAGAAATGAACTAACTCCTCCGGAGTGACGCTCGATGATGACTGCCGGCTCGTCGTCGTAGTCCAGCCTGCGCATATCCTCTCCTCTTCTGCTCACGCCGCTCGGCACGGCATCGGATCGTGGCGCCCGCCAACGCGACGGGCGAGACTGCTAGCGTCGTTTCTTCGGCTTCGCCTTCGAGTGTACCTTCGCCGACTGCGAACGCTCGGCGACGACAGCACCCTCGGCCTCTACGTCGAGGTCCGGTTCCGACGCCGTCTTTGCCTCCGCGACTTCCGCGCCCGGTGGCGTGGACACGCGCGCGACATCGCCACGGGCGTTCAGGAATCGCGAGAACTCTTCGAACAGCTCATCACGCGTCATACCCAATACCATCGACGCGCCGTTGCCACCAGCGGCGACGCGATCGCTCGCGCGCCGGCGTGGCGGCGTCACCGCAGGATGCTCACCCGTGTCGGCGCCCGGACGCAAATGCCTGGGCGTGATGTCATCGACACTGATCACCTGACCGCGCGCCATGATCACGGCACGCTCCACCGCGTTCTTCAGCTCGCGAACGTTGCCCGGCCAACGGTAGTTCAAGATCCACGACCAGGCATCGTTGTCGAATCCAGTAACCTGCTTGCCGTTCTGCTGCGCATAACGAGCGATAAACTCGTTCGCCAGCAGCTTGACGTCCCCGAGACGCTCGCGAAGTGGCGGCAGGAAGATCTCGACCACCGCGAGACGATAATACAAATCCTCACGGAGCTCGCCGTCGGCGATCGCCTTCTGGAGGTTCTTGTTTGTCGCCGCAACGACGCGAATGTCGACCGAGATCTCGCGTTTGCCGCCGAGCCGGCGGATCGTTCTCGACTCCAGCGCGCGCAACAGCTTCACCTGAATGTCGGGCGCCATCTCCGCGACTTCGTCGAGGAAGATGGTACCGCCATGCGCCATCTCGAACGCCCCTGCCTTTTCGTTCACCGACCCGGTGAAAGCACCCTTCTCGTGACCGAACAGCTCGTTCTCGAGAATGTCCTTGGGCAGCGCGGCGCAGTTGAGAGCGAAGATCGGTCCCTTCGCCCGATCGCTCTTGTTGTGAATCGCGCGAGCGACGAGCTCCTTCCCCGTTCCGGATTCGCCGAGGATCAGCACGCTGGCCGACGACGGTGCGACCGCATCGATGATGCGATAGACCGAACGCATCGACTCCGATTGCCCCGTGAGCTCACCGTAATGGGTGAGTCCCTCGATCGTCGAGGCGAGTTCCTTGATCTTCTGGCGGTCATTGAACTTGTCGAGTGCTTTCGGAATGAGCGCTTTCAGACGGTTCAACTTCTCGGCGTTGAGCGGCTTCTCTATGTAGTCGTAGGCACCCTGCCGCATGGCTTGCACGGCCGAATCGACGGTCGCCTGCCCGGTGACGATGATGCACTCGGTCGAGACGCCCCGCGTCTGCATCTCCTTGAGCAGCGCGAGCCCGTCGAGCTTGGGCATCATCAGGTCGGCGAGCGCGACACCGAACGTGTCGCTCGTGAGGCGGTCGATCGCTTTCTGGCCGTCGAGCGCGACTTCGATCTCGTATCCGTCGTCGGACAAAATCGCGCCGAGCCCCTCGGTGATGGAGCGATCGTCGTCAGCAATCAGGATCTTCGGCTTCTTCATGAAGGAACGTTTGGGTTGGCGCGTTGGTCCACTGCGGGGAAGCGAATCTCGATCGATCCCTCGCGCGGAGTAATGCGAATGCCCTGCTCCAGCGCGGCGGCGACGAGATCGGAATCGAGCGGCGGCGGAAAGCGAGTCGCGCCGGTGATGCGCAGAAAGATACCGTCATCGACGGCAATTTCGCACGCAGTCCCTTCGTCTTCGGCGACAGCGGCTAGCACACTGCGCGCCACCACCGATCGCGCGATGTCGGGCGGCGCCGTCGTTGCCGCCCGTCCATCCGACTGGTCGCTGACCCGCAGTCCGGACCCACCGCGAACGGCAAGCAGCCGCGCCAGGCGAGTCACCACTGCCGCAACGTCGACCCGCCCCGGCTCGGGGCGCACGAACGCCAGCAGCGCCTCGGCCGCTGCGGCGGCCGTCTCGAAAGTGGTCGCCGCCGTGGCCGCAAATGGCGCGATGGCGGACGCTTCCGCTCCGCGGGCAGATCGACTGCGGACGACTTCCAGATTGACGGCGACGGCGTTCAGCGCATTCCTGAGGTCGTGAGCCACGACGTTCGCGAGCGACCGAAGTGTCCCGGCCCACAGGGCCGCCGACTTACCGTCCGGCGGCCCCGAGTCATCGGGCCGGCCGCCGGACATTCGCGACGCGTCCGAGAGCGCGGCGCCGGCGTCAGTCACTCAGGTCGGTATCGTCGGGCGCGGCCGCGACGTTCGCATAACCCGCGGTCCCGGGCATGGGCCGATGCAACCGTACCACCTTCACGTGGTCACGCACATCCGCCGCCGTGTGGCCGACCGCAAGCTGCGTGAACAGAAACTCGAACTTCTCGTCGTACGCCCGGGCCATCGTGGCCTTCACGTCGTCAGGCAGATCCCACAGCTTACGCTTGAACTGCCCCAGCGCCTTTTTGCGAGTCTTGTAGAAGAACTGCTCGTCGGTGTCGGTGGCTTTGCGCTCATCCTTCGCGTTCTCACGCAACCACTCGTAGATCTCCTGACGGAGCGACGCCGGCAGGTGATCGAACAGCATGTTCTGGAAGTTCGTGGCCAGATGAATCTCGGCTGTCTCGGTGGTGGGGAAGTTGTGGAACGCCGAGTCCGGGAGCGTTGACGCGCCATGCTGCACCGCCCCCGCTAGCCCGTACCGGTCGCGTGCGTCCTTGGAAAGGCGAGTAAGCGTGTCGAAGTCCAGCGCGACGTCCGCGATGGAGCCATCGGGGAGCACAACACCGCCGTGCGACGTCCCGGACTGCACGCTGATCTTCGAGAGCCCGTCGGTGCCCGGTGGGCACCGCTCGGCGAGCGTGCGGTTGAAGCCATCCATGAACGCGCGCAGCTCTTCGACCGTGCTGTTTTGCGTCCCGACTTCACCGATCTCGCCGCCGATGGAGATCGAGACGCCCTTCGGCTGGAGCTCGCGAATGTACTTCGCGATGTCGGCGCAGGTTTCGTAGTTGAGACGCTGCTGCGAGGCGAGGTCGGGCTTCGAGAGATCCACCAGCGTCGAGGTGTCGACGTCGATGTTGTAGAACCCGGCCGTGACTGCCTCGAGCGCGAGCTGCTTCACCGCGGCTACTTCCCCGTTAGGGTCCACCGCAAACTTCTTCGCGTTGACCTGAAAGTGATCGCCCTGGATGAAGACCGGGCCGCGGAAGCCCTCACGCAGCGCGGCGGCGATCATCACGGCGACGTACTCCGACGGGCGCTGGTCCGTGTAGCCGATCTCCGATCGCGCGATCTCGAGCAGGAACGCGCCGGCGTTGAGCTTGATCGCCGTGCGGAAAATCGCTCGCGCGGTATCGTACGCCGCGCCACGCACGTTGATCGCCGGAACGGTAAAGCCGTGCACCGCACCCTTGCCACGCGCCATGTAGAGGCCGTTGATGGACGCGGGGCGTACGCCAACGGCTTCGCCGATCTCCCAGATCAGCCAACGCGCGTAGTCGCGCGCCTCGCCGGTGCCGAAAACTGCCTCGCGGACGAGAGCATCCATTTTCGCGGACGTGAGATCCGCCTCTCGTACCACGGCAACTCGATCGTTTTCTACGCGGATGGCGTCGCCAAGGGACGAGGGTCGCGTCTTCACTTGCTCCAGCATGTGCCGCCTCGGAAAGAAGGCCTTCTATCGCTGTTGTCTTGGGAAGCTGAACGGACGCTGAACGTGAGGCAACCCCCTCACGGTTCGTCGATCCGGATCGTGAGCCCGTCAAACGCCGGCGCGATTCCGCGCGGCAGCTCGGCCTCGAGGTCAGCGTGGAAATTGTCGTGCGTGAGGTGCGTGAGATATGTCCTGTCCGCGCCGATCTCGCGCGCCGCCCGCACTGCCTCGGGGATGCTGAGGTGCGTGGGATGTTCCGTGCGGAAGAGCGCGTTGATCACGAGCACCTGCGCTCCGCGAAGCTTGTCGAGCGCCGCCGGCGGGATGGTCTTCGCATCGGTGACGTACGCGAGTGGTCCGATGCGATACGCGTACACGGTCATCTTGCCGTGCGGAACCGGCACCGCGGTGACGTCGACGTCGCCTATCGTCACGGTTTCATCACCCGCCAGTGGTCGCGCATGCCCCTCGGGCTTGGACGTACCCGCCGCAGGTCGAATGCTCTCGTCGAAGATGTACGGAAATCGCTTTGCGAGATTCTCGAGCGTGGCCGGAGGCCCGTACATGGGCAACGGCGCGTCGCGCCTCACGGTGATGGCGCGAATGTCATCCACGCCATGCGTGTGGTCGGCGTGATCGTGCGTGAAAAGCACGGCGTCGACCCAGTCAATGCCGTTCGTGACCAGCTGAAGCCGCAGCTCGGGCGGCGTATCGAGCAATAGTCGCGTTCCGCGATCGGTCTCCACGACCGCCCCCACGCGAGTTCGGCGATCGCGCGGGTCCGTCGATCGGCAGCGCGCACAATGGCAGCCGATCTGCGGCACGCCAAAGCTTGTTCCGGTGCCGAGGAACGTGAGCTTCACACGCGCTCGACTCGCAGCACGTTCGTCGTGCCCGGTACGTCGAACGGCACGCCGGCCGTGACGAGCACGCGATCGCCCTGCTTGGCCAGGCCGCGCGTCAGCACGACCTCGCGCGCGCGCGCGACCATTGCCTCGTACGTCGCGCAGTGCGGCACGATCTGGGGGATGACGCCCCACACCAAGGCAAGCTGACTGAACGTTCGCGGCTCGTCGGTCAGCGCGAGGATGGGAACCTGCGGACGATGCGCCGACACGATGCGGGCGCTGAACCCGCTCTTGGTGAACACGATGATGATCGGCGCGCCTAACATACGCTGGGCCGTGTCGGTCGCGGCCGCGATGGTTTCCTCAGTCGTCGCGATGATCTCTGGCCCGCTATAGCCCTCGCGCGCTCGCTTGAACGGGTGCTGTTCGATCTCGCAGACAATGCGCCGCATCGCCTGGACGGCGAGGCGAGGGTAAGCGCCGGCGGCAGTCTCCGCCGACAACATGACGGCGTCGGTCCCGTCGATGATCGCATTGGCGACGTCGCTCGCCTCGGCGCGCGTGGGACGCGGATGCTCGATCATCGACTCGAGCATCTGGGTCGCCGTGATCACGGGTCTCCCAATGATGTTGGCGAGCTTGATGATCTTCTTCTGGGCAATGGGCACTTCCTCGAACGGAAGCTCCACGCCGAGGTCACCGCGGGCGACCATCACGCCGTCGGACGCGCGGAGGATGCTCTCGATGTTCTCGAGCGCTGAATCCTTTTCGATCTTGGCGATGACGAGCACCGACTTCGGCAGGAGCGCCCTGAGCTCCGCGATGTCGGCCGCTCGGCGGACGAAGCTGAGCGCGAGGTAGTCGAGCTTCTGGTCGACGGCGAACGCAGCGTCCGCGCGATCCTTATCGGTGATCGATGGGGCGGAAACGTTTACACCGGGCAGGTTGATGCCTTTGTGACTCTTTACTTCTCCGCCGTGTACGACGCGCGCCGCGACGCGCGGTGCCTTGACGTCGAGCACCACCAGCTCGATCAGGCCGTCGTCCACGAGAATGCGATCGCCGACGTGGACGTCCGTCGCGAGCGCCTCGTATGTCACCGGCATCTCGGACCCGCTCGCCAACTCTTCCGGACAGAACACGACGTCGCCGCCGGGCTCGAGAACCCTTGGCTTCGCCAGATCGCCGATGCGGATGCGCGGCCCCTGCAGGTCGCCAAGGACGGCGATCGGACGCCCGCGCTTCGCTCCAAGCTCGCGGACCAACGCGATCGTCCGCGTATGCTGCTCGTGAGTTCCGTGCGAAAAGTTGATGCGGGCAACATCGAGCCCCGCGTCCATCAGACTATCGATCGCTTCGGCAGTGGCAGTCGCGGGGCCGAGCGTACACACGATCTTCGTGCGCGGTTGGTGGTTCGTTGGCACGGAGCGTTAGGGATGCGTGAGGGGGCGTCAGGCGTGGCCGTGGACGCGAACGTGCACCGGCCGGCGATCGCGGATCACGTTAGGGTGACCCGCGATCGCGATGCCGACAAGGGCGCGTCAGCGACCGGCGCCGATGGGCCGTCCGAGCGTCTTGGTCTTGCGCTCGAGGCCCGCGATGAGCGAATCGAAGGACTTCTGGAAGCTCGCCAGCCCGTCGACGAGAAGCTTCTTCGTCACGTCGTTGAAATCGATGCCGATATCCGCGAGCTGTTCCATTACCCGCTGCGCCTCACGGAGATTGCGGTCAACCGTTCGCTCGACGGTCCCGTGATCCTTGAACGCCTCGGCCGTGGCAGGTGGCATCGTGTTGACCGTGTCGGGACCGATGAGCTCCTCGACGTACACGACGTCTCGGTATGCCGGGTTCTTGGTGCTCGTGCTGGCCCAGAGCGGCCGTTGCAGCTGCCCGCCTCGCGCCGACAGTTTCGCCCATCGCTCGCTCGCGAACATGTCCTGGAAGAGCTTGTACGCGAGCTTCGCGTTCGCCACCGCAGCGCGCCCCTTGAGCGCCATGGCGCGGTCTTTCAGGGCGGCATCACCCTTCGCCGCGATCGCGTCGAGTCGCTTGTCGACCTCGGTATCGACGCGACTAACGAAGAAGCTCGCGACTGAGGAGATCCCGGAAATTTCCTTGCCGGCCGCCAAGCGGTCCTCGAGCCCGGCCATGTAGGCCTCGATCACGCTCCGATGCGCCTCGATGGAGAACAGCAGCGTGATGTTCACGTTGACGCCATCGGCGATGAGCGCGCGAACGGCGCGCGCCCCTTCCGGCGTCCCGGGGATCTTGACCATCACGTTAGGCCGGCTGACGGTCGCCCACAGCCGACGCGCCTCGGCGATGGAAGCATCCGCGTCGTTCGAGACGCCTGGAGACACTTCGATCGAGACGAACCCGTCCTTGCCGTTCGCGGCCCGATTGGTGTCGGCGAAGATGTCGCACGCCGTGCGAACGTCGGTCGTCTCGACCAGCTCGAAGAGGTCCCAGGCGGTGAGCCCAGGAGGCGCGGACTTGATCTGGTCGTCGTACTCGTCGCCTTCCGCGAGCGCCTTCTCGAAGATGGTCGGGTTCGAGGTCATCCCGGTGAGGGCGTCCCCGCGAATCATGCGCGCAAGGTCACCGTTCTGGAGGATCGTTCGATCGATGAAATCCAGCCAGATCGACTGGCCGACCTCGTGTAGCGCGTTGAGCCGATTGGTCGTCATTTCAGGTGTG
>Ga0207674_10007047_pt1 | contig 13144 bp, 8 predicted proteins | sample KBSCornC72_FD_184303 | JGI IMG/M metagenome (GOLD analysis project Ga0207674, IMG submission 184303) | Corn rhizosphere microbial communities from Kellogg Biological Station, Michigan, USA - KBS Corn C7-2 (SPAdes) (version 2) | ecosystem: Host-associated > Plants > Roots > Rhizosphere > Soil ... | reverse complement strand
CACGCGCGGCTGTCCTTTGGCATCCGCTCGCCTATAGCGAGCGCACGATGATGGGCATGTTGAAAGAGATCGAGGGTGCGGCCAATACACTGGGCACGAAACTCCAATTCGTCCCCGCTGCAGGGGCTGGTGATCTCGAACCCGGGTTCGCGGCAATGGTTCGCGAACGGGCGGAAGCGGTCATTATTTTCCCTAGCCCGATGCTGTATGGCCAATACGCCCGCATCGTCGATCTCGCAGCAAGCAGCCGCCTGCCGGCAATCTATGCAGCCAGAGAAGGCGCGGAGCTGGGAGGCCTGGTTTCCTACGGCGTTAACCTGGCCGATTTGTCCCGCGCCACCGCCGTCTATCTGGAAAAAATCCTGAAAGGCGCGAAGCCTGCGGAATTGCCGGTGCAGCAACCGACAAAACTTGAACTGGTCATCAATTTGAAGGCGGCCAAACCGCTTGGCCTGGTGGTTACGCGTGAGTTTCTTTTGGTTGCCGACGAGGTCATTGAATAGGCGTCGAAGAGTGGTCACGACGAAATTCGAAACGCGGCGGGCAATTCGTAATCTTCAAAATCCCGCTTGTTGGTGTCGAGATTTTCAAGATTGAAGAACAGACATTCGTCGTGCGTGAAATGAGGGCCCGCGTGCCATGTGGCGACGTGAAGTTTAATGACGCAATCGCCGGGGATTCGAAACGCCGCCATTCGCGCAAGTTCGGGGCGAACGCCGTCAGCCAGATCGCCAGGCGGCGCCACGGCGATAAACCATTCCTTCCCCTGTAAGGAGCCCAGACACTGTGATACGCGCCGATGCCGGGCCAGCTTGGAGAAAACAAGCCCATTTTTCTTGAGACGCATGATCCATAACCGCGGCGTGCCGTTGGTTAGGGTCAGGCTGGGCTCTTCGGCGCCGGTCTCCGGATCGTAAGGGTTGACGTCAAACTGCGAGCCGGCCGTGCGCGGATAAATGACTTCGCCATAAGGAGCGAACAGTTTTGCATCAAGCGCCTGCGCCGGTATCGTGTTTGCTGTGGATGCAGGCATAGATCACCAACGTCGTGGCTGTGCTACTTCTTCGCCCGCAGCGACTTCAAATAGACCGCCATCGCCTCTCGGTCGGCGGCGCTGAGCTGCCGCGTGTTTGCGACGACGTCGACCATCGCGCCGCCGACCTTGTCGGCGTCGGGCGTCATGCCGGTGTCGAGCACCTCGGCGAAATCCTCGACCTTCCATTCGTGCAGCTTGCCCTGCGTGATGTCAGGCACGCCGCCCTGCCCCGCCGGGTTCTGGCCGCCGGTGAAGCGCTGGCCCGATACGACCGCGCCCAAAATGTTGCGGGGGGAATGGCATTCGCCGCAATGGCCCGGGCCGTTCACCAGGTAAGCGCCTCTGTTCCACTGCGCGGATTGTGAAGGATCCGGCCTGAAAGGCGTATCGTCGAGAAACAGCAGCTTCCACAGGCCGACCGTACGTCGGACGTTGAAGGGGAATTTCAGAGCGTGGCCGGGCGCGGCGCCGGAAACAGCTGGCAAGGTCTTGAGATAGGCGAAGAGATCGCGCAGGTCTTCCGTGCGCATCGCCTGATACGACGTGTAGGGAAATGCAGGGTAGAGGTGCTGCCCCGAAGGCGAGATGCCATATCGCATCGCGGCGATGAACTGGGCTTCGTTCCAACCGCCAATGCCGTCCTTGGCGTCGGATGAAATATTCGGAACATGGAACGTGCCGAAGGCGGTCGGCAGCGCGAGCCCTCCGCCGAGGCGCGTCGCGTCGTCCTGCTTCGGCACCGCGTGGCATGACGCGCAGCCACCGATGAGAAACATCGTCCGGCCGTTGGCGAGATCAGGATTGTAAGCCGCCAGCGCGATGCGCGGCACCGCAGGCGCGCTCAGCACCCAGCCCGCGGCCAGCGCCAGCGTACCGGCGGCAAGCACCATCAGTGCGATCAGGCTTTTCTTCATCGCATCGCCCGCGCCCTGCCGCAGTCATATACAAATTGAGGTGTCGGCGCGACCCTGCCACGCCGGCACATCTGCGTGATGGGTTTCGCCGCTATTGCCGTGCCAGCCGATAATCCTTGTGGCAGGCGTCACATGCATTTCCGATGGCCGGAATGGCGGCGCGCAGGCCGTCGAGCGAGCCCTTGGCCTTGTCGCGATTGTCGGCGACGACCTTGCCAAACGCCGTCGCTTTGTCATCGAAGTCGGCTTTCGCCGTCCAGATCTTCGGCGCCGCGCGGGTCTTCTGGCCGCTCTTCGAGTTGTCCGGAAACAGCGACGGCAACTTCTGCGCCGTGTCGGTCCACTGCGCGAAGGCGGCTTCGACCTTGGCCGCATCGAACGGCGCCTGGCCGCGCATCATCCGGACGACGATCTCGGCGTTGTCCTGGTTCTCTTTCATCAGCCCCTTTCGCGTGGCGATCGGGTCAGATTGTGCGATCACCGCGCCTACTCCGAGCACGAGAAATGCGACGGCAAGAGCCGCTCCGGCAGGTCGTCCCATTGGCAAATCTCTCTGGTTGGCTGTTTCCCTTCCCCTCAGACAAACATCTGTCTCACAAGGGTTATTCCGGCTCCCTTAAGCGGGGATCGCGATCACGAAATCGTGAACAGGCGCTAGCCGGCGGTGGAGGCGCGCGCCGAGCGGATCGCCTGCCAGATGCGCTGCGGCGTCGCCGGCATATCGACGTGGCGGATGCGATGAGCGCGCCAGAGCGCATCGACGATCGCATTCATGACCGCCGGGCACGATCCGATCGCTCCGGCCTCACCCGCACCCTTCACGCCGAGCGGATTGGTCTTGCACGGAACGTTGCGCGTCTCGAACACGAAGTCCGGCGCGTCGCCCGCGCGTGGCATCGCATAGTCCATGAAGCTCGCACTGAGCAGCTGGCCGGAGGCCGGATCATAGACGGTGCTCTCCATCAACGCCTGGCCGATGCCCTGCACCGCCCCGCCATGCACCTGGCCGGCGAGCAGCAAAGGATTGAGCGTCGCGCCGAAATCGTCGACCACGATGTAATTTACGATAGACGTCGTGCCGGTGTCGGGATCGATCTCGACCTCGGCGATGTGCGTGCCATTCGGATAAGTCGGCGGCTCGACGCTGAATTGCTCCGCCGTGCGCAATTTTTCGGGCGACGCACTCGGATGCGCGGCAAGGTCGGCAAACGAAATGACGCGATCAGTGCCCGCCACGCGCACGGCGCCATCGGCAATCTCGAGATCGTTCGCACTCGCCTCCAGCGCGTTGGACGCAATATCTTTGAGCTGCTCGCCCAGCGTCTTGGCGGCACGATCAACAGAGACGCCGCCCACCGGAATCGAGCTCGACCCACCGGTGCCCGCGCCGCTCTTGATGCGGTCGGTGTCGCCCTGCACCATGCGCACGCGCTCCGGCGGCAGGCCGAGCCGCTCCGCGATCAGCTGCGCGTATGACGTCGCATGCCCCTGCCCGGTCGACTGCGAGCCGATCAGCAGCGTGACTCCGCCATCGCGGTCGAGCGTGAGCGTCGCCGTCTCTGGCCCGTTGTTGCCACAGGCCTCGACATAGGTCGCAATGCCGATGCCGCGCAGGCGCCCGGCGCGCCGCGATTGCACCGCGCGCTTGTTGAAGCCGTCCCAGTCGGCAATCTCCTGCGCGCGCGCCAACGTGCCGGCGAAATCGCCGGAGTCGTAGATCTTTCCGGTTGGTGTCTTGTAAGGCAGCGCTTTCGGCTTGATCAGGTTGCGGCGGCGGAGCGCATCGGGCGCGATATCGAGATCATGCGCGACGGCATCGACGGCGCGCTCGATCAGATAGGAAGCCTCCGGCCGCCCCGCGCCGCGATAGGCATCGACCGGCACCGTGTTGGTGTAGACCGAGCGCAGGCGCACATGCGCAACCGGGATGTCGTAAGGCCCGGTCGCCATGCCGACGCCGAGCCAGGGAATGTAAGGCGCATAGGCCGACAGATAGGCGCCCATGTCGGCGACGATATCGAGCTCGAGCGCGAGGAAACGGCCCTTGTCGTCGACGGCGAGCCGCGCGGTCGAAATATTATCGCGACCGTGGCTGTCGGCGAGAAAATGCTCGGATCGCTCGCAGACCCATTTCACCGGCTTGCGCAGACGCTCGGCGGCAACCGCGGCGAGCGCATATTCGCGGTAGGGAAACAGCTTGGTGCCGAAGCCGCCGCCGACATCAGGTGTGATGACGCGCATCTTGTCCGGCGGCAGCTTCATGACGTCGCCGGCGATGATGTCGCGGATGATGTGGCTGCCCTGGCTGCCGAGCGTCAGCGTGTAACGGCTTCCGTCGTATTCGGCGACCACGCCGCGGGTGTCGAGATAATTGGTGACCAGCCGCTGGTTGACGATGGTGAGCTCGACGACTTTTGCGGCCTTTGCAAAAGCCTCCTTCGTGGCGGCCGCGTCACCGACGGCGACCTCGAAGGCGAGATTGCCGGAACGGTCGGGCCAGACCTGCGGCGCGCCTTTCTTTAACGCGTCGATCGCGCCGGTGACATGCGGCAGCGGATGCCAGTCGATCTCGATCGCTTCCCATGCATCTTTCGCAGCAGCCAGGGTGTCGGCGACGATGAAGGCGACCGAATCCCCGACATAGCGCGCAACCTCGCGCGCGAGAACCGGATGCGGCGGGATCTTGATCTCGACGTCGGGCAGCACGCCCGGCGTCGGCAAGGACCCGAGATGGCCGATATCGGCGGCCGTCAGCACCAGGCGGACGCCGGGCATCGCACGTACGCGGCCAAGATCGCCGATCCGGAAACGGGCATGGGCGTGCGGCGAGCGCACCACGACCGCGTGCAGGCTGGCTGCCGGCTCGACATCGGCGATGTAGCGCCCTGCGCCGCGCAGGAGCGTGTCATCTTCCTTGCGTGTGAGCGGCTGGCCGAATCCAAATTTCATTGTCATTTGCGGCTGTCAGCTTTCGTGGGTTGCTTGGAAGGCTCTTGCCGCCCGCGGCGGGACGACAAGTGTACCGCAATCCAGCGCGTGACCACATAGAACACCGGCGTGAAGATGAGGCCGAACAAAGTGACGCCGATCATGCCGGAGAACACCGCGGTGCCGAGCGTTTGCCGCAGCTCGGAGCCGGCCCCGATCGCCCAGACCAGCGGGGTAACGCCGAGAATGAAGGCAAAGGACGTCATCAGGATCGGACGCAGCCTGAGATGGGCCGCCTCGACCGCAGCGTCGAAGCGGTTGCGGCCGCCATCCTCGAGCTGCTTGGCAAATTCGATGATTAAAATGGCGTTCTTGGCGGCAAGGCCGATGAGCACGACAAAGCCAACCTGCGTGAGAATGTTGTTGTCCTGCCCGCGCAGCACCACGCCGACAATCGAGGCGATCAGGCACATCGGCACGATCATGATGACCGCAAGCGGCAGCGTCAGGCTCTCGAATTGCGCCGCCAGCACCAGGAACACGAAAACCACCGCCAGCAAAAAGACGAAAATCGCGGTATCGCCGGCGCGGATCTGCTGGAAGGCGAGCGTGGTCCATTCGTAAGTGAAACCCTGCGGCAGCGTCTGCGCCGCGAGCTGCTCCATGATCTTGATCGCCTGCCCCTGGCTGTAGCCGGGCGCCGCCGCGCCGTCGAGCTCGGCCGCAGGATAAAGATTGTAGCGCGGCACGCGATAGGGCCCGGTGACCGTGCGCACCGTCGTGAAGGCGCCGAGCGGCACCGTCTCGCCGGTGCTGTTGCGAACACGAATCTTCAGCACATCCTCTGGATTGGCCCGGGCGTCGCTCTTGGCCTGAGCGACCACACGATAGGTGCGGCCGAACAGATTGAAGTCGTTTACGTAAGACGAGCCGAGATAGATCTGCAGTGCCGCGAAGACGTCCGGTACATTGATGCCGAGCAGCTGCGCCTTGGTGCGGTCAATGTCGAGATAGAGCTGCGGGGTCGTGTTCTCGAACAGCGAGAAGACCTGCAGCAGGCCGGGCATTTGCGCGGCCCGTCCCATCATGGCGTAGACCGCGCCCTGCAGTGCCTGCGAGCCGCGGCCCGCACGGTCCTCGACCATCATACGGAAGCCGCCGGCATTGCCGACGCCGGAGACCGGCGGCGGCGCTGCGACGAAGATCAGGCCCTCGTGGATCGACGACAGTTTCTGGAACAGTTGCCCCTGGATGGCGGCGGCCGACTGCATCGGATCGGCCGCGCGCTTCTCGAAGGGGTCGAGCGTCACGAACACGGCGCCCGCGTTGGGCGCGTTTGTGAAGGTCGCGCCGGAGAAGCCGACGATGTTTACGGCATGCGCGATGCCGGGGATCGAGAGCGCGATCTCGGTCGCCTTGCGGTTCACTTCGTCGGTGCGGTCGAGCGACGCCGCCGGCGGCAGCTGGGTGATGATGATCAGGTAGCCGCGGTCGAGCTGCGGAATGAACCCGACCGGCGTCTTGCGGAACTCGTTGAGGCCGAAGACGATGACACCGGCGTAAACAATGAGCATCAGCACCGCGATGCGCACGAGCTTGCCCGACAACCAGCCGTAGCCGCGGGTGAGCTTGTCGAAATAGCGGTTGAAGAGAGCAAAGAAGCCGCGGATCGGCTTGCTCCACCAGTGCCCGTCGGCCATCTGGTGCTTGGGCCTGAGCAGCAGCGCGCAGAGCGCCGGCGAGAGCGTGAGCGAAACGATCAGCGAGATGAAGGTCGCCCCGGCGATGGTGAGCGCGAACTGGCGGTAGAACTGGCCGGAAATGCCGGTGATGAACACGGTCGGCACGAACACGGCGGTGAGCACCAGCGCGATCGCGATCAGCGCGCCGCCCACTTCGTCCATGCTTTTCACGGACGCATCGTGCGGCGAAAGGCCGGCCTCGATGTTGCGCTCGACGTTCTCCACGACGACGATCGCATCATCAACCACGATGCCAATGGCAAGAACAAGTCCAAACAGCGAAAGGTTATTGAGCGTGAAGCCGAACAGCGCCATGAAAAAGAAGGTGCCGATCAGCGATACCGGAATGGCGACGATTGGAATGATGGCGGCGCGCCAGGTTTGCAGGAACAGAATGACCACGAGAACGACCAGGATGATCGCCTCGCCGATCGTCGATTGCACCGCGTCGACCGACTGCTGGATGAATTCGGTGGGATTATAGACGATGTCGTATTTCAGGCCGGGCGGGAAGCGCTTGGCCAGTTCGTCCATCGTGGCCTTGATATTCTTTGCGGTCGAAAGTGCATTCGAGCCCGGCCGCTGGAAGATGCCGATCGCAATCGCCGGGTCTCGGTCGAGATAGGAGTTGGTCGAATAGTCCTGGGCGGCAAGCTCGATCCGCGCGATGTCTTTAATTCGGACAACCGCGTTGGCGGTCTGTTTGACGACGATATTGCCGAATTCCTCAGTGCTGGTGAGGCGCCCGAGCGTCTGCACCGAGATCTGGAAGGCGCCGGACTTATCCATCGGCGGCTGGTTGAGCACGCCGGAAGCGACCTGCACGTTTTGGCCGGCGAGCGCATTCACAACGTCGTTCGCCGTCAGGCCGAGTGATTGCAGGCGATCGGGGTCGAGCCAGGCGCGCATCGCGTAGTCGCGGCTACCGAACACAATGAGCGAGCCGACGCCATCGACTCGGGTCAAGGCGTCGGTGATCTCGATGGTGGCGTAGTTCGAGATGAAAAGGGTGTCGCGCGATTTGTCAGGCGAATAGAGATGCACGACCATCATCAGGTCGGGCGAGCTCTTGTTGACGGTGACGCCGATGTTCCGCACGTCGATCGGCAGTCGCGGCTGCGCAATCGAGACGCGGTTCTGTACCTGCACCTGCGCAATATCGAGGTTGGTGCCCAGTTCGAAGGTGACCGAGATCGTGAAGCGGCCATCGCCGGTCGAGTTCGACGACAGGTAGATCATGTTCTCGACGCCGTTGATCTGCTGCTCGATCGGCGTGACGACGGTCGCGGCGACGACGTCGGCGCTGGCGCCCGGATACTGCCCCGATACCGTAATCGTCGGCGGCGCGATTTCCGGATATTGCGCGACCGGCAGGCGCCAAAACGCCACGCCGCCGAGGATCACGAAAATGATCGACACCACGGAGGCAAAAATCGGCCTGTCGATGAAGAAGTGAGATATGCGCATTCGTTCGCGCCGCCTGCTACTTTGACTTTTGCGGCGGACCTCCCGCCTGGACCGGTGCGGTCGGCTTTGTGCCCTGCTCTTCGGCGTGGACCTTGGTGCCGGGGCGGGCCTGCATCAGACCGTTGACGACGACGCGATCGTCGGGGCCGAGGCCCTCCTTGATGACGCGCAGATTGTCGGACGTGAGCTGTCCAAGCGTCACGTATTTGATGCGTGCGGTGTCCTGATCGTCGACGACAACGACATAGCGGCGCGCCTGTTCGGTGCCGACGGCGATATCGGGAACCAGCAGGCCTTCATAGGGCGGCGAGCCTGGCACGCGCACGCGCGCAAACATACCCGGCGTGAACACCTCGCTCGGATTCGCAAACACGGCGCGCCCGCGGATCGTGCCGGTCGCGCGTTCAATGACATTGTCGACGAAATCCATGCGGCCTTCATGATCGAAGTCGCTCTCATCGATGAGCTTGAGCGCCACCTGCACGCTGGCATTGCGGCTCGCGATGTCCTCACCTTTCTTTGCCAGCCGCTCGTACCGCAGATATGACGCTTCATCGAAGGTAAACTCGAAATAGATCGGATCGATCGAAACAATGGTTGCGAGCATCGTCGTGTTTCCGCTCGTTCCACCGGTTACCAGGTTGCCTGGCGACACCCGGCGGTCGCCGATACGCCCATTGACCGGAGCGCGCAGTTCGGTGAATTCCAGGTCGAGCTCGGCCTGCCGCACCGCCGCCTCGTTGGCGGTCACCGATGCCTTGGCGTTGCGGAATGCCTGCGCACGCTGCTCGAACGTCTGGTCGGTGATGGTCTTGTCGCGGACAAGCGCCTGCCCGCGCGTATAGTCGGCTTCCGTGTAAGCCACGTTCGACTGCGCCTGCACCAGATTGGCGCGCGCTTGGTCAAGCGTGTTCTGGAACGGCCGCTTGTCGATCGTAAAGAGCAGGTCACCCTGCTTGACCAGTTGACCGTCCTTGAAATGCAGCTTGTCGAGATAGCCCGACACGCGCGCGCGAACCTCCACCGAATTGATGGCCGTGAAGCGACCGACATATTCGTCAAAGTCAAAAACGGTGCGCTTGATCGGCTTCGCGACCGTCACAGTCGGCGGTGGCGGTGCACCGCCCTGCTGCTGTCGCTCTCCGCAGCTCGCGATGAAACACGCAAGCGCGAGTGCCAAGGCAACCTTCGCGGCGCGACGCATCAAGAAAAATGATGAAACAAGCCGTCGAGAATTCATGAATTCCTGCAGCCAACAGCAATGATTGCGGGCAGTCCCAATACCGTCGCCAGTGACCTATGTCCACCTCGGCAATTCGGCAATAGCTTGAAAATAGTGCTTTTTATCGATGTGATTTGCCGCGAAAAGCGGCAAGCCATCCACCGCCGAACAAGATCACGACGACACCGGCGTAAACCACCGCGCCAATGATCGCGAGCACCCCGAGCGTGGCAAGATCACGCAGGCCGTGCCAGTTCCCGACCCATCCGGCAACCGGCGCGTGGCACAGCCACAATACTGCCGCAAGCACGATGCCGGCGATGACGAACCGAAGAACTGACCGTCGCAAGCGTTCATCGCGCGGCATATGACCGGCGCGCGCCGCAAACCAGATCACCAGAGCGAGATTGATCCAGGCGCCGATCGATGTCGCCAGCGCAAGGCCGACTTGCGCGAGCGGTCCCATCAGCAGCACCTTGAATGCGATGTTGACCGCGGCGGCAAATAACGCCGCCTTGACCGGTGTCGCCGTATCTCCGCGCGCAAAGAAAGTTGCCACCACACTGCGGATGAGCACGAACGGCAACAAACCGAATGCGTAAGCCATGAGCGTGCGCCCCGCTGCCTCGGCATCGGCCGCCGTGAAGGCGCCACGCATGAAGAGCGCGCGCATGATAAGGTCGGGGATTACAAAGAAGGCGGCAACGCAGGGAATCGACAACAGCAACGTGAATTCGATCGCGCGGCCTTGCGCATGCGCAGCCCCATGGTGATCGCCGCCCGCGATGCGACGTGACATTTCGGGGAGAATGACCGTGCCGGCCGCAATGCCGATGACGCCGATGGGCAGCTGGTTGAGCCGGTCGGCGTAATAGAGTGCCGACAACGCGCCCGCCGGCAAAAAGCTTGCGATGATCGTGTCTGCAAACAAAGCGAGCTGGACGCCGGCCGAGCCGACAATTGCCGGCCCCAGGGCGCGGAAGAATTGCCGCACGTCGGCATCGAGCTCGGGCCAGCGAAACTTTGTCAGCACGCCGGCAATTCCCGCATCGCCCGCGACCAGCAGGAACTCAAGCACACCGGCAACGAGAACACCCCATGCCGCCGCGTGGCCGGCGGTCGGAAAGAAAGCCGCGAGTGCCAACGCAACAATCAGCGACAGGTTAAGCAGGATCGGCGCGGCAGCGGCTGCAGCGAACCGTTGCAGCGCATTGAGGATCCCGCCGTAAAGGGTCACCAGCGTCACCAACAGCAGATAGGGAAATGTGATGCGGGTCAGTTCGACAGCGAGCGCGAAACGGCCGGGGTCGCGCGCGAAGCCGGGCGCCAGCACCTCGATCACCGCCGGCGTGAACAGCAGCGCAACCGCAAGCAAAACAATCTGGCTCGCAAGCAACAGGGTGAAGATGCGGTCCGCGAATACAGCGGCGCGGCCGGCTCCGCCGCTTTCCCTTATGCGCGCATAAGCGGGGACGAACGCAGCGTTGAACGCCCCTTCTGCAAATATGGCGCGGAAGTGGTTGGGCAACCGCAAAGCCACGAAGAAGGCGTCGGCCACGGGCCCCGCGCCAAGAACCGCGGCCAGGATGATATCCCGGGCAAAGCCGGTCGCACGCGAGAGAAGCGTGAAGCCGCCGACAGTCAAAATCCGATTAATCATCAGGGAAAGTCCCTGCCGGAAGGCGTTAATACAGCCGATCGATACTTGAGCCCGACGCGACGATAGCGATAGTCAGACACGCGGAACTGCCTTAAGACAATTCTTCGCTGGAACAAAGAGCCCATATCAGCCGCCCTAATCACCACCTATGGCCTCACCCATCATCCCAATTCTGCTGGCAGGCGGCGCCGGAACGAGGCTTTGGCCGGTGTCGCGCGACGCCCTGCCAAAGCAGTTCCTGCCATTGATCGGCGACAAGTCGACTTACCAGGAAACGCTGCTGCGCGTACGGGATGCAATGTTCGCGCCGCCCATCGTCATCACCGGCCCCAATTTCCATTTCTTTGCACGGCGTCAAGCCGAGGAGATCGGCGTCGACGTGACGATCATCATTGAGCCCATGCGGCGCGATTCGGGGCCCGCGATCGCCGCGGCAACCATGGTCGCCAGCCGCCGCGACCCCAAGGCCGTGGTGCTGGCGCTTGCCGCCGATCACATCATTCCAGACGTCGACGCATTCAGGGCAACCTGTCAGGCCGGACGTGTCGCCGCCGAGGCAGGCCGCATCGTCACCTTCGGTATCAAGCCGACGGAACCAAAGACCAGCTACGGCTACATTCTTCCCGGCGAAATGATCGGTGAAGGCGTCTTCGCGGTGAAGAGCTTCGTCGAAAAGCCGGATGCTGCAACCGCCGCACGCTATGTCCGCGAGGGCTATCTCTGGAATTCCGGCAACTTTCTTTTCCGTGCCGCCGTGCTGCTGTCCGAGCTCAAACGGCTGGAGCCTGAGATGGCTGCCAGTGTTGACGCGGCCGTTGCGACTGCCAGCAACGATCTCGGATTCGTGCGTCTGGAATCGGGTGCGTTTTCGCGCGCGACGCAGAAATCAATCGACTACGCGGTAATGGAAAAGACCGATCTGGCTGCGGTCGCGCTTGGCGATTTCCTCTGGTCGGATATAGGCAGCTGGGACGCGCTGTACGACATTGCACCCCCCGACTCTAAATCCCGTGACGCCGCCGGCAATGTCCTGCAAGGCTCGGTCGTAACCATGGACGCGAAAGGTTGCGTGGTGCATTCCAACGATCGTCTAACGGCTGTCGTTGGCGTCAACGATCTCGTAGTGGTCAGCACCTCGGACGCCGTGATGGTCATTCCCCGCGCGCGGGCGCAGGAAGTCCGCGAACTTGTCGACAAGCTCAAGGCAGAAAAAAGACCGGAGGCGACCGATCACAAGCGGGTCCACCGGCCCTGGGGCTATTACGAGTCGATCGATATTGGCGAACGGTTTCAGGTCAAACGCATCGTCGTCATCCCCGGCGGTACCCTGTCACTGCAAAAGCATCTCCATCGTGCCGAGCATTGGGTCGTGGTGCGTGGCACTGCAGAAGTGACGATCGGCGAAAAGGTCGGAGCGGTGCATGAAAATGAGTCGGTCTATATCCCCATCGGCAGCGTGCATCGGCTGGCGAACAAGGGAAAAATCGCGCTCGAACTGATCGAGGTGCAGACTGGCAGCTATTTCGGTGAAGACGATATCGAGCGGCTCGACGACATTTACAAGCGCACATAGGCTCTCATATCACCGACCACGTCCCTGCTCACGGCTTCAGCGCGCGGCGCGTCGCATCGATGATGCGGTCCTGGGTTGGCGCATCAAGATAAGCATGCATCGGCAGGCTGATCACCTCGGCTGCAAGCCTGTCGCTGACCGCCACACCGCCCTTTCCGACCGGGTAGTGCTTGTAAGCCTGCTGCCGATGCAGCGGGATCGGGTAATAGATCGCTGTCGGGATGCCTTCAGCCTGCAGCGCTGCAGCAAGAGCATCACGGCGGCCGCCCGCAACTCGGATCGTATATTGCGCCCATACCGAGGTGTGGCCGGCCGGAATGCGCGGCACGCCGACAACGTCGCCAAGCCCATCACTATAATGATTGGCAATCCTGTTGCGGGCATCGATTTCGTCGGGGAAGATTTTCAGCTTTTCGATCAGGATCGCCGCCTGGATGGTGTCGAGTCGCGAGGCGAGACCGATGCGGACATTGTCATATTTATCGCTTCCTTGCCCGTGCACACGCAGGCTCCGCAGGGTATCGGCAAAGCCGTCATCGTCGGTCATCACGGCGCCGCCGTCGCCATAGCAACCGAGCGGCTTGGCGGGGAAAAAACTGGTC
>Ga0207674_10007046_pt1 | contig 13146 bp, 11 predicted proteins | sample KBSCornC72_FD_184303 | JGI IMG/M metagenome (GOLD analysis project Ga0207674, IMG submission 184303) | Corn rhizosphere microbial communities from Kellogg Biological Station, Michigan, USA - KBS Corn C7-2 (SPAdes) (version 2) | ecosystem: Host-associated > Plants > Roots > Rhizosphere > Soil ... | reverse complement strand
GCTCGAGTAGCGCTTCGGTCGCCTGCGATTGCCCCAGCCCCGGCCCGACGACCAGCGCGCGATGGCCATCCAGGTGGTCGAGGATGGATTGCGCGCGCGCTTCAGGGGGCGCACTTTCGGCTGGAAGCAAAGCATAAGTGATTTCCGGGAGCATGGTGGCGTAGAATGGCGCCAGGTCAGGCTGGGTCGCCAGCGTCACCAGCCCCGCGCCGATACGCGCCGCCGCCCCACAGACGAGGTACGCCGCGCCGATATAGTGGGATGAACCAGCCAGCGCGAGCACCTTGCCGAAGGTGCCTTTGTTGCTCTCTAGTGGTCGTTTCGGCAGAGTTGGGCCAATCATCTCGTCGTCGAGCATCTCCAGTCCGGCGGCAACGGGCATGATGGCAGGCAGGCCAATGGTGCCCACCTGTAGCTCACCGACATACGATGCGCCGGGGAAGAGCAACAGGCCAACTTTGGGATAGGCCAGCGTCACCGTGAGGTCGGCGGCCAGCGTGCCGGGATCGACCGCGCCTGTATCAGCGTTGAGTCCGCTTGGGAGGTCAACGGCGACAACATAAAGGTCAGGACGTCGCTCCCGCTCCTGCGCGACCAACGTGCAAGCCTCTGCCATCGTCGTAGCCAGTGGCCGCGCGTGTCCGGTGCCGAGTAGGGCATCCAGCACGATATCCGCCTGCTCGATTACGTCGCGTAGCCCGGCCAGGTCATCGCCCACTGAGCCAGTGCGCCCATTGGCTTCGATCTGGCCGCTCTTCCAGTCATAGATGGTGACGCGTGCGCCCCAATCGGCAAGATAGCGCGCCGCGACGCGCCCGTCGCCCCCATTATTGCCCGGCCCGGCGAGCACGAGCACGCTGACATCGCCCATATCACCCTCAAGCCGCGCCTGTATCGCCTCGGCGACGCTACGCCCGGCATGCTCCATGAGTATGGGCGAGGTCAGCCCGTATTCATGCTCGGCCTGTTTCTCGACCGCGACCATTTCCGCGACAGTGACGACTTTCATGGTATCCGCCCCTGTATCGGCTACCAGCGCCAAAACCGCTCGATCATGATGCCGGGCTGTGCTTTGCGCATGGATCCGCTATAGCTGTTGATTGTTTTGATCATCGTATCTTCTGACCCAAACAGGCTTGGCACCTGGCTGCGGTACAGCGCGATAGCCTCTTCTTTCTGGCGAACAGTGCCAGAAATCTCGACCATCTCGGCCTCCATGGTAATGTTCAGCTCGCGCTGACGAGCAGCAAGCGCGCCGCTGTTCGTCACATACGGGAAATCTTCGTAGAACTTCACGTTCAACTTGCGCTGTGCCAGTCTGTCTGCCGCCGAGCAGCAGAGTTGATGATCCACGTGATGGCCGACACCCAGCGGCGCATACAGCGCGGCGAGCGGGGCGCGTTCGTGAATGGCAAGGAAGACGCCCGCCAGTTTTTCGTCTAGCGAGAGGTCGGCGGCATTGACGCTGCCAAAGAGCGCATCGTCGCCCTGGTAGTAGGCTGGATCGCCTCGGAAGATCGCATCCAGGTAGTCGAGACGGAGCACATCAGCGCCGAGCGAGCCGACCGCCGCTTGATCCTCCGCGCGTCGCTGGCGCACCGCCTCGGCGGGGTTGGTAGACAGCCCCATTTTCTGGAGCGTCTGCGAGGCGAATGTACTGATGCGCGCGCCTTCCGGCGGGATGCCGCCGAAGACGGTCACTACCAGCACGCGGTTGCCGGTCGCCGCTTGCAGGCCAATCGAGCCGCCACACGAAAGCACGGCATCGTCGAAATGCGGCTGAACGTAGACCTGACGATACTGCTGGTTGACCTGGTCGAGTGAAGTGAGCTCCATGTTTTCCCCCTTAACGCACGTGGTGATCAGTCTATTGGTATGCCATCGTCTAGTCCAAGTGTAGCGCATGCGGCGCGCATATCCACTGGAACCGGCGCGCGAATCGCGGTGCTGGCGCCGGTCGCTGGGTGGCGAAATACCAGCTCCCAGGCATGCATTTGCGCGCGCTCGATGCCTGCCGCCAGTGTCGCCTCGGTTGCTCCGCCGTAGGTCAAGTCACCGGCCAGTGGCGCGCCACGAGACGCCAGATGCGCGCGGATCTGATGTGTGCGACCGGTTAATGGTTCGGCAAGCACCAGCGAAAAGCCGTTCTGGACCGCGAGCGCTTGAAAGCGCGTACGCGCCGACTTGCCTGCTGGCGAGATAATCACGCGCCGACGGTCGAGCGGGTCACGGCACAGGGGCGCATCGATCTCGCCGCTGCTGGCCGCAAGCTCTCCGCCGATGATCGCCAGATAGCGTTTGACAATCTGCCGCTGCTGAAACTGGCGCACCAGACTCCGCCGCGCCTCTTCCGTGCGGGCGAAGAGCACGACACCGGACGTCTCGCGGTCCAGCCGGTGCAGCAGCCACGGCCGTGGGAGGCCACGACGGTCGGCGTCGGCAAAGACGGCGTCGGTGAGCGTGCCGTCAGGGTGCCGATACGCCGGATGCACGACGAGCCCGGCAGGTTTGGCCACTGCCAGGATGTCCTCATCTTCCGTGAGTATAGCGATATTGAGCGCCTCTCGAAGAGCCATCATATAACGTAATATACCTGATGGAAGGATGCACTTCGCAAGCGGTCGCCTTGTCCAGCCGCTTACGAAGTGCGCCACTTGCTATGTCTTCCGCCAATCGCTTACACTCCCTTGCAGACGCAACGCAGTTATATCGCAGTCACAACGACGCTGCCGGGTGCGTGAAACGCTGGCAGTAAGAAATTCGGAGAATCTGGTGCGCAATCTGCCCAATATCCTCAGCGCCGCCCGACTGGCGACAACCATTCCACTCGTGATCCTGATTCTGATCGAGGCGCCGTGGGCGTTACTGCTTGCTACAGTGCTGTTTGTGGCTGGTGCGGTGACTGATACGATAGATGGTCGCCTTGCCCGGCGCTATCATCTCGTCTCGAATCTGGGCGTGTTTCTTGATCTGACGGCGGACAAGGTCTTCGTCTCGGCGGCTTTGATTGCGCTGGTGCAGATAGGGTTCGTGCCCGCGTGGATTGTGATTGTGATCGTCGCGCGGGAGTTTCTGGTCTCGGGGCTGCGTTCGTTCGCGGCGGCGCGTGGCGTGGTGATTCCGGCGGGGCGCTGGGGCAAGCAGAAGACGCTGCTGACGTTGCTCTCGGTGGGTGGCATCTTGCTGGCTGCCGGTCTCGGCGGCCGGACCGCATTTCCGCTAGGCCTGAGCACTGGCGGAGCGCCGAATAGCTTCGCCGACTATTTCCTGGCCCTCTCAAATATCGTCCTCTTGCTGGCGGTCATCTGGACGATCTTCTCCGCTATCGAGTACCTGCGCGGCGGGTGGGGCGTTATCACAGCCCCCGCCGCTGAGAGCCACTGAGTGCAGGAAACATCACCCTCTAGCTTGTGACGGGCTGTGCTGGCTGGCCCAGCTTGCGCTCGGTGCCTTTGAGCAGACGGTCAATATTATCCTTATGTGAGACGATGATCATCGTGCCAGCCACCAGGATAAAGAGAAAGTGCGGCAGGGAAGCGTGGCGGGTCAGGAGTAGTATGAACTCGGTAATAATGCTGCCAGCAGCGCCGAGAATCGAGCCGAGTGAGACATAGCGGGTGATGGCGATAGGGATAACGGCGCAGAAGAAGCCGATGAGTGTCGCGAATGGCGCCATAATGACCATCGCGCCCGCGCCAGTGAGCACGCCGCGACCACCTTTGAAGCCAATCAGGATCGAGTAGTTATGGCCCAGGATGGCGCAGAAGCCCGCCAGAGCCTCCGCCGTCGCCTGTGCGTTGGGGCTGCTGTCCCCGCCGAAGAAGACCAGCCGTGCTAGCAGCACCGCTGCCATGCCCTTGAGCACATCGCCCACGACGACGAACGCGGCTGGCCCTGGCCCCAACGTCCGTAGCACGTTGGTGGCTCCGGTCTTGCCGCTGCCAAATGCGCGCGGGTCGCGTTTGCCAAAGAAGCGCCCAGCCAGCACGCCAAACGGAATGGAGCCGAGCAGGTAGCCCGCCAGCGCGGCTCCAATCATTCGCAGGACGACTTCTATCGAGGACATGGCCTCGTATCCTCTCTGCCCCACTCTTCAGGGGCCTGTTGTGACCTCACCACTGAGTTCACATGACCTTGCCACACCGACCGCGGCGCAATCGAGCATAGGCGAGTGTCGCCAGCGTGTCAAGATGCGACTGCGCCTTCTACCGCAGTATATCTGCCTGTTTCTGCTCACTATCGCATAGCCCTCGCGCTATACTGCCATCATACATGGGCGGGAACGGGTTACACAATCCCCCGTTTCGGCGCGTGCGTCGTTCAATTACAGCGGAGGAGGCGTATGGACCCGTACAGTACCGCTGAAGATGTGCGGCAGGTTCCAGCTGCCGTCCACGACGACCATTCGTTGATACTCGGCATCGACATTGGCGGTACCAAGACAGCGGCGGGTGTTGTTGCTTTAGATGGACATGCGCTCTCCTTCTGCGTTGAGCCGACGCCCCGCGATGCGGATGCGGCCACGCTGTTTGCCTTCGTGGTCGCGCTGGCCGAGCGCGCCTGTGGTGGCTACCTGGATCGCGTGGTGGCGGCGGGCGTCGGCTGTGGCGGGCCGATGATCTATCCCGATGGCATCGTCTCACCGCTCTTCATTCCGGCGTGGCGGTCGTTCCCGCTGCGTGCGCGGCTGGCCTCGGCGCTGGCCCTGCCAATCAAGCTGGATAACGATGCCAATGCGTTCGCGCTGGGCGAGGCGATGTTTGGCGCTGGACGCGGCGCGCGCTCTATGCTCGGCATGATTGTCTCGACGGGCGTCGGCGGCGGCATTGTGGCGGACGGGCGCGTCTTCCATGGCGCGACGGGCAATGCGGGCCACATTGGCCACGCTATCGTCTCAGCCGAGGGGCCGCGCTGTTCCTGCGGCGCGATTGGCTGCCTCACCGCGTATGCTTCCGGCACGGGGCTGGTCGCACGCGCGCAGACAGGCATACAGGCTGGGACGCCGACGACGCTGGCAACACCGAGTGGGAGCTTGCTGACAGGTCGCGCTATCGCTGAAGCGGCGGCCAATGGCGATACGTTCGCAGCGGGACTAATCCATGACGCGGGGGTAGCCATCGCGCGGGGCATCGTTGACGCGGCCAGCCTGCTCGATCTGGACCGGGTTGTCCTGGGCGGCGGGCTCATCCAGGCGGGCGAGATACTGCTCGACCCACTACACGCTGAGCTGCGCGAACGGGCGCGGCTGCCATTCACACGCAACCTCGATATTCGTGTCACAGCGGCGACGCGTGAGGCAGGCGTTATCGGCGCGGCGGCGCTCTGCCTCCAATAGAAATGTCGCGCATGTGCAGGACTGCTGCATCTACCCCGCTTTCCAGGGCCAGTGCAGCAGTCCAGGGGTGATATCGACCAATCCACCATCGGATTGTGGCGGTCAATCTGTTAGACGGAGATGACGGCTATGTTCAGGTGATTGTACTGATCGGTGCCAGCCCACCCAATCAATACCTGGCGTGACGTGCCATTGCCGTTGTAGACCAGCGCCGGGCTTGAGATTGCAGTCTCATCCAGCGACGCCGACGAGTTGGCATCGCCCCAGCTGGGATAGCTCTGGGTGTATTGCACGTTCACATTTCCCGTCGGTGATGTGCCGTTGCCTGCCCAGGCCAGCCAGTGCGTTGGTAACGCCGTCGCGTCGAAGCCGATCATCGTCGGCGCCCAGTCGGTTTGTAGGCTCAGCGGCGAGGCGTCTGGCATGACGAAGTTAGCGCCTTCCTGTGCGGTTGCGAAGTAGATGTTGTGGTTGGTTCCCGTCCAGGAAAGAATCAGTCCGTCGTCGAGAGACCTGGAGAGGTTGGGCCGCGAGATGCTGCTCCATCCCCACTTGGTATGCTTATCCGTCGTGTCGGAGCTGGTCGTCAGGTGTATCACATTGACCGTATGCGCGCTGTCGGTGCCAGCCCAGGAGAGATAGATGTCCGAGTTGATGTCGCCGTTGACTGTGGCCAGCGCCGGAGCGGTAAAGCTCGTCTCTCCCCAGAGGATGACCTTGCGGGTGACGGTGAAGTCAGGTGTTTTGATGAACTCGACGTTCAGCGTGTGATTCGCGTCGGTGCCGGTCCAGGCCAGCACAATCGTGCCGTATGGCGCGCCGCGACCGGTATCGATGAACGCGATTGCTGGACGCCAGAGGGACAATTCAGGCAGGATGTGTTTGTTGTTGTAGTGCAGCCCATCGCTGCTCGTCATGACATTGAGATGGTGACTTGCATCGGTGCCGGTCCAGGCTAACGCCGTCGCGGGCGCGTAGGTTGTCGCGATGGCTGGCCCATCGATGCTCGTATCGTCTAAAATAACCTTGGTTCCCTCCGTCGGCTGGCCGAACGCGACTCGCGGCGAAGCCTGGGCAACGCCCGCCATGCCAACCATGCCAACCATGCCCGCCCCAACTGTAAACACCAGTATGAGCGTGCCAATATTGCGACGCCAGAACATAACAGACCTCCTCCACTCCTCATAGCTAACGGGCCAAGAAAAAGTAGATTCCGTAGATGTAGATTCCCTTTGCATCCCAGGTGTTCCCAGATGGAGGGTTGTTTCAGCGAATTGTGAAGACGATCACATACGCGCCTGCTTCTGGCACGGTCGAGTCACAATCTCATGCGCAAAGCGCGCGTTACGATTGGCCGAACTTTCGGCCGTGTGGCGGCCTGCCTTACGAGCGGGCGAACCGTCGCGGCTGCTATAATCTGGGTGACTCGCGCATCGCATACTGCGCCGCAACGTGACCAGCCAGCCAGCAAGGAGCGATCTGTGTCTGCCGATATGCCCGCCGACAAGCCCGACGAGCGCGCCGCCGCGATTGACCAGCGCACGCTGGATGAGGTCGCGCTTTCTCGCGCCGAATACGCGCAGATCGTTGAGCTGTTGGGGCGCGCGCCCAACCCTGTCGAGCTAGGGCTGTTTGGGGCGATGTGGAGCGAGCACTGCGGCTATAAAAACAGCCGCCCGCTGCTGAAACGCTTCCCTACTAGCAGCCCGCGCATTCTCGTCAAGGCGGGCGAGGAGAATGCGGGTGCGGTAGATATCGGCGACGGTCTGGCGGTGGTGATGAAGATCGAGAGCCACAATCACCCAAGCGCCATCGAGCCGTATCAGGGCGCTGCGACCGGCGTCGGCGGCATCGTCCGCGACATCTTCACGATGGGCGCGCGCCCAATTGCCCTGCTCGACTCACTGCGCTTTGGCCCGCTGAGCGACCCGCGCAACCGCTATCTGTTCTCTGGCATCGTCGGCGGCATCGGAGGCTATGGCAACTGCCTCGGCATTCCCACCGTGGGTGGCGAGATCTACTTCGATGAGTCGTATAGCGGCAACCCGCTGGTCAACGCGATGTGTGTCGGGCTCATTGAGGCGGGCAAACTTATTCCGGCAAAGGCGAGCGGTACGGGTAACCCCGTCCTCCTGGTCGGCGCGGCCACCGGACGCGACGGGATCCACGGCGCGACGTTCGCCTCGGTCGAGCTGGATGAGGCGTCGGAGGAGCGGCGGCCCGCCGTCCAGGTGGGCGATCCGTTCACCGAGAAGCTGTTGATGGAGGCCTGCCTGGAGTTGCGCGATACTGGCTGGATTGTCGGGATGCAGGATCTCGGCGCTGCTGGCCTGACCAGTTCCAGCGTCGAGAGCGCGCACAAAGGGCAGTCTGGCATCGATCTCGATGTCGCAAAGGCGCCGCGCCGCGAGTCGGGCATGACGCCATACGAGATGATGCTCTCCGAGTCGCAGGAGCGTATGCTGGTCGTCGCACATAAGGGTCATGAAGACGACGTGCGCGCGCTCTTTGCCCGCTGGGGGCTGCGTTCGGACATCGTCGGCACGGTCGTGGATGATCCGGTGATTCGCGTGCGGGAGGGGAATCATGTCGTGGCTGAGGTGGGCACGCGCCTATTGACCGACGAGACGCCTGCCTACGTCCGCGATGGCGAAGAGCCGCCGGAGCTAGCGGAGCTCTGGCAATTCGACCCCGCATCGCTGGCCGATACGTTGCCGTCCCCTGATGATACGCTGCTGGCGCTGCTTGGCTCGCATGATCTATGCAGCCGCGAGGATGTCTACCGCACCTACGACACGATGGTCGGTGCGAATACGGTAGCGGGGCCAGGAAGTGATGCCGCGGTCCTGCGCGTGCGCGACGCCTCCGACCGCGAGACGGGCAAATATCTGGCACTCACAACAGATGGCAACGGACGACTAACCTGGCTCGACCCGTTCAACGGCGGCGCGCTGGCCGTCGCCGAGGCGGCGCGCAATATCGTCTGCACCGGGGCGACGCCACTCGCTCTGACCAACTGTCTCAACTTTGGCAATCCCGAGAAGCCGACGGTCTATTACCAGCTGTCGCGGGCAATAGATGGGATGGCCGCCGCCGCCCGGGTTCTCGAAACTCCGGTGATTTCTGGCAACGTCAGTCTCTATAACGAGAGCTTTGGCAAGGCGATCTACCCCACACCGGTCGTCGGCATGGTCGGTCTGCTGGAGGGACGCGAGCCGACGCCGAGCGCATTTCAGGCTGAGGGGGACATCGTCGGTGTGCTAGGCCCGTGGGCGCCGACGCACGATACCCTCGGCGGCAGCAGCTACCTGGCGGTGCTTCATGGGATACGAGCCGGGCGTCCGCCGCAACTCGACCTAGAGGTCGAGCGCGCCGTGCAACAGGTGGTGTTGGCCGCGAGTGCCGCAGGCCTACTCCGAAGCGCCCACGATTGCTCAGATGGCGGTCTGGGAGTTGCGCTTGCGGAGTGCTGCATCTGGTCGCGTCTCGGAATGCGCGGCGAGTTGCAATTGCCCGAACAGCTGACGGGCGATCCGCTGGCGACGACGGCGCTGCTCTTTGGCGAGGCGCCGTCGCGCATTGTGCTCTCCGCCGCGCCAGAGAACTGGGACGCATTGACTGAGCTGGCGGAGTCGTATGGCATGCGGTTGACGCGCCTGGGCATTGTTGGCGGCGACCGGCTGGTGTTCCCGCCGCTGCTCGAAGCGCCCATTGGGGCAATGTATTCCGCCTGGCGGAACGGATTCGGACAGGTGGGCGCCACACCGGAAGCGGAGCAGGCACATGTCCGCACCGATAGAATCGAATAGACCCGCACCCGATGAACTACGCCAGGCGCTCGTCGAGAAGCTCCGGCGTGACGGCGTGCTGCGCGATGAGGCGGTCGAGCGCGCGCTACGCACAGTCCCACGCCATCTCTTTCTGCCAGACGCGCCGCTCGAAGATGCCTACAGTGACAACGCTATCCTCACCCATGAGGAGGATGGCATGCCAATCAGCTCAGCCTCGCAGCCAGCGATCGTAGCCATCATGCTCCAGCAGCTTGGCATCGAACCGGGCATGCGGATACTGGAGGTTGGCGCGGGTACGGGTTATAACGCGGCGCTGCTGGCGGAGTTGACCGGGCCGACTGGCCACGTCACAACGATTGATATTGGCGAAGAGATCGCCGCCGAGGCACGCGAGCACCTGGATCTCGCTGGGTATGGCCGCGTTCGCGTGATTGTGGCGGATGGGGCGTCAGGCTGGCCAGAGGACGCGCCCTACGACCGGATCGAGCTTACGGTTGGCGCGACGGATATAACCCCGGCGTGGTACGAGCAGCTCGCCGAGGGTGGACTGCTGACGCTGCCGCTCTGGCTGGGGATGTCGGATGCCAGTGTGGCGTTCCGTAAACGTGGTGGAGCGCTGTATAGTGAGTCGCTGGCCCCCTGTGGCTTTATGCGGCTGCGTGGGTCCGAGAAAAGCGCCGTGCGGTGGATTGCGCTGGGCAATGGAATGACCCTGGGCAGCGATGAGGCTGAGCGGCTTGCTGAGCCGATTAAGGCACTTCTGGCTGCTCATCCACGGCGAAAGCTGCACTTCAAGACCGACCCCAGTCTGGTGCACTGGTTGGGGCTGCGCGGGCTGCGGCTGGTGATCATTGGCCCCGATGCGCATCGCCGCTCGTTTGTGCGCCCGCGGATTCGTTACGGTGTCTATGCGGAAGGCGCGGATGGCCCGTCGCTGTGCGTCTTTGCCGCGCGCCTGCCGATGCTGGTCTCGTTCGGTGGGCGCGCGGCGGAGCGCCAGATTGTGGACGTGGCGGAACAGTGGCAGGCGACCCGGCGCATCCCGCTGGAGCAGTGGCGTATCACCGCGTGGCCGCATGGCACGGAGATGGGGCCGCCGCCACTCCAGGCGGGAACCTATCGCCAGGTGCGCCGCTACTTCACCTATGACATCGCCGTCGAGAGCTAGCGGCTAGCGCCGTGCCGCAACGCGACGCGAATCGTGACCTTCGCCTCGGCCTGCTGTGGCCCATTATTCGAGATCCGGATCAGCCCAACGCGGACCTCGGTGCCGTCAATCAGCCGCTCCAGCTGGTGGCGCAGATCCATGGCGGTGCCAATGCTATGATTGTCCAGTTTATAGATGATGTCGCCTGGCTGGATGCCTGCGCGCTGCGCTGGGCCACCGCTCGCCACCTGCACGACCTGGACGGCCATCTCTTTCTCGATGTGGAACTTGTTGCGGAGCGACTGCGGCAGCATGCCAGACTGGACGACGACGCCCAGGACGGGGCGGCGCACCTCGCCGTCTTTCATCAGCCGCGACGCGACCCAGTTGACGGTGTTGATGGGAATGGCGAACGAGAGGCCCTGCGCCTGCTGCACGACGGCTACGTTGATGCCGATAACCGCGCCCGATGAATCCACTAGCGGACCGCCGGAGTTACCGGGGTTCACAGCAGCGTCGGTCTGGATGATATCTTCGATCAATTGACCGCCGTAGCCAGGCAGGGTACGGTGGAGGGCGCTGACGATGCCAGCGGTGACGGTGCTTTGCAGGCCGACGGGACTGCCAATGGCGACGACCAGTTGCCCTACTCTGAGCCTATCGGAGTCGCCGAGCCTGGCTGCCTGGAGCTTGATTCCATCAGGCGCTGTAATACGGACGACGGCAACGTCGGTATCGGGATCCTGCCCAACGACCTCGCCACGCACATCATGCCCATCGGCCAGCGTAACCATCACCTGGCGCGCGCCATCGACAACGTGGCTATTCGTCAGAATGTAGCCGTCGGGTGCGAAGATGACGCCCGACCCGGCGCCCTGGGCGAGCTGGCCGCCGCCGAACGGCGATGCGCCAACGATCTTGGTGACGCCGACCTGTACTACCGCTTGGCCAACACTGTCTACGACGGAAATAATGCTCTTCGAATAGGCGTCCAGGGCGGCAACGTCTTGTGCTGGTGGCACGGCGGCTGCGTTCTGTCCGTCCCGTGAATGTCCAAAGAAACCCATTCTGAACGTCTCCTTATGCGAGATGCGAGGGGGAAATGCTCTGGCTCTCTGCGCGATGCTAGCGGCCAGCGGCTAGATGCTGGCTACATGGTATACGCATTGTCTGCTATGACGTTGGATGTGTTACGGTCGTTTTCCCGATTAAACTGGCGGGCTGTCTATGGCTGGTGTCTCAGTGTATCACAGCGTGGAGAGCGAGCGGCGTGCAGCGCGGCGTGTTGTGCGCTGGCCTTGCGGCCCGGCTGGCGGCGTGTTATGCTACAGGGCGTGCGCAGTGAGCCGTTGTGCGCGGGACCGTAGCTCAGTGGCAGAGCAGGGGCCTTTTAAGCCCACAACCACGCACACAGCCCACCAACACAGACAGATTCCCGACTTCTTACGCACCAGCATTGGGTAAGGCAAGAGCCTGGGTAAAAACAAACTTTACTTAGCGACTCTTGAAAGGAGTACCCATGCTGTTAGCGGATGCCTGCACCGAACTCCAGTACGCCAAAGACTGGACGAAACAAACAACCCTCTGGTACACCAAACGCCTTGCGCTGTTTCTGAGGTGGTGCGAGGAACAAGGGGTGACGACACTGGAGGCCGTGAACCCACCGTTAGTGCGGCGGTATATCGACTACCTCCAGCATCGCCCAGCCAAGGATGGCGGCAAGCTCGATTCCCATACCGTGCATGGCCATGTCAGGATTATACGCACACTCCTGTTTTGGGCGGTCAGTGAAGGTCTAATCGACGAGAACATTCCCAAACGGATTAAGCCGCCGAGAAAAGAAGAGAAAGTCTTGAAGGTGCTCACCGATCAGCACATCAAGCTGCTGTTGGACACCGCCAAGACCACGCCCACGCCCCTGCGCGACACGGCGCTGCTGTGCCTCTTGCTGGACAATGGGGGACGCGCCAGCGAACTCTGTGGCTTGTTGCTTGCCGATGTGACCTTCACGCCTGATACCGCGTGGATCTTGGTACGCGGCAAGGGACGCAAGCAACGTGAGATTGCACTCGGCAAGAAAGCACGCTTAGCCCTCTCGCGCTACATTCACCGCGAGCGCAAAGCCAATACGGATAGCGATCGAGTGTTCATCGGCACCAAGGGCCCGCTCGCTCCAGAGGGATTGGATCGACTTTTATACCGCTTACGCGACCGTGCAGGTGCGGAGCACTTTATCGGCGTAAGCGTGGCAGCGCATCGCTGGCGACATACCCACGCGGTCAAAGCGTTAGAGGCCGGTATGGACTTGTTTGCGGTCAGTAAGCAAATGGGTCACGCAGAAGTGGGCATTACCACCAACTATCTGAAGGCGGTGACTGCACGGCAACTGCGGAGCATGACGATCTCACCCTTGGATGTCATGGGGCGCGTCGCCGGGTAGCGCGGTTCTGCCAGCTCTGATAATCCGATCAGCCACCGTGAAGACTTGCCGAATGGCTTGATCCGGTGGCTGTTGTTCCTCGCCGAGCCAATGACGGATATACCCACGCATACTGCTGGCCGTTTCATCGTCCATCAGTTCCAGCTCATTCATCACCAGATACGCCGTCGCTTCTGCTTGAAACTCCATTACGCCTCGATGCATCTGGTATTCCTCGTAGTGATGGTTGAGCGTGTGTCCCAGCAGAATATGGGCAATTTCGTGAAAACGCGTCTTCGTCGGGTGGACAGCGATAGGGTTAATGGCATGACCTGAGCCCCATAGGGTGCCCAGCTATTATGCGAGACTTCTTGCCGTTTGGTAGTATAGCGCATGCTCTGCTGGTGGATGACCGCACAGCGCGCTGTGCGGTCGCTCGGTGTTATAGCTCTCC
>Ga0207674_10007042_pt1 | contig 13150 bp, 16 predicted proteins | sample KBSCornC72_FD_184303 | JGI IMG/M metagenome (GOLD analysis project Ga0207674, IMG submission 184303) | Corn rhizosphere microbial communities from Kellogg Biological Station, Michigan, USA - KBS Corn C7-2 (SPAdes) (version 2) | ecosystem: Host-associated > Plants > Roots > Rhizosphere > Soil ... | reverse complement strand
TTGCGTTACTGGTGCGACGTGACGTAGTCGACGGCCTGACCGACGGTCTGGATCTTCTGCGCGTCCTCGTCCGAGATCTTGATCCCGAACTGGTCCTCGAGCTCCATGATCAGCTCGACGAGGTCGAGGGAGTCCGCTTCTAGGTCCTCCTGGAACGACGCTTCCTCGGTGATCTCGTTCTCGTCGACGCCGAGCTGCTCGCTCAGGACTTCCTTCACACGCTCGTACACTTCCTCGCGCGTAGCGGCCATTTCACCTCGCTTTGAGTAGGGGTCTTTCCGGCCTCTATCTGGAGCGCGCGGATGCTAACACGCTGCCACGAAGCCGCTCCGCGAGTCGCTCGACCACGCGGTGCTCAACTCCTCGCGCCGCGAGTCGGATCGCGTTCGCAATCGCGGTCGGCGACGAGCTGCCGTGTGCGATCACGGCCAGCCCGCGCAGGCCGAGGAGGTAGGCGCCGCCGTACGTGTCGGGGTCGAGCCGCTCGCGCAGATGGCGCGCCGCGGGCCTGATCAGGAGGCCTCCGACCTTGCCGCGCGTGGAGGAGCGGATCTCGTCGCGGATGCCTTCCAGGATCGTCGCGATCGTGCCTTCCAGAAGCTTGAGGCACACGTTTCCGGTGAAGCCGTCGCAGACGACGACGTCGCCCGCCTTGCGGAGGATGTGCCGGCTCTCGACGTTGCCGCCGAAGTTGAGGTCGCTGTCGACCAGCAGCGCATGCGCCTCGAGCGTGAGCTGGTTGCCCTTCTCGGGCTCCTCGCCGATCGAAAGCAGCCGCACCTCGGGGTTGTCGACCTCGAGCATCTCGTGGGCGAAGAGCGAGCCCATGTGGGCGAACTGGAGCAGGTGCTCGGCCCGCGCGTCGGCATTCGCGCCGCAGTCGAGCAGAACGGACGGGCCGTCGCGGGCCGGGATGACGACCGCGATCGCCGGCCGGTCGACCTCGGGCAGGCGGCGGATGTGGAAGAGCCCGGCCGCGAGGGTCGCGCCGGTGTTCCCCGCCGCGACGACCGCGTCGGCCGCGCCGTTGCCGACCGCGCGGCAGGCGAGGACGAGCGAGCTGTCCGTCTTCGCGCGCACGGCCTCGACCGGCTTGTCGTCCATCGCGATCGACTGAGTCGCCTCGACGAGCTCGAGGCCCTGCGTGTCGAGCCACTTCGGCCCGTAGAGGATCGGCTCGATCGTGTCCGAGGCGGCTTCGAGCGCGCCCGTGACGATCTCGTCCGGACCTTTGTCGCCGCCCATGGCGTCGACGGCCACGCGGACGGGACCGGTCAAATCTAGGGAGCCGGCGTGCGGAGCGGCTCGACTTCGCGCCCGCGGTACGTCTTGCAGGTCGGGCACACCCGGTGCGGCAGCTTCGGCTGGTGGCAGACGGGGCACTCGTTGACCCGCGGCGCCTTCAGGCGATGCGTCGCCCTCCGCTTGTCGCGGCGGGTGGAGGTCTGTCTGCGCTTCGGAACTGCCATGGCGGCCGAGCAGTATAGCCGCAGGCTGCTTTCCTCCAACGGTCAGGCACCGCTCAGGCTTTACCGAGGCTTTGCCTTCGCGTAGCCCGCGCTTGGAACGCCTTCGGACACACTCGAAGCACACGACGAATAACACACTCGGAAGGAGTGAAGAATGTTGACGAAGGCGGCGATCATCATCAGTGCAATCCTCGTTTTCGCCGGCGTCGCTGCCGCTGGGACGCTCACGAGCGGCTCGAGCAACGATACGCCGACGATCCAGAACGCCACGCTCCCGACCACGACGAGCGACGACGTGCGGCAGGAAGACCGCCGGGCGAACGAGCCGGGCGAGGACGTGCGCGGCCCTTGCGACGAGGCCGAGCACGCGAACGATCCTCGTTGCGCTGCCCCGGGCGCGGACGGTCGAGGCGCGGACGACGGCATCGATGACAACAACCACCACGGCCAGAACCGCGGCCACGGTGGAGACGACGGAAGCTCCGGCCAGGGCGGAGGCAACTCTGGCCACGGCGGAGGCAACTCCGGCCACGGCGGAGGCGAAGACGACTAGGGAACTCCCCCTCCCAGGCTCATCGTCGGCGGCCCCGGGCAACCGGGGCCGCTTCGCGTCTCGGTGGAGTGGGCAAAATGCTGACGTGCAGCGGAAACGCACCGTCCTGCTCGTCGAAGACGAGGCGTCGATCGCCGAGCCGCTCGCGGAGGCCATCGGCCGCGAGGGCTTCGAGACCAGGGTCGCCGGCACGGCGGCGGAGTCGCTTGCGCTCGCGGCCGAGATCGAGCCCGACCTGGTCCTGCTCGACGTGATGCTTCCGGACGGTTCCGGCTTCGACGTCTGCCGCGAGCTCCGCCAGCGCTCCCGGGTCCCGATCATCATGCTCACCGCCCGCGGCGAGGAGGCCGACCGGATCGTCGGCCTCGAGCTCGGCGCGGACGACTACGTGGTCAAGCCATTCAGCGCACGCGAGGTGATCGCCCGGATCAGAGCCGTGCTCAGGCGCACCGAAGCGCCGTCCGGGCGAGACGACACCGGGCCGATCGAGATCGGTGAGCTCCGCCTCGACCCGGCCAAGCGCGAAGTGACGAAGGACGGCCAGGCGCTCGAGCTGAGCCGCAAGGAGTACGAGCTACTGGCGCTCCTGATGCAGAACGCCGGAACCGTCGTCACGCGCCAGCAGGCGCTCGAGGACGTCTGGGACACCACGTGGTTCGGCTCGACGAAGACGCTCGACGTCCACGTCAGCGGCCTCCGGCGCAAGCTGGGCGACGACTCGAGCGAGCCCCGGTTCCTGCACACGGTTCGCGGGGTCGGCTTTCGCTTTGCGGCGCCGGACGAGTTGTGAGCCTCCGCACCAGGCTGCTCCTCGCCTTCGCGTACGGCTTCCTGCTGATCGTGATCGCGCTCGAGGTTCCGCTCGCGCTGAACCTGCGGCGCCGCGTCGACGCCGAGGTCAGGAACGACGCCGCGGGCCAGGCACACATCGTGGCCGCGGAGGCGTCGGGCTCGATGAACCGGCCCGCGCAGCTGCGGCGGATCGCGAACCAGGCGGCGTCGCAGCTCGGCGCGCGCGTGATCGTCGTCGACTCGACGGGGATGCTCCGCGCGGACTCGGCGGGGAGCCCTCGGCGGTCGTTCGCGAGCAGGCCGGAGATCCAGATCGCGCTCACCGGACAGACCGCGCAGGGAACCCGCCACAGCGACACGCTCGGCGAGGACCTCCTGTACAGCGCCGTTCCGGTGACGAACGGTGGGCGGATCGCGGGCGCGGTGCGCGTGACTCAGAGCGTGAGCGCGGTGCACGACCGCGTCCGTCGCAGCGTGCTCGCGCTGGCCGCGATCGGCGCCGCGGCGCTCGGCCTCGGGCTCGTGCTCGCGTGGTTCCTGGCCGACTCGCTCTCACGGCCGCTGCGCAAGCTCGCAGCGACGGCCAGGCGGGTCGAGGAAGGAGACCTCGACGCGCGGGCCGAGGTCACCGGCGCCAAGGAGCAGCGCGAGGTGACCATCGCCTTCAACGACATGACCGAGCGCATCGGCACCGTTCTCGCCGCCCAGCGCGAGTTCGTGTCGAACGCTTCGCACCAGCTGCGAACGCCGCTGACCGGGCTCCGGCTGCGCCTCGAGTCCGCGGCCGCGAAGGCCGACAGCCCCGAGCTCGAGCGCGAGCTGGCCGCCGCCGAGCAGGAGGTCGACCGGCTCGCACGCTTGCTGAACACGCTGCTCATGCTCGCCCGCGAGGGGCAGACGCGAGTCACGGGCCGGCTCGTCTCGCTCGGCCTCGCGTCGAAGCACGCGCACGAGCGCTGGGAGGCGCGTTCGGAGCAGCTCGGCCAGCGACTCCGGCTCGAGCCCGGCGACGACGTCGTCGTGCTCGCCGTCGAGGAGGACCTCGCGATCATCCTCGACAACCTGATCGAGAACGCGCTCCACTACTCGCCCGAGGGGAGCTCGGTCACGATCGAGTTCGGCCGCGAGGGCGCCGACGCCTATCTCGCAGTGCTCGACGACGGCCCCGGGGTCGAGCCGGGCGAGGAGCAGGCGGTATTCGAGCGCTTCAGGCGCGGGAGCGCCGGCAAGAGCTCCCCCGGGACGGGCCTCGGGCTCGCAATCGTCCAGACCCTCGCCCAGCGCTGGGGCGGCCGCGCAAGCCTCGCCGCGAGGCCGGAAGGCGGCACCCGGGCCGAGCTCCGCCTGCCCGCGGGCGATGCTTTACCAAGTTCTAACCCGGAGTTGGGCGAACCGATAGGTGCCCCTTCCTAGACTGGGAGACGCAATGCGAGCGACGCTGACAGTCATCGTGGTCGCCCTCGTCGGGCTCTTCGGGGCCGCGTCGCTCGGCTACGCCGCGTACGTGGTCTCGCGCGACCAGGTCGGCCTCCCGGTGACGAAGCTCCAGACGCCGGCCGGAAAGCTGGCCCCCATCCCCGCCAAGACCCCTGCGAAGCGCAAGCGCGTGGTGCCGCCTCCGCCGCCTCCACCACCGCCGACCACGACGACACGTGAGTCGGGCGACGACCACGGCGGTCGCTCACGCGGCGGCTCGGGCGGCGGCGGCCACGGCAGCGACGACTAGCTCTCGGCGCCTCCGAACCACGTGCTGAGCGCGTTGGCAAGCCCTGCGTCGGTTTCCTCTCCGACCCAGGCGACGTGTCCGTCGGGGCGAATGAGCACGGCGCTCGGGGCCGGGACCGCGCCGATCACCGGAAGCTCCCAGGCACGGACCGGCTCGGCCCGGACCGCATGAGCCCGATCGGGCAACGGAGGGACGACCAGTCGGCCGAAGTCGATGAGCAACGGCCGGGCGTCGTGCAACAAGCTGAAGACGCGCCGCGGCCCGTCGGCGGTAACCAGGTCGAGATCGGGCATGCGCCGGCCCAGCAGTGGATGCCCGTCGCCGAACTCGTACCGGACGTCGAGGCCGGACATCATCCCGGCGAGCCGCCGGCGAGGCTCGTCCATGCTCAACAATTCGGCGACGGTGGCGCGGACGGCGTCGATCCGCGGATCGGAGCGGGTGAGCGCCGTCGCCGCCATCGTGTTCTGCAGCACGCCGGCGGCGACCGGGTGACGCTCGGCCTGGTAGGTGTCCAGCAGGTTGTCCGGCGAGGCCCCCTGAACCACCTGGGCGAGCTTCCAGCCGAGGTTCACTGCATCCTGCACGCCGATGTTGAGGCCCTGCCCTCCCACCGGGTAGTGCACGTGCGCCGCATCGCCTGCCAGCAACACGCGCCCCTCCTTATAGGACGCCGCCTGACGGGTCATGTCCGTGAACCGTGAGATCCAGGTCGGGCTGTGCACCCCGTAATCCGTTCCCCAGACCGAGATGAGAGCCTGGCTGAGCTCACGCAGGGTCGGGTCACCCGTCTGCCCGGCGTACGGCCGGCTGATCACGACGCCGACCCGCTTCCCGTCCTCCCGTACGCCCAGTGCTTGCGTGCCGTTCTCGTCTTGCCGGATCACTCCCGGCCGTCCGCCGACGTCGTCCCACTCCGGCTCGTCGCCGAGCTCGACCTCTGCGATCAGCGAGCTGATCGAGGGATCCCAGCCCGGGAAGTCGATGCCGGCAGCCTTACGGACGATGCTCCGACCCCCGTCGCACCCGACGAGGTATTCCGCCCGCAGCGACCGGCCAGCGGAGAGCTCCACGTCGACGCCGGTCTCGTCCTGCGCGACACCGGTCACCTCGCGTTCGCGAGCGATCGGTACCCCCAGCTCGCCGACCCAGTCGGCCAATATGCGCTCGAAGTCCTTCTGCCACAGCGCGAGGCCGTAGTTGTGCCGGGTTGGAAAGTCGCTGATGTCGAGGGGGATCCTGGCGAAGCTCTGGACCTGCATCGCTCGACCCTCCGCGAGGAACCTGTCGGCGATACCCCGCTGATCGAGCACCTCGATCGTCCGTGAATGGAGACCGCCCGCGCCGGACCGGGCGAGATCCTGGGTCAGGCGCCGCTCGACGATGACGACATCGACGCCGGCCAGGGCCAGCTCGCCGGCGAGCATCAACCCCGTCGGGCCGCCGCCGGCGACCACCGCCGCATGCTCGGTTCGTCGGGCGATTAGAGCTTGTCCCTCAGCTCGCTGAGGGCCGCCCAGCGGGAGTCGAGCTCTTCGTCGTCGTGTCCGTGCGGATCGACGTTCAGGTCGCGCCCGCACACCGGGCAGAGCCCCGCACAGTCGATGCGGCACAGGATCTTGTCCGGCAGCTGGAGGACGAGCGCGTCGCGGGCCCACGCCGAGAGGTCGAGCTGGTCGTTCTCGAGGTACGGCGTCCGCAGCTCGTCTGACTCCGGGTCGGTCGCCTGGTACTCGCGCGCCGAGACGTCGATGTCGACCACGGCGTCCGCGAGGCAGCGATAGCAGGGGCCGTGCAGCCGCGTCTCGAAGCGCAGCTCGAAGACCGTCCCGGACTGGGCGCGGCTGACGACGAGCTCCGCCTGCACCTTGTCCGGAACAGGCAGGTAGCGCTGGCCGCCGAGCGCGATCGGCTCGAGCGCGACCTCCTTCGGCTCACGGTGCTCCTGGCCCGGCTGCAGCCGCAAGGAGCGCACGCTGAAGCTGGTCATCGCGCCAGAGTAGCGACCGGACCGTCGCTAGACGCGGAGGCGAAGCCGACCGCGGCCGCTCATGTGTCCACTCAATAAGGCGGTTCTTCGTTGTCGGAGCCGGGAGCGCCGACGCCGGCGACCACCGTCTCCTGCGAGCGCTCGTGCAGCCGCTCGCGGCCCCGCTTCACCGCACCGAGGAACTTGTCGAGATTGACCTCGAGCGTCGAGAGGATCGAGTCCGCCCAGTCCTCCATCTCGAGCCGCGTCTCCCGAGCCTGGCGCCGCGCGTCCTCGAGGATGTCCTGTGCCTGCCGCTCCGCGAGCTTGACGATCTCGGTCTGCGACGCCTCGCGCGTGGCCTGCTCGCGCGCCTCGCCCAGGAGCCGGTCGCACTCCCGCTTCGCCTCGGCGAGCATCTCCTGCCGCTCCTTGACGATCCAGCGGGCCTGCTTGATCTCCTCGGGGATGGTCGCGCGCATCTGGTCGAGGATCTCGTAGATCTCCTCGCGGTCGATTCGCACCTGGTCCGTGAGGGGGACGGCCTTCGCGTTGTGCACGAGGTCGTCGAGCTTGTCGATCAAAACGAGGACGTCCATGGCGTCAGTCTAATGGCTGTGCCCGGAAGAGCCGCTACTCGAACGGATCCGGGAGCCAGAGGACCTGGCGCTCGCTCGGGTACGACGGGCCGACCGGGTGCGGGTCGTCCCCGTTCGCGAACGCGATGTACGTGTGCTCCGGGCAGATGTTCCGCGCGCACTTCTCCGCCCGCATGAAGGCGATCAGCTTGCCGTCGCGCGACCAGGCCGGCGAGTGACCGTCCGGGATCAGCTTGTGCGGATCGGTGCCGTCCGCATCGATCGTCCAGATCGAGCCGTTGTGGACGTAGAGGAGGCGTTTCCCGTCGGGCGACCAGTCCGGTGCGTCGCCGTCGACGAGCGTGTGCGCGTCGTCGCCGTTCGGTCGGACGAGCGACACCTGGCCCTCGAGCGTGTCCTCGGACCAGTTCTGAACGTATGCGAGCCAGTCGCCCGTCGGCGACCAGGCGACGTCCGAGACGTTGCGCGTGTTCGTCTCTTGCTCCGCGTTCGAGGTCGTGATCGAGGTGACCCAGATGTCGTACCGGCCGTCGTTCTTGGGCGAGTGCAGGAACGCGATCTTCGTTCCGTCCGGAGCCAGGCTGGGCGCCGAGTTCGCCCCCAGCGGCACCGGCGCGCCGATGGGGCTCTGGCCGTCGATCCCGGAGACGAGGATCTCGTCGCCGCGCTGCGTGTCCCAGGCGAGCTTCTCCCCGTTCCGGGACACGCTGACGTTGTCGAAGACGTCGTGGAGGCACATGACCTTCTGATCGGTGGCGTCGATGTACATGTGGCGGAGGCCGCAGCCGTCGCGAGTCGCGACGCGACCCGGGAACTTCGGGTTATGCGCGTCACCACGGGTGAACGCGAAGCCGAGCGCGGCAACCACGGCCGCCAGGACGACGAGCCCGGCCAGAAGTGCGACGACGCGCGCCCGGCGGTTCATTCCTGCGGCGAGACGGGCGCTCCCGGCTTGCCCGCCGGAAACATCTCCTTGAAGCGGCGCGCGACCGGCTCGGGCACGAGCTCGTCGACGTTGCCGCCGAACGACGCGACCTCCTTCACGCCGCTCGAGGAGACGAAGCTGTACTGCGGATTCGACATCAGGTACACGGTCTCGACGTCCGGGGCGAGGGTGCGGTTCAGGTGGTTCATCTGGAACTCCCACTCGAAGTCCGAGATCACGCGCAGGCCCTTGACCATCGTCCGGGCGCCCCAGCGATGCGCGAACTCGACGACGAGCTCGGCGAAGACGTCGACCTCGACATTGTCCTCGTTGCGCAGGGCCTCCTCGAGGAAGGCGACGCGCTCCTCGACCGAGAACATCGTCTGCTTGTGGCTCGGCTCGCGGACGACGCCGACGACGACGCGGTCGAAGATCATCGCGGCGCGGCGGATGATGTCCAGGTGCCCGAGCGTGACCGGGTCGTAGCTGCCCGGGCAGATCGCCGTGCGGAGATCGTTGGTCATTCGAACAGTGTGAGCCGCGCCGAGCCGTACGTGCGGCTCGTCCGCTCGGTGAGCGGCAGCTCGGGCGCGGTGCGCTTGTCGGTCTCGACCACGACGAGGCCGTCCTCGGCGAGGAGCGCAGGCACGTACGCGGCGAGTGTCGGCTGGAGGGAGTCGAACATCCGGTAGGGCGGGTCGACGAGGACGAGATCGTAGCGCCTGCCCGCGGCCGCCTCGGCTGCGAGCGCGCGGCGCGCATCGGACTTGACGATGCGTGCCCCTGTCAGCCCCAGCTTCTCCAGGTTGCGCTCGATCGCGCGTTGCGCCTCGCGGTCGGACTCGACGAAGACCGCGCTCGAAGCTCCGCGTGAGAGCGCCTCGAGCCCCATCGCCCCTGAGCCGGCGAAGAGGTCGAGCACGGCCAGCTCGTCGACCGGGCCGATCAGGTTGAACGCCGCTTCGCGCACGCGGTCGCCGGTCGGACGCGTCTCGCCCCTGGGCGCGAAGATGCGCGCCCCTTTCCGGCTACCCGCGATGATCCGCACGAATCAGCCGGCCGGTGATCGACCACGCCGACCACGCGAGCGCGCACATCGTGAACGTGACCGCCAGGTGGAAGCCGATGAGCTTCTGGTCCGCGAAGAGGTCGACCACGACCGCCCCCAGGCCTCCGACGAGCCCGACGACGAGGGGCCAGAGCGACCGCAGCTCACGGATCGCCGCGACCACGCCCGCGGCGATCGCGAGGACCATCGCGGCCGGGAAGTAGATCAACAGGACTGCGGTGACGACCACCCCGAGCACGACCGCGGTCAGCCATTCGCCCCTGTTCATCAGGCCTGCACGTCCTGTCCGGCGAAGACGCGCTCGACGTCGTCGTTCAACGGCCCCTCGTAGTCGACGAGCGTCTCGGCCGCCTCGCGGGCACGCTCCAGAAGCCTGCGGTCGGAGCGCAGCCGCGTCCAGCGGAGATCCGAGAACCCGGCCTGCCGCTTGCCGAGCAGCTGGCCCTCGCCGCGGATCTCGAGATCCTTCTCGGCGAGCTCGAACCCGTCGGTCGACGCCACGAGCGCCTCGAGCCGCGCCAGCGCCGAGTCGGTCAGCTCCTCCTTCGCGCGGGACACGAGCAAGCAGTACGACTGCTCGGCGCCACGGCCCACGCGTCCCCGCAGCTGGTGGAGCTGCGCGAGCCCGAAGCGGTCGGCCTCCTGGATGATCATGATCGTCGCGTTCGGAACGTCCACGCCGACCTCGATCACGGTTGTCGCCACCAGGACGTCGAGCTCCCGCGCCTTGAACTGCGCCATCAGCTCGCGGCGCTCTGCGGGCCGGAGGCGCCCGTGCATGAGCCCCACGCGGTACCCCTTCAGCTCGCCCTTGCGGAGCCGGTCCGCCTCCCGCTCGGCAGCACGCGCCACCGACGTCTCCGACTCCTCGATCAGCGGGCAGACGACGTACGCCTGGCGGCCGTCGTCGAGGTGCTTGCGCAGCCGCCGGTACGCCTCGCTCGAGCGGTCTTCCGTGACCCAGGCCGTCTTGACCGGCTTGCGGTTCGCCGGCGGCTTCGCGATCTCGCTCACTTGGAGGTCGCCGTAGACCGTGAGCGCGAGCGTCCGCGGGATCGGCGTCGCGGTCATGTGCAGGACGTGCGGCGTGCGTCCACCCGTGATCGCGCGGCGCTGTTCCACTCCGAAGCGATGCTGTTCGTCCACGACCGCGACCGCGACCTCGCTCAGGTCGACGCCCTCCTGGATGAGCGCGTGCGTGCCGACGAGAATGTGCGCGCCGCCCGGGTCGTCCTTCACCGAGCGCGTCAGGAGCGCGACCTCGACGCCGAGCTCGCGGCACGGTTCCTCGAGCGTGAGGAAGTGCTGCTCGGCGAGCGTCTCGGTCGGCGCCATGAGTGCGCCCTTGCGCCCGGACTCGACGGCCCGCAGCAGCGCGTACAGCGCGACGACGGTCTTCCCCGAGCCGACCTCGCCCTGGAGCAGGCGCTCCATCGGCGTCGTCCGCGCGAGGTCGACGTCGACCTCCTCGATCGCGCGCTGCTGGTGCTCGGTCAGCTCGAACGGCAAGAGCGTGCGGTAGCGCGCGGTCAGCTCACCGGGCTCCCCGAGCGCCGGAGCCTCCTCACGCTCGCGCCCCCGACGCCTGCGGGCGAGCCCGACCTGCAGCACGAGCAGCTCCTCGAACGCGAGCCTGCGGCGACCGAGCTCTGCGTCCTCGGGAGCAAGCGGCACGTGCAGGGCCGTGAGCGCGTCGGCGCGCAGCGGCAGATCGTCCGCCACTCCGGCCGGGACCGGATCTGGGAAGTCGCCGGCAAGGGGCAGCGCGCGCCCGATGACGTCGCGCAGCTTCTTGACGGTCAGGTCCTCGGTCGCCGGGTAGACGGGCGCGAAGTCGGCCGTCGCGGAGGCGCCGTTCAGGTCGTAGGAGCGGACGTTGAACTCGTTCCGCCGTAGGTGCCCGCGCAGGCGGACGTGCGTGCCGGGCTTGAGCTTTTCCGCGAGCCACGCCTGATTGAACCAGACGGCAGTGATCTGCCCGCTCTCGTCGGCGATGCGCGCCTGGACGATCGCGAGCCGCCGCCGGGGCCGGCGAATGCTCGTCCGGACGACCTCGCCGGAGATGGCGACCTCCTGCTCGCCGGCGAGCAAATCTGCGATCTGCACCTCCTCCGCGGCCGCCTCGTAGCGGTGCGGTCGATGCTCGAGCAGGTCGGCGATGGTCGTGAGGCCGAGCTTGCCCAGCCGCTTCGTGACCGCCGGGCCGACGCCGGGCAGCACATCGACGCTGCGGGCCAGGCGTTCGGGACGCGAAAAGCCGCGCGGGCGGGGCCACGCCTGGGGCTCGGAGGTCTCGGAGAACGCCGTCGGTGCGATGCGGCCGAGTATAGGACCGCGCAGCGGCTAGCCCTCGGCCGCGACTTCCTTCGGCGGTTGGCGGCGCTCCTCGAACGTGACCGCGAGGCGCAGGATCCTCTGGCCCTCGACCTCGACCACGTCGAAGCGCAGGCCGTCGAAGTCGACCGAGTCGCCGGGCTCGGGTGCGCGTCCGAGCAGCCCGAAGACGAAGCCGCCCATCGAGTGGTAGTCCGCGATCGGGATGCGCGTCGCGAACTGCTCGTTGAAGTCGTCGATCGGGAACGTGCCGTCGATACGGATCGTGTCGTCATCAATGTGCTCGATCGACTCGTCCGGAAGGTCGAACTCGTCCTCGATCTCGCCGACGATCTCCTCGAGCAGGTCCTCGAGCGTGACGATTCCTTCCATCGAGCCGTACTCGTCCACCACGATCGCCATGTGCTGGTTCGCGCGCCGGAACTCGGTCAGCATGGCGGCGAGGTCCTTCGTCTCCGGGACGAAGTGCCCCGGGCGGACGAGCTCCGCGACCTGGACGTTCGCGATCCCGCGGTCGACGAGTGCCGAGAAGAGGTCGCGCACGTGGAGGATGCCGAGGACGTTGTCGAGCGACTCGCCGTAGACCGGGTAGCGCGTGTACGGCGAGTCGATGACCGCCGCGAGGCATTCCTCGGGCGGGAGGTCGACGGACAGCGCCACCACCTCGGGCCGCGGCACCATCACTGCCGAGACCTCCTTGTCGGCGAAGTCGAAGACCTTGTAGAGCATCTCCTGCTCCTGCTGCTCGATCTCGCCCTCCTGCGTCGAGCGCGAGAGGAGCATTTTCAGCTCGGCCTCCGAGTGGACGCCGCCGCGTTCCTCGCCTGGCGGCTCCAGGCCGAGCACGCGAAGCGCGCCGTCGGACGACTTCTGGAGCGCCCAGATGAGCGGCTTGAAGACGAAGAAGAACGCGCGGACCGGGCTCGAGACCGTGAGCGCGGTCGTCTCCGGGTGCCCGAGCGCGATGCCCTTCGGGATCAGCTCTCCGACGACGACGTGCAGGTACGTGATCAGCAGGAACGCGAGGAGGAAGGAGACGATCGTCGCCGGGATCGGATCGAGGAGATGGGCGAAGACGGGCTCGCCGAGGGCACCGATGGCCAGGCTGGTGAGCGTGACGCCGAGCTGCATCGCGGCGATGAAGCGGTTCGGGTGCGACGTGATGCGCAGGACGGCGCGTGCGCGCCGGTTGCCCTGGTCGCGGAGCTCGGTGATGCGCGTGCGGCGCGCGGTGACGAGACCGTATTCCGCCGCAACGAAGAACGCGTTCAGCAGCAGCAACGCGAGAACCGCGAGCAGCTCGAGTGGAAGCGTCACGCCCCGCTCACCGGGGCAGCGGTACTAGGCGGATGGTCGTCGTCGTCCAACGGCGATCTAGGTCGGAGTGTAGCCAAGCAGTCGGCGCCCGAACCCCCACCCTGGGTGGGGAAAGAGGTTCCACCCGCCACCCGCGGTGAGCGTATCGCCGAAGTTGCGGCCTGTCTGAGCCAATGCTGCGCCAAATTGCGCACCTTGCGAACGTGTGTTCGTATAATGGGTGCGTGGCACCCGAGTATCGCGAAGAGCCGTGCCGCAGCGCCTTGAACCGCGTCCAGGGGATGATGTTCGACTGGTCGCTGAACCCGTACATGGGCTGCGTCCACCGCTGCACGTTCTGCTACGTCCGCGCGTTCGAGCGCCGCGCCGACCGGCCCTTCGACGACCGGTACGGCAC
>Ga0207674_10007040_pt1 | contig 13150 bp, 8 predicted proteins | sample KBSCornC72_FD_184303 | JGI IMG/M metagenome (GOLD analysis project Ga0207674, IMG submission 184303) | Corn rhizosphere microbial communities from Kellogg Biological Station, Michigan, USA - KBS Corn C7-2 (SPAdes) (version 2) | ecosystem: Host-associated > Plants > Roots > Rhizosphere > Soil ... | reverse complement strand
GGTGCGTGGAATGGCGCCTGCGGTGGCGGCAGTAGCAGGCCGGCACTACGGCGGATTCTGGATTCGCTTCCTGGCACGGCTGATCGATGGGATCATCCTGGGCATAGCCAATGCCATTATCCGGATCCCTTTCATGTTGCTGTTTGGTTTGGGAGCGGGCGGTTTGGGGAGGGGGCGGGAGTTCGGCGACGGGATGATTTTTGGTCCGGCGATGGTGGGCATTTTGGGGATATCCACACTGATCGGGGTGGCGATTGGCGTGGCTTACGAGGTCTACTTCCTGTCGGCGCATGGCGCGACGCCAGGCAAGATGGCGCTGGGGCTGAAGGTGATCCGGGCGGATGGCGGGTCGATTTCGCCGATGCTAGCCGTGGCGCGGTATTTTGCGTCGTGGGTCTCGGCGATTATTTTGATGATCGGTTACATCATGGCGGCGTTCGATGCGGAGAAGCGGGCGCTGCATGACCGGATTTGCGAAACGCGGGTGATTCACTCGCGCTGATTGGGGACAGTACACTCAATTCCCGGGAATCCCATGCAGTACTGCTCGAAAGGGCAGCGGGGATCAAGTGTACTATCCCCGATTAGTACTGGGTAGGCCATCGGGACCATTGCACCCCTCCGTTGAATATGGTGAAGTGAAGGGGTGATGAAATCCCGTAAACTCTTGTTATTGCTGCCAGTTGTGTTTCTTATGGCGTCCTGCAGCCGGGATCCCAAGGTGCAAGCACAACGCTACGTAGAGAATGGCAATAAATTCTTCGAGAAAGGCAAGTTCAAAGAAGCGTCGATCATGTACCGGCGCGCTCTGCAAAAAGACTTGCGCTTTGGGGAAGCTTACTACCGGCTGGCGCTCACCGAAATCAATCTGGCCGCTTATGGGGACGCGGTGCGTTCGCTGCGCCGCGCGGTGGAATTGCAGCCCGACAACGTCGATGCCTCAGTGAAACTCGCGGATATTTATATCGTCGCCGGGGCGCAGGACAAGGGGAACCGCGAGCAATTCCTGAAAGAAGCCAAAGAGCTATCCGACAAGCTGCTTGCAAAAGATGCCAAGTCCTACGATGGACACCGCATTGCGGGGCAGATCGCGCTGCTCGCGAACGACGCGCCGCGGGCCGTGGCGCAACTGCAGGCGGCCGCGCTGCTGAAGCCGGATCAAACCGATCTAGCGATGGCCTATGTGCAGGCCCTCGTCGCCAATAAGCAACTGGATGAGGCGGAGAAGCTGGCGCTGAGCGTTATCGACAAACACCCCACCTTCGCGCCGATGTACGACGCGCTGTATCTGTACTACATGAATGCGAAGAAGCTCACGGAGGCCGAAGGCATCTTGAAGCGGAAGGTGAACAACAATCAGCGGCAGTCCAACTTCCAGGTGCAACTGGCGGCATTTTATCTGTTCACGCAGAAGCACGCCGAATTCGAAAAGACCATGCTGGAACTGAACCACGAGAGTCAGTATCCGGACGGGCATTTGGTGGCCGGCGATTTTTACTTTTACCGGACCCGTGACTTCGACGCCGCCCGCGTACAGTATGAGGCGGGGCAAAAAGCATTTCCGAAGGAGAAGGCGATTTACCAAAAGCGGCTAGTGGAATTGCTGGCCACCACGGGCAAGAGCGCCGAGGCCAATCAACTGCTGGCGGCGATCCTCAAGGACAATCCCAAGGATACCGACGCCATCGCCATGCGCGCGGCGTTGATGATGACCACCGGAGACGCGGCGCAAATCAATCAAGCCGTCAACGATCTGCAATCGCTGGTGGCCAAGACCCCCGACAATCACCTGCTGCACTTCAACCTGGGGCGCGCGTATCTGGCGAAGAACGATGTGGAACAGGCGCGCCTGCAACTGGAAGCGGCCATCAAACTTCGTCCCGATTTTGTGGTAGCCCACAATCTGCTGGCGCACATTTATCTCAGCAAGAAGGATAACGCCAGGGCGTTGAAGGAAGCCGAAGAAAGCATCGCGTTGAACAAAAACGACGTGGATGCGCGGCTGACCCGGGCGAGCGCGCTGTTGGCCATAGGCGACGGGCAGAAAGCGCGCGATGAGCTGGATGAGATCATGCAAATGGCTCCCAATAATCCGGATGCACGCTACCTGTCGGGTTTTCTGGCCTGGCAGCAAAAGGATTACAAACGCGCCCAAGACTCCTTTGCGCAACTCAGCAAGATCAACCCCAAGGACTCGCGCGGCTTGCTGGGAACGGTAGAGACCATGGCCAGCCAGAATCGCCTGGGGGAAGGTATCAAGCTAGTGGAGGACGCGGTGGCGCACGAGCCGGGGCGCCTGGATCTGGTACTGGCTTTGGCCAATTTGTACGTGCGCGACATGCGCTACGATGCGGCGATCGCCCGTTTCCAAGACCTTTTGAAGACGCAACCGAAGTCGGCCGATCTGTTGCTGCGGGTGGCTGAAGCGCAGCGCCGCAAGGGCGACATCAATGCGGCTATCGACACTTTCCGGCGCGCCAGCGAGGCGGCTCCCACGGATTCCCGTGCGCTGCTGCAACTGGGACTACTGCTGGATGGCACGGGCCGCCGCGATCAGGCCAAGCCGGTCTACGAGCAGGTCCTGAAAATAACGCCGGACCAACCCATCGCGCTCAACAATCTGGCTTTCATCAAGGCGGAAGACGGCCAGGATCTGGACGAAGCTTTGACCATGGCCCAGCGGGCCCGCCAAGGCATGCCCAACTCGCCCGACGTCATGGATACGCTGGGATGGATTTACCTGAAGAAGAACCTGAGCGACGATGCGGTCCGCACGTTCAAGGAACTGGTGATGGCGGATCCTAACCGGGCTACTTACCGCTACCACTACGGGATGGCTCTGCTGCAAAAGGGCGACAAACCCTCGGCGAAACGGGAACTGCAAGCCGCCATCAAGTTCAATCCCTCGAAAGACGACGCCGGGAAGATCCAGAAGTTATTGGCCAGCATCTAGGCGGACGACTCTTTCGTGCGTCGGTCTCCGGCTGTTCCTTACGTTTCTCCTTTTGTCATTTTCCTGGCGCTGATCGGGCTCAGCCACCTGTGGCCGATGCCTGCGCTGGCCGATGAAATTTTGCGGCTGGCGGTGATGCTGGCGGTGTTGTCTTTGGTGGCGCGTCCGGTGATGGATTTCCGGATGCAGAACTGGGGCGCGAGCGTACTGGTGGGGGTGGCGATCTTCGTCCTGTGGATCGCGCCGGACCTATTATTTCCTCAGTACCGGTCTTTCTTCCTATTCGACAACTCGGTGGTGGGGGCGGCGCGGAGCTCGCTGACGGAAGCGGCGCGGCATGATGTCCCGGTGCTGTTTTTGCGGACGCTGCGTGCGGTGGCGATCGTGCCGATCGTCGAGGAATTGTTCTGGCGCGGCTGGCTGATGCGCTGGGTGGTTAATAACGATTTCGAGCGGGTGCCGCTGGGGACTTACTCGGCGCTGTCCTTCTGGGCGGTGGCGCTCCTGTTTGCGAGCGAGCATGGTCCATACTGGGACGTGGGCTTAGTGGCGGGAATCCTTTTCAACTGGTGGATGATTCGCAGCAAGAGCCTGGGAGATCTAATTTTGGCGCACGCGGTGGCCAACGCCTGCCTGAGCGGGTACGTGATCGCGGCGGGGAAATGGGAATATTGGCTTTGACTAAGACAGTAATGGAACACAGTGTTGAACAAGTACGGGCCGGGGCTTCGGCGGCGGCGGCTAAAGTGGCGCTGTTCGATTTTGACGGGACCATATCTGTAATTAGATCTGGCTGGGTGGACGTTATGGCTCCCATGATGGTGGAGATTCTGCTGGATTTGAAATCCGGCGAATCCGAGGCGGAGCTGCGCACGTTGATCCAGGAAATGATCTGGCGCACGACCGGCAAAGAAACCATATACCAGATGATGGATTTCGCCGATCACGTGACCCAGCGCGGAGGGCGGGCGCTCGATCCCAAAGAATACAAGAAGATGTACCTGGACCGGCTGTGGACGGTGATCAGCGGGCGCATCGAGGATCTGAAACTGGGGCGGGTGGCTCCGGAAGAATATATGGTGCCGGGGGCGCGGGCGTTGCTGGAGAGTCTCAAGGAACGCGGGCTCAAGATGTACCTGGCCAGCGGGACCGACGAAATCTTTATGAAGGAAGAAGCCCGGCTGCTGGGCGTGGTGCCGTTTTTCGAGGGCGGGGTTTTCGGGGCGCAGGACGATCTGAAGAGCTTCTCGAAGAAGATTCTGATTCAGCGAATTGTTTCGAGCACGGATGTTCGCGGCGAGGAAATTGTGGGCTTCGGCGACGGGTATGTCGAGATCGAGGAAGTGAAGCTGGTAGGGGGCGTCACGGTCGGTGTGGCTACCAAGGAGCCGGCTTGCGCCGAGGTGGATCCGTGGAAACGGCAGCGGCTGATTGGCGTGGGCGCGGATTATATTGTGCCTAATTTTCTGGCTCGCGAGAAATTGATCAACTCATTGTTTGCGTGAGCACCCTCGCGATCGACATCGGCGGCACTAAGTTCACGCTGGCGTTGTTTGAGGGCGGGCGGATGACGCGACGGGAAACGTGTCCCACTGATCGCGAGCAAGGGCGCGAGTGGATGCTGAGGCAGATTGAGGGCATCCTTCGAGCCTGGGCGGGCATTGACCGGTGCGGGATTGGCTTTGGCGGACCGGTGGATTTTGCACGGCAACGCGTGGCGCTGTCGACGCACGTGGGGGGATGGCAGGAGTTTCCACTGTCCCAGTACGTACAAGACCTGCTGGGCGTCCCGACCATCATGGACAACGACGCTAACGTGGGTGCGCTGGGTGAGGCGCGCTATGGGGCGGGCGGCGTATTACCTTTGTTTTACATTACGCTTTCAACAGGGATCGGCGGTGGCTTGATTCTCGGTGATGGCAGCGTTTATCGGGGCGCGGATTCCTGGGCGGGGGAGATTGGGCATCTGACCGTTCAGCCTGACGGGCCGGAGTGTTTGTGCGGGGCTCGCGGGTGTCTGGAGAGAATGTGCTGCGGGTTGTGGCTGGAGCGGGATCATGGACGCCCGGCGCGGGAGTTGTTCGAGGACGCGGCTTTTGTGGAACGCTACGTGGTGAATCTGGCGTTGGGGTTGAAGGCGGCGGTGATGTTGCTCAATCCGGCTCGCATTGTAATTGGGGGTGGCATTGCGAAGGCGGGTGACGCGTTGCTGGTTCCTTTGCGGGCGGAGTTGGGGCGGCAGATCACGGGCTGGTCCGGAGCGCGCGTGGAAGTGGTGGCGGCGCAGTTAGGCGATGACAGCGTGCTGTGGGGCGGGCTGGCGCTGGCGGAGTCTATTTCTTAAACAGACTATCGAAAGCGGCGCGCGCGTCGTCGGCATTGCGCGGGGCTGCGATGTTGGCGGCCGGATTGGTGGATGCGGGCGGCGGGGCTGCCGAATCGCGCGCTACGGTGACACGCGGTTTAAACAAAGTGCAATCGTTGGCCTGATCCTTGACGACAATGCGCACGGGGATGGGCTTGACGCACTGGAAACGCGTCGAAGGCTCAAAATACGCGCACTGCTTGCAGCAGTGCAGCGCGGTGTGGCACTTGGGGCATTCCGCCGGAAACTCGGAGCCTGTCAGAAGAGTGGTGGAACAATTGAAGCAGCGGGCGGCGGCTACGGCTTGCACCAAGCGCGGGAGGCGCGGGCCGGTGACATCGAGAGGCGGACGCGGGCCGGGTGGACGAGGACGTTCGTCACGGCGGTTATCGTTGCTCCCGGAGAAGTCGCGGTTTGCTTCCTGATAGCCGCGTTGCTTGTACTTGCGATCAGCGTCCATGTGGCTAGTTGGCGCTCCTTGAATGTGAATGCAGCTCACGCACTGCGAATTGGAGACCGGAAAATTTTCGATGCGAGACGGCAGAGCAACCAGACTTGGGGTACTTGCGGGACTGGATTGCTCACTAACTGCCTAAACCACTATGTACCACGGAACGGCCGCGGAATCCAGTTAAATCTTTTGCGCTATTTGGTTATCGGCCGAAAGGTGCCCATACATTAGACGCTGCTGGGGGGCGGAGAGTTCCGGAATTCGTGGGGGATAGTACTGGGTGGGGCGGACACCTACGGCATCCTGTCAGGCCGACGTGGACGTCGGCCGCAGGACGGAGGGTTAGGCCATCCACTTTATGGGGGCGTTGCAGGGGCGGTTTAGGGGGTCGGTGTAGTGGTTGGGGGTTACGCGGACGGCGAAACCCAGGCGGCCGGTGGTTAGGGGGGAGAATTGACGTGCAAACATGAATGCGGTTCCTTGTTGTTCCTGAGGATCTAGCGTTATGACCTGCGCTTCCTCTAAATCGCCTTGCGGGCCGATTTTGCCCACCAGGGCTTCTACGCGGACGTCGGCGGCTGACAGTCCGGCCAGGTCGATGCGCGCGCGCAGGGGGAGAGATGCGCCGGCTAGTACTGCGGTGTCGGTGCCGGCGCTGGCTTCGAGGAAGCGGACTTGCGGCCACAACTGCTTCACTTGTCGTCCCCACACGGAGTGCTGGCGGGCGGCGGCGAAAGTGTCACGCGCCATGGACTCCCAGGCGCGGTGGGCGGGTTGGTAGAGCTGCGAGCGGTAGTCGTCGATCATGCGCTGACAGTTGTAGTTTGCGCTGACGTAGCGCAGGCATTGCTTGACGCGCTCCATCCATTTGGTGGGGACGTCTTCGTCGCGGGCCTCGTAATACATGGGCACGATTTCGTTTTCGAGTAACGAGTAAATGGCGGCGGCGTGGGCTTCGTCGCGGTCCGGCGAATAGGGTTCGCGATTGCCAATGGCCCAGCCACCGGAGTCTTCGGCGGCTTCGTCGAACCAGCCGTCGAGGATGCTCAGGCTGAGCACGCCGTTGATGCTGGCTTTCATGCCGCTGGTGCCGCAGGCTTCTTCGCCGCGGCGGGGCGTGTTCAGCCACAGGTCGACTCCCTGCACCATTTCGCCGGCGACTTCGATGCCGTAGTCTTCGACGAAGACTACTTTCCCTGAAAGTTCCGGATCTCGAGAAAGCTGCACAATTTCACGGATTAAAGTTTTACCGGGAATGTCTTTGGGATGGGCTTTGCCGGCGATGACGATCTGCACGGGCATGGTCGGGTTTGTGAGAATTTTTTTCAGGCGGGGCAGATCGCGGAAGACCAGAGTTGCTCGTTTATACGTGGCGAAGCGGCGCGCGAAACCGATGGTGAGGACGGCGGGGTCAAGGAGTTCGCCGGCGCGCTCGACAACCGGGGCGGGGGCGTTGCGGGCCAGGGCGCTGGCGACGGCGCGCTCGCGAACGAACGCTGCCATGCGGCGCTTACGGCGGCGATGAGCTTCCCATAATTCGCTGGCGGGGATATCGCAAGTCTGGCGCCAGATTTCGGGATCGTTGTGGCCTACGCGCCAGTCGGGCTGCAGGTGTTGATCGTAGATGGTGGCGAGGTCGCCGTAGATCCAGGAGGTCAAGTGGACGCCGTTGGTGATGGCGGCGATGGGGACTTCCCAGACGGGAAGGCTGGGCCATAGGTATTCCCACATTTCCTGCGACACCTGGCGGTGAAGACGGCTGACGGCGTTGCGGAAGGAAGAGGCCTGCATGGCTAAGACCGCCATCGAAAAAGGCTCGTGGGAATCGGCGCCCGCGGCGCGGCCGAGAGCCAGAAACGAATCCAGATTGATGCCGGCTTTCTGGCAATAGAGTTCAAAGTGTTCGCGGACCAGGCCGGCGTCGAAGCGGTCGAGGCCGGCGGGCACGGAGGTGTGGGTGGTGAAAACGTTGTTGGCGCGCGAGGCATGCAGAGCTTCGTCGAAACTCAAACCCTGTTCCGCCATCAGGACACGGATGCGCTCGATGGCCAGAAACGCGGAGTGGCCTTCGTTCATGTGATAGACGGTGGGGTTGAGCCCCAGGGCTTTGAGCGCGCGCAGGCCGCCGATGCCGAGGACGATCTCCTGGCGAATGCGTTTGAGATCGTCGCCGCCGTAGAGCTGGTTGGTGATTTCGCGATGCTCGTCGGCGGGATTTTGCGGGATGTTGCTGTCGAGCAGGTACAGTTTCACGCGGCCGATTTGGATGGACCAGACTTTGAGGAAGACTTCGGTGCCGCTGAGGTCCACGCTGACCAGGAGTTCGCCGCCTCCGGGATTGGTCACTGGCGTGATGGGGAGCGAGTAGAAATCGTTGACGGGGGCGCCTTCCTGCTGCCAGCCGTCGGGGTCGAGTTTTTGCTGCAGGAAGCCGTTTTGATATAAGAGGCCGACGCCGACGAGCGGCAGAAGGGCATCGCTGGAGGCTTTGAGATGGTCGCCGGAGAGTACGCCGAGTCCACCAGAATAAATGGGGAGGCAATCGAGCAGGCCGTACTCCATCGAAAAATAGGCGACCAGCAGAGTGTCCTTGGGGCTGGCGTCAAGATAGACGTCGAGGATCTCACAGGCGCTGCGATAGAGCGCTAGATAGCGCGGATCGGCGGCGGCGCGCTCGAGGGCCACCTGTTCCACGCGGCCGAGCATAACTACCGGGTTGCGGTTGGACGCCTTCCAGGCAGCGGGATCCAGGCGGCGGAACACGGCGCGCATGGAGTGGTTCCAGGGCCACAGTAAATTCAGGCCCAACTCAGGCAAGCGCCGCAGGGCTGGGGGCAGCGCCGGGACCACTAAGATCTCGCGGGTGGGACGAATTTGAAACGACATGAACTCCTAAGCTTCAGACAATTTTTAAGGATATCAAAGCGGCGCGGCCGCCACGCTTCGGGTTATGCTGGAGGCTATCTAATGACACGACCTGTAACTGGTTTTCCGGAAGATCCGCAAGCTGGCGCATGGCGGTTCGGATACGCGGCGGCGGCTTGCGCGCTGTTGCTGGGGCTGGCGGCGGGGGGATGTGGGAAGTCACAGAAGACCATCGTGGTGGGATCGATGAGCTCCACCGAACAAGTGGTGCTGGGTGAAATTGTGGCGCAGCATCTGGAGCACCGGTTGGGGCGCAAGGTAGACAGGCGGCTGGAACTGGGTGGGACGACGCTGGCGTATCAGGCGTTCCAGAGCGGCCAAATCAGTTTGTACGCGGAGTATGCGGGCGCGATCGTGACGCAGATTTTGAAGGAGCAGCCGGGGGCGGATGCGTCGCTGATTTTCGCGCGTGCCCAGGGGGAGATGAAGCGGACGACGCAGGCGGAGTTGCTCAATCCGCTGGGGCTGGACAACTCTTTTGTGATGGTGATTCGCGCGGACGATCCGCGGGCGGATAAAGTCTCGACGTTGAGTGAGGCGGCTGCGGTCAAGGATGGATGGATTCTGGGCGCCACTTCGGAATTTCAGCAACTGGACGATGGGATGCCGAGCCTGACGCAATATAAGCTGCCGATGAAGGCGGCTCCGCGCAGCATGGACGGCGGGCTGTTGTTTAAGGCGCTGGAAGACGGGAGGGTGACGATGATCGTGGCGCATGCGACGGATGGGGCGCTGACGCAAAAGACCTGGAAGATGCTGAGCGATGACCGCCACCTATTTGTTTCTAAGCAAGCGTCGCTGCTGGTGCAGGGGAGTATGCTGGCGGCGCAACCGGACGTGCGGCCGGCGCTCGATGAGCTCTCCGGCAAGATCACTACCGAGAAGATGCGGGAGTTGGATGCGCAGGTGGACTTGGACCATCGGCAGCCGAAGGACGTGGCGGCTGCGTTCCTGACGCAGAGCGGGCTTTAGTAGAAGCGGCTCTGTTCACAGGCTCGGGATCGCGTTTCCCGCCGGAAACTGGGCATTTCGATGGATTTTGGGACGTTTCCGGGGCGGGCATGAGATAATTGAGATTACCGCCCGCGGTGTCCGCGCTACCCGACAAAACTTTGATGCACACTGATTACGATCGTCTCCAGCCAGCGTTTGGATTCACGTTTGAAGACTTGTACAGCCGCGAGGGATTGGTGCGGTTGGACGCGGCGTTTTGTCGCAACCTGCAGGGGACGGACCAGGCGCTGTTTGAAAAGTTGACGGAGGTGCGGAAGGATCCGGCGGCGCTGGCGCGTAAGGCGCAATCCGAGTTGATTATTGCGATCGCTCCGCATGTGGAGGATTTCATCGGCGAGTTGTTTGGCATTGCGGGGGAAGTGCGGGCGCTGCAGGCGAAGCATGACGCGCTGGGGCCGCTGTATGCGTTGAAGCGCAAGTTTGTCCAGAAGAAGGCCATCAGCGGGATGACGGCGGAGAAGGCGGCGGCGATTCCGGGCGCGAAATTGGCGGTGGAGTTGGAGGCGCTGTTTGGAGAGCCGCTGACGGAGCAGAGTTACGTCGAGCATGTTTCGCGATGGCTGGATGCGGAGGCGGAGCACGGCGCGCAGTTGGGAATTGCGCAGCAATATGCGGCTTGGGCGGCACTCGCTCCCGCGGGCCGGCATAAACATCTGCACGGAGTTTTGTTTCGGGTGCCACATAAGCTCGATATGGAGCATTTGGTGCCGGTGGAAACGGTGCACGTCAACGGTATCGCGGAACTGGCGCTGCCTATGGAGCACTGGCGGCATCGCGAGGGGTTCAAGCTGACGGATGCGGGGATGAACCTGACGGCGGCGCTGGATCAGGCGCATTACTGCATTAAGTGCCACAACCAAGGGAAGGATAGCTGTTCGACGGGGCTCAAGGAAAAAGAGGGTCCGTTCAAGTCGACGGTGTTCGGGATTACGCTCGCGGGGTGCCCGCTCGATGAGAAGATTTCCGAGATGAACCTGGTGAAGCAGGACGGGAATTCGATTGGGGCGCTGGCGATTGCGATCATCGACAATCCGATGGTGGCGGGCACCGGGCATCGCATCTGCAATGACTGCATGAAGGCTTGCGTGTTCCAGAAGCAAGAGCCGGTGGATATTCCGCAGGTGGAAACGCGGACGTTGAAAGATGTCTTGGAGCTGCCGTGGGGGTTTGAGATTTACAGTCTGCTGACGCGGTGGAATCCGCTGAATTTCGGGCGTCCGATTCCGCGGGCGGCCACGGGATACAAAGTTCTGGTGGTGGGGCTAGGGCCGGCGGGGTTCACGCTTTCGCATCATCTGATGAATGACGGGCATGTGGTGGCGGCGGTGGATGGGTTGAAGATTGAGCCGCTACCGGAAAACATTTCTGGTGTTACGCCGTTGGGCGAGCGGGTGCCGTTTCGTGCCATTCGCGATGTGAACGATTTGTATGAGTCGCTCGACGACCGCGTGATGGCGGGGTTTGGCGGGGTGGCGGAGTACGGGATTACTGTTCGCTGGAACAAGAATTTTTTGAAGATTATTCGGCTGCTGCTGGAGCGGCGCGAGGAATTCCGCATGTTTGGCGGGGTGCGGTTTGGCGGCACGCTGACGGTGGACGATGCGTTCGAACTGGGGTTCGATCATGTGGCGTTGTGCGCGGGGGCGGGTCGGCCTACGGTGATCCCGATGAAGAACGGGCTGGCGCGTGGGGTGCGGCAGGCTTCCGATTTCCTGATGGCGCTGCAGTTGACGGGCGCGGCGAAATCGAACTCTCTGGCGAATCTGCAATTGCGGATGCCGATTGTGGTGATTGGCGGCGGGCTGACGGCGGTCGATACGGCTACGGAGTCGATGGCGTACTACGTCGTGCAGGTGGACAAGTTTTTGGAGCGTTACGAGACGCTGGTCGCTGATAAGGGCGAAGGCGAGGTGCGCGCTAGTTGGAGTCCGGAGGAGGCTGCTACCGCGGATGATTTTATCGCGCATGGGCTGGCGATTCGGGTGGAACGCGAAAAGGCGGCGCGGGAGGGGCGTGATCCTCGGCTGATCGAATTGATTAATTCGTGGGGCGGGGTGACGCTGGCTTACCGGCGGCGAATGATTGACGCTCCGAGCTACACGTTGAATCACGAGGAAGTGGCTAAGGCGCTGGAAGAGGGCGTGCGGTTTGCGGAGAGTGTGACGCCGGACGAGGTTGAGGTGGACCAGTACGGTCACGCGGCGGCGTTGTGGGTTTGGGTGAAGACGCAAGCGGGAGAGCGCGTGCGGATGCCGGCGCGGTCGATTCTAGTGGCGGCGGGGACGCAACCGAATACGGTGTTGGCGCGCGAGGATGCTGCCAACGTGTTTCTCGACGGGAAGTGGTTTCAGGCCGTCGATGAAGATGGGCAGGCGGTGAAGCCGCAGAGGTTGGCGAAGCCGTCGAAGGTTTCGGTGTTGATGTCAATTCGTCCGGACGGGCGCGGGATCAGTTTCTTTGGGGATTTGCATCCGTCGTTCGCGGGCAATGTGGTGAAGGCGATGGCGAGCGCGAAGCAGGGGCATCCGGTGGTGTCGCGGTTGTTGGCGCGGCGGGCGCCTGGTGGTCCGTTGGCCGTTGATCTGCTGCATAAGTTGAATGGCGAGTTGCGCGCTAAGGTGCGTGAGGTGGTGCGGTTGACGCACAACATCGTCGAGGTGATTGTCGAAGCTCCGATGGCGGCGCGGGCGTTTTTGCCGGGGCAGTTTTATAGGCTGCAGAATTTTGAGACTCTGGCTCCGCGGGTCGAGGGAACCGTTTTGGGCATGGAGGGGATTGCGCTTACGGGGGCGTCTGTCGATCGCGAGAAGGGGTTGTTGTCGACGATTGTGCTGGAGATGGGCGGGTCTTCCGATTTATGTGCGCTGCTGAAGCCGGGGGAGCCGGTGATTTTGATGGGTCCCACGGGGACTCCGACGGAGACTCCGGAAGAAGAGACGGCACTGTTGGTGGGCGGGGGGCTCGGTAACGCGGTTTTGTTTTCGATTGGACAACAACTGCGGGCTAATGGATCGCGCACGATTTACTTTGCGGGTTATAAGAAGATTGTCGATCGCTACAAGATCGAGGAGATCGAGCGGGCGGCGGACGTTGTCGTGTGGTGCTGTGACGAAGCGCCTGGATTTACGCCAGGGCGCTCGCAGGACAAGGCGTTTGTCGGGAATATCGTCGAGGCGATCGTGGCTTACGGGCGCGGGGATCTGGGCGAAGCGGAGATTCCGCTGCACTCAGTGGACCGCGTGATGGCGATTGGCTCGGACGGCATGATGGCGGCGGTGGCGCGGGCTCGGCATACGGTGCTGGCGAAATATTTGAAGCCGGATCATGTGGGGATCGGCAGCATTAACTCGCCGATGCAGTGCATGATGAAAGAGATTTGCGCGCAATGTTTGCAGATCCACAGGGACCCGACTACGGGCGACGAGACTGTGGTGTTCAGTTG
>Ga0207674_10007037_pt1 | contig 13153 bp, 7 predicted proteins | sample KBSCornC72_FD_184303 | JGI IMG/M metagenome (GOLD analysis project Ga0207674, IMG submission 184303) | Corn rhizosphere microbial communities from Kellogg Biological Station, Michigan, USA - KBS Corn C7-2 (SPAdes) (version 2) | ecosystem: Host-associated > Plants > Roots > Rhizosphere > Soil ... | reverse complement strand
ATCATGGGTGAAATTGGATATGCGCTGGCAGTTTCAGGACAGCGTGCGGAGGCGCAAACCATTTTGACGCGACTCCTCCAGCAATCCAAGAACGGCGCTGCCCATTCCTTGCCGGTTGCCCAGGTTTACATCGGTCTGAACGAGAAGGATCGCGCCTTCGAGTGGCTCGAAAAGGCGGTTGATCAGCACGAGATAAGTCTTGGTTTAAAATCAGAAGCCATGTTTGACCCGCTGCGCTCCGATCCGCGTTTCGGGGCTTTGCTACGACAAATGAAGCTGAGTCAGTAGCGGCTCCGCCATTTACGCTAGGGCAGCTCGCAAGTAATCCAGACACTTCTTCGTTTCGGCAATTGAGTTCGAGCCCACGGGAATGGGATACTCCAGCTCTACATAGGCTGGGATCGAGTATTTTTTCGTTTTCAGAAGCTGCATCACGTCTTTAATTGGCGTGTCACCCTGACCCCACGGGACGTTGGGTCCTTGGTTCTTCTTCCGGTCCTTTATGTGCAAGTTAGTAATGCGGTCGTGGTATTTGTCAATGAACGCAACGGCATCATAGCCGCCGGCGGTGAAATGGCCAATATCGAGGTTGATCCAGATATACTTCGACATCTCAAGCGGGGCAGCTAAGCTTTCCGGCGTAGCGAATTGTTCCGGATCGTTGATATCGGAATGCGGATGCATGGCCACAATGAAGCGGTGCCGGTCGGCATACGGCGCCAGCTTCCGGGCTAAGCTCACAGTTCCGGAAAGCGTGATGCATCGAGCGCCGAGCGCTTTCGCTTGCTCGAAGGAACGATCGATCTCTTGCGGCGTTCCGAACCAGCCGCAGTTGTAGCCGTAGATTGCAACGCCGGCGGCATCGAAACGTTTCCGAATATTCTTGAAATACTCCAAGGGCGTTGCAGCGTGCCACTTCCGCCCCTCTGCCAGCATCTTCATCGAAGGATCGGGCTTCGGTCCGTAAACGCCCTCCGGGTCCATGCCACGGATCGAGACCAACATACCGGTCATCGAACCAGGAGCGATGTGAGGCGCCCAAAGCTCGCACTCATGGATGCCCAGCTCGGTCATGGTTGTCAGCATACGGCTCAGAACTTTTTCGTGACCCGGATCCTGCGCGGGGAGGTCCCGCACCACCGGCTCAAAATCCCGAAAACAGTAGGTCTGTACGCCAATATGGACGCCGTTCACCACGGCAGAGTTATCCGCCGCCAAACCAATGGCCGGCAGCCCGACCAAAGCGAGCCGGCCAAAGTCCCGCCGAGTGTGTGTGCCGACAGTTAGTGAGTCCATGCCGCCGAGTTTAGCGGAACATTGCATTCGTCACAAGGTGGGGAACATTTGTCTGTCGTTAGCACGTTAGATGTCCGGTGGAATTGGCATTTTAGTCGTCCGGTCCAGGCCGGGCGGGGAAAGTGGCTAGGTGGAACCGAGCCAGATGATCCCCGCCCTAGAAACGGAGCGGATGATGAGCTACAAGACGTAATTCTGAAGGCGATGGCACCCTGGGCGGTTGAGTGCTTCTTACCCATAGAGCGTTTTATACACAGATGCCGTACTACCACGAATGTGCGCGTCATCGCTGTAACTTCTTTTTGGGATTAGAGTTCCTCGAATTCCATTTGAGCCATTCAAGTTGGCCCTCTGCGTGCCCACAGGGCAGTGGACGGAGATGTGAGACGCTCAAAGTCCATCGGCATTATGAACAGGATTCTCAGCAGGATATTCGGTTGGCATACGCCCAGCATTCTCATCGTCGAACCCGATCCGGGGCTTCGACAGCTAGAATCCCGCGCCTTGTCCAGCAGGTATCAGATCGTGTCAACCGGTAGTGCTGAGGAAGCGGTCCGGACTGCGGCGCGACACGAAACGGAAATAGATGTGTTGCTGACCGAAGTGCGACTACCACGTGTAAACGGGTGGGAACTTACGGAACTTCTCAAACTGGATTATCCCAACCTCAAGGTTGTTTACCTCTCGAATTCCCTCGAAGCTGAAATCAGAGAGCACACTTATCCGTCTAAGGTCGTCATACTGGAGAATCCGTTCCGAGCCAATCTCCTGCGGCAGGCTGTTCACGACGTGCTGGAAACCCGACAGAATGACGGAGGGGCGCTCCAGTGCCCAGTTTATACGCCTCTCGTCTCGCGGCTAGGCCGCTAGACGGCGGCGGAAGCCCTCGGCGAAACTGGAATTCAAAGTTACGGAGACCGCACTGATTCAAAACCTGGACAAAGCAATCGCGAATATTGAGCGCTTGCGCAATCTCGGTGTGCGTTTTTCTGTCGACGATTTCGGCACAGGCTATTCATCTTTCAGTCAGCTTCGTACACTGCCTATCGACTGCGTCAAGATTGATCGATCTTTCGTCAAAGACCTCGAACAGGCAGGAAATGGATGTACCACGCTGGTGCGCTGGATCATCGCCCTTGCGCACAGCCTGAAACTCAAGGTAGTGGCCGAGGGCGTAGAGACTCAGGGGCAGCTTGAAGTGCTGCGTACCCTGGGTTGTGACATCAACCGGGGCTTTTTTCTGCATCGACCGATGGCGCCCCAGGCAATCGAGAATCTTCTGCAGCAGGGTCCATTGTCGACAACAGAGTCGTTAAGGTTGCTGGCAGCCTCCACAAGAAGTCTGAACCCGACCCCACTCGGCGCAGCGACTTAGACCCGCGGGACTCCCGTCATCTCTGGAACTAGAGTGGCAGTGCCTTCGTCAATACGCTATATCGCGGATTTCCCGCCATCCAATCAAACGCCGGTTCACGTTTTATATCTCATTCCGGTGGGCGCCAAAAGCTGCATGTTACCAATTTCCAGGTAGACGCGGCTGTGCGCCTCCAGCAGCCGAGGGGAAAGCCGTCAACCCTCCATCTTTTCTTCTGGCCTCCCCGATTCTTTCCGCGCGGGTTCTCGATCTCGTGATGATCGCTCCGATGAAAAAGACCTGGGATGAATAGTACAGCCAGATAAGGAACGCGAATAACGATCCCGCAGCCCCATACGGGGAGCCGACGCCGACGGTTCCGATATAGGTTGAGATAGCCGCCTTCCCGGCTGTGAACAATACAGCGGTAACCGTGGCACCAAAAACGATATGGCGCCAGGGCATGCGCTCCGGAGGCACCATCCGGTAAACAATCGCGAATAACACGGTAGTCACAAGGAACGAAAGGACTAGCTCAGCGAGATGACCGCCATTCTCCGGCATCGAATTCGCAAAATAGTGCTGCAGGGCCGTCAAGGTCACGCTGACGGAAATTGAGATGGCGATCACTGCACCCGTGAGCAGCACCAGCGCGAACGATATCAGGCGGGCTAGCAGGGCGCTTCCCAGTCCACCGGTATCGGTTTCAGACACGTGCCAGATCGCCCTTAGCGATCCCTTCAGGTCCATGAAAGCGCTGGTGGCTCCAAAGAACAAAGCAATGGCTCCTAAGACCGTGGCCAACATTCCGAGTCTTGGGCCGGAAATGCGTGCGATCAAAGCTTGAACGACGGTCGCTCCAGTGTCCCCGATCTCGCGCCGAACGGCCGCGATCAAGTGGTCTCGAGCCTCGGCCGACTCGAACACCAATCCCACGACTGCCAGGAAAATGACCATCAATGGCGCTAGGGAAACGGTCATATAGTAGGTGAGGCTCGCCGCCATTCTGGGGACGTCCAGGGTGTCCCACTGGCAATAAATGTGCTCTAGAAAGTGCCCCGTCGACGATAAGTGGGAACGAATCGTCATGCTCTTCGTGGAGCAATTTGGATGCCTCACTGGCTGGTGGGAAACAGGACATGGCCCGTCTGAGTCTCATTATGTGAAGCGGAATCCCGGCTCAATGCTGTGGGCCTTAACTCTAGCAAGTGTCCTTTGCGCGCACAAAGGCATGGCGCAGTCGGGCAGCAGCTTTGAGGGGGTGCCGATTACCAGCGTTAACTACGAGCTTCCGGCTCGGGGTTTGGACCCTGCCGACCTGGCCCAACGGGAAGTCTTCAAAGTGGGGACTCCCTTCCACGCCGCCGACGCCGCGAGGGCTATTGACCAGTTGTTCGCTACCGGCCGTTTTCGAGATGTGCAGATCGACGTGAACCCCGAACGCGAAGGTGTGACAGTCCGCATCGTGACGGTGAATAACTGGTTTGTGGGGCACATCGCCGTGGAAGGCAAGGTCAAAAGACCTCCCAGCCGCGAAGAATTGAAGGACGTGACCCGGCTGGCACTGGGAACTCCGTACCGCGAGGAAGATATCGCCGCGGCAGAGCGAAACTTGCACCGTCTGCTCGAGAGAAATGGACTCTACGAACATACCCTCCGGGTGGAGACGGAAGATGAACCGGAGATCCAGCAACGCAACGTAAAATTTATCGTCCAGATGGGTCCCCGAGCACGATATGAGATGCCCAACATTGTGGGCGATACCAAGCTGCCCGACGAGACCATCCTTCGGGCTACTGGTTGGAGATTGCGGTTCATAGGATGGTGGCGGAAAGTCACCCAGGATCGAAGCCGGGCCGGTGTCGCTGGCATCCTCAAGAAATATCAGCAGCAGGACCGGCTTACGGCAAAGGTCGACCCGCAACCGCCCGAATATCATTCGGCCACCCGCAAGCTGCAGCCAAAGCTGGAGATACAGGCGGGTCCTAAAGTAAGTGTGCAGGCGGTGGAGACGAACGTTTCCAAGCGGGTTTTGAAGCGTTATGTGCCGGTATTCCAGGAGCAATCCGTGGATCGCGATCTGCTGGTGGAAGGTGCCCGCAATCTACGGGACTATTTTCAGTCGCAAGGCTACTATGAAACGCAAATCGATTTTCGGATACGCGACCAGGACCCGGAGAACACCACCATCGAGTATGTGATAACCCGAGGCGCCCGGCACAAGATTGTCAGCGTCGATATCGAAGGGAATCGATATTTCTCCCGCGGCGATATTCGCGAGCGAATGTTCCTGCAGGCGAGTTCCTTCCGCATGCGTCACGGCCGCTACAGCGAGGGCTTTGTCAAAAAGGATGTGGAGTCCATCTCGAATCTCTACAAATCCAATGGCTTTCGCGACGTAAAAGTGACTCCAGTCATTCTGGACGATTATGAGGGCAAGGCCGGCGCCGTTGCCGTCAGAATCCGAATCGAGGAAGGGCCACAGATCTATGTCTCGACGATCAAGCTTGAAGGCGTCGATAGCCTGGACGCCAACGATTTGCTGGCGCTGTGCGGTTCCACGCAAGGCCAGCCTTTTAGCGAAACCACGATTGCCGCAGATCAAAACGCCATTCTGACGGAATACTTCCGGATGGGGTTTCCACAGGCGGCTTTTCGCTGGACGGCCACGCCTTCGGCTACTCCCAATCAGCTGGATCTGGTTTACAGCGTAGCCGAAGGCAAGCGCCAGTTCGTGCAAGATGTCGTCACAAGCGGCATCAAAACCACGCGCCAGCGGGTGTTGGACCGCATCCTAACGATGCAGCCGGGCGATCCCCTTTCCCTGGTAACGCTCTCCGATGCGCAGCGGAGGCTGTATCAATTGGGACTCTTTTCCAAAATCGACATGGCCATTCAAAACCCGGACGGGGACACGGAGCACAAGCATGTTCTCTACGACTTTGAAGAATCCAGCCGTTACAGTTTGGCACTGGGCGTCGGCGCGGAAATCGCACGCATCGGAGGTACCACCACCGATCTTTCCACGCCCGGTGGCAGTGCCGGGTTCAGTCCGCGCTTTTCGGCGGATCTTAGCAGACTGAATCTTTTTGGGATCGGGCACTCCGTGTCGCTCCGCGGTAGGGTTTCAAATCTGGAGCAACTGGCGTCGGTTAACTACCTGGCTCCACGCTTTCAAAACGTGGAGGGACGGAACGTTACATTCACCACGCTATATAGCTTTACGCGCGACGTGCGAACCTTCTCATCCAGGCGCGAGGAAGCGGCGATCCAGTTATCGCAGCAACTCTCTAAGCCTAGTACTCTGCTGGTTCGATTCGCCTATCGGCGCGTGACCACCAGCGACGTCGTGATCCCGTCATTGCTGGTGCCGCAACTGCTGCAGCCGGTCCGCATTGGGATTCTTTCAGCGAACTATGTGCAAGATCGCCGTGATAGCCCGGCCGATGCACACCGCGGGATTTACAACACGGTTGATGCTGGAGTCGCGTCGCGCTACTTCGGATCGCAACGGAGCTTCGCGCGGGTCTTGGCGCGGAACGCAACCTACCATCGCATCACACCGCACGTCATTCTGGCGCGGGAAACCAGTTTTGGAGTAATCGTTCCGTTTCAGGTGCCAGCCGGGCTCGATTCGGCCGACGCCATTCCACTTCCTGAAAAGTTTTTCGGTGGGGGCAGCGTAACTCATCGCGGCTTTCCTGAAAATCAGGCGGGGCCTCGCGACCTCGGCACGCCGGCCGGCCCCGGCGGCGAAGCTACGGCGCCAACTGGTTTCCCCCTCGGCGGAAACGCGCAGTTTTTCAATTCCGTCGAACTTCGTTTCCCCCTTCTCGGCGATAACATCGGCGGAGTTGTGTTCCATGATGCCGGCAACATCTACAAAAACTTTCGGAGCATTTCATTCCGTGCCAGCCAGCGCGATCTTTCTGACTTCAACTACATGGTTCATGCGGTTGGATTCGGGATTCGCTACAAGACGCCGCTGGGCCCGGTGCGCGGCGATCTTGCCTATAGCATCAATCCGCCGTCCTATTTGGGCTTCAAAGGCACCGTTGACGAACTGCTCGCGTGCGGCCCCGGGGTTACCACCGGGCCATGCCAGAGTGTCCAGAATCATATCAGTCATTTTCAGTTTTTCTTCTCGATAGGGCAGACTTTCTGATGAGCAAGTACTGCATAGCTCTTTTGGTGTGCATGCGTTTCGCTAACGCCGAGATCGTCGATCGGGTTTCCCTAGTCGTGGACGGCCACAGCATCAAACACAGCGACATTATCAAGGAAATCCGTCTGACGAAGCTGCTCAATCGCGAACCGCCGGCCTTTGATCTGAGCGAGCAGAAAAAAGCCGTCGGCCGGCTGATCGATCAAGCACTGATTCGCAAGGAACTGCAGGCCGGTTTATATTCGAGTCCGGACTCAAACGATGTTGAAGCGCTGCTACAGCAGTTAAAGCAGAGCCTCGGCTCGGATGCCGCTTACCAGCGTGCGCTAACAGCTTACGGCATCAGCGATCAGGAGTTGCGGAAACACCTAAATTGGCAGCTCACCGTTCTTCGGTTTATTAACGTTCGCTTTGCGACTGCCACTCCGATCCTGGACGCCGAGGTGCGTACGTATTATGAGCAGCACTTGCCGGAGTTTAAGCGAGCCGGAAAACCCAAGCTCGACATGGAGTCTCTGCGCCCGGAAATCGAACAGGCGATTACCGCCGAGCGCGTGAATCAACAATTCTTCGCCTGGCTGGATGAGTCCGAGAAGAATGTGCCCATTGTCTATAACGAGGAGGCCCTCAAATGAATCCACGCCATCGAAACGTATTGTGGATCGCGCTGGCCTCTTTGTTCGGTCTCATGGTGGCTGGCGTCATCGTAGGTATTTTCGTTTCGCAGAGTCAGTGGTTTCGCGATTTCGTGCGAACCAAGATCGTTCAGACGGTGGAGAGCTCAACCGGGGGCAAAGTCGAGATCGCGTCGTTCGGGTTCGATTGGCGGCGCCTGCGGGCTGACATAGAGCAATTCACCCTGCACGGAACGGAACCGGTTGGCGCCCAGCCGCTTCTGCGGGTGCGGCATCTCAGGGTTGAACTCAGGTTCGCGTCTCTTTTTAGAACACGGAAAGTGGATATCGCATCTTTGACCGTGGACCAACCCCAGGTGAATGTCATAGTTTTCCCGGATGGCCGAACCAATGTGCCCAACCCGCACATCACGCGGAGCGGCGATCAGAATGCCCTCCAAACGATAGTGGACCTGGCAATCGGACGCTTCGCCGTGAACAACGGATCGATTGATTTCGCGGAGCAGAAGGCGAACTATCAGGCCAGCGGTGAAAACCTTCAGGCCCGCTTGATCTATGAGGCCGTCGTTCAGCGATATCGCGGACAAGTCTCGATGAGTCCGCTGTATTTTCAGTCGGGCAGCAATCCGCGGCTGGACATCACGGTGAATCTTCCCGTCGTCATCGAAAAGGACCGCATCCAACTTAAAGACGCAATCCTAACCACTGCTGCTTCGAAAGTGACGCTGGATGCGGTGCTGGAACACCTCGCGGCGCCGGTGCTTACCGGTGGGCTGAACGCACAACTCGATGTGCCGGAGATGAGGCGAACGCTGGGAATGTCGATCCCGGCGGCCACAGGCGACCGCAATCTCAATACTCTATATGCCGATATAGAGATGAAAAGCGATCAGAACAACGTTCAGATCCGGGCCGTCAAGCTGGCGTTGGGGCAATCGACGCTACAGGCCTTCGGGACCATGCGTAATTTGGCCCTGGAAAAGGGATCGTTGCAGTTCAGCTCGAACTTGGATGCCCGCGAGATTGGCGAGATATTGCAATTTAGGGGTCGAGCGGGTGGAAAAATACGGATCGACGGCACCGCGACTACTAAAAACGCGTCGGACTATTCTATTGACGCCAGCGTAGGCGGACAGCAATTGGCACTACGCCAAGGCGACGTGGGCATTGCGAACGCGAGCCTCAATACCAAGGTCCGCGCCAATCCCAACAACATTAGTGCGAACCCACTCCGCGTTTCCATCGCGGGTGGCAAATTTGACGGCAGCGCAAGCCTGATTAATAGGGCGGAGTATAAGGTCGAAGGGAAACTTAACAGCTTCGCCATACAAGAAGTCGCTGCCACGCTAACCGGACGTAGACCGGCCTGGAGCGGCACCATTGCGGGTCCTGTTGATGTCAAAGGCAACCTGCGTTCCTCCAACGAGAATTCGCTCCAGGCCCATGCGCGCTTAATTGTAAGTCCGGGAAACCGAGGAGTGCCCGTGAGCGGCCAGCTGAATGCGCATTACGATGGACCCGCCGATTCGCTGGAAGTCGGGCGATCCTACCTCGCTTTTCCGGCGAGCCGGCTGGAGTTTTCCGGTTCTTTGAAAGAGGGAATGGATGTCCACGTGACCTCCGCGAATTTGAATGACTTCCTTCCGGGCTTCACTTTATTCTCAAGCCGGCCGCCCACCAGCCTTCCAGTGAAGTTTGACAACGGCGGATCGATTGCACTGGACGCGCACCTGATGGGAACACTACGTTCCCCCCAAGTCGCTGGCCATTTAGCGGCTGGCCGATTCGTTGTGGAGCAGCGCCATTTCGATCAACTCACGGCGGATTTGGAGGCGGCACAAACCGGCGCCTCTATCAAAAACGGTGTACTGACCCGCGGGCCCCTGCAGGCGCAGTTGTCCGGTTCGGTGGGCCTGGATCAATGGGAACTGAAGGCATCGGCGCCACTGCTGGCGAACGTCGTGGTGCGCAACGCGGATGTGCAGGATGTGCTCGCACTCACTGGGCAAAGCCGAATTCCGATTCGCGGAGACCTTGCCCTTTCGGCACAGGCTTCGGGAACAGCCGGCGATCCGCAGGGAAGTGCGGATCTCACGGTCGTGAATGGCGCTGCCTACGACCAGCCCTTCGACCGCATCCAGGCAAAAGTGAACTATGGCGGCCAGTTCGTCAATATCCCGTCTATGCAGATGACAGCCGGGAGTGCGCTCGCGAATTTAGCGGCTTCGTTTGAGCATCCTCTAAACAGTTTCTCGACAGGCCGATTCCATGTCCATGTGGATACCAATCAGGTGGCTCTCGATCGCTTGCCTACCGTTCAACGCCGCCGCCCGGATTTGGGTGGGCTTGCGCAAACCAACCTGGATGCCGATGCAACGTTGCAGTCCATTGGAGGAACTTCCACCCTGCAGATGGCAGCGGTCAGCGGCAACATTACGGTTCGCGGACTTCGGGCGCGAGGGCGTGATCTGGGCGATTTCACGGCCGACGCGCGAACCGAGGGCACCCAGCTTTCGTATCGAATCGATTCCAACTTCGCTGGATCAAACATTCGGGCGGACGGCAAGATTGCGCTGATCCCGGAATATCCGGCGACTGCCAGCATTTCGATCCAGAACCTCCCCATCGAGCAGGCTCTAGCGCTGGCCGGCAGAGACGACCTTCCCGCGCGTGGCTTGCTTTCTACGAAGGGCCAACTTTCCGGAAGCTTGCACGATCCGCGTGCCGATCTGGATGTCGATCTCACCAAAGCCGTGGTTTATAAGCAGCCGTTCGACAGGATCGAAGGGCACATTAACTATTCCAATGTACTAGTGGACTTGCCTTCTCTGAACCTTTCGGCGGGCACGAACCGGTTGACGCTAGCGGGATCGTTCTCGCATCCGGCCCAGGATTTATCCAGAGGAGACCTTCGGTTGCGAATTGCGAGCAACTCACTACAGCTTGCGCAAATCCAGTACCTAAAGGAGCAGCGTCCCGGACTCTCTGGACAAATCAGCTTGAACATTGATGGAGCCGCCGCTATCAATACCACCGGGCCAATAATCCGGCTCGCCAGTTTGAAAGGCAATGTTTCCAGCAGCGGCCTGCGGATGAATGGCCGCGACTACGGCGAATTCCACGCCAGCGCGGAACAGACCGGCTCAGTAGTCAACGTAAACCTGGATTCTAATCTCGCTCAGTCGATGATCGCTGCGAAATTTCAAACGGAACTCGCGGGCGACTATCAAACTTCCGGGCAATTGACGTTCAAGAATGTGAGCTATTCGAACTGGAGCGGTTTGCTGGAGCTTGGAAATTCTGGTAGTCTGCAAAACTTCGACGCGGTCGCCGAGGGAAGTGTGAACGGTTCGGTCGCGATTCTTAGACCGGCGAATCTTCGCGGCACCGCGCAGCTTTCAAAGCTGGAGATTTCTGCCAAGCCCAAGGCGGCGTTAGCGCGTGCCCCGCGTACCGCTACGCGGGCGCTACGGAATGACGGACCCATGGAATTTACGGCGAGCCAGTCTGCCATACACGTGCAGAGAGCCAGCCTGGTGGGGAATTCGACGCGGATTGATGTGACCGGAAACGTCGCGCTGGAACCGGTTGCATTCGATCTTACCGTGGATGGCGATACGAATCTGGCGCTCTTGCATGATCTTGATCCGGATATCAGCGCGGACGGTAAACTCGCACTCAACGCCCGAGTCCAAGGGCCGGTTGGTAAGCCCACGGTGAACGGCAGGCTGCAGTTGAAAGATGCCGCATTCCAGACCGAGGATATGCCAACCGGAATCTCTAAGGCCAACGGCGTCGTCCAGTTTAGCGGCGACGTTGCGAGAATCGAATCTCTCACTGCTGAATCGGGCGGGGGCAGGATCACGGTCTCCGGTTTCGTCGGAAGAAGCGGCTCGACGTTTACCTACGCACTCGCGGCGCGCGCCAATCAAGTCCGAGTTCGGCAAGCGTCCGGCGTGAGCGTCGTCGGAAATGCAAATGTGAAATTGAGCGGAACAAATGAGAGCAGCCTGCTTTCCGGCGACGTAAACATTCGCAGTGTGAAATTCAATCCGCAAAGCGATTTCGGCTCGATTCTCTCCAGTTCCACGCCGCCAACAGAAACAACGGCGTCCCGCGGACCTCTCGACAGCATGAAATTGAATCTCAATGTCCGAACCGCAACCGGCGCTAGTTTTCAAACCAGTGTGGCTGAAAACCTGCGGGTACAGGGAGCTTTGACGGTCAGGGGAACGGTCGCCAATCCCGGGGTGCTGGGCCGGGTGACGGTGACGGAAGGCGTCCTGATATTCTTCGGAACCAAGTACACGGTGAATGACGCCGCCATTTCTTTTTACAATCCCAATAAGATCGAGCCCATCCTAAATCTCAGCCTGGTTACCAAGGCCCGGGGCGTGGAAGTCACGCTGAATGTCACCGGGCCCATTAACAATATGAATCTGGCCTATCAGTCCGACCCCCCGCTGCCATTCTCGGAAATAGTTGGGCTGCTCGCCGCCGGGCAAACCCCCACTTCGGATCCTGTCCTGGTTGCGCACCAACCCAGTACCCCGCCGCAGAATTTGCAGCAAATGGGAGGATCGGCGCTCCTCAGCCAAGCAGTGTCGAATCCGATCGCGGGTCAATTGCAGCGTGTTTTCGGAGTCAGCCAGCTCAAAATCGACCCCACTTTTACCAGCGGTTCGGAACTTCCCCAGGCGCGACTCACGATGCAGCAGCAGATTACGAGCGGATTGACATTCACCTACGTCACGAATCTCACGCAACCCGATGCTCAGATCGTGCGCGTAGAATGGGCTCTCAACACAGAATGGTCTCTGATTGCTACACGAGAAGAGAATGGCCTATTCGGCGTTGATTTCTTCTATAAACGCCGATTCCGGTAGCGGCGAAGCGGCAGCAGCGCGATCTGGAGAACAGCCCCTATCGTGTAAAGGCTGGCACGTCCACCCAAGCATGCCTTCGATTGCTGTCCATGTCAGCCTGCAGAATGGTCAATTGGCGGAGACCATCGGCGAACTGCGGATACTCCCGCTCCAGCGCCGGGTCGTCAATGGAGGCATAGAACCGGCGAAATACTTGTTTGAAAGTATCGTCGTAACCCTCGCTGTGGCCGCCGGGCAAGTCAGCATAGCTTCGCGCGCGATCGTTCAGAAGCGCTGGGTCCTTCACGATCACTTGGTTGGGAGTATTGCGGTTTCCGATCCACAACTCGTCCGGACGTTCCTGGTCCCACGCAACCGAGCCCAGCGTGCCAAAGATCTCGATGCTGAGCCGGTTCTTGCGGCCCATGGAGACCTGACTCGCCGTAAAACTCCCGCGTGTGACTTCGCCCATGCGAAAGACCACGGCGCCGAAATCTTCGGTATCGATCGGCACCTCAACGTAATCCGATGGCTTCAAGGTCTTTCCGGCAAAGGCTTCCACCGATTCCTTCGGCCGCTTGCGGGTCTTGTGAAACGTCTGCAGATCGGCGCACACCGACGTGATCCGCTGCCCGGTCACATGCTCCGCCATATCGCACCAGTGCGAGCCGATGTCCGCCATGCAACGCGAGGGGCCGTTGGCCTTGGAATCGATTCGCCAATTCCAGTCCGTATCGTACAGGAGCCAGTCCTGCGAATACGTGCCCTGCACCACCAGGATTTCGCCTAACTCGCCGTTTTCGCGCATCCGGCGCATCTGCTGGACCATCGGATAGTA
>Ga0207674_10007036_pt1 | contig 13154 bp, 11 predicted proteins | sample KBSCornC72_FD_184303 | JGI IMG/M metagenome (GOLD analysis project Ga0207674, IMG submission 184303) | Corn rhizosphere microbial communities from Kellogg Biological Station, Michigan, USA - KBS Corn C7-2 (SPAdes) (version 2) | ecosystem: Host-associated > Plants > Roots > Rhizosphere > Soil ... | reverse complement strand
ATGGCCAGGGGCTGTTATTGTACTACGAAGGGAAGGACGGGGTCCATTTCGTGCGTGCGAAGCGCGTGCCGTCGCCGTCGTCAGGCCGACACAGCGAATCTAGCGTGGTAGTTGAGCACCTTATAGACCAGCCTGGCGGCGGTGAATGACGACGCCGGGTCGTACTCGGTGGGACACAGTTCCACGGCGTCGAAGGCCACTACCTTCTTGTAGCGGAATACGGTTTCCAGGATCTCCATCACCTGTTCCCAGTAGAGGCCACCCGGCTCGGGGGTGCCCACCGCGCGGATCACTTCGGGTGAGAAGCCGTCGAAATCCACGGTGAGATAGACCTCGTCGGGGAGCTGCATGATGTCCTCGCGCGCTTCGGCGGTCCAGTGACGGTGTGCCTTCACGCGATCGCTCGACTTGAGGAATGACCACTCTTCTTCGGCCAGCGTGCGAATCCCGACCTGCACAATGGGACCGTACTCAAGACTGTTGCGACCGGCGCAGGCGTGGTTGTCGGCGCGTCCGTGGAATTCGGTGCGCAGATCGGCGTGCGCATCGATCCACACGATCCCCATATTAGGCCGCTTGAATGCCTCGACCAGAGCGGGCGTGATGGAGTGTTCGCCGCCGATGAAGCCGAGGAATGATTGCGGGTGCTTCGCGCGCAGCTCTTGCGCCGCGCGGGTGATGGATGCCAGGTCAGTGATGGTCGGGCGCGCGGTCAGGATTCCGGCGCGCGATGCATCCACCTCGAGTACTTCGTCGAAGAGCTCGACGTGGCCCGATGCCTCGACGATGGCTTCGGGTGCCATGCCGACACCCTTGCCGTATGTGGTGGTCTCTTCGTAGGGGATGAGTCCCAGGACGTAACGGTTGTCCGCGAGGACGATGTCCCCGGGATCATCCTTGTCCTCGAGAAAACCGGGACGTTCGTCGCTCACGTGGCCAGCCGCGATTCTAGTAGGCGCAGAACACGCTGGCAGCGATGCAAGTGGTCCAGAGACCTTCCTTGCCGAGAGCGGTCTGCGTGATGTTTGTCGTGCGAACGATCTGACGGCCGATCTTCCACTGTTCCTTGCGCTGGTTCCACGCGCGGTCGGTGTCGAGATCGATGCCCAGCGTGGTGGCGAGCATGCTGGCGGCCAGGTCCTCGGCGTAGTCGCCGGCCTGCTTCTCGTTCTGGCCGTAGTTGTGGACCTCGGAGAGGTAGCCGTACTTCTTGGGGTCGCCGGGGATGGCGACGCCGATGGAGCAGGCGCACATGCGGAAGGCCTCGTCGGTGGCCATGCGCGCAATCACGGAGAAGACGACCTGGCCCGGCTTCAGCATCTCGACGCCCTTGTGCTTGGGCACGATCTTGCAGTTGGGCGGGAAGATGCTGGAAACAGTGACGAGGTTGACGTGGGCGATGCCGGCATCGCGCAACGCCAGCTCGAAACTGGTCAGTTGCTCGCGGTGGCGGCCCATACCCTTGGTGAAGAACATTGCCCTTGGTACGAGTTCCATCGATTCTCCTGGGGCGTCGCGCCCGCTCTGCTCGAGATGGTTCGGCTTCATCAAACGCCGCAACATATAGGAGAATCGGGGGTGAGTGTCAACCCTTCATCCAGTTACGGTGGCCGCACGTCGGCAGAAGGAATGAGAGGCGCGGGGGAACCCCGCGCGAGAGATATGGACAAAAAAAGAGAAGGGAGACTTGCGTCTCCCTTCTCGAAGAACCGCAGCCTGCAAGGGCCGCAGCCAAAAGTAAGAAGGTTACTTCTTACCCTTCTTCTTGGCTTTCTTCTTGGCCTTGCCTTTGGCTTTCGCCTTCCTCTTAGCTGCCATTTTGATTTTCCTTCCTTCGTCGGGTGAAGCTTCACCCGCACTTCAGGGTTGACCAACCAACGTTCAACGAATGTCGCAGCGAAGTGCCGCTTCACCGTTAGGGCGGATTTTTGCATACCCTGATACCCTGTCAATAAAAAATTTTCGTCGAAGCTGATTTTTGACCCTTCAACGACCATCAAAGGCACGCATGATGCTCTCTCGTTCACCTCTCCACATGACGTTGTCGTAGTTGTGATGACGAACGTCGTCGCACCTCGCTCGTCATTCTCTCTTCACGTCGCCTGCATGCACGTTCAACGCATGAGAACGCGCTTCATCGCGTGATCGCGTTACATCATTTTGCGTTCGTTATCGAAGTCGGAAGCGAGCAAATGCGAGCGTACTTGAATTCGCGGGGCGGGAGCACATCGGTCCGGATCGGCGTGGAGGAGCCGTATCAAATCCATATTGCGATTCGGCGACGAGTCCGACGATGCGGACCGAAGTGCGACCGCCTACCCGAATGGACAGGGGTCGGTTCTGGCGAAAGCTCCTATAATGAGGGGGTCCAAAACGTGCCTTCCGGCACAAGCCGCCCAAGTCGTTGCCGGGCAGGAAGCTGGGCCGTTCCCCGGGGTAAAAAGGACGGCGCGGTCCGCTTGCGGGTACCCCGGATTATTTGATAAAGTCACCCCGCTGATGCGCGGTGGCTGTACCGCTTCCCCGACAACCCATGTCTATCCTTCAATCCGAAAAGGCTGTTATGAGCGATCGAATGAACTTGTTCGAGATGGCGACTGCGCAGTTCAAGAAGGCGGCTGCCGCCATGAAATTGGACCCCCACGTTTATGCGGTACTGTCAGAGCCACAGAACGAGATCGTGGTGAACTTCCCCGTCACGCTGGACGACGGCTCCATCAAGGTCTTCCGCGGATACCGGATCCAGCACAACAACACCAACGGCCCGTACAAGGGCGGCATTCGCTTTCACCAGTCGGTCGACCTGGCCGAGGTCAAGGCCCTCGCGCAGTGGATGACGTGGAAGTCGGCGCTGATGGGCATTCCGATGGGCGGCGCCAAGGGCGGCGTCACCTTGAACCCGCGCGAATACTCTGAAGGCGAGCTGCGTCGCATCACGCGCCGCTTCACATACGCGCTGGGCAACAACATCGGTCCCGAATACGACATCCCGGCGCCCGACGTCGGCACCGGACCGCGCGAGATGGTGTGGATGATGGACACGTACATGACCATGTACAACGCGTCCGACCGCAACGCCACCCGCGGCGTCGTCACGGGAAAGAGCATTCTGTCGGGCGGAAGCCTCGGTCGCGACAAGGCGACGGGCCAGGGCCTGGTGTTCTGCTTCGAAGTGTGGGCCAAACACGTCGGCTTCAAGATCCCCGGCTCGACGTTCTTCGTGCAGGGCTACGGCAACGTGGGCTCGTGGGCGGCGCGCATCATGCAGGATGGCGGCTCGCGCATGCTGGCGGCGTCCGATCACACCGGTGCCATCGGCAATGACGACGGCATCGACGCGCATGACCTCGCCAAGCACGTCGCCAAGACGGGCGGCGTCAAGGGCTACGCCAAGGCCAAAGCACTCGACGACCCGGCTTTCTATGGCACCAAGGCCGACATCTTCATTCCGGCCGCTCTCGAGTGCACCATCAACGTCGAGACCGAGAAGTACATCAAGGCCAAGTTCGTGGTGGAAGGCGCCAACGGCCCGACCACTCCGGACGCCGAGAAGAACATGATGGACCGCGGCATCACCGTGATCCCGGACATCCTGGCCAACTCGGGCGGTGTGACGGTGAGCTACTTCGAGTGGGTGCAGAACAAGATCAGCGAGGTGTGGGACCTCGAGCGCGTGGACGCCGAGCTCAAGAAGATGATGACGCGCTCCACCGAGCACGTGATCGAAGAGATGAAGACGCGCAACGTCGACCCGCGCACGGCGGCCATGACGCTGGCCCTCTCACGCATCGAAGCCGCACACCGCGAGCGCGGCATCTTCCCCTGATTCCGGCGGCGCTTCGTGTCCTCTGGCTGCGTTGCGCCTCCTCGCCATACACTTCGTGGAGTATGGCAGCGTCGGCGCGCCTTGCCAGTGAACACGAATCGGCTCGCCGGCTTGTAGATCAGCCCTGGGTAGGAGGTCCGCCTCCTCCCAGGGCTTCGAGTTTCTGGCGGGCACGCGCAATCGCGTCCAGATCCCACGCCGCATCTCCCCAGTAACGCACGAAGGTGGCGTAGCTCTCACGCGCCGCTTCACGCTGGCCGCCCGCGAGCTGCGCCTCGCCACGATAGAAATACGACTGCACGAACAGTACCGGGTCGCCGTGATACGGGAATTCGAGCCCGAACAGGTGGTGGCGCGCGCTTGCAAATGCTGAGGTGGCGCGCTCCGCATCGCCGCTCTGGAAGGCCGCATAGCCGATGAAGAATTGGCGCCGGCCCGCGGCCGCCGCCCCGACCGCGGCGTGATCCTTTTCTTCGCGTGAGAGCGCCGCCAGCGCCTGGGGCTGCTTCTCCTGCGCAATGTCGTTGAGTGCGACCAGCTCGGTGACATCGAGAGACAAACGCCGCGACCACAAGAGCCATTCCTTCTCCGATGTAAGCCGCGCCAGCGCATCATCCGCCGCTTCAAAACGCCCGTGCGCCAGCTGGATGCGCGCGCGCGCGATACGCACCGGCACATCGCCGAAATCGGTGATCCAGCGCTCCACCACGTTTTCGGCGGCATCGGCGCGGCCCAGCTGGCACAGCGCATCCACCAGTCTCGATGACAACGCCAGGCCGCGGTCGGTGTCGCGCGCCGACATGGCCTCGCGGATGGCTTCGTCCATCGAATCCACGCCGTCGTCGAAATCGCCGGCCAGGAAATCCACGAACGCGATTCCCTCTCGTCCCACCGACGCCAGGAGCGGATCGTCGAAGAGCATGAGCTTCTCGTAGCTCACCCGCGCCGACTCGAAATCGCCCGCCTGCGCGTAGAGGCACGAACGCGTGAGAATGGCGGGCACGCAGTGCGGGTCGAGCTCGAGCGCGTGGTCGGCGGATTCGAGCGCGGCGGCGGCGTTGTCGCGCACCAGCTCCACCTGCGCCAGGAGTACCAGCGGCACCGGCTCTTCCGGGTACAGGCTCGAGAGCTCGGCCGCATCGCGCGCGGCGCGGTCGAGCTGTCCGGCCGCGGCATAACGTTTGATGGAGAGCTCGACCACGCGTCCCACGGTGGCGTCCTTCTTGAGGAGCGGTTCGAGATGTTTGGATGCGTCATCGAGGCGACCCAGCCGGTAGTAGGCGAGGGCCAGGTGGAACTGCGCGTCGGGATTCGGCGTCTTGCCGCGCACGAGCGTGGAGAGCGCGGCGATCGCCGCGGCGTAGTCCTGGTCGACATAGAGCGACTTGAGCCCGTACACGAGAACGGTGTCGGCCGGTGACGACGTGGTGGCCCTCGCACGCGCAGTGGCATGGGCAAGCGCGCGCTCGTTGTTCACCATCGGACTGGCGTAGCACTCGATGAGCTTGAGCCACGCGTCGTGCCGCGTGGAATCGGCCGCCACCGAACGCTCGAACAGGAGTGTGGCGTCGCGCATGCGCCAGACCTGCATGTATTCGATGCCGAGCTGATACAGGTCGTTGGCGCTGGTACTCTTGAGCTGGTTGATATCGATGGTGTCGGGCGTTTTGCCCACCAGGCGTGCCAGCCGCTCGTGCGTCGTCTCGCGCTCCTGGTGGCCGAAGTTGCGAACGAGAATCACGCTGACTGCGAGAAGAAAGACAAGCAACAGGGCGAAGCGGACGGTCTTCAACTGGCCGCGCCTCCCCGTTCCACCGCGGCCAGCACTTCGGACAGGCGCAGCGATTCGGGTGCGAGCCCCTCGCGGTGACAGCGCAGCGCCAGCGCCAGCGCGGCCCGGTTGTAGGGCGTCGCCACGCCATGTTGTTCGCCCAGCGCGATGACCGGACCATGGATGTGCTCCGCCTCCATACCGCGCCGCTTGAGGTAGAGATCCTGCCACACCGAGTTGCGAACCTTCACACCGTGATCGGTGCGGCGCGCCATGGGCTTGCGCAGGTTCTCGATCATGTCGTCGATGGACGGATCGCGCCCATCGCACGAGCGCGCACGAATCTTTGCTTTCTTGAACACGCGCCTCGTCTCTTCGATGATACCCGCCTTGAGGGCGTGGAACTCGTTGGTGTCGTGATCGCGCGCGTCGACCACGGCGTGGAAGACACTCTGCACGTTGACGGCGACCTTGAGCCAGCGGTCGGACATGAGGTCCCGCGTGACGACCGCGTCGAGCCCCGCACCCGTGATCATTCCCGCGAACGAGCGCGCGAACGCATCCGCGCCTTTGGGATATTTTCCCACCACCACACGACCACCGCTCTGGAACGACACGTTGCCGGGCTGCACCATCGAGCACGTCATGCGAATCACGGCGCCGTAGACATGGGTGAAACGTTCCGCCATGGCGCGTTCAGCATTCACACCATTCTGGATGCACACCACGGGGGTTTCCGCGGTGAGGGCGGGAGCGAGCATGTCCATGGCGGCGGGAATATCCTGCGACTTGACACCCAGGACGACGCATTCGGTGGTGGTGCCGGTTGGCAGTGAGGAACACGCGTTGGGATGGGCGTGGTATTCGGCGGTTGCCGACTTGATGCGAAGACCGCCGGAAGTAATGGCATCGACGTGGGCATCGCGGCCCACCAGGCACACGTCGTGGTGATTGAGCGACAGCAGTCCGCCCACTACGCTCCCCACCGCTCCGGCGCCATAGACGAGAAACTGCATGTACTCTCCCGCGGGGGCGCGTGCACCGTCATGCCATGACGACGGCTCCGCCCATTTTCTTCCACGCGTCAAATCCGCCCGTGACGTTTATCACCTTGTAGCCCATGTGGTCGAGAAGTCCCGCGGCATAACGCGAGCGCGAGCCCGACGAGCAATGAATGACGACGGGCTGCGTGCGCGGAATCTCGCCCACGCGCTCGAGCAGGCGCGTGTGCGCGATGTTGTGAGCGCCCGCTACAAAACCGCTTTCGGTGAGCTCGGCACTGCGCCGCACATCGAGGAGGAACGCGCCGTTGGCGACGTTCTTTTCCATTTCGTCGGGTTCGATCTGCGCGATGGTGGCGGTCTTTCCGCGCGCCGCGTACTCGCGAAAAATATCGGGCGTGATGTAGCCCTGCACCTGGTCGAGTCCGACGTGGAGCAGATCGGTGATGGCCTCGCGCAGGCGCGACTCTTCGACCAGAAGCACGATCGGTGACTTCTCGCGCACATAGCAACCCGCGATGGTATTGAATTGCGAATTGAGCGGAGTGAACAGCGCACCGGGAAGATGCGCGTGGCGATATTCGTCCCAGGTGCGCGTGTCGAGCACAGCGACACCGGAGCCCGACAGATCTCCGAACTTGTTGGCGGGCAGGAGACGTGGATCGTGCATCTCGCCCAGGAGGGCGGGGCCGTCGCGATTGTCGCGCTTCATGCGCGCGAAGTAGAGCGGCGGCTCGGGCTGTCCTTCCAGAATGTATGCGGTGAATGCCTCCGGATCGGTGGCCGCGGCCAGAGAGCGGTTGGCGCTGAGCTCGTATCCCACCGTCGACATGGGCACGGCACCGAGTGCCTTGCCGCACGCGCTGCCGGCGCCGTGGCCGGGCCAGAGTTGAATGGCGGGATTGAGCGCGCGAAACGCGGCGATGGAGTGGTAGAGAGCGCGCGCACCGGGCTCCATCGATCCCACCTGCCCGGCCGCACTCTCGAGCAGATCGGGACGTCCGACATCGCCCACGAATACAAAATCACCCGAGACGAGTCCGATGGGAATGGCCGCTCCCGCGGGCGTGTCGGAAACCAGATAACACATGTGCTCGGGGGTGTGCCCCGGCGTGTGCCACGCATCAAAACGGATGCGGCCGACCATGAAGTGATCGCCGTTGTGCAGGATTGTGTGTTTGTACTCGCTGCCCTTGAGCCAGTTGGACTGCCAGTCCGCGCCGCCGTCGCCGGAGGCGTAGATCATGAGGCCGCGCTCGGCCAGCTCGCGTGCGCCGGAAAGAAAGTCGGCGTGGATGTGGGTTTCGGCGGCGGCCACGAGCTTCAGGCCCTCCGCGGCAGCGATGCGCTCGTACTGATCGACGTCGCGCATGGGATCGATGACGATGGCTTCGCCGGTGGCCTGGCAACCAATCAGATAGGAATACTGCGCCAGCTTGCGGTCATTGATCTGTCGAAAGAACACGTCGCCACCTCATTCTGCGGCCACCGGGCTGCTTTCAATGTGTCGTAACCCGGGGCCAAAGTCATCGCTTTTTTGGGCCGTCCGATGCGACGAAGAAAGCGATCCACCCGGGCGCATTTTCGGAGTGCTCCACCCGCCGGAAGATGCTGTTGCCGAAGCCGCTCTTCTTGTCGATCAACTCCCAGTAGATGTCGACATGGCGGAAGCCCGCCTCGACGAGGATCTCGCGCAGTTCCGCGATGGTCCACTGGCGCCAATTATACGTGAACGCCCGACGGATTCCGCCCCCGTCCCTGAACTCGAAATGGATGTGGAAGCGGGCGAAGTTCTCCACCGGATCGGAGCCCTCGAGCTCCCAGATGTAGGTGAAACCCCGGTGGCGCGTGCGCTCCCGCATCGGTTTCTGGGATTCCCAGCCTCCGAAAATATCGCCGATGAACAGACCGCCCGGCGCCAGCGACTTCCGCGCCGCCTGGAAGTACCGGCGCAACTCATCTCGTTCGAGGAAAATGAAGTACGAGAAGTTCAGCGCCACCACCAGGTCCACCCGGGGACGGGTGACATCGAGCACGTTTTTGCGGAGCAGCGTCACGCGCGAGCGCTGCTCGTCGGAGAGGCGCGAGAGATTGTGTTTCTTGCCCCACGCCAGCGTGGGCGCGTCGAGGTCGACGCCGATGGCCGTGTTTGTGCGCCGGCGTTCCACCCACTCGGAGGCGAGCAGCGCCGTGCCGCAGAAGTCTTCCTTGAGCAACGCCGGCGGTCTGCCGTTTCGTTGGCGGTAAACGCGGTCGAAAAAGCCAAAGTGGATGTCGGGACTCTGGACGGATTCCTGGTACAGCCAGTGTTTGTCACGCGACTTGGGTCCCCGTACCGGACCTTTCTTGCGACGAGCCATGGAACCTCTTCCCCAAAAAGCAGGGAGACCTACCGCGTGGCAGGTCTCCCGAGTGTGTGATGGTAGCCCCTAGGGGAATCGAACCCCTGTTTTATGGCTGAGAACCATGCGTCCTAACCGCTAGACGAAGGGGCCAAACCGGACGCGTACGATAGCTCGCCGAGCGCGCATTGTCAAGACGGGGGCCGCGTTGCGGCCGGATTGACGGGCGCATACGCGTATGATATTTTTCGCCGACAATCAGGTCTGTTATTCCTAGAGGATCGTCATGATTCATTCCAGCGCATGCGAATATGCGATTCGCGCCATGACCTATGTGGCCGGCCACGAGCCCGGCAAGCGTCTTTTGGCGCGCGACATCTCGGAGCACGAGAAGATTCCGGGTCCTTTCCTGGGGAAGATCTTCCAGACTCTGGTGCGCGCCGGGCTGCTCAAATCGAGCAAAGGCCCCGGCGGCGGGTTTTCGCTGGCGAAAGACGCCAGCGCCATCACGCTCTACGACATCTACCGCGCCATCGACGGCACCACCTATCTGGATGCGTGCGCGGTCGGGCTCGCGCGCTGCTCGGATGAAATGCCCTGCCCGCTTCACGAGCGCTGGAAACCCATTCGCGAAAAGATCCGCACCTACCTCGAAGCCACGTCGCTCGCCGACATGGCCGCCGCCACGCGCAAGAAGCGCGCGATGATGGGAGATGCACCCGCACGATGAGAATAGCCCGGCGCGTGTTCGTCCTCGCACTCCTCTTCGCACTCCGTGCGCCGGAAATTCGGGCCCAGATGGTCCTTCCACCGGATGAGAAAAAGACGCATGGCGCGCAGGTCCCCGACGTCACGCTGATCGGCGAAGACAGCACCTCGTTCAAGTTGAGCACGCTGGCCGGCAAGCCCGTCGTCGTGAACCCCGTGTTCACCACGTGCGAACAGACCTGTCCCATGATCACGTCGAACCTGAACGCCGCTCTGGCGGAGATCGGCGAGCCGGGCGTGGGCTACCAGGTTCTCACGATTTCGTTCGATCCCGCCGATGGACCGGCGGCGCTGCGCGAGTACCGCCGCAAGCTCGCCCTTCCCGCGGGCTGGAAGCTTGCGGTAGCGAGCCCGGATGATCGCAAAGCGCTTCTGGGTGCGATCGACTTCAACTATGCAGCGCTCGAGCAGGGTGGCTTCGTGCACGCCAACGTGGTGGCGATCCTGACTCCCACGCTGAACGTCTCTTCCTATGCGCACGGTGTCACGTATGAGTCGGCGGATCTGCGTGCGAAGCTCGAGCGCGCCACGCGGGAGTCGTCGCTGGTCCGGCACTACCGGCGCTACATCGGGCTGGCCGCCGCACTGGGAATATTGTCGATCGTGGTGGTGTTGTTCGCGACGAGAAAGCGGCCCGCTGCTCCGGCCACCGCCGCGTAGAGTCGTCATCAAAAAAAAAACGCCCGGGCGATCGTGTTCGCCGGGCGCTTTTCGTTCAGGCTGGTTGGGGGGGGAGGATTCGAACCCCCGCAAACTGATCCAGAGTCAGTTGTCCTGCCACTAGACGACCCCCCAGCCGGGGTATCTTTTCCCGAAATGGTTCGAAGAGTGCTATAACTTAGCAGCAAGGGAGAATCGATTCAAGTCTCACATCGTCCGCATGATCCGCCGCTTCGCATCCGCCTTTTTACGCCGTAATCCGCGTCCGGATACGGACGCGATGGCGCGCGGCCGTGACTCCCGTCACGGAGGTCAAGGCGCCGAGCTGCGTGCGCACCAGGCCACATTCGACTTCGTGGAAAAACTCGCGCGTGCGCTGCACCGTTACGGCTGCACCGCGCCCGCCCTGGAAGACGCCCTCAACGCGGTGTGCAAGCGCCTCGATATCGAAGGCGAGTTCTTCGCGACGCCCACCGCGATTTTCGCGTCCCTCGAGGCAGCGGATCACCACGATACATTTCTGATTCGCGTCGAGCCCGGCCACGTGAACCTCGACAAGTTGTCGCGGCTGGATCGTCTCGCCCACGACGTCGCCGACGGAACCATCTCCAGCACCGAAGCGTCGCGTCTGATCGATGAGATCCGCGCCACACCACCGCGCTACCGCGGCAAGACCACCGTGATCGGGGCCGTGATTGCGTCCGCGGGGTCCGCGCGCTTTTTCGGCGGCGGCTGGCGCGAGATGCTCACGTGCGCTGTGATCGGGTGCATCAGCGGACTCTTGTCGCTGGTGGCGCGACGCAACAAGGAACGCTTTCAACTGTTCGAGCCGGTGGCCGCATTGTGCGCCGGCGTGATCGCGTGCGTGGCGGCGGTGTACCTTGCACCCGTGTCGCTCTTCATTGCGACGTGCAGCGGACTGATCATTCTCTTGCCCGGGCTCACCGTCACCACCGCCATCAGCGAGCTCGCCACGCAGCATCTGGCCAGCGGCACCGCGCGCATGATGTCGGCGATCATGGTGTTTCTCACCATCGGATTCGGACTGGCGGTGGGACTCAAGCTCGGCATGGTAACCCTGCATCCAGACATCGAAGCCATCTCGGTGCCGCTTCCAGCGTGGACGCTTTATGTGGCGCTGGTGCTGGCACCGCTCGGATTCATGGTGCGCTTCCAGGCCCATCCGCGCGACGCCGTGCCCATCGTGCTGATCTGCGCGCTTGCCTTCGGCTGCTCGCGACTGGGAGCGCAGCTGATGGGAGTGGCGAACGGAGGCTTCGCCGGAGCCCTGGCAGTGGGAGTGGCAAGCGGGCTCTACTCGCGCTGGCGCGGCCAGCCGGCGCTCGTCACATCCACGGTGGGAATCATCGTGCTGGTGCCGGGAAGCGTGGGCTTTCGCAGCATCACAAACATCATTGCCAAAGACCCGGTGGCAGGCATCCAGACCGCTTTGACCATGGTGGTCGTCGCGGTGGCCATCGTCACCGGGCTTCTCCTGGCGCGCGTCATCGTTCCGCGACGCACGTGGCGCTGAAATTTACTGTCGCCCGTGACAGTGGAAGCTGGGTGAAAGTTACCTTCGTTACGAAGGTAAAAAAAACCCGGGCGATGCTGACGCGTCAGGGTGTGGCTTCCGCTTCGCTCACCGGTTCCGTCCACGCCCTCGCCTGCGCCAGCACTTCGTCGTAGGATTTCGAGAACACGCGCTGCGCGGCGGCGTTCACGTCTTTCTCTTCCGGAATCGCCAGGATGAACGCAGCCACGGACGGCATGCCGTTGGTCTCCACCAGCTGGTTTACCATCAAATAGGCGTTGTACATCGCGCGCCGTGACGAGATGCGATCGTCGTCCTTCTGCAGCGCTTTGTTGATCTCATCCACCTTGTCCATGCGCAGCGGTTCTTTCGCATATTCCTTGCGCTGGCCGCGGTACACATCCCTCTCTCCACCCAGATAGCCCGACATTCCCCACACCAGCCACTCCGGAGCTTTTCCCTGCGTAAAGTCACGCATGACCCAGCGGCTGTACTCGCGACGCGCCGCCACCTGCAGGAGCCCGCGCATGTACAGCGTCATCGGCGTCTGCATGCTGAGCGTGTCCCCCTTGATGAGCGAGTAATGCCACCAGTCCTTGCCCGTGGCCTTCTGGAACGTCGCCAGGTTGGGCGCGCACAGCACCACCAGTTTCCGCGTGGGAACCCGGCCGAATGATTTCTCGATCTGAGCCGACATCTGATCCATCTGCTTCAGGACAGCGATGGCCTGCAGCACGTAGATCTTGCGGCTCGAATACCACACTTCGAAGCGGTCGTTGCCAATCACGCCGCCCTTCATGTCCCAGTAGTCGTCGCGCGTGATGTGATGCGTGATCTTCATCGAGCGCAGGCTGTCGAGCTCGGTCTGATTCAAGCCGCGATCCGTCTCGGGCGGTTTTTCGAACTCGAACGTCTGTGCCTGCTGCTGGTTCTTGTTCCTGTCGCAGGAGGCCAGCGCAAATGCCGCTGCCATGACGGCGAGCGCCACCCAGACACGTTGTTTAACCTTGATCACGCTTTTTTCCTCTCGGTTCCAGATTTCATAAGAGAGCGCGCTTCGCGTCCAGCGCTCTCGATCTTGTGAGTAGACTCGTCGCGAATGCGAGCGTCCAGGTTCTTCTGGCCTGCGCGCGCTTCGTTGATCCATTCCCGCGCAAACTTTCCCGACTCGATGTCATCGAGCATGGAGGCGAGCGCGCGCCGCGTTTCACCCGTTATCAGCCGTTCTCCGCTCGTGAAGCTTCCCCACGCC
>Ga0207674_10007035_pt1 | contig 13155 bp, 12 predicted proteins | sample KBSCornC72_FD_184303 | JGI IMG/M metagenome (GOLD analysis project Ga0207674, IMG submission 184303) | Corn rhizosphere microbial communities from Kellogg Biological Station, Michigan, USA - KBS Corn C7-2 (SPAdes) (version 2) | ecosystem: Host-associated > Plants > Roots > Rhizosphere > Soil ... | reverse complement strand
CGCGCCTGGCGCCTGGTGAAGTTCGTCGACAACGGCATGCTGACGATGACCAAATGCTCCAAGTGCGGCGGCCACTTCGTGACGCACCCGCACGAGATCGCCCGCCACTACGTCTGCGGCCTGTGCTGCCCGCCGGCCCGCGCCGGCAAGGGCAAGGCCGCCGGCGGCATCCAGATGCACTGATCTGTCCGACTCAACTTCGGCGCGCGTGCGCCGACAACGAAAGATCAGACACGCTGTTCATTGCTAGTCTCCTCCTGGCACATTCGATGTGTCTTCAAACGGGCCCTGCGGGGCCCGCTTTTTTTTGCGCCGGAGGATTGGCCGGCGAATCGGGCCCTGTTGTGCACACCGCGCGCAGCGGCCTGCGCCGACACTCAAGCGAGGCGGCGTCAAGCCGATAAAGCACCAGGCAGGAGGCCACGCGCACGGCGGGGCTCGCACAACACGGATCGTCAAAGCATGTTCGTACTCGTCGGCTGGGGCCTGGCCCTGGCTTGCATCTTCGGGGTCTACATCGCGCACGGTGGCAACATCGGCGTGATCCTGCATGCGCTGCCGTTCGAGCTGATCACGATCCTCGGCGCCGCGCTCGGCGCGTTCCTCGCGAACAACCAGATGAAGGTCGTCAAGGCGTCGCTCGCCGGGCTCGCCCGCTGCTTCAAGGGCAGCAAGTACAGCAAGGCGCGCTACATGGAGATGATGGCGCTGCTCTACGACATCCTGCAGAAGGCCCGCAAGGAAGGGCTGATGTCGATCGAGAAGGACGTCGAGGAACCGCACGCCTCGCCGATCTTCCAGAAGTACGCGGTCGTCGGCAGCGACCACCACGTGGTCGAGTTCATCACCGACTACCTGCGCATGATGGTCTCGGGCAACCTCAACGCCCACGAGATCGAAAGCCTGATGGACAGCGAGATCGAGACCCACCACAACGAGGAGCACGCCGCGGTCGCGGCGATCGCGCGCCTGGCCGGCGGGCTGCCGGCCTTCGGCATCGTCGCCGCGGTGCTCGGCGTGGTCAACACGATGGGCTCGGTCGGCCAGCCGCCGGCGGTGCTCGGCGCGATGATCGGCTCGGCGCTGGTCGGCACCTTCCTGGGCATCCTGCTCGCCTACGGTTTCGTCGAGCCGCTCGGCGGCCTGCTCGAGCAGAAGGTCGAGGACGGCTCGAAGGAGCTGCAGTGCATCAAGACCACCTTGCTCGCGAGCATGCAGGGCTACGCGCCGCAGGTCGCGGTCGAGTTCGGCCGCAAGGTGCTGTACTCGGGCGACCGGCCGACCTTCGCCGAGCTCGAAGGCCACGTGAAGGGCAAGAAGTGACGCCAGGCCACGAGGGACACCATCATGTCGGGTGACTCGAAGAAGCTCCAGCCGATCATCATCAAGCGCGTCAAGAAGGGCGGCCATGCCGCGCATGGCGGCGCCTGGAAGATCGCGTACGCCGACTTCGTCACCGCGATGATGGCGTTCTTCCTGCTGATGTGGCTGCTCGGCTCGACCGCCGAAGGCGACAAGAAGGGCATCGCCGACTACTTCAACTCGCCGCTGAAGGTCTCGCTGCTCGGCGGCGGCACCGGTTCGGGCGATTCGTCGAGCGTGGTGCGCGGCGGCGGCACCGACCTGTCGCGCACCGACGGCCAGGTCAAGAAGGGCGACATCGAGGCCCAGCACAAGACCGTGCAGCTGCAGGCGCTGAAAGCGCAGCAGCGGCGCGCCGAGGCCGCGCGCCTCGAATCGCTGAAGCAGAAGGTCGAGCAGGTGCTCGCGGCGAGCCCGAAGCTGGCCGCGATGAAATCGCAGATCCGCCTGGACATGACGCGCGACGGGCTGCGCATCCAGATCGTCGACGAGCAGAACCGGCCGATGTTCGACAGCGGCAGCGCGGTCGTCAAACCCTACATGCGCGAGCTGCTGCGCGAGATCGGCGCGGTGCTCGCCGAGGTGCCGAACCGGCTCACGCTCGAGGGCCACACTGACGCCCAACCCTTCGGCGCCGGCGAGCGCGGCTACAGCAACTGGGAGCTCTCGAGCGACCGCGCCAATGCGTCGCGCCGCGAGCTCGGTGCCGGCGGGCTGCCCGACGATCGCGTGCTGCTGGTGCAGGGCCTGGCGTCGAGCGTGCTGTTCGACCCGGCCGATCCGCGCAACCCGGTGAACCGGCGCATCAGCATCATCGTGATGAACCGCGAGGCCGAAGACCGCCTGCTGCGCAACACGCCCGACGACGCGGGCGAGGGCGTCGTCGACGATGCCCTCGCGCGGGCCTCAATTCCTACCCCGATCACCCGATAAACAAGCATTGACGGCCCGGCACGGGCCGACTCGCGAGGAGCCATGAGCAACCCCACCGACATGAAATTCCTGATCGTCGACGACTTCTCGACCATGCGCCGCATCGTGCGTGGCCTGCTGAAGGAGATCGGCTACCACAACGCGGACGAAGCCGAAGACGGGTCGGTGGCGCTGAACCTGCTGAAGAACGGCAAATTCGACTTCGTCGTCAGCGACATCAACATGCCGGTGATGAACGGCTTCGAGCTGCTCGCCGCGGTGAAGGCCGACGACGCGCTCAAGCACCTGCCGGTGCTGATGGTCACCGCCGAGGCGCGCAAGGAAGACATCGTGCGCGCGGCCAAGGATGGCGCGGCCGGCTACATCGTCAAGCCCTTCACCAAGGCCACGCTCGAAGAGAAGGTCCAGAAGATCATGCAAAAGCTCGCGGCCACCGCTTGAGCGACAGGGCACCCACGACATGAAGATCGATGACCTGACCCTGCTGGCGCCGCAGATGGCCGCCGGCGCCTCGCCCGAGGTGTTCAAGCAGCTCGGCCTGATCACGCGCCAGCTGCACGACACGCTGAACCAGCTCGGCGTGATGCCCAAGCTGCAGCAGGCGGCCAACGGCCTGCCCGATGCGCGCAGCCGCCTGAGCTACATCGCCCAGAAGACCGGCGACGCCGCCAACAAGGTGCTCAACTCGGTCGACATGGCCAAGGCCGAGCACCACAGCATCAGCGCGCAGACGCGCCGCATGGCCGCGGCGATCGTCGCCGACCCGGTGAAGGCGGTCGCCACCGGCGCGGTGATGAACTTCGTCAACGATGTCGAGGCCTCGACCGAACGCATCGACGCGCACCTGACCGACATCATGATGGCGCAGGACTTTCACGACCTGACCGGCCAGGTCGTCGCGAAGGTCGTCGCGCTCGCCAGCGACCTCGAAGACAGCCTCGTCAAGCTGCTGGTGCAGGCCGCACCCGCCGAACAGGCGCAACGGGTCGAGTCCTCGATCCTGAACGGGCCGGTGGTCAACCCCGAAGGCCGCACCGACGTGGTCGCCGACCAGAGCGAGGTCGACGACCTGCTGGCCACGCTGGGGTTCTGAACCTTCCGAGAGCCGCCGGAGACGGCGCGCCCGCATCAACGGCGGCCCGCGGGCCGCCGTTGTCATGGGGCCGGCGAGCTTGCTGCCGCCGCTCGCGGCGCTCTGCACGCCGCCGAACTGCACCGGCTTTCCCCCTCTGATCCGCCTCAAGTTCCGGGCCCATCCCGGAACAATGACGAAGCGCCACGATTCGGCGCTTCGCCATGGCCGAGCAGAACTCCCAAGACCGCAACCTCCCCGCCTCACAACGCAAGCTGAGCAAAGCGCGCGAAGAAGGCCAGGTCGCGCGCTCGCGGGACTTCGGGCACTTTGTCGCGATCGCCGCCTGCGGCGCGATGCTGGTGACCTTGGCGCCGCTGCTGGCCGACTGGCTGCAGCAGACCCTGATGCTCGGGCTGCGCTTCGACGGCGCCGCGATCCGCAACCCCGGGCTGATGGGCGAGCGGCTGCTCGAGCTGACGATCCGGCTGATGTGGGTCGTGGTCCCGTTCGGCGCCGTGATGATGGCTGCCGCGCTCGCCGGCGGCATCGCGATCGGCGGCTGGAACTGGACCCTGCAGCCGCTCGCGCCGAAGTTCGGCAAGCTGAACCCGCTGACCGGCATCGCCGGCCTGCTGTCGAAGGACAAGCTGATCGACGCGCTCAAGGGCAGCGCGCTGGCGCTGATCCTGGGCGCGATCGGCGCGCTGTACCTGAAGAACCATGTCGAGGAATTCGCGGGCGTGCTCGCGATGCCGCTGCCGGCCGCGATCCGCCAGCTGTCGAGCTCGCTGGCCGGCGGGCTCGGGCTGCTGCTGCTCGCGCTGGCGGCCTTCGCGCTGATCGACGTGCCGCTGCAGCGCCACCACCACGCGCAGCGCCTGAAGATGAGCCACCAGGAGCTCAAGCAGGAGCACAAGGAGCTCGAGGGCAACCAGGAGATCAAGGCCAAGCTGCGCGCGCGCATGCGCGAGATGACCAAGCGCCGCATGCTCGCCGCGGTGCCGCAGGCCGACCTGGTCGTGATGAACCCGACCCACTACGCGGTCGCGCTCAAGTACGACGACGCGAAGATGGGCGCGCCGCGCGTCGTCGCGAAGGGCGCCGACCTGCTCGCGATGAAGATCCGCGACCTCGCCACCGGCGCGCAGGTGCCGGTGCTGCAGGCGCCGGTGTTGGCGCGTGCGCTCTACGCCCATGCCGAGCTCGACCGCGAGATCCCGGCCGCGCTGTTCGCCGCGGTCGCGCAGGTGCTCGCCTACGTCTACCAGTTGCGCGCCGCACTCGCCGGCCGCGTCGCGATGCCCAGCGCATTGCCCGAGTTGAACGTGCCGGCCGATCTCGACCCGCACAACAAGCCCGTCGACGGGCTCGAGGAGTTTGCCGAATGAACCCGATGCTGCAGCAACTGCAGGCCTGGCTGGGCCCGAACGCCAAGGCGGTGCGCTCGATGATGGCGCCGCTGGTGGTCGTGATGATTCTGGCGATGATGGTGCTGCCGCTGCCGCCGTTCGCGCTGGACCTGCTGTTCACCTTCAACATCGCGATGGCGCTGATGGTGATGATGGTCGCGGCCTACATGGTGCGGCCGCTGGACTTCGCGGCCTTTCCGTCGGTGATCCTGCTGACGACCTTGTTGCGGCTGTCGCTGAACGTCGCGTCGACCCGGGTCGTGCTGCTCGAGGGCCACACCGGCGCGGGTGCGGCGGGTGCGGTGATCGAGTCGTTCGGGCACTTCCTGATCGGCGGCAACTTCGCGGTCGGCCTGATCGTGTTCGCGATCCTGGTGGTGATCAACTTCATCGTCGTCACCAAGGGCGCCGAGCGCATCGCCGAGGTCGGCGCGCGCTTCACGCTCGACGCGATGCCCGGCAAGCAGATGGCGATCGATGCGGATCTGAACGCGGGTTTGATCGACGACAAGGAAGCCAAGCGCCGCCGCGCCGAGGTCGGCGACGAAGCCGAGTTCTTCGGCTCGATGGACGGTGCCAGCAAGTACGTGCGCGGCGACGCGATGGCCGGCCTGCTGATCCTGTTCATCAACATCATCGGCGGCTTCGTGATCGGCGTTGCGCAGCACGACCTGAGCGCGGCGCAGGCGGCCAACAGCTACATCCTGCTGGCGGTCGGCGACGCGTTGGTGGCGCAGATCCCGGCGCTGCTGATCTCGGTCGCGGCGGCGATGGTCGTGTCGCGCGTCGGTAAGAGCGAAGACGTCGGCAGCCAGATCGCCCGCCAGGTCTTCAACTCGCCGAAGACGCTGGGCATCACCGCCGGCGTGATCGCGCTGCTCGGCGTGATCCCGGGCATGCCCAACCTCGTGTTCCTGCTGCTGGCATCGGGCTTCGGCTACGCGTCGTGGTGGATGGCCAAGCGCGACAAGAAGGCGCGCGAGACGCCGCCGCCGCGCCCCGCCGAGGCCGCGCAGGCAAACCCCGAGGCCACCTGGGACGACCTGATGCCCGTCGACACCCTGGGCCTGGAGGTCGGCTACCGCTTGATCTCTCTGGTCGACAAGGCGCGCCAGGGCGACTTGCTCGCGCGCATCAAGGGCGTGCGCAAGAAGTTCGCGCAGGACGTCGGCTTCCTGCCGCCGCCGGTGCACATCCGCGACAACCTCGAGCTCAAGCCGAGTGCCTACCGGCTGACCTTGCGCGGCGCGGTGGTCGGCGAGGGCGAGGCCTACCCGGGCATGCTGCTGGCGATCAACCCGGGCGGCGCGACCACGCAGCTGATCGGCACCAAGACCACCGACCCGGCGTTCGGGCTGCCGGCGGTCTGGATCGAGGAGCGCCAGCGCGAGTCGGCACAGATGGCCGGATTTACGGTCGTTGATTGCTCGACCGTCGTGGCGACCCATCTCTCACACTTGATGCAACTCCACGCGGCCAAATTGCTGGGCCGCGTCGAGACCCAGCAGCTCGTCGAACACGTGACGAAGCTGGCCCCGAAACTGATCGAGGACGTGGTCCCCAAGATGGTTGGCATCGCCGCACTGCAGAAGGTTCTCCAGCTCTTGCTGGAAGAAGGCGTTCACATCCGCGACATGCGCTCGATCGTCGAGAGCCTGGCCGAAGCCGCCGCGACCGTCACCGACCCGGCCGAGCTGGCGCGGCGCATCCGCATCCACCTCGCACCGAGCATCGTGCAACAGATCTACGGCCCGGTGAAGGAGCTCGAGGTGATCGCGCTCGAACCCGAACTGGAACGTCTGGTCACGCAGGCGCTGAATTCGCCGCACGGCGCCGCGCTCGATCCGGGCGTGGCCGACACGCTGGCGCGCAGCGCCGCCGATTCGGCCAAGCGCCAGGAAGACCTCGGCCACCCGGCCTGCCTGCTGGTGCCCGACATGATCCGCGCGCCGATGGCGCGTTTGCTCAAACGTGCCGCACCGCGTCTGCGCGTGCTCGGCCACAGCGAGATCCCTGAGACGCATTCGATCCGGATTGGATCAATCATTGGAGCCCACTCATGAACGTCAAACGGTTCACCGCGCGCACGTCGCGCGATGCCCTGGTCCTCGTGAGGCAGGCCCTCGGTGACGACGCGGTCGTGCTGTCGACCAAGCCGAGCGTCGACGGCGTCGAAGTGCTGGCGATGGCGCCCGAAGGCATGCAGCAGATCGAGCGCATGGCCGCGAAGGCGCCGGCCGCAGCCGCCGTGCCAGTGGCGCACCCGGCCGCGCCGGCATCGGTCGAGGACGACGTGAACCAGCTGTCGATGAGCACGCTGACCTTCCAGGATTACGTGCGCGAGCGCATGCTGCGCCGCCGCCAAGCCGCGTTGGCGCCCGAGGCCGCCGTCGCCGCGCCAGCCGTGCCGCGCGCCGCCGCACCCGCTGCACCGACCGCGCCGCGCGCCGTCGCGGCCGAGCGCGGCAGCGTGCTCGAGCAGCGCATGAACGACCGCACGCCGCCGCGCCTGGCTGCCGACAGCGCACCCGCCGCGCCGCTGCTGCGCGAGCCGCCGGTGCTGCGCAACACCATGGCTGAGGCGCACGACATCTCCGTGCCCGAGCTCGGCGATCTGCCGCAGCCGGCGCATGCAGCCCAGGCGGCAGCGGTCGCGAGCGCGACCGCGCGCCGCGACCAGGAAGACATGATGAACGAGCTGCGCTCGATGAAGTTCCTGATCGAGGAGCGCTTCGGCGCGCTGGCCTTCATCGAGAAGCTGCAGCGCCAGCCCGGCCAGGCGCGCCTGACGCAGAAGCTGCTCGATTGCGGCTTCTCGCCGGCGCTGATCCGCAAGATCGGCGACAGCCTGCCGGCCGATGCCGCCGACGAAGCCGGCTGGGCCGCGAGCGTGCTCGAGCGCAACCTGCTGACCGCCGAGGCCGAGGCCCCGCTCGAAGACCAGGGCGGCGTCTACGCGCTGGTTGGCGCGACCGGCGTCGGCAAGACCACCACGACCGCGAAGATCGCCGCGGCCTTCGCCGCCAAGTACGGCGCCAACAATCTCGGCCTGATCACGCTCGACGCCTACCGGATCGGCGCCCACGAGCAGCTGCGCGCCTATGGCCGGATCCTCGGCGTGCCGGTACACACCGCGCACGACCGCGCCTCGCTCGAAGACCTGCTCGACCTGCTCGCCGGCAAGAAGATGGTGCTGATCGACACCGCCGGCATGGCGCAGCGCGACGTGCGCACCCGCGAGCTGCTCGACATGCTCAGCCACCGCGCGATCAAGAAGCTGCTGGTCGTCAACGCCGCGTCGCAGGGCGAGACGATCGAGGACGTGATGATCTCGTACCACGCGTCGCTGTGCGCCGGCATCGTGCTGTCGAAGATGGACGAGGCCGTCAAGCTCGGCCCCGCGCTGGACGCGCTGATCCGGCACAAGGTCAAGGTCATCGGCGTGGCCAACGGCCAGCGCGTGCCCGAAGACTGGCACCGCCTGTCGGCAAATGCGCTGGTGCACCGCGCGCTGCGTGCCGCCGGCAGCAGCGCCTACAAGCTCGACGCGAGCGACGTGAGCCTGATCTTCACCGCGACGAGCGGCACGCCGGCCCGCGTGCGCGCCGCCGCGGCAGCGCTGCACGCCTGAGCCGATGCGCCCGCCGAGTTCCATGCCTGCAGCCCCGACGCCCGAACCCATGTCACGATCCATGCCGCTCGACCAGGCCGATGGCCTGCGCCGCCTTTTCGCCCACGCCCGCGTGTGCGTGGTGCCGGTGGTCTCGAACCCCAACGTCGCGTTCGGCGGCGTGATGCTCGAGCGCCTGTGCACCGCGTTCGCCGAGCACGGCAAGCACACCCTCGTGGTCGATGCCGCCGAGCGCGCCAGCGCACATGGCGAGATGGCCTTGCTCGACCTGGCCGAATGCATCGAGCCGCTGTCGGCGCAGGTCTCGTACCTCGCGGCGCGCGGGCTGCCGCTGCGCTTCGTCGATGCGGCCGGTTCGACCGCGTCGTTCCTGCAGGCGGTGACGCAGGCGGCGCCCCACTGCGACGTGGTGCTGGTGCATGCGAGCGCGTCGGAGCTGTGCCGCCTGTTCGCCCGCAGCGCCGAGCCGGAGCGCGTGCGTCCGCTGCTGCTCGCCGACGACCGCCCGGCCAGCGTGACCCATGCCTACGCGGCGATGAAGCTGCTGACGCAGCGCGCCGGCCTGGTCGTGCATGACCTGCTGCTCGGCGCCGCGCCGCAGTCGCCGCGCTCGGAGCGCATCGCGATGCAGATCGCGACCTGCGCCGATGATTTTCTCGGCGCGGTGCTGCGCGACTGGGTCCGCATCGACCCGGCCTGCGACGCCACCGAGCTGCCGTCGCCCGAACTGCGCCGGCTCGTGCGCGAGCAGCTGCGCTCGGCGCAAGGCGAGACACCGCAAGGCTGGGGCGCGATCCCGCCGGCATTCAACAGCGAGGCTGCAGCGTGGGCCCACAACTGAATTCTTCGGAGCATTCCATGTACACCGCCAAAGGCCAGCTCGACCTGAACTCGACGCTCAAGCAGTACAGCCCGCTGGTGCGGCGCCTGGCGCACCAGATGATCGCGAAGCTGCCGGCCAACGTCGAGATCGACGACCTGATCCAGGTCGGCATGATCGGGCTGGCCGATGCGCTGAGCCGCTTCGATGCGGCCCAGGGCGTGCAGTTCGAGACCTTCGCGACGCAGCGCATCCGCGGCGCGATGCTCGACGAGCTGCGTGGCAACGACTACCTGTCTCGCGGCACGCGCAAGCAGCAGCGCTCGATTGAGTCGGCGGTGCACAAGCTCGAGCAGAAGCTCGGCCGCGCGCCGGTCGAGAGCGAGATCGCACGCGAGATGGGGCTGGGCCTGGGCGAATATCAGGAGCTGCTCGGCAAGGTGCGCGGCACCCAGCTCGTCTACCTCGAAGACATGGCCGGCGACGAAGGCGACAACGACTTCCTCGACCGCCACGTGGTCGCCGAAGAAGGCAACCCGCTCGCGCAGCTGCAGGATCACCGCATGCGCGCCGCGCTGATCGAGGCGATCAAGGTGCTGCCCGAGCGCGAGCAGTACGTGATGAGCATGTACTACGAGCACGACATGAACCTGAAGGAGATCGCCGCGGTGCTCAAGGTCACCGAGTCGCGCGTGTGCCAGCTGCACAGCCAGTCGATCGCGCGGCTGCGCGTGAAGCTGCGCGCCTATTGACCATCGCCTCCCGCAACCCTCGAAGGACAAAGGCTCTCGCCATGCTGTCACTGTTGTCATCGAAGCGGGCGGCGGCACGCGCCTCGCAGACTCCGCCGGTCGATCAGGAGGCCACGGGCGTGCAGGTCGATCTGCGCGGCGCGATCCGCTCGATCAGCCAGCAGGCCTCGACGATCGGGCGCGAATCGGCCGAGGTGCGCGGGCTGCTCGACGACACCACCAAGGCGTCGGAGCGCGGCGTGCTCGCGGTCGCCTCGCTGACCGCTCAGGTCAAGGACATCAACGTCGCGCAGGCCAGCATCGGCGGCGCCTCGCAGGCCGGGCTGGGTGCGGTCGAGCGCGTGCGCGTCGCGGTCGAAGGCGTCGGCCGCGGGGTCGGCGAGGTCGTCTCGACCCTGCGCGACGTCGCGCAGGCGGCCGAGAGCATCACGCAGATCGCGTTGCAGACGCGGCTGGTCGCGTTCAATGCCTCGGTCGAGGCCAAGCGCGCCGGCGAGGCCGGGCGCGGCTTCGGCGTCGTGGCCGATGCGGTCAAGGACCTGGCCGGCAAGGTCGAGCAGTCGTCGAAGGACATCATGCGCACCGTCGGCCTGCTCGACAAGCGCATCGACGCGCTGTCGCGCGAGATCCGCGTCGAGGCCGGCACGGCCCATCAGGGTGCGTTCCAGCTCGCGCTCACCGACGTGCAGGGCGCGGTCGCCAGCATCATCAGCGCGGCAGAGCAGAGCCGCGTGATCTGCGGCGGCCTGGACGCGCAGATGGGCGCGATCGCCGCCGAGATGGGCCAGACCGGCCGTGCGCTCGGCGCCGCGATGAAGCGCAGCGAAGCCTTTCTGGATGTCTCGGAGCACCTGATCGAACTGGTCGCGAACTGCGGCATCGAGACCGAGGACACGCCCTACATCGACGCCGCGGTGGGCGCGGCCGGCGAGATCGGCGCGCTACTGGAAGGCGCGCTGCGCGGCGGCGCGATCTCGGCCGAGCAGCTGTTCGACGAGGCCTACCAGCCGATCGCCGGCACCAGCCCGGCGCAGCACACCGCGCGCTTCAATGCGCTCGCCGACCGGCTGTTCCCGCCGGTGCAGGAGGCGATGCTGGGCCTGAGCCCGAAGGTCGTGTTCTGCATCGCGGTCGACCGCAACGGCTATGTCTCGACCCACAACAAGAAATACAACCTGCCGCAGCGCGGCGACCTGGCCTGGGACAGCGCGAACAGCCGCTACCGCCGCATCTTCGCCGACCGCACCGGCCTGGCCTCGGCGCGCAACCAGCGGCCGTTCCTGCTGCAGACCTACCGCCGCGACATGGGCGGCGGCAGCTTCATCGTGATGAAGGAAGCCGCGGCACCGATCGTCGTCGACGGCCGCCATTGGGGCGGCCTGCGTCTCGCGTTCAAGTTCTGAGGCTGTCGCCGTGCGTCGCCCCCGGTTGGCTGCCGTGACGGCCATGGGATCACGGCGGCGCCGCCGCGGCGCCGGCGCGCTGCGCTGGCCGGTGCCGGCGCTCGCCGGCTGGGCGATCGCCTGGGCAGTGTTCGGCGCCTTGCGCGCACTCGATGCACCGCCCGCGGCCGCGATCACGGCCGCGATCGCGTCGGGCGTCGCCTGCAGCGCGCTCGGCAGCACGCCGTGGCGGCGCGTCTTCATCGCACTGGGCTTTCCGCTGTCGCTGGCCGCCGCGGCCCTGGCCAGTGCGATGCCGCCCTGGGCCTGGCTGCTGCCGCTGGCGCTGCTCGCGCTCGTCTACCCGTTGCGTGCCTGGCGCGATGCGCCGTTGTTCCCGACGCCGGCCGGCGCATTGCGCGGCCTGGCGCATGCGGCGCCGCTGGCACCGTCGGCACGCGTGCTCGATGCCGGCTGCGGTCTCGGCGACGGGCTGCGCGAACTGCGCGGCGCGTATCCGCGGGCCGTGTTGCACGGGCTCGAATGGAGCTGGCCATTGCGCATCGCTTGCGCCTGGCGCTGCCGCGCCGCGCAGATCGATGCGCGCGTGCGGCGCGGCGACATCTGGGCCGCCGACTGGTCGGGCTACGACCTCGTCTATGTGTTTCAACGGCCCGAGAGCATGGCGCGCGCGGCCGACAAGGCGATGCGCGAGTTGCGCGCCGGCAGCTGGCTCGTCAGCCTCGAATTCGCGGTGCCCGGGGTCGCGCCGACGCACCGGCTCGAATGCGACGACGGGCGGCCGCTCTGGCTCTACCGCGCGCCGTTCGGGCCGCGCCGCTGAGCCGGCGCGACCTGCCGGGCGCGGATCACAGCTGCAGCATCAGCGCTGCGCCGGTGAAGCACGCGGTGGCCACCGCGATGCCGATCAGCGGCGTGCGGAACCAGTAGCGCACCGCGATCGCCAGATAGGCGGCACCGCCGGCGGGCGCCAACCACGCCAGTGCCATCGAGTCGCGCAGCACCGCCATGTGCCCGAGCGCGAGCAGCAGGTAGACGCCGGCGAACAGCAGCGCGCCCAGGCTGTGGCTGGCATTGAAGCCGACCCAGGCGTCCCACAGGCTCGTGCGGCGTGTCAGCCGCGGATGGTCGGCCCGCATCGCGGCGCTCGTTGCGGGGTTGCGGGCCTCGAAGTTCGGCGTGAAGAACGTGAAGGCCAGGTGCAGCGCGCCGAGCAGGCCGAGCACCGCCGCGCCGACCACGAACAAGGCTTGCGCCACCATTGCGCCTGGAATCACCACGCCGCCGCCATCACGCCGCGCTCGGCGGCGAGCCAGTCGCGCACGGCACTCGGCAGCTCGGCGGCCGGCGGCGCCAGGCCCATCGCGGCATAGGCGTCGCGGCTCGTCACGAGGCCGGCGCGCGCCACCGCCGCGCCCTTCATGTAGCCGGCGGCGCAGACCCGCTCGCCGCAGACGAACTCGAAGCGCATGTAGTTCCAGTGCGCATCGGTGGCATCGAGACGGAAGCGCAGCCGGTACGACTCGAACGGCTTCAGGCCGCGCCGGTAGCTGATCAGCGAGCCGCCGGCCATCGGCCGCCAGCCGTGGCGCAGCATCGTCGCGACAAAGCCGGTGCGCACGAAATACTCGACCAGCATCAGGTCGATGACCGTCAGGTAGCGGCCGTTGTTCATGTGGCCGTTGACATCGAGGTCGTTCGGCAGCACCCGCAGCTGGCGCGTCAGCGTGTCGCCCGGTTGCAGCCGCGGGGCGCGCCAGGCGCGCAGCA
>Ga0207674_10007033_pt1 | contig 13155 bp, 8 predicted proteins | sample KBSCornC72_FD_184303 | JGI IMG/M metagenome (GOLD analysis project Ga0207674, IMG submission 184303) | Corn rhizosphere microbial communities from Kellogg Biological Station, Michigan, USA - KBS Corn C7-2 (SPAdes) (version 2) | ecosystem: Host-associated > Plants > Roots > Rhizosphere > Soil ... | reverse complement strand
TATGAAAAAACTGATTAGACCGGGGCAGATCATTTTCGCAACAGGCATTATTGCCCTTGGTGTTCTGCAGTTTTTTGCAAAGGATTTTATTGTTGGCAGGCCACCAGCTGTACAATGGGCCAGCAATATTCCAGGTAAGCAGGCCTGGGCGTATGTATCCGGAGTTGTTCTGATCATTGGCGGATTGTTTATTCTTTTGAGAAAAAATGCTTCGCGTGTCGCATTTTTCATTGGTATTTTTATTTTTATATTTTCTTTTTTGTGCAGGCATACCAAACTTATTTACAGTTAAATCCGCAGAAGATGTTATCTGGCAGATCAATGCCTACAAAACATTAGCTCTTTGCGGAGGAGCGTTTATCATAGCTGCGTCTTTTCATCCGCCGTCCACAGCGATGCAGGTAACATTAAGCTGTGTTTTACTTGCGTTATTCTTTATTATCTCTGGTTGCGCGCACTTTAAGTTTGATGAGTTCATTATTAATACTTTTATCCCCGCCTATATCCCGTATCATGCCTTCTGGACATATTTCTGCGGAGTGGCATTGATTGCCGGCGGCATTGGACTGCTGATCAGGCAAACAAGAAAATGGGCTGCGGCACTTACGGGTTTAATGATCCTGCTTTGGTTTTTTCTGCTTCATATTCCGCGTGCTTCTTATACTCCACATGATTATGGTGAATGGATGGGTGTGTGCGAATCGTTTACTTTTAGTGGCATCTTGTTCACATTAGCGGGACTATCTTCAAAATAATTTCTGTAAGTCAAACCAATGAAACAGCACATTGCACATATTACTTTAGTAGTAAGGGATTATGATGAAGCGATTCGATTTTATACTGAAAAACTTCATTTTACACTGGTTGAAGACACCGTCTTATCTCAGACAAAACGTTGGGTACTGGTTGCTCCCGAGGGATCAAATGAATGTTGTTTGCTACTGGCAAAGGCAGCTAATGCAGAGCAAGAAACCAGGATAGGCGATCAAACTGGTGGACGTGTGTTTTTATTTCTTTACACCGACGATTTCAGTAGAGATTATAATGCAATGATGAAAGAAGGAGTTGAGTTTGTGCGGGAACCCAAAGTGGAAGCGTATGGAACGGTCGCAGTATTCAAGGATCTATATGGTAATCTTTGGGACCTGCTTGAACCGGTAAAATAATTTCTAAAAAAGATTTTAATGAGAAAAATAAAATGGGGGATTATTGGTTGTGGCGACGTCACTGAAGTGAAGAGCGGACCGGCATTCAACAAAGTAAAAAACTCTGAACTTGTTGCTGTGATGCGCAGGGATGCTGAGAAGGCAAAAGACTATGCCCGTCGCCATAATGTGCCCAAATGGTATTCGGATGCAAACGAGTTGCTCCATGACCCCGATATAAATGCCGTATATGTTGCTACACCACCATCTTCTCATGAGGAATATACAATGGCAGCCTTTGATGCAGGCAAACCGGTATATGTCGAGAAACCTATGTCAACAGATGCCGCTTCGGCTAACAGGATGGCAAAAGCTGCGAAAGAGAAGGGATTAAAACTGGTCGTTGCACATTATCGGAATGCACAACCACTCTTTAATGGCATCAAACAATTACTTAATGAGAAGGCTATCGGCGATGTGCGATTTGTAAAATCTGAATTATATAAACCATCGCTTTCGGCGTCAGAACTTGAAATTCCAAAGAATGCATGGCGGGTGGATCCTGCGATCGCGGGCGGCGGTTTGTTTAATGACCTCGCGCCACACCAGTTTGGCCTGATGAATTTTTTTTTCGGAGAGGCCGAAAAGGTATCTGGCATTTCAGTAAGCCAGGATGCCTTGTATAAGGCAGATGACATGGTCGCAGGGAATATATTATTTAAGAGCGGTGTTTTATTCAATGGCATTTGGTGTTTTAATGTTTCTCCGCAAGATGAAAAAGATCATTGCAGGATCGTTGGAGAAAAAGGAAGCATAGCATTTACCTTCTTTAATCAGCGTGAAGTTATAGTTACAGTGAATGGAAAAACAAAAACCCTCGTGTACGACATCCTGCAGCACGTACAACAACCGCTAATAGAAAAGATAGTCGAATACTTTTTAGATGAAGGCCCCAATCCATGCAGTGGTGAGGAAGGAGCGTTAGCGATGGAATGGATAGAGAAGTTTACGGGAAAATAAATTGAGAAATGACCTTTAGAGAAGCAAGAGTAACAGACATTCCCCAAATACAGGATGTCAGAAATTCGGTAGAGGAAAATACATTGTCTGACCCTGCATTGGTCACAGATAAAGATTGTGAGACTTACCTTGTCGATCGTGGCAAAGGTTGGGTTTGTGAGATGGATGGCAAAATAGTTGGTTTCGCCATCGCCGACTTAATTGGCCACAATGTTTGGGCTTTGTTTGTGCAACCAGGTTTTGATAAGATGGGTATTGGCAAAAGGCTGCACGATGATATGCTTGACTGGTACTTTGCTCAAACAAGTACAACGATCTGGCTAGGAACAGCACCTGCTACAAGAGCCGAGAAATTTTATCGCAAAGCGGGCTGGCAGGAGGTAGGTATCCATGGAAAAGGAGAGATCAAATTTGAAATGACTGCAGCGGACTGGAAGAGTAGGTAGCTAGTCAAGAAGGATACATGAACTGCATACCCGGCGCACCCTTTTTTGAGATCAAAACATATCCATTTACCGGCGGGAATAGTCCCTTGTTTGCATGAAAATTGCCCGGAATCTACCAAGTAGATTCACACTGTGTCACTTACAATAAAGCCCCTATCATCGCGTTAGTGAAAAGCCCATTGTTTGCATGAATCGGGAAGAAAAGCAACGGAGTTTTTAAACTTCAAATGTTGGTTCCGGTCTATGCCTTCAATAAAACTATTCAACTAATATGAAAACTAAAATCATCTTCTTCCTGGCAACAGTATTTTTTTTCGTTGCCATTTTTTCCGCCTGTAAAAAGGAAAATAACAATTCACAAAACGATGAATCAACTGAAATGGCTGTACAATCAGATGACCAGTCAAGATTCTCAAGTGAAATTGATGCCGTGGCAAACGATGCAGACATTTCTGTTGAGAACTCTTCGGTGTTCACTGGTCGTATAATGCAGGGACAGTCGCTTCTCCTGGGTACTGTTTGTGACGCAGATGTTGCTTATGACAGTGTAAGCAATCCAAGAACCATCACGATCACTTACAACGGCGGTACTTGCTGGGGAGTGCGTACGCGTACAGGAAAAGTCATCATTTCAATGGCACAAGGTGTACATTGGAAGGACCAGGGCGCACAACTCAGCCTGACCTTTCAAAATTTGAAGATCACACGTGTGAGTGATAACAAAAGCATAACCATTAATGGGACTCAAACTTACACCAACGTCACCGGTGGTCTTTTGATCAACTTACTTACGCTGGGAACGGTTACCCACAAGATCACCAGTAGCGATATGAAGATTACTTTTGATGATGGCACTCAACGCACATGGAACGTGGAAAAGCAACGTGTGTATACATTCAGTGGTACAAATGTTTCTATTACAATATTGGGAACACATACCGAAGGAAATGTTACCAACATTGCAGAATGGGGTACAAATCGCCTTGGCAAGGAGTTTACAAGTTCAACGGAACAACCTGTGGTAATCAGGTCTGACTGTGATTTCAGAGTTGTTAGTGGTGAAATAAAACATACATTGCCGCATGTAACGGCCGATGCGACATTTGGTCTTGATTCAAGCGGTAATCCTACATCATGCCCGGGAACCGGTCATTATTATTTCAAGATCGTATTTACAGGCTCGGGCGGAAACAGTATCACCCTGATCATGCCGTATTAGTTTTTCAAAAGGATATTCAGAGCTGTCGGCCTCAGGCGGGCGGCTTTTTTTATGCTTATAGCACTTTTTGTTCTTAGGCAAAGTTTCGGCAACCTGATATCGGCTTCCAGGTATAGATAAAGAAAGAAATGCGTGAAAAATTGAAATTCTTACTTCCTGACAACTATTTAACCCGGTAAATCATGGTTCTTTAGTTGTTCATTTCGGCCCAGTTTTGGTTAAATCAATTGCGGCCGGTATTCCAACTAAACAAAATTTATGAGCAGGTTGATCATTGTATCAAACCGTCTGCCTTTTTCTATTGATCACGACGGCGATGAAATTAAATTACGACAAAGTTCTGGTGGGCTGGTGTCCGCCCTCAAGAGCTATTTTGAAAGTAATCACTCCCAGGACGAGATAAAAGAGAAGTTGTGGGTTGGTGTGGCTGATTTTCCACAGGAAGACTGGGACAGCCTTCAGATGGACAAATCCAATATTGATTTCGAGATCAAACCACTCTTTGTCGATCAACGGGCATATGAAGGTTATTATAATGGGTTCTCCAACTCGGTGCTTTGGCCATTGTTTCATTACTTTCCAACTATAGTTCAGTTTACAACCAGCTTCTATGATGACTACGTCCTGATCAATAAAAAGTTTTGCAGGGAACTATTGTCGATCCTCAAGCCAGGGGATATTATTTGGATACATGACTACCAACTGATGCTTTTGCCTGCCATGATAAGGCAACACAAGCCCGATGCGATAATTGGCTTCTTCTTACATATTCCTTTTCCATCTTATGAAATATACCGGTTACTTCCAAGTGAATGGAAAAAATCTTTACTCCTCGGGTTAATGGGTGCTGACCTTGTAGGATTTCATACGCACGATTATGTTCAGCATTTTATTCAATCAGTAAGAATGATCCTTGGGGCCGATACATATTTTCATACTATGCTGTACAAGAGCCGGCTGGTGATGGCAGACCTCTTCCCGATCGGGATTGATTATAAGAAATTCAATACATCCATTAATGATCCTGAGGTGGTGCGGTATAAAGATGAAATTCAAAGAAATTTCCCTGGCAAGAAGATCATATTCTCGGTTGACAGGCTTGACTACACAAAAGGGATCATGGATAGGTTAAATGCTTTTGAATTTTTTCTTGAACAAAATATTAAATGGAAAGAAAACGTTGTGTTCATACTTAATGTGGTACCGTCAAGAGATGAGATCCAGGCTTACAACGACCGGAAAAGAGAATTGGAAGAAAAGATCGGAACCATAAATGGAAAGTTCTCGACGATCAGCTGGCAACCGATCATTTACCGGTACCAGCACCTGCCATTTCATGAGTTATTGGCGCTTTACCAGGTGGCTGATGTTGCTCTAATAACGCCCTTGCGCGATGGGATGAACCTCGTGGCCAAAGAATTTGTAGCGAGTTCTGTTTCCCGCACAGGAGTATTAATTTTAAGTGAGCTTGCGGGAGCAGCCAGCGAATTGAATGAGGCGTTATTGGTGAACCCGATCGATATCCATGATGTTGCCAATAGCATTGACAAGGCGTTGAACATGCCTTTACAGGAACAGCGCCGTCGCATGGTATTAATGCAACGTCGGCTCCAGGAATACGACGTGATAAGATGGGTGAATGATTTTTTAGAGCAACTGAAAGAAACAAAAAAAGAGCAACAAAAAATAACAGTGAAAATTTTAGACGAAAAAACGGTCGGCATGATTTGCCGGCATTATGCGGAATCAAAGAAGAGGTTTTTCCTGATCGACTATGATGGCACTCTTGTGCCGATAACCCGGCTTCCCTCTGAGGCAATACCAGATGAAAAAGTAAAAGATTTTTTGTCGTCCATGTCTTCTGACCCCGATAACCATGTAGCCATTGTGAGCGGGAGAGATGCGGGAACGATGGAAAAATGGTTTGGATACTTGCCCATCACCCTGGTTGCAGAACACGGCGCCAGTATAAAAATGAGAAACGAGTCATGGCAACAGCTCGTTACGGTTTCCGAGCACTGGAAAGACCAGGTTCGCCGTATCATGCAATTATTTGTAACAAGATGTGCAGGCTCATTCATTGAAGAAAAGACAAACACCCTTGCCTGGCACTATCGTAACACCGAGGTTGATCTTGGGTTTGCACGGTCGAGAGAATTGGTCAATAATTTATCACAATTGATTCAAAATACCCCGTTGCAGGTGATCGACGGAAACAAAGTAGTGGAGATAAGAATGTCGGGTTTTGATAAGGGGACGATCACCCTGCGGATACTGAACGAAGCTCAACCGGACTTTGTCCTTTGCATTGGCGATGACACAACTGATGAGGATATGTTTAAAGTGTTGGAAGATCCGGCCTATACAGCAAACACTTATACGATTAAAATTGGCAGCCGGGGAACCGCTGCAAAATATACATTGCCTACCCAACAACAAGTATTGCCCTTGTTGAAAAAGTTGCAAACTTGCGTAAATTCAAAGAAAAATGTCAGGGCGTAAGCATGATTTGAATGTTACTGCAGTTTTGACTAATTCTTAGCAATGTCAATTCAAAATAAATGTTTGCTTTTCATGTATTCTTTTGTTTGGAATAACTTAGTATGAGAATATGGCAGATTCCCAGGCTCTAGACAGTAAGCTTCATTGGTACAAGGACGCAGTTATCTACGAGTTGCATATCAAAGCTTTTTATGACAGCAATGACGATGGCATCGGTGATTTCAATGGCCTGATGGAAAAATTGGATTACCTGGAGGACCTCGGCGTTACTACGATCTGGTTATTGCCATTTTACCCCTCACCCCTTAAGGATGATGGATATGATATTGCGGATTACTACAGCATCAATACTACCTACGGGAATATTGATGAGTTTCAAAAGCTTTTGGAAGAGGCGCATCGTCGCAACCTGAAAGTGATCACGGAGCTCGTCATCAATCATACTTCTGATCAACATCATTGGTTTCAAAGAGCAAGGACTTCTCCGAGAGATTCCGACGAAAGGAATTACTATGTGTGGAGTGATGATCCTTCGAAATATAAAGATGTTCGAATTATTTTCCAGGATTTTGAGAGCAGTAACTGGACATGGGATGAGGTGGCGCAACAATATTACTGGCATCGCTTCTTTCATCATCAACCCGATCTTAATTATGACAACCCAAAAGTCCAGCACGAAGTTTTTAAGATAATTGATTTTTGGTGTAGTATGGGTGTTGATGGTTTTAGGCTGGATGCTGTGCCGTACTTGTTTGAGAGAGAAGGAACCAATGGAGAGAACCTCCCTGAAACGCATGCATTCCTAAAAAAGTTGAGGGCACATCTCGATGCGAAGTACCCGGGAACCTTAATGTTGGCCGAAGCAAACATGTGGCCCGAAGACTCGGCTTCTTACTTTGGAAACGGAGACGAATGTCACATGAACTATCATTTTCCTGTAATGCCCAGGATGTTTATGGCTTTGCAAATGGAAGATCGCTATCCAATTACAGATATATTTGATCAAACACCACCCATTCCTCCAACTTGTCAATGGGCGATGTTTCTACGGAATCATGATGAACTGACGCTTGAAATGGTGACGGATGAAGAAAGAGATTATATGTATAAAGTTTATGCAAAAGATGCAAAGGCAAGGATCAATTTGGGAATACGTCACCGGTTAGCACCATTGATGGAAAATGACAGGCGAAAAATAGAACTTATGAATTCGCTCCTATTTTCTATGTTGGGCACACCGGTCATTTATTACGGTGATGAGATTGGAATGGGTGATAATTTTCATCTCGGCGACCGTGATGGCGTGCGCACGCCTATGCAATGGTCTCCTGACCGCAACGCGGGTTTTTCAAGAACAAATCCACAACAACTTTATTTGCCTGTTATACTTGATCCGCAATATCATTATGAGGCAGTGAACGTAGAGACCCAGATGCGGAACACATCTTCTCTTTTCTGGTTCATGAAACACCTGATAGGAACGCGAAAGAAATATAAGGCGTTTGGCCGGGGTGATTTGAAATTTATCAATGTAGACAATCCAAAGGTGCTTGCCTTTACGAGGCACTATGAAAAAGAAACACTTTTGATTGTTGTAAATCTTTCAAAGTTTTCGCAACCTGCGGAAGTTGACCTTGCAGAATACCAGGGGTGTGTGCCTGTTGAAATCTTTAGCAAGAACAGTTTTCCCGCAGTAAGGAATGGAGCTTATTTCTTTACGCTTGGTCCGCACAGTTTTCAGTGGTATAGTTTGGAAAGAACGTGGCAGGAACCGGTAAAAAAAGAGGAACTTCCTGAATTGTCTGTGCAGAACTGGGAAGACCTGGTCGGGAATGAAGAAATAAAAGGGACTATTGAAACTAAAATTCTTCCTGCCTTTCTCAATAAAACAAATTGGTTCCCCGGGAAACAGCGATCCATTTTTAATTGCACAATTATAGAATCTGCGCAACTGCCCCTGGGCGATGGCCCGGTTTCATTGTTACTGCTGGAAGTAAATTATAAAAGTGGTTTGCCCGAAAGTTTTATACTGCCATTGGCATTCGGAAAAAAACGATTTGCCAGCAACTTGTTACAGGAATATCCCCAGGCGGTCCTTTGCGAATTAAAATGGAATGGACAGAATGGTGTTTTATGCGATGCATTTTACACCTCATCCATGCAGGAGTGGTTATTTGAAAATATGGCAAAGAGCAGCACTCTTTCTTTTGAAACATCCGCATTGAGCTTCAAGGCCACGGAAGAAATGAAAAAATATTTTCAAAAAAATCAGGCCGTTCGTTCTCGCATTTATCTCAGCAAATATCAGGACAATACGGCGATCACGTACGACAATAGATTTTTTTTAAAGGCATACCGAAAAGTGGACATGGGCATCAATCCCGATCACGAAGCATCGCAATACTTGTCTCAACAAGCGCAATTCAAATTTGTCCCCCGTTACCTTGGTTCGATCGATTGGAAGTTCAGAAAAGGAAGCTTTGTTGTGGCCATGATGCAAGAGATGGTCGAGAACCATGGTGACGGTTATTGCTACATGATGGAGAGGGTCAACAATTACATTGAAAGAATACTGGCCGCGAAAAAAGGTTTTCTTGAAAAAATAGAATACAAAGGAAGTTTGACAGAGCCGGCAAGTTTTGAAAACTTATCAACAGGCTTACAGGATCTGCTTGGTGCAAGGGCAGCAGATCAGTGCAGCTTACTTGGGATGCGTGTGGGTGAATTACATTTGGCGCTTAGCCGGTCAAAGACATCCAAAGATTTTTCTGCTGAAAACTTTTCGCTTCACTACCAACGATCACTATTTTCATCAATGCTGGCGCTTGTAAGGGAAACATACAATACCATGCAGAAGAACAGGAAATTGATCCAGGATAAAGGAGCACTGGACAACCTGCTCGTTCGTAAGGCAGAGATAGTGTCACTCTTCAAAAAAATCTATTCAAAGAAGTTTGATGCGGTAAAGACCCGCACCCATGGAACGCTTGGTCTCAGCCAGGTGTTATTGACGGGCAAAGATGTCGCTATTCATGATTTTGGTGGTATTCCTTCACGCAGCTACAGTGAAACAAGGTTAAAACGCTCGCCTCTCACCGACGTCGCATCTATGATGCGCTCTTATTATTACGCTGCCTATGAGGGATTCCTGACAACGGCACACGTAAAACAGGAGGAGATCATTCATTTACTTCCTTATGCAGATATCTGGGTACACTATATGGGCGGCTTTTTCCTGAGATCGTATTTTGAAACGGTTAAGCAAACTGACCTTATCCCCAAATCAAATGATGATCTCAAGATCATGATGCAATACTATCTAATGGAAAAGGCACTTTATGCGCTCGAGTATGAATTGATCAACCGTCATCACCGGTTAGTGATCCCTTTTTCTATGATCAGGGATATTTTGACTTGAGTCGATACCGATTGGTTTCAAATTGTTTTAATAGTTTCGTTGCTATTACAAAGCAATGACCACAATTATCACCAACATAAAACAATTGCTGGGAACGCGTAAGACCAATGAACTTCTTCGTGGAAAAGAGTTGGCTGAGTTGCCTGCAATTGAAGACGCATATTTGATTATTGAAAATGGAATGATTGCCGAATATGGATCGATGAGCTCAATTCGAAAATCCAACCCCGATAGCTATCGGGGCCAAAATCCAAAATCAATTGATGTCACCGGACAAATAGTTTTGCCATGTTGGTGCGACTCTCACACACATCTTGTGTTTGCTGCCAGTAGGGAAGAGGAGTTTGTTGATAAGATAAGAGGCGCCAGCTATGCAGAGATCGCAGCAAAGGGCGGAGGCATCTTCAATTCAGCACGAAAGTTAAATGACACATCCGAAGACCAGCTATTTAATAGCGCGTGGAAACGCCTGGAAGAAGTAAGTAAGCTGGGGACGGGGGCTGTCGAAATAAAAAGCGGGTATGGATTGTCAGTGGAGGGAGAATTAAAAATGCTCCGGGTAATAAAAAAATTGAAACAGCGGGCAAACCTTTTAATTAAATCAACATTTCTTGCGGCACACGCGTATCCGCCGCAGTACAAAGAGGATCACCAGGGCTACATCGATTGTATCATTAATGAAATGCTGCCGGTGATCAGCAAAGAAAAGCTCGCTGACTATATCGATGTGTTTTGCGAATCCGGGTTTTTTTCTCCTGCAGAAATGGAAACAATTTGCAAAGCGGGAATGCAACATGGATTAAAACCAAAGTTACATGTTAACCAACTAAACTCCATTGGTGGAATTGAATCAGGAATGAAATTAAATGCTCTTTCACTTGATCACCTGGAAACATTAACCGACGAAGATATCCAGTTACTTTCGACGCCCTCTCCTTTGGAGGGAGTTGGGGGGAGGCCAATTGGAACCTTGCTTCCTACTGCCGCATTCTTTCTCCGGATGCCATTTCCACCAGCAAGAAAATTAATAGATGCCGGTTGTGCAATTGCTCTTGCTTCGGATTACAATCCTGGTTCATCGCCCTCTGGAAATATGAGTCTTGTTGTTTCAATGGCCTGCATTCAAATGAAGATGTTACCGGAGGAAGCGATCAATGCGGCAACGATAAATGGCGCTTGTGCTATGGAAGTTGAAAATGAAGTTGGCAGCATAGCCGTGGGAAAAAAGGCAAATTTGGTCTTCACCAAACCTATTCCTTCTTTGGCATATCTTCCTTATTCTTTTGGAACGATTTTGATTGACAAAGTAATGATCAATGGAGAATTCATTTAGAAAATGCTATCCCCATTTCGGTTTGATAAAATATAAAGCCGTACCATCGGGATCAGTAAAATTCAAAAACTGTCCGCCTTCTTCACTTCTTTCAGCCACCGCGATCGATAACTTCTCCAGTGATGATCTCGTTTCTTCAAGATCATCGCTCGTAAAACCGATCGAAACATTGCCAGAATTGCCGCTTAAATTTCCATTGTTTGCCGGGTGAAGGCCGATCGTAATTCCCGGTGCCGTAACCTGGGCATAATATTACCCCAACGATTTTTTACAGCGAAACCGAGGGATTGGTAAAAAGAGACAGCTGCATCCATGTCCTTAACATTAATGGTACCATTGGCTTGTTTGATGGTCATGTCAATTTGTTTGTATAAAGCTACAGTGTTCATTAATGCCGCAGCAGCATTGAGGCTTTGAGATTTTCTGTGTTTCTGTGACTCAGTGGCAATATCTCTCTGCCAACAACTACTCAACGGTCTTTTTTTCTTGTTAAAAAATAAAGATTCATCAGGCCTTTGCCTTTTATTTCCACTTTGCCACGATGTAAACATTCATAGTCTTCTTTAATGTAATTGTAAAACTCCTCTGATATTTGGATCCTCCCGGCTTCGCCAAATGACTCCATCCGGCTTGCGGTATTAACTGCATCTCCCCAAACGTCATAGGAAAATTTTTTAGAACCGATCACGCCCGCAGTAACTAACCCTATGTGGATGCCGATCCTCAACTCGCATTTGGTGTGTCCATCAAGAGTGAAATCTCGTATGTCGCAGGCCATCGACAATGCGAGGTCCGACATATTTCTAACCTGGCTATCATCAATGCCATTTAAACCCGACGCTACCATGTAAGCATCACCGATCGTTTTTATTTTTTCCAGGCCATATTTATCGACCAGTAGATCGAAATGAGTGAAGATCTTATTCAGATTTTCTACCAGTATTTTTGGAGTAACATGCTGTGAAATGTTTGTGAACTCAACTATGTCTGCGAATAAAATAACGGCTTTATCGTGTTCGTCAGCGATAACTTTTTCACCAGCCTTTAAACGTTGCGCGATCGGGAGCGGGAGAATATTCAATAATAGATTTTCTGATTTTTCCTGTTCAATTTCCAACATTGCATGTTCATGTTCCAATTGATCTTTGACATGCTGATTTTGGTTTACAAAGTATCTCAATAAATAGAACATGACCAGGGTAACCGCCGAAATGTTCAGTGCAAAAAAAATAGAGATCAGCTTATCCGGTAATGGAACCTCATTAATGGCTAGCTTATTCTCAAGGAAGAAAACGAAGATCACGCTGATGATAAACAACAGCAGCCAATAAACCGCTGCCTTACTATTTTGAAAGGCAAGGGCTCCTAGTGGACAAACAATCGCCCAAATGATCACTGCGCTGGAAGAGATGAAGTTCCCGAGCGACAAATGCAGCATGCACGGAAGTAATAAGATGAGTATTAGCTGAATGGCACGAAAAATATTGAAATCCTTATGCCACCGGTAGATCCAAAGTGAAAGAAGAGACATCACACCGTAGCCTCCGGGGATTAACGCGGACATTTTGGCTCCGTAATAATAGTAGATACAGGCCCAAACTAAACCGGCGATAGCGAATAGCGGAACCGCTAACAAGAATGTCTTTTCCCTGATAAGCTTGTCCTGGTCAGTAAATGTTCGCACCAAATAAAGCTACATCATAATTCAGCAGAGTGAAACATTTTGGGATATCGCATTTCACTTTACATCCCGTAGTTTCTTTCATAAAAGAATATCTTAGCTGGCCAAAAGGAAGTTTATGCAGATCATAGAATGTGTTCCCAATTTCAGCGAGGGAAATGACCTGGATACCATCAAACAGATAACGGATGAAATTGAAGCTGTGCAAGGCGTTCGTTTATTAAATGTCGACCCGGGTAAAGCAACCAATCGTACTGTTGTCACATTTGTCGGAAGTCCGGAAGCGGTGGTGGAAGCGGCATTTCGTGCAGTAAAAAAGGCAGGAGAATTGATAGACATGAGCAGGCACAGTGGCGAACATCCGCGGATGGGAGCTACCGATGTTTGTCCG
>Ga0207674_10007030_pt1 | contig 13157 bp, 9 predicted proteins | sample KBSCornC72_FD_184303 | JGI IMG/M metagenome (GOLD analysis project Ga0207674, IMG submission 184303) | Corn rhizosphere microbial communities from Kellogg Biological Station, Michigan, USA - KBS Corn C7-2 (SPAdes) (version 2) | ecosystem: Host-associated > Plants > Roots > Rhizosphere > Soil ... | reverse complement strand
CAGCGTTTGCGCGAGCAGCCGATGTTTGGGAATCCACAACAGGTCAGTGATAACGACCTGGAAAACTTACTGGCTCGTTCAAAGATGCTCCCCGTCACGCCAGGCACCACGCTGCTTCAGGAAGGAACATACGGGCGAGAAATCTATTTCATCCTCGATGGACGTTTTGAAGTTTCCGCGCTCGGCCCGCACGGGGAATCGTTGCCCGTCGCCATTCTCAGGCGCGGCGAATTTATGGGCGAGCGCGGCCTGCTGACTGGCCAGCCAAGAAGCGCGAGCGTCAGCGCGTTGACGGACGCGATGGTGCTGGAAGTGCCAGAGCAGGTGATGCAGCGCATGATGGAGATTTTGCCGCCACTGCATCAATTCTTTGAGCAGATGAATAACGCGCGCGCCGTCGAAACCCTTCTCGGTCGCACTGAGCTTTTCCAGGGCATCAGCTCACCTGATATGCGCTGGCTAGCCGAGAAAATCGCGGTGAAAACCTATGATCGCGCCGAAGTGGTCTTGCAGGAAAACGACCAGGCGAAGCCCGCGCGCGAGGCGGTCCATATCGTGATGGAAGGCTTCGTCAAAGTCACACGTCAGAGGGGCAAGAGCGAGCAAATTATCGCATATCGGCAGTTCGGCGACTATTTTGTGGGCGGCCTCGATATGCTGGGGGATCGCAAAGCGGTAAAGGTCACGGCCATTAACCGCGTGCGTATAGCCGAGATCGACCAGTACACCATTAACACCGTCATGGCGCGCTACCCGGCCATCAAACAACGTTTTTGGGAACGCCTGCAAGAATATCGCGTTTCCTCGGAAGCCGCGCAAACCTTTATCACGACCCACGATATGCTGCGCACGTATCAACAGCAAACGCTGGCTGAAGCTGAGGCCAGAGCAGGCTTGCGCGCGCTGGTTGGAGACGGCGTGGTGGAAGGCACCGAAGTGCTGGTCATTGACCTGGATAAGTGCATTCACTGTGATAAGTGCGAAGATGCCTGCGAACGGCGTCACGGTCACTCGCGCATGAATCGTAAGGGCATGGTCATTGGGAATATCAGTATCGCTACGGCCTGCCGTCAATGCCAGGACCCGGTGTGTATGTTGTGTAGTCGCGCGGGAATTGCGCGTTTGCCCAGCGGCGAAGTCTATATCACGGAGAGCTGTATCGGCTGTGGCATCTGCGCCGAACGTTGCCCGTATGACAATATCTCCATCATCGAGCTGGCGGAAGAGGCACAACAGCGCTCGTCCTGGGAACAATTCAAAACCTTTTTGACACGCGGAACCGGCTCAGAGCGCGGACGGCGTATCTTGCCGATGGCTAACCAGGCGTTGGCCGCCGGGCCGCTTGAACTGACCGAAAAGCACGATCCGATTCATGAGATCCGCAAAAAGCTGGCGATCAAATGCGATCTTTGCGCGGGCTATAACAATCAAGCATGTGTACAGGCTTGCCCAACCGGCGCAGCTTTCCGCGTGCGTCCAACCGAATTTTTTGGCTCGACAGACGAGATTCTACAACAGATGCCTCAGTAGGAGAAGAAGAAATGGCAGTTTCAACCAAACCAGCCACGCAAAAAACAGGTCATGCCCGCATCTGGCACACCCCGACATCCAAAGCGGCTCTGGCCTGGCTGATCTTTGCGGCAGGCTATACGCTCATTTTCTATATCTTGTACGCCATCTTGCTCCACTCCACATCTCGCGTCTTTTTCGGCCCGTTCTACGATGTGATTTTCCGCTGCGGCGTCATGGCCTACATCATGATTTTAGGGGTTGCTGCCTATTCGTTGCGCACCCGCTTCTTTCATGGATTGCCCTGGAAAGCACAAAACTGGGTGTGGGCGCATGTCTGGGTGGGCATTGCCGCGATGCTGCTGGCGCTGCTCCACGCGGATTTTCGCTATGTCCTGCATTTTGACTGTTCCGGTCTGGACTGTGTCACCCACGCCAATTTCGGCATGCCCTCACTGTATGGCCTGATCTTCCTGAGCCTGGGCGGGATTGTTGGAAAACTCCTCGACCGCCGGCAAACCAGAGTCATTGCCGAAGACTCGGCCAGCAACGGAGTTGGTATCTCAAAAGCCATCGTGACGCGCCAGAAGGATCTGGAGTTGCGGATAGAGCGCTTTTGCGCGGGAAAATCGGCGGCATTCAAAGAGTATTGCGCGTCTCTGCTCCCACGCATAGGAACCATTTCCATCACCATGCCGGTCCTGCCTCCTCAGGAGCAGCACGATTTTCAGCTTGTGTCTGAGCTGCTTACTGAGCACGCCCGCCTGGCCGCTTCACTGGCGAAACAAACGCACGCCTATATGGTGTGTAAAATCTGGCGGCGCATCCATATGATCCTGGTCCCGCTCATCTTACTGGTAATCACCTATCACGCGGTAGCGGAGCTTATTGGCATTATGCAGCACCTCTAAAGAGCATCTGGACTGGCGATCTGTGGCCGCCAGAAGAGAAAAGAGAGAACATGGCTGAGCGGGCGCGTCCCGCTCAGCCATATTCTCTCTTTTCTCTGGGGTGGAGCTGGGAAAATATCGATGAAGAAGGAAATAGCCCTGGGATGGTGTCCCTCAACCTCGACGCTGCCAAAAAAATCTGATATAGTGAAGCAGTTATTGTTCCTCCTGATTTTGCAATGGAGCAAAGAAATCATGACAGCACAAGACACCGCAGCGGCCTCGCTGAAGCGTACTCCACTTTATGAGCAGCATCGCCAGCTTGGCGCGCGCCTGGTGGAGTTTGGTGGTTGGGAGATGCCCGTACAGTATAGCGGTATTTTAGAAGAACATCGCGCCGTACGCACGCACGCGGGCCTCTTCGATGTCAGCCATATGGGCGAGTTTCGCGTGCAAGGCACCGATGCACTGGCCTTTTTGCAGCATCTCGTCCCGAACGATGTCTCGCGCCTGGCTCTTAACCAGGCTCTTTATACGCAGCTCTGCCGCCCGGATGCGGGTGTGGTGGACGATCTACTGATTTACCACCTTGCAGAGAATAATTATATGCTCGTGGTCAACGCGGGCAATATCGACAAGGACTTTGCCTGGATCAAGCAGCAGAGCCAGGGCTACAAGCTCGATCTGACCGATCAATCGGCTGAAACCAGCCTGATCGCGCTCCAGGGGCCTGACGCGCTGGCAATTTTGCAGCCGCTGACCTCGGTCGATCTCCCAAGCATCGCGTATTATCATTGCGCGCCGGGCGTGGTCTGCCGCGCCAAATGCCTGATTTCACGCACCGGCTATACTGGTGAAGATGGTTTTGAGCTGTACTGCCCGGCTGACGCGATAGCTGATCTCTGGCAAGATTTGCTGGCCGCTGGCAAAGAGCATGGCCTGTTGCCCGCTGGTCTCGGCGCACGCGACACTTTGCGCCTGGAGGCCGCGTACTGTCTCTACGGTCACGAACTTGACGACACAACCAATCCGCTCGAAGCCGGGCTGGGCTGGACCGTCAAGCCGGCAAAGGGCGATTTTATCGGCCACGACGCGCTGGTTAAGATCAAAGCGGAGGGTCTGAAACGCAAGCTGGTCGGCATTGAGATGATCGAACGCGGCGTCTGTCGCGGTGGCTACGCGATCTACGACGGTGAACAGCAGATCGGCGTCCTGACCAGTGGCGCGCCAAGCCCCACGCTCAACAAAAACATCGGCATGGGCTACGTCGAGCGCGCGCAGGCCGTGGTAGGCAAGACCGTCCAGATCGACATTCGCGGGCGCAAAACCGCTGCACAAATTGTGGCTTTACCTTTCTATAAGCGTTCTAATTAAGGGAACTCAAAGTGTTGAGCGCGAAAGAGCAACGCTTCATTCACAAAAACTCTCTGTGGATGTAGCAGCGCCCCTCGCGCGCGCTGCAACCAGTTGATCCCTACAAAAATCTTCGGAATGCATCTGAGCATGATCCGAAAGGAGTGATAAAGCATGGCTGGCCTTACTCATCCTGCTGACCTGAAATACACAAAAAGCGACGAATGGGTGCGCGTGGAAGGTGACGAGGCAACAATCGGGATTACCGACTACGCCCAGGACCAACTCGGCGATATCGTCTATATTGAGCTGCCCTGGGACGCGCAAACGATTGGCCACGAGGAGAAATTCGGCGATATCGAATCGGTGAAGGCAACCTCAGAACTGATTTCGCCCTTGAGCGGCGAGGTTGTGAAGGCCAACGAGGCCTTGAAGGAGAACCCGGAGCTCATCAACGACACCCCTTATACCGATGGCTGGATGGTTGTGGTGAAAATCACCAATCCTGCGGAACTGAGTGCTCTGTTGAGCGCTGACGAATACGAGGCGTATCTCCAGGGCCGCTAACAATTTATTTTTGTCCCCAGGCGGATTGGTGGATGAACTGGCCGCGTTCGTCGCGCGAATGTGGCCAGTTCATCCACCAATCCATGTCCAAAATCGAACTTGTTTCTCTCGTTTTCTCACGGAGCTTTTTTTCATGACCTATATACCCAATACGCCGGAAGATCAGCGCCTCATGCTTGAGACACTGGGCCTTTCCGCAATGGAGTCGCTGCTGACTCCGGTACCCGAAGCTGTGCGCTTGCGTCGCCCGCTCGACCTGCCAGCGGCGCTCGCTGAACCGGATCTCAAACGTCTGATGGGCAAAATGGCGGCTCGCAACCAGACCCTGGATACGACGATCTCGTTCCTGGGCGCGGGCAGCTACGATCACGCGGTCCCCAGCGTGGTGCCGCATCTGCAACGCCGCTCAGAATTCGTCACTTCCTATACGCCCTATCAGCCAGAAGTTAGCCAGGGCATGTTGCAGGCGATCTATGAGTTTCAGACGATGGTCAGCCAGATTACCGGGCTGGACATCGCCAATGCCTCGCTCTACGATGGCGCGACCGCGTTGATCGAGGCTGTTCTGCTCGCGCTCGGACCCGGTGGACGCGGCGAAGTTGTTATATCGCAGGGCGTCGATCCACAATATCGGCGCGTCCTGCACACCTACGCTCACGCGCGCGGTTTCACAGTGATCGAAGTGCCAACCACGAACGGCGTGACCGATCTTGAGCAACTGAACGAAGCGGTCAAGGCCACAACAGCGGCAGTAGTGATCCAGCAGCCGAACTTCTTTGGTTGCGTCGAGGATGTACACGCCATCGAGCCAATTGCGCACAAAGGCAAAGCGGTTTTCGTCTCCACGATCACCGAACCGGCCTCACTCGGTCTGCTAGCCTCGCCCGGCGAATATGGCGCGGACCTCGCGGTTGGAGAGCTTATGAGCTTCGGCAACACCATGAGCTACGGTGGTCCAGCTCTCGGCTTCATGGCGGCGCGCAACAAATACATGCGTTTGCTCCCCGGTCGCCTGGTTGGCCAGACCATCGAAGAGGGCGAAGCGAAACGCACCGGCTACGTGCTGACCCTTCAGACGCGCGAACAGCATATTCGCCGCGAGCGTGCGACCTCTAACATCTGCACCAATCAATCTTTGCTGGCAGTCGGTGCGACGATCTACATGGCCGCGCTCGGCAAACAGGGCTTGCGCGAGTTGGGCGAACTCTGTCTGCAAAAGGCCCACTACGCCCAGCGTCAGATTACCGCCATCCCCGGCTTCAAAGCGGCATTCAGCGGCCCATTCTACGATGAATTTGTCATCGAGTCGCCGGCGCGTATCGGCAAGTTGCAGCAGAAATTCGAGCAGGCTGGCATCATCGGCGGCTACCCACTGGCACAGGAATATCCCGACATGCCCAACGCCATGCTTTTCTGTGTGACAGAGACGCGCACCAAAGAAGATATTGATTCGCTGGTCGAAGTGCTGAAGGAGGCCCAGGCATGAGCGAGAAACAGGCATCTGAAAATCCAGGCGTCAGCGAGAAGCTGATTTTTGAGAAAGGCGCGCCCGGACGCCGCGCCGCTACCATGACCGCGATGGATGTGCCCACCGAGTCGCTAGAGTGCATGATCCCGGCGGAACTCTTGCGCAAAGAGGCCGCGCCGTTGCCCGAAGTGAGCGAGATGGAGATTGTGCGCCACTACACACATCTTTCGCAGCGCAACTTCGGCGTGGATACCGGCTTCTATCCGCTCGGTTCCTGCACGATGAAGTATAACCCCAAGATCAACGAGGACATGGCTGTGCTGCCTGGTTTCGCGCACATCCATCCCTTGCAGCCCGAAAACACCGTCCAGGGCGCGATCCAGCTCTACTACGAACTGGAGCAGTACCTGGCTGAAATCTCCGGCATGGCCCGCGTAACCCTCCAGCCCTCCGCTGGCGCACACGGCGAACTGACCGGCCTGATGTTGATTAAGGCACATCACGAGAGCAAGGGGCAAGGCCATCGCAACCTTGTGCTGATCCCCGACAACGCGCACGGCACCAATCCCGCCAGCGCCACGCTCGCGAACTATAAAGCGGTCGAAGTCAAGAGCGATCCCACGACCGGCGGTATCGATCACGACCACCTCAAGAGCCTGCTCGACGCGCACGGCTCAGAAGTTGCGGCGATCATGATGACCAATCCGAACACGCTTGGCCTCTTTGATAGCAGCATTGTCGAGATCGCGCAAATGGTTCACAACGTCGGTGGCCAGCTCTACTACGATGGAGCCAACGCCAACGCGGTGCTGGGCATCACGCGGCCCGGCGACATGGGCTTCGACGTCGTTCACCTCAATTTACACAAGACCTGTAGCACGCCGCACGGTGGTGGTGGTCCTGGTGCTGGTCCTATCGGCGTGAAAGAGCATCTCGTCAAATTTCTGCCCGGTCCGCTGCCCGCGCGCAACGAGGCTGGCGAGTATTACTGGCAGGATTCCGGCCCAGAATCGATCGGCAAGGTGCGCGCCAACATGGGCAACTTCGGCGTGCTCGTGCGTGCCTACACCTACATCCGCACTTACGGACCAGACGGGCTGCTGCACGTCTCACAGAGCGCGATCCTCAACGCCAACTATCTCAAGCACGAGCTGGCCAGCGACTACGAGATCGCCTATCCGCAGACCTGTCAGCACGAATTCATCGCCACGGCGGAGAAGCAGAAAGAGGAAAGCGGTGTCACGGCCACCGACATCGCCAAACGTCTGCTCGACTTCGGCATGTACGCGCCCACGGTCTACTTCCCTCTGATCGTTCACGAGGCCATGATGATCGAGCCGACCGAAACCGAGACGCGCGAGACGCTGGACTACTTTGTCAGCACCATGCGCCAGATCGCCGAGGAAGCCCGCACCAATCCAGAGCTTGTCAAGACCGCGCCGCACACCACGCCTATCGGTCGTCTCGACCAGGCGTTAGCCGCGCGCAAACCCAATCTCCGCTGGTTGCCGGGGCAGGAGACGACACACTAGAGATTCTTAAGAGCGAGCAAAGTTCAACATGCATGAGAAGCATACCGGACTTTGCTCACTCTATTCTATCGAGAGCAAGTATTGGCGAGCATCCTCCTCGGTTTGAGCGATGGTGATTTGCACGAGCAACAGATTGAGGGTAGTTGTATCAGCCATATGTTCCGTTTGCTTTTGAGCCAATGGAAGGAGTTCTGGAAAGCGCGTGGAAACAACTGTATAGAGGGATTCTTTAAATCCTTGCTCACGCCCTTGTTCGAGTCCTTGTTGCTTAAGATGTTGCGCCAATGGTGTTTCGCCGAGAATATCGTCCAGCATATAAAATCTCCTTGTTAGCCAATCCTGATCTTTTTTGCCCAAAGCTAGAGAGGCAAACCAGAACAGAATATTCAAGACATTACCCTGCTCATCGGGTGTGACCTGCTCCTGCACTTCCTGAATGGCCTCTTCGACGACTTCCGGGTGCCCTCCATCGCGAGTCAACGGCAAAAAGGCCAGGCCGGGAATCCCTCCAAACGCCCGGAGTTCCTCTGTAGGTATATTATACAATTCGATCGGATGGTAGTGAAAACGGTGGATGACTTCGCCGTCAGATGACTTGATTTCGTAGAATGGCTCGGCAATCCGTTCTTCTTGTTTGAGGTAGATGAGGAAAGAAATAACGGGCAAGTCGTGCTTGATGTTGGTAATGGTGTTGTATTTCCACATCCGTCGAGGCATCTTTGTGCGCTCAACCCGTCTCTGGCACTCAATATGGATGATCTCTTCCATCTCGTTGCGCAAGGCGCGCATCAACGCATCCGCCTCCATCTCCGGAATCCCTAGCTTCGGGTTGAGTTCCTCAAGAAATTCCGCGTCTGCCAGCCAGCGGGTAAAGTCTCCTGGAAACTTAAAAATAAGCTGTTTGAAAATTTGATCCCAGATGCCCATTGCAAATGTCCCTTTCCACGTCGTTTCCCTTCGTTGGAACAAGCGTATCATAATTCACTGCATCTGTCTACACTATTTTGATATATTTCTCTTTTTATCAATAAATCCATATATTTTTATTTACAGAGAGAGACGCGGGCTATACTCATTACAAAATGTGATAGTTGGCCGCTTGCTCACAGAAATGACTGTCAAAGACATGACATTGTTGCGACAAATGGCTAACATATGCGGTTAACGCTTGACAGATCGCGAGAACAGGTCTATAACGTTCGTAGACAACAACCAACGGAGTTCATTATGGAATACAGCGCCGTCAGCAATATGGCATATATTACTTTTCTTCAGCTCTCACTTGTGTGGGAGCTTACCCTTATTTGCTGACAGGTCCTGTTTTGAACGATGAACCTTTGAAAACGGGACGCTCGAACAAGCGTCCCGTTTCTTGTTTATGGAAACGACGAAAAAAACCGGCTCTGGCGTTCTGATTTTTAGGAAAAGAGGTTGTTCTTATGCATCCCTGTATTGGAGTTTCGTGTCACCCGGACTATACCTTCGAGAAGAATCAGGAGCAATTTGGCGCTTACCTGCAGGCGATTGAAGACGCGGGCGGCGAGGCCAGATTGATCGATTCGTTCGAGACGTTCTCACAAACGCGCACCCACCTGGACGGCCTGATTATTCCAGGCGGATGCGATGTGCAACCCTCACTCTATCACGAGGAACCGCATCCTCAGCTTGGCGTGCTCAGTCCGGCGCGCGATCGGCTGGAGCTGGAGATGATTCGTTCGGCTTTGCGCGCGGACCTGCCCATTCTCGGTATCTGTCGCGGCATGCAAATTCTCAATGTCGCGCTCGGCGGCACACTCTACCAGGATCTCGCAACCCAGCTTCCAGAAAGTCAGCAGCATCAAGTTCCCGATGAGCCGGAGCAGCGTCATCGTGTGCGCGTCCTGGCGGGCAGCCGTATGGCGGAGATCGTCGGCGAGAGCGAGTTTCGCGTCAATAGCCGCCACCACCAGGCACTCAAAGACCCCGGCCAGGGCGTGACTTTTTGTGGCTGGTCCGATGATGGCGTGGTCGAGATGTGCGAAGTTGCAGGCTATCGGCTGGTAATTGGCGTGCAATGTCATCCAGAAAATATTTATACGGAAATCCCTGCATGTGCGCGGCTCTTCTCCGCGCTGGTCACGGAGAGCGCCAGAAGCATCTCCGGCACATTCGCTTGATTATTCTGTCCTTATCAGTGCTATTCTTGAAGAGGTTCTAGTATGGATGTACACACAGTTGTGCGAGAGGTCGAGGCATATACACAGCAACGATTACCGCAGTATCTTGAGGAATTGCGCGAACTCTGCGCGATCGATTCGGGTAGTTACGATAAAGCGGGCCTGGACCGCATGGCGTTCGCTATAGAGGCGCGGATGCGTGGCATGGGTATGGAAACGGCGCTGTTTGAACACGAAAAATGTGGCAATGATGTGCTTGGGATCGTGCGTGGCTATGGGCGCGGGAATGTGCTGCTGCTCGGTCATATGGATACGGTCTATCCCGTGGGCACAGCGGAGGCGCGTCCACTCTCGATCGAGGGCAATGTGGTCAAAGGGCCGGGCGTCTCTGACATGAAAGGCTGTGTGCTGGCCGCGCTCTACGCCGTCGAGGCTTTGCTCGCTCTGGATTATCGCTCGTTTGGCGAATTGCGCTTCCTCTGTGTCTCGGACGAAGAGATTCTGCAACGCCATTCCGCCGAGCTGATCCGCGAGATATGTCAGGATTGTCAACAGGCGCTGGTGCTGGAAGCGGCTCGCTCGAATGGCGCGATCGTAAGTGCTCGCAAAGGCAACGCCGGGTATATTCTGGCCGCGCGTGGTCGCTCAGCTCACGCGGGCGTTGAGCCGGAAAAGGGGCGCAATGCAATCCTTGAGCTGGCCCATCAGACGCTACAACTCCAGAGCTTGCACGGTTGGCGCGAGGGTATCACCATCAATCCAGGACGCATCCAGGGCGGGACCGCGCTCAATGTTGTGCCAGACTACGCCGAAGTACAGCTCGATATGCGCTTTATTCGCGCTGAGGATCGCATTGCTACAGAACAACGTTGGCAAGAGATGTTGTGCCACCACAAGATTCCTGATGTCGAGATTACGCTCACCAAGCTGCCCGATTCACGCGAGCCGATGGTTTGTACACCTCAGAGCAGGCAACTCGTGCAGCGCGCTCAGGATATCGCGCAGATGCTTGATTTCTCGATCGATCACGTCCTGACCGGTGGCTCTTCGGACGCGAGCTACACGTCGAGTGCTGGCCTGCCCACACTCGACGGCCTTGGCCCGATCGGCGGGCTTGATCACAGTCCGGCTGAATACCTGCTGGCCGATAGCGTCGCGCCCCGTACCGCGCTACTCGCCGGGCTGATCGCCACGGTCGACGAGCTTGATAGCGTTGCGCCACGCGAACAGGCACAGATGCAGATTGCCTATCGTTAAATGCGCGTCTGAACGCCTGCAAAATTGCTCGCCAGATTTAGTGCAATTCGTGCAAAACTGGAGCATTTGCACGAATTGCACTTTTTTTCGTCGCTATATCCACTGGCTCCATGCTTGCTGCAAACGGCGGCGCGAGAGGATAAGCGCGGTCGCCAGCAGGATCAGCAGGCTCCCGAAAGCCATCAATAGCAGCGGCACCGATTGCGGGATTGAGAGAAAGAGCAGGCGCACTGTGCCAACGATGATGAGCGCGGCACTGCTCAGGATGAAGATGCGCACCCGGCTCGCCAGTCCCATTACCAGCAGAGCCAGCGCTTCCCCAAGCAAGAGCATGGTCGGTAACAGATCGCTTCCGTTGAAGCTGAACCAGAGCGAAGGCAAGAGCAGGAGGGCCGCGCCGATCAGCGCGCTCGCCTGGCCCAACACGTAACGTTCTGGCAAGATTTTGTCGCGTAAGATGAACGGCGAAACCACGATCAGGTAGCTCGCTGGAACCAGGGCGAGTACGTCGAAGCGCGTGATCCCGGCAGCCAGCATTTCCCAAGGAACCGCCAGCGAGAGCAACAGACCAGCCCCATACGCGCACCAGTGACGAACTGCGTAGGCAATCTCCAGACGTTGCGCGCGTCGCGTTTCATCCAGTTCTGGCGCAAAAGCTCGCGTCACGACCGAGGGATGGAGCTGCCCGTAGAGCGCGAGCAGCAGGCCCAGCGTGACCAGGGCGAAGACGCCAGCGTGCGCCAGATTTCCAGCAGTGGTCGAGAGCGCACCCTGATTGATGGCATAGAGCAGAACCAGGCAGAGTCCACCCAGCGAGAGTCCATGGTGCAGGCTCGTTTCCGGCAGCCAGCGCGTAGCCGTGGGGATGAGCCGCCAGATGAATTGCGTAGCGAACAGCACAATGCACAGAATGGTGTACGCGACAATCAGGAGCGCGGGCTGAGAAACGGGCACCCAGAGGTACAGCGTCCAGGCCGCGAGTCCGGCAGGCACGAATAGCAGCTCCGGCGTGCGTTCACCGAGCATCACGAGGAGCGCGAGCAAGGTAAACACGAGCAGGTCTGGTGCGAGCGCGTGGGACGAGGACGACAAGCCGATCAGCACAAGATTGGCTACCAGGAAGGCCACGTACCAGGGCCAGCTCCAGGTAAAGTTCTCACGGTGCTGGGAAGTTGTAGCCTTCTCATTACTCATCAATCGGAAGAGACGCCCACTGAGCAGACCAAGCAGCACCAGACCACTCCCGACGCCCACGATATATCCTGGCGCGAGCCGTTGAGCGAGCAGGACGGACCAGCAGGCAAAAACGGCCACCAGCCAGTTTCCAACCGGTCGCCGCTCTGCTCGAACGGCAGCAAAGGCGACAAGCGCGTACAGGAGCAGCGCGTCTGGTACAGCTCCATAGAATGGCTGGTTAAGGTTACCCAATGTGCCGGAGATGCCGGTCAGCACAGCAGCAGCCAGCGCGGTCACATAGAGCGGCGCGGCAAGCTGAGGCGCAGGGTGGTTGCGCATGACGCGAGTCAGTACATTGGTGCGGCTGATGGCAAACCCCAACGCAGCGCAAACGAGAGCCACAATGGGCGGGCGGTAGAGATCGCCCAGGAGCGTTGCCGCCACGATGATCGCACCCGTCGCGTAGAACGGAGTCAGCCAGAGCGTAACAAAACGTCTGCTGAACAGACCCAGGAGGTAGGCCAGCAGCGCGAAAGCGAGCAGTAGCCAGCTTAACGCGGTCCAATGGAGCTGCATGAGTCCGGTAAAGGCCACCATGCCAGAGCCACAGAGTGCGGCCAGGTAGAGCGGCGCGGCCCAGGACAAATGGCCACGTCGATCGAGCCACGCGGCCCCGATGGCCAGTAGCGGCACCAGAGTGGTCAGCACCCAGAAATTATTGGTGGGCAGCAACAGCGCTGTCAGCCAGCAAATGGTTGCGGGAATCAGCCACAGGCGAGCACGGGCCAGCAGAGCCGCCGCGTACCAGGCCGCGCCGAGGATCACAAGATCGTAAGCCAGCGGCGGATGCACACCCGGCCAGCTTGCGAAGACGCTCTGACCGCTATTGAGATCAAGCGAACCCAGCGCCAGGCCATAAAGGAGCGCGGGAACCAGCAAAACCCAGGCAAACAAGGGCGAGTTGAGCTTCTTGAACAGGCCCGCACGCTGCAAAGTGGCCGCGAATAATGGGAGAAACAGGCTCAGGCCGAAGACCAGCGCCGGATGTACGAGCAGCAACGGCAAGGCCAGTGCCAGCAGCACAGCTACCAGCGGCGTAGGCAGAGGACGACGTTGCATCAACAACACGCCATAGAGCAACGCCGCGAACCCAAGCAAAAGCGCACTCGTGACGTCGTGTGTTTGTCCCAGGCTCAAGAGCAGCGTAAACGCGCTTGAGAGCAGCGCCAACAGATCAAGCGGATTGGAC
>Ga0207674_10007029_pt1 | contig 13157 bp, 12 predicted proteins | sample KBSCornC72_FD_184303 | JGI IMG/M metagenome (GOLD analysis project Ga0207674, IMG submission 184303) | Corn rhizosphere microbial communities from Kellogg Biological Station, Michigan, USA - KBS Corn C7-2 (SPAdes) (version 2) | ecosystem: Host-associated > Plants > Roots > Rhizosphere > Soil ... | reverse complement strand
GCGATCCATCCGGGTATCTAGTGTATGATGACATTTTGGGACATTTTGGTTGATCCGTTCGTGTCGAGCGAAGTCGAGACACATCGCGCAACGGCTTCTCGACTTCGCTCGAAGCGAACGGAAGAGGCATGGTGCCGTCTGATGTACTCGCGCTCTATATATCCTCGGCAAGTCGGCCGTAGAGCTGCGGTCGCCGGTCACGAAAGAAGCCCATGCCCGCGCGGTGCATCCGCGCCTCGTCAAGGTCGAGCGTCGCGACGAGCGCGCCGGACTGCCAGTGCTCGACCTCGGCCACCAGATCGCCCCACTGGTCGGTGATGAAGCTGTGGCCGTAGAATGTCTGCGGCCCCTGTGGTCCTTCTTCCTCGCCGATGCGGTTGGCGGCGATCACCGGCATGCAATTGGACACGGCATGCCCCTGCATCGCCCGCCGCCACATACGGCTGGTGTCGAGGGTGGGATCATAGGGTTCGGAGCCGATGGCGGTGGGGAAGAACAGCATCTCCGCGCCCATCAGCGCCATGATCCGCGCCGTTTCGGGATACCATTGGTCCCAGCAGATGCCGACGCCGATCGTGCCATGGCGGGTTGGCCAGACCTTGAAGCCCGAATTGCCGGGGCGGAAATAATATTTCTCCTGATAGCCGGGGCCGTCGGGAATATGGCTCTTGCGATAGACGCCCATGATCTCGCCCTGATCGTCGATCATCGCCAGCGAGTTGTAATGATGCTGCCCGTCCCGTTCGAAGAAGCTGGTGGGGATGTAGACGCCCAGTTCCTTCGCCACCGCCTGCATCGCGGTGACGGCGGGATGCTCTGCCACCGGCCGCGCGTTCACGAACAGCGCCTCGTCCTGCGATTTGCAGAAATAGGGGCCTTCGAACAATTCGGGCGGCAGGATGACCTTTGCGCCGCGCGCCGCCGCCTTGCGGACATGGTCCGCGACATGGGCGATATTGTCGGCCTCGTCGTCGGTGAAGGCCAGTTGAAGCGACGCGACGGTGACTTTAGCCATGGGGCGCACGTCCTGCCGAGGGCATTTGCTGGCTGCAACAGTGGAAGCTGCCGCCGCCGCGCAACAGGGCGGTGCTGGGCACGCCGATGACATCCCGTCCGGGGAAGAAGGGGCGCAGCGCCTCGACGGCGGCGGCATCGTTGGGCGCGCCATAGTGGGGCACCACGACCACCGCGTTGGCGACGAGGAAGTTCATGTAGCTGGCCGGTGCGATGTCGCCGTCGATCTCATACCGCCCGACCGAGGGCAGGCGCACGACATCCAGCCCGAAGGCGATCGCGCGCGCGGCGGCATCGGCATAGATGAACTCGTTGGGATCATCGTCCGTGGTCGCCTGCGGCACCGCCAGCACGCCCGGAGCGACGAAGCGCGCCAGATTGTCCACATGCCCGTCGGTATGGTCGTTCAGCAAGCCGTCACCCAGCCAGAGCATGTCGGTCAGGCCCAGCGCATGGGTGAGCACCGACAGGATGATGTCGGGGTCGGGGGAGGGGTTGCGGTTGGGGTTGAGCAGGCACTGCTGTGTCGTCACGAACAGCCCTGTGCCGTCGGTGTCGAGCGATCCGCCCTCGCACACCAGGTCGAACGGGCGATAGGGCAGGCCGGTGCCCTTCGCCAGGCGCGCGCCGATCTCTGTGTCGCCCGCCATGTCGAACTTGCCGCCCCAGCCGTTGAAGCCGAACCCCGAAAGCGCGCGCTCGCCGGAGGGGGACAGGGCGGCAATGGGGCCGGTATCGCGCAGCCAGATATCGCCGAATGGGACATGAGTGACGCTGACGCCGGGATCGACGAGTGTTTCCGCGAGTGCCGCGTCCTGCTCCGTGCGGGCAACCAGCCGCACCGCTTCGCCCCGTCCGCCGGCGTGGACGGCGTTGGCGAAGGCGGCGATCTGGGCCTGGGCTTCGGGCAGGGCATCGGGCCATTCGGCGGGGTCGCCGGGAAAGCCGATCCAAAGCCAGTCGTGGGGCGCCCATTCGGCGGGCATCAGGATGCTCATGGCGGCGGACATAATGGCGCGCAGGAGGGTGGGCAAGCGGGATTGGCGGCCGGCATGCGGGATTGGCGGCCTCGCCCGGCTCTGCTAACGCCCCGCCATGATCGAACGGACCCTGCAAAGGAAAGCTGCGCCCGCGCCCGCGAAAGCCCTGTCTGGGCCGGAGACGCGCATTTGACGCAATCCGGTACGGCAGGCCCGCTGCCTGTCCTTCTCGATGTCAGCCGCCTGGTCTGGCGCCGCTGGAACGGTCGCCTGCCGACCGGGATCGACCGCTCCATGCTGGCCTATGTCGCGCATTTCCGCGATCGTGCCCGCGCGGTGGTGCAGCGGGAAGGCTATACGCGCATTCTGCCGCGCGCGTTGAGCCGCGCGCTGTTCGACGTATTGCTCGACGGCGGGGCGGGACGCAGGCGGATGGTGCTGTCCACGATCCTGACCGGTTCCTTCTACACCCCGCTCGCGCGTGGGGTGCGGGGCATGCCCTATCTCAACGTCGGTCATACCGGGTTGCACCGGCGCAATCACGGGCCGTGGCTTGAGCGGATCGGCGTCCGGCCGGTCTATTTCGTCCATGACCTCATTCCCATCACCCACCCGCAATTCTGTCGCGATGGGGAGGAAGACAAGCATCATCAGCGCGTCGAGACGCTGCTGCGCCATGGCGCGGGCATCATCGCGAACAGCGCCGACACGCTCGCCATTCTCGTTCGCTTCGCCGAGGCGCAGGGGCTGGCCATGCCGGCGCACACCGTCGTCGCGCCGCTGGGGGTGGAGTCGGTCTGGCTCGACCCGCCTCGCAATGCGGCGGAGCGCCTGCATATGGATGATGACGGCCGCCCCTTTTTCCTGACGCTGGGCACGATCGAGGGCCGCAAGAACCATATCCTGTTGCTCAAGGTGTGGCGCGATCTCGCCGCCGCGCTGGGGAGCAAATGCCCGCGCCTGGTCATCGTCGGCCAGCGCGGCTGGCAGTGCGGGGAAGCAACGGCGCTGCTCGACAACAGTCCGGTGCTGCGCGCCCATGTCACGGAACTGGCCAATTGCGGCGACGATGCGCTGGTTTCGCTGATGGCGGGGGCACGGGCGCTGCTGTTTCCCTCCTTCGCGGAGGGCTATGGCCTGCCGCTGGTCGAGGCGCTCGCGGTCGGCACGCCGGTGATCGCGAGCGGCCTGCCGGTGTTTCGGGAGATTGCGGGCGACATCGTCACCACGCTCGATCCGCACGACATGCCCGCCTGGTATGCCGCCGTGCGCGACTTCGCCGAAGCGGGATCATGCGCCCGCGCGGCCCAGATGGATCGGATCGCCGCCGCGAAGTTCCATCCGCCCGGCTGGGCCGCCCATTTCGAGCGGGTGGATCACTTTCTAGAGGAATTTCGGGACGATTAGAGGCTGTGCTCAAGCGAAGGTCGTGATGAGGTGCATCGGCTCCAGCGGCGCCGGACCCTGATGCATCAGCCGGTCAACCGTCGAATCGACCAGCGTCTCCACCGCCGACTTGCTGGCGAAACCGCCGTAGACGAGACAGCGGTCGTGCAGCACGCGCTGGAAGGCGTCATAGGTTTCCGCGTCGGGCCGTTGCGGGCGCTGCCAGAAATCGTCCAGCTTCCCCTGATGCGTGATGTCCGGCATGTCATAGATCGCCGTGCCCAGCGCGATGGTCGGCACGTTGATCCGCAGGGCGAGCGTGGCGGACGTGCTGTTGACCGTCACCATCCCGCGCGATCCGCGCGCCAGAGTCTCCAGATCGCCGCCCGCAATGTGCAGGACGCGGTCGCCCAGCTTGAACTGCCGCTCATAGCTTTTCAGTGTACCGGCCCAACTGACCATGCTGAAGTTGAGCGGATGTTCCTTGACCAGAAGCACCGCGTCGCGCGGCGCGCGCCGGGCAAAGCTGCTCATCACATATTCCACGGCCTCCACCATCGAGCCGAAGGGGGAATGGGCGCGGATCTGGTAATCGTTGGTCAGCTGGAGCGGAAACAGGAAATAGGGCTTGTCCTGCACCGCCGCGATCGTCTCCTCCGCCTTGCGCGCCATACGCTCGCGACGCGCCAGCATGGACAGCCAGCCGAACCCCTCGGCGATGATCGAGCCTGGCCGGTGCGACCGGTAGAAGGGGTAGAAGGGCTGCGCCATGAAGGTGCGGTGATAATACCAATAGGCGTCATGCGCGCGCCGGGCGAAGCTGGCGGTGATGGTCGGCTTTTTGGGCACCGGGGGGAGAAATCTGGCCTGGTCGCGATACCATTGCGGATCGCGCGGCAGGGACGAGCGGCCATTGACGCCGCTCGGCTCCAGCGTCACCCAGTCGGGCCGGATATAGCCTTCCTCGAAGACATGGACATGGATGTCGCGCAGCTTCGCCATCTGGTGCGCGGCCATGTGCCAGGACCGGCAATCGCCGAACAGCATGATGTCGGTAATGGCGTTGTCGCGCATATATTGATCGACCGCGAACACCCAGCGGCGACGCGTGCCCCGATAATCATAGGCTTCGCCGGGCCAGTCGCCACGGTCGCCACCGTTCAGGTTGATGCGATGGATGCCGTGGCCCATCTCGCGCAAGCGTTCTGCCAACAACCAGAAGAAGGGGCCGGGCGGCCCCTGTAAGAACAGGATGTTGCGATGCGGTATCGGATTGTATTTCATACTTTATCCCGTACTCGCGCGAAAAAGCGGTTGAGCACCCCTATGCCCTTTCGCAACGCGACTAATGCCGTGTTTTTGCGCTGCACACCAGCCCCCAATCGGAGGATCAGCAACTCCGCATCGCAGGGCAGACCCGTTACAGGGTCGAGATAGCGAGGATATTCGAGCAGGACGGCGGCAGTCAGTTGTTCGATCGAGCGCGCCCGGCCACGCCGCGCGGGCACCGGGCCGAGGTCTTTGGTCAGGCCCCATCCGGCGTAGAAAGGCACGCCGTGCGTCACCACCGCCTTGCCGTGAAGCAGCGCCTCGAAACCGGCCAGCGAGGTTAGCACATGCACCTCGTCCACCATCGCGATCAGGTCGCTGATCGCGCTGCCGGGGTCGATTCCATCGGCGATTTCGAGTGCCGCCGAGGGTGGAACATGCCCTTTGCGATGCCCCGCCTCGACGTCCGGATGGGGGCGGTAGATGATGTGGGCGTCGGGGCATCGGACGCGCACCCTTCGCAACAATTCATGGTTGGAGGCGAGGCCGCAGCCGCCCAGCAGGACCGAGCGATCGTCCTCGACCTGACCCACCACCAGCACATGGCGGCGGTTGCCGCCGGGGCGGGGAAGGGCAATTCCGCGCCGTTTCGACGCGCCATATTTGCTGATGCCCGATGCGGCGATCCGTTGCGCAAGCGCGGCAGCCCGTGCGAGCATCGCCGCATCCGGTTCCCCTTCCGCGAGCAGGCGTTCGAGGCGCGAGGGCCGGTTCGGGTCATAGTGCGCAGCGAGGTCGTCGAGCACGATCGAGAGCGGGGGTACGCAGTCCGCGCCCAGCCCGATCGAGCGGATGAAGCCATCCTCCACTTCCACCACCGGCCGGCCCGACGCTTCCAGTTGCGCCAGGAACGGGGCCGGTACGCGCGCCTTCCACACCGCGACGGCGGCGTTGGAGGGCAGGGCGTCGAGCCGGGACCGCAGCGGCGGCGCGAAGGGGGTGGGCGCATCGCCCGGCCAGAGCAGCGCGGCGACCGTATCCTGCTTCCATGCCGCAAAGCCGAACGCCGCGCCGATCGCGCGGTTGCCCTCGATCAGTCTCCGCCACCGGCCCATCAGCGCAATGATGTCGAGCGGCGACGCGGGCGCTCCGGTGAACGGATCGAGCCAGAGGACCGGTGAGAGCAGATGGGCCGCGACGAGATCGTGCAACGCCTCCCGCCCTCCGCTCAGCGCGGCGAAGGCGCCGTCGCACGCCACCCCGCAGCCCGCCATCGCGGCCAGCAACGCTTGCGGATCGTCACGCTCGAAGCGCAGCGTTCCGCCGCCGTCGAACCGCCCCCATGAATCCTCCGCGCCCCAATAGGTCCCGCCGACCCGTTCCCGCCGCACGGCCGCGACAAAGGTGGCCGCTGTCGCGCCATCGACCGGCCGGGGGGCGGGGCCGGGCCGGACGATTGCGACGGGCTTTGCGCCGGGAAAGGGCGGCACCTGGAACAGCGCCTCCGCGACGCCGGTCAAGGCGCGTCGGGCCTTGTCGTGCCGACCGGCGTGATGGGCTTTCCCATCAACCGGGGAAAGCGATCCTGTAGCCGCCAGAGCCAATGTATGCGGCGCGGCGCAATGCCCGGCAGGCTGCCCGGATGCAGCCCCGTCCACGGGAGAAAGGGATTGCGCCGAGAGTAGGCCCACAGTTCCACCCGGATGCTGGGTCGGAGGGAGACGCCGCGCGCATGGAAGCCAAAGGTGTCGGCCACGATCAGCGTGTTGGCCGGCACGACGAAGCCATGCGGTTGCGGCAGGCCGAGCGACTCCAGCTTTTCTCGTTCAATACGCAGCGATCCGCGCGCGGCCAGATTGCTCAATCCTTCCGGTGCCTGCATCGCCTGCGCCTGCTCCCACGCGAGCCGCTGCGCGCTCAGTCGGTGCGACCCCGGAACATAGGTCAGCGGCCCATCTTCTTGCGATACGTCCGTCAGGAACAACCAGGCCTTCATGCTGGGGTGGAAGGCGTCGGCGTGGATCGCGGTCTGGGGATCGTGATCGCCCAGCACCTCTATACCGTCTCGGTAGGTCAGGATCGTCTGGATATAATAGTGCGGCTCCGCCCGCGAGGCGGCGACATAGCGGATCAGGCCGCGCCATCGTCGGCTCCTGAGCAAGCTTTTCAGTTCCGGCACCGCGCGCAGCATCTCGGGATCGACCGCGATGCGCCGGGTGAAGGCATTGCCCTGCACCAGTTCGCGCGCGGGCCAGGCGCGCTCCATGATGCCAGCGCGCATCCGCTCGAACGCCTCCGGTGACAGCACGCCGCGCCATTCGACGAATCCCTGCCGCTGGAATGTCTCGCGGTCCTCTCGCGAAATGCCGTTGGCCAGCAGGCGTCGACGCCATGCCGTCATGGCATGCGCGGCGCGCAGGCGCAGGCGGTGCAGGCCCATCGCGTTGAGGCGACGCGATCCGATCAGCGGATTATCGACGAAGGACTTGGCGCCCGTGGCCAGCTCTGCAACCCAGAGGGGCCAGCGCAATAATGTCAGCAGCGACGCAGCCATGGTCGGCGCCTATTGCACCGCAAAAGGAGGCAAGGCAATCCGGCATCGCGCTTTGCCGGCCTATTGTCCCTTGCGGCTGGCGTCGCGGATCGCCCGGAATTCCGCGCTCTCATACCAGTTGGGCCACAGGTTGCTGTTCGCCAGCTCCCGCCCGACCCGGTAATAGAGTTGCAGGTCCAGCACCGCCCCGGACCAGTTCCAGGCAGGATCATATTCGTCCGCGGGCTTGTGATAGCGGTTGGTGGTATACTCCTCCGCCTTCGCGCGGCCCGATGTGACGCCGCCCTGGACCAGGTCGTCGCCGCTCTCCGCATAGACCATCGGCACGCCCAGCTTGGCGAAGCTGAAATGGTCGGACCGATAATAGTTGCCCTTTTCCGGCGTGGGTTCGGGGTTTACGATGCGTCCCTGCGCCTTGGCGGCGCGGGTCGCCCATGCCTCCAGCTCTGATTTGCCGCCGCCGATCATGGTGACGTCGCGCGTCGGCCCGAAGACGTTGAGCACATCCATGTTCACGCCGCCGACCGTCGTGGCCAGCGGGAAGACGGGGTTCTCCGCATAATAGCGCGAACCGAGCAGCCCCGATTCCTCCGCCGTCACCGCCAGGAAGGCGATGCTGCGCCGTGTGGCGCCGGCGCCGGCATGCGTCTTGGCCAGCGCGATCAGGCCCGCGATGCCGCTCGCATTGTCCAGCGCGCCATTGCAGATGTCGTCGCCGTCGATCGGCTCGCAGCGGCCGAGATGGTCCCAGTGGGCGGTGTAGAGCACATGCTCGCCGGGCGCGGTCTTGCCGGGCAGTACGCCGATGATATTCTGCGAAGCCTGCCGCCGGATCGTGCTGTCGAAGGCGATGTTCGCCTTCAGGCCCAGCGGAACCGCGCGAAAGCCCGGCTGTTTGGCCGCCGCGACCAGCCTGTCCATGTCCTTGCCCGCCGCCGTGAACAACTGCCGCGCCGCGCCGCCGGTGATCCAGCCGATCACCTCCGACTGGTCCATATGGTTGGCGGGATCGTCCAGTTCGAGCTGCGGTCCCGTCCAGGAAGACACCACCACGTCCCAGGGATAGGCGGCCGGGAAGGTGTCGTGGACTATGAGGACACCGGCTGCCCCCTGCCGCGCGGCCTCCTCATATTTATAGGTCCAGCGGCCATAATAGGTCATTGCCCGGCCATTGAAGGGGCCGTCCAGCCCCTGCATCTCATAATCGGGATCGTTGATGAGGACGACGACCGTCTTGCCCCTCACATCGACGCCGGCATAGTCGTTCCAGCCCTTTTCCGGCGCGTTGATGCCGAAGCCGACGAAGACCATCTCGCTGGCCCTGAGTTCGCTGTGCGGCTGGACGCGATAGGTGGCCGCGATCATGTCTGTCTTGTAGGCGAAGGCGAGCGGCGTCTTGCCGCCGGTGATGGTGATCGGGGTCGTGCCGCGACTGGTCAGTTCGACCAGCGGCACGTCCTGCGTCCACTTGCCCTTATTGCCGGGTTTCAGGCCCGCGCGCTTCATCTGGTCAATGATATAGGCGACGGTCTTCGGTTCCGCCGCCGTGGTCGGCGCGCGGCCTTCATAGGCGTCCAACGACAATTCCCGCGTGATCGCTTTCAGCGTCGCGACCGAGATCGGCCTGATCTTTGCGGGCGGCGGGAGGAGGGGTGTTGATGATGGGGCGGGCGCGGCCAGTACGGCCGAAGCGCTGGCAAGGGAAAGAATAGAGAGGCTTAGCCGGACAATCTGATGCATGACGCCACGCTATGGGGATACGGCGAGGACCGCAAGCGGCGTTCACAGGCCGAAGGTGACATGACCCTTTGCATCCATCGGCCACGCCGGGTTCCATGCGATTTCCCATGCATGGCCATCGGGATCGGCGACATAGCCACGTCGTCCGCCATGGGGCGGGTCGTCGCCGGTCGCAGCAATGTGCCGCCTGCCGCAACGAGTTTTGTTATCAGGGGGTCGACTGCATCGCGGTCTTCGACATTGTGGGAAAATGCCGCGCCGCCCGATTTTATCCAACAAAAAGGCGGCCCGAAACCGGACCGCCCCTTTGCTCGCAAATCCCGAAGGATCAGCGCGAATAGAATTCGACGACCAGATTGGGTTCCATCTTCACTGGATAAGGAACCTCGTCCAGCGTGGGAATGCGGGTGTAGACGACCTTCGCGGCGCCATCGGGCGCGATATAGTCGGGGATGTCGCGCTCGGGCAGGCTCTGCGCTTCCATCACCAGCGCCATTTCCTGCGCCTTCTTGCCCAGCGTGATCTCGTCGCCCGGCTTCACCAGGCGCGACGCGATGTTGCACTTCACGCCGTTGACGTAGATGTGGCCGTGGTTCACGATCTGGCGAGCCGAGAAGATCGTGGGCGCGAACTTGGCGCGATAGACCACGGCGTCCAGGCGACGCTCCAGCAGGCCGATCAGGTTCTGGCCGGTGTCGCCCTTGATGCGCGATGCCTCGAAATAGTTCTTCTTGAACTGCTTCTCGGTCACATCCCCGTAATAGCCCTTGAGCTTCTGCTTGGCGCGCAGCTGGATACCATAGTCGGTCGCCTTGCTCTTGCGGCGCTGGCCGTGCTGGCCGGGGCCATATTCGCGCTTGTTGACGGGGCTCTTGGGACGGCCCCAGATGTTCTCGCCCATGCGGCGATCGAGTTTATACTTTGAGCTTTTGCGCTTCGTCATGGATCATGGTCTTTCAATTGCGTGCCGCCGAAAGGCAGCCTGGAATCCCGGAGCCGCGCGACATTTCTCGAAAAGGCTTTGGCCTTAAAGGAAATGCCGGACCGCCGCTTCACCGGGGTGCGGGGTCAATTGCGAAGCGGCGGCTATTAGCGCCAAAGCCCGCAGAGTCAAGCCCTCGACACGGCGGGCGTCGGGCCTTAGGGGCAGGGGCCATGGACGATATGCCGCGCCCCGAAGAGTGTCAGAGCATGGCCGAAGTGCGCCGCGGCGTCGATGCGACGGACGCGCAACTGGTGGCCCTTCTCGAAACCCGCTTCGCCTATATGCGCGCCGCCGCCCGCATCAAGCCGGACAAGGGGCAGGTCCGCGACGAGGGACGCAAGGCGGAGGTCATCGCCAATGCCCGCGCGCTGGCGCAGGCGCGGGGTATCCCCGCCGATGCGATCGCCGAACTGTGGGAGCGGCTGGTCGAGGCCTCCATCGCCTATGAAGGCCGGCATTGGGACGCGCTGCGCGGATAATCGGCCGTTGCCCTCATGTCACCGTAGCCGCACGATCGACCCACTCACATTTCTGTTTCGATCTCTGCGCTGACACCCTATTTCGCGGTCATGTCCTTGGCTGCAATCGATCAGTGGATCGGGAAGACCCTGTTCATTCCCCCGATCATCAAACTCTGCCAGATCACGCGCCAGTCGCAATATGCGATGTCGCGCCTGTTCTGGTTCGCTGCGACATGCGACGGATTCTATCGCGCCGAAACGCTGGTCCAGTCGATCATATTTGGCATCCTATGCGTGATCGCCATGCTCACGGCAGCCTTGCGTGCCGACTTTCCGGCGCAAAGCCTGATGGCGTTCCGGTTCCTCGTCATGGGCTTTCTGGCGTTCGACCTGCTCGGCGGTTTCACACGGGGCGAATGGGCGGGGACGGAGTTCTGGATATTCGTGCTGTTCGCCGAATATGCCGCGACCATCCGCACCATCCCACCCAGCGAGACGCAACGGCGCGGGCGTAGCGGCGTATCGGCTCGACCCTCCGGGGGCCTGTAGCTTGTAACATGGTCTTCACATCCTTGCCGGCGCCTCTCTCCTTCGCGACGCGCGGCGCCTATGAGGGTACGCTGGCCCGGCTGGAGGAGCCAGCCGAGCCTGCCCCCGATCATCCCGAAGGATGCCCTGGCTCGAAGCCCTGCGTAAGGACGATGTCCATGCTGAGGGTCGCGCCGATCCGGAACTGTCGGGCGGATTGATATTCGTCCGACCAATAGAAAGACCGCGCTTTGTCCGCGTCGTCGAACTCCAGGATGACGAGGCGGCGAGGATCGTCAGTCCCCTCCAGGCATTCGAGCTGTCCGCCGCGTGTCAGGAAGCGCCCCCCGAAGCGTTGGACGGCTGCAACGCTTCGGCTCTTATAGTCGTCGAACGCTTTGACGTCCCCGATCGCCATTCTCGCAACGATATAGGCGGGCATGGCGGATCAGGCCTGTCCGGCGACGTGGGCCATGATGAGCCGCGCGCCCGGCATGCCCAGCGGTACGATTTCCACGCTGTTATAGCCTGCCCTCGCAAAATGCTCCTGCCATTGCTCTTCCGTCTGGAGGTACAGCCCCATGAACGCCTCATGCAGGAAGGAGAAGGCGGCGGAGAATTCCTTCTCCCGGTCCGATCCGGCATAGGGCACGGCCTCGGCAACCAGAACAGTGGTGTGGCGGGCGGAACTGAGCACTTCCCGAAAGCCGTCGGGATGCTCATGCAGTACGTCGTGGAGGACGAACCCGGCATGTACAAGATCGGCCTCGTTGATCTGCGGGCGATAGGCTTCCACATCCTGAACCGGCGCGCAGATCACATTGATCCGGTCGCTGAGTCCTGCAATGGCAATCTCTTCCTTCGCATGCTCGCAAGCCTCGGGGCTGATGTCGACTGCGGTCCCGGTGGTGTCCTTCGGCATTTGGGAGAGGCAGCGTATCAGCAGGCCAGCACTCCCCGCGCCCAGATCGATGACGCGCTGCGGCTGGCGTTCCAATATGGCCTGTTCCGATTGTGGGTAGAAGGACTTCTCGCCGATCCAGCGGGAGGTACGCGCGACGAGTTTTCCATCGCGCGGGTAAAGGCTTGCGGCATGCTTCCAGTCGTCCGCATATTCGCGCGCATGGGCGATCAGGGGCGCGCAGGCGCGCAACGACCACGACAGATAGCCGGTGCCGTTTACCATCTCATCGAAAACGGCCGACCTTTGATAGACGGCTGCTCCGCCATTGGCTGTCGAAACGAGGAGGCCGGCCGTCTTCAGGGCGCTGAGGTAGCGATCCATGAGGACAGGCGAAAAGCCGGATGCGGCCGACATGGATGCCGCGTCGATCGTCTCGGCTTCGCGAAGATGGTCGAAAACACCATATTCCTCCGCGAGTTCGAACAGTACGGCCGCGCCGGCAAAAGCAGAGGCATTGGCGTTGGCCGCCTGGAGGTTCGTAGACAGTGACATGCTCGGTCTCCCTTCTCACTGGTCGACCGATCACCTGCGAAGATGATCGGTTTGAAGAGAGACTAATGCGCTGACCTCGCGGCAAGAATGGTCCTTTATGCGTATAAGAAACTTGTTCCTGCTACTCACTTGAGTTAGCCTCAAGGGACAGCGAACGATTCCGGTCCAGGAGTCAGTAAGGGGTAAGCATCCCTTGAGTTGGCGGGACGCCGCGTCCTTCCATCCTACCATGGCGGCACCGAAAAGGAGAGATACACTCGGGTCGGGCTGCGCAAAACTATGATCGAGGCTGCATCGAGACTTTACCATCTGGATAGATGGGATGACATCCGGTTCGTTCTGGCTGTGGCGCGGGCGGGCAGTTTCTACAATGCCGGCCAGTCGCTGGCGACCAGCCAGTCGACGGTCAGCCGCCGCGTTCAGTTTCTCGAAAAACGCCTTGGGACGAAGATTTTCGACCGGCACTCGCACGGCATGCGGCTGACCACTGCGGGAAATGAACTGGTTGCCCGCGCGCGGGCGATGGAAGATGCAGCGCATGCCATAGAACTTCATCTGTCCGGCGCCGATATGCGGATGAACGGCATCGTCCGGCTGAGCGCGCCTGACGGGCTTCTCACTCACTGGCTGGTTCCCGCCCTGGCTGAATTCCGTTCGACCTTTCCGGGCATTCGCGTGGACCTGATGGCAAGCAGCAAGGTTCCCTGTCTGGGGACGGGGGAGACGGATGTGGCGATTTGCATGAACCACCCTGTCGGGCATCGTGTCGTAGCGATGCGTGCGG
>Ga0207674_10007027_pt1 | contig 13163 bp, 16 predicted proteins | sample KBSCornC72_FD_184303 | JGI IMG/M metagenome (GOLD analysis project Ga0207674, IMG submission 184303) | Corn rhizosphere microbial communities from Kellogg Biological Station, Michigan, USA - KBS Corn C7-2 (SPAdes) (version 2) | ecosystem: Host-associated > Plants > Roots > Rhizosphere > Soil ... | reverse complement strand
CGGTCGCGATACCCATCGGAGATGCCCTCGACGACGGTGCCGATGCGGCGACGCAGATAGTCGATCGTCGTGCCGAGGTTCGGTGGTCGCAGGTCGGACGCCCACCACGCCTCGGTGATGACCCAGGTCGTTGCGGGCACGCCGGCGTGCTCGGGGATGCCGAGCTCGAGGTAGGGTGGCGAGGCGGCATTGAACGTGAACTCGGCACGCCAGACGGGGTCGTCGATGCGCTCGCCTTCGGCGGGTGGGTCGACCGACGCTTCGGCCTCGCGCCAGTCGGTCAACAACTCGACGATCGCCCCCGACCAGTCGAGGAACGTCTCGCTCGGTGCTTGCGTGCCGATGCCGTGGACGAACACGACGCCCGTCCGGCGAGCGATGCCGCGGGGCGGGGGAGCCTCGGACGCGGCCATCTTGGCCGATGGGGTCTGTGTCGGCGTCTGGGTCTGCGCGGCGTCGGCGGCATCCGTGAAGACGGTCGGCTGGTCGTCCCCGCGCCGCTGCATGCGGCCGACTCTAGCATCGGCCCGCACTCGCTCCGACTACCATCGGCGCATGTATCTGGATGCGATGGAGTTCCTCGAGGAGGAACGTGATGCGTGGGCGCCCTACGAAGCGCTCGCCGATCTGACTGACGAGCAGCTCGACATGCCGATCGAGGCGGCGCACGGCTGGTCCGGGCGTGACCTGATGGCGCATATGCTCGCCTGGCAGGGTGTGTCCCTGGATGCCGCGAAGGAGCTGGCGGTCGGGGAGACGAGCGCGACGATCGCTCGCGTCGATGCAGATTGGGACACCCGCGGGGGCGAAGTCGTCAACGACGAGATCACCAAGACGTGGGCGGCCATCCCGATCGACGAGCTACGCGAGCGTTTCCGCACCCAGCCGGGGGAACTGCGCGGCTACCTGACGGTCGTCCCCGAGACCCGCTGGGTCAAGCACCCGTCGCACCTCAAGTCGTTCCACGACGAGACGATCGCGCATTACGCCGATCACACCGACGACCTGGCGGCCATCATGAGCGCCGCCGGGCGGTGACGCTCCGCGAGATCCTCGAGGCATCGGCGACGGAGACGCCCGGTGTCGAGGTCGGAACGGAAGACGGCGGCGCGACAACGTGGTCATCCGCAGGCACCGTGTTCGCGGTCCTCGCTGCGGACGGCGCCTCCGCATCGTTCCTGCTCGACTCGATCGTCGCCAACGCAGCGGCGAGGACTCCAGACGTGAAGCGGTCGCGACGCGGCGACGGCTGGGTCGAGATGGCGCCGAAGGTCGTCGACCGGCACGTCTACGACCGTGCGCGAGCCTGGTTCCTGTCGGGCCACCGGAGGCTGACGGGTCCGGGGCTCTGATCGTCCTGCGGCGCGTCTTTCCGTTGCCTCGCCGGGCGCCCTGACGGACCGCCGGACAACAAGGCGGCCCCGGTCAGAAGACCGGGGCCGTTGGGCTCCCTTGGGACGGGGCGGTGGGTTATTCGGTGGTCGCGGCCGCCGCGAACTCCGTGAGGCCGAACTGCTGCTCGAGCTGCTCGAGCGGTCGGAACCCGACCACGCCCTGCGGCTGAGCGCCCGGCTTGAAGAACGCGATCGTCGGGATGCTCATGATGTTGAACGCCTGGGAAAGCCGCGGGTTCGCGTCGACATCGACCTTGACCACGTCGACCGCGCCGTCGTACTTCTCGGCGAGCTTCTCCATCTCGGGGGCGACCATCTTGCAGGGCCCGCACCATGCGGCCCAGAAGTCGACGACGACCGGTCGCTCCGCCTTGAGGACGAGCTCCTCGAAGTTGGTATCGGTCGCGTGCTTGATCTCCGCCATGTTTCCTTTTCTCCTCTCGCTGGGGGGCGAGTCCCGCGTCGGCTGAGCCTAGCGGGCGATGTCCTGGATGAGTCGATAAGCCTCGAGGACGCGATCGTCCGTGAGGCGATACAGGATGGTGTTGCCGTCGCGCCGGCTCGTCACCAGGCCGGCACGGCGGAGCACAGCGAGGTGCTGGCTCATGTTGGGCACCTGACACCCGACCCGGGTGCTGAGGTCGCTGACCGAGAGCTCGCCGATGGCGAGCGACTCGAGGACGCACAGGCGTTTGGGGTCGGCGAGGGCTCGACCGACCGCGGCGTAACGCTCGCGATCGAACTCGGCCGAGACCGGCAGGGTGTCCAACACGGCGTTTACTCTATCAGTGTTTGCGCAAACACGCAAGTACACGCGGCGTCCGCCCGGATGTCAGACGAAGAAGGGCGGCGACGTCAGGACGTACCCATCGAGGCGGTCGATGGGGCCGTCCGTGAACACCAGCATCACGAACGGGTCGACCCGGAACTCGCGGCCCAGCAGGTGATCGATCGCGGGTCGGGCGACCATGGGCGTGTCGAACGTCACGAACGCGTGGCCCGCTCGCGTAGCCGCCGCCTCCCCATCCGCGAGCAGGACGGGCACATCGGCGGGCGACAGCGCGGCATACGGCCCGCCCCATCCTGCGCGCGACGGGTGGTAGCCATACCCAACGGCATTCCCAGCTCGGCGATACAACCAGCCATCGCGTTGCGTGGCGAGCCAGCGGTGGTCCACGTCACGCCGGAAGTCGAGGACGTCGGCGTCGATGGCGCCGAGCTCGTCGAGCGGCGGATGAGCCGGATCGATCCGTTCGTGGTCGAGATCACTCGCAAGCGGCGCGTCGCGCGGCACGCCCTCCCAGCCGATCATGGGCAGGCGTGCATCGAGGCCGGTCTTCAAGTAGCGCGCGATCGCCCGGGTATCGATCGTCGCCACGATCGCGCGGTGGCGCGCGCCTTTGGCCGGGAAGGCACGCTCAAGGAGCCCGCGCCCGATCCCGCTCGACTGGGCAGCCGGGAGGACGAAGAACTCTGTCAGCTCACGGACGCCGTCCCGCAGGACCGAGCGCGCGTAGCCGACCGGATCACCGGTCGACTCGTCCTCGGCGATCCACCACAGCTCGCCGGTCGCGGCGAGGTGATCGAACAGCGGGCGCCGGATATCGAACGCCGCGGGATCGCCCGCCGTCGCATTCGCGTTGCCCCCGGTCCTGCGACCCAGGTCATCGACGGCCGTCTCGAAGATCTCGAAACAGATGCGCGTGTCATCCGGTGTGCCGTGTCGGTAGCGAACCATGCTCCCGAGCGTAGCGGCCCACGCGGCCCATGCCATACTCGGCCGCATGTCCCAGCTGGAGAGCCCCGCGGCTGACGTCGCGCTCGAGGTACCGCTTTCGGCCATCGAGGATGCGGCCGGCCGGCTCGACGGGTATGTCCACCGGACGCCCCTCATGAGCTCGCGGACCGCGGCCATCTGGACCGAACGCGCGACGGGCGTCGAGCTCGCCGACGGGCTGCTCTACCTCAAGGCCGAGCATCTTCAGAAGACCGGCTCGTTCAAGGCGCGCGGGATGACGAACCGGATCGCGACGCTCCCCGAGGAGGCCAGGCTTCGTGGGGCCATCACGCTCTCCGCCGGCAACGCCGGTCAGGCGTATGCCTGGGCCGGTGCCGCCGCCGGCGTACCGGTGACCGTCGTCATGCCGGAAGGCGCGGTCCGCTCCAAGGTCGACGCGTGCCTCGACTACGGCGCGCGCGTGATCCTGCATGGCGAGCACGTGGGCGATTCGTTCGCGGAGATGGAGCGCATCCGCGACGTCGAAGGGCTCACATTCGTCCATCCGTTCGACGATCCGGCGGTGATCGCCGGCCACGGGTCGATCGGTCTCGAGATCATCGATGACGTACCGGACGTCGATGTCGTCGTCGTCGGCGTCGGGGGTGGGGGACTGATCAGCGGCGTCGCCTCGGCCGTGAAGGCGCGTCGTCCTGGAGCCCGGATCATCGGCGTCGAGCCCGAGCGCTCGAACGCGATGACGCTCGCCCATGCGCGCGATGTCGTCGTCACGATCCAACCGGAGTCGGTCGCCGACGGTCTTGGCGCCCCGTTCGCTGGCCGTTGGACGCTGGCGATCACCAAGCGCCTGCTCGATGGGATCGTGCTGCTCGACGACGCGACGATCCTCGCCGGCATGCGGTTCGCGATCGAACGGCTCAAGCAGGTCGTCGAGCCGGCCGGCGCCGCAGCCCTCGCAGCCGTGCTGTCAGGGAGCGTCCCGATCCGGGATGGCGATCGTGTCGTGGTCGTCGTGTCGGGCGGGAATGTGGAGGTGAGCCGCCTCGGCGAGCTGCTCGGGGCCGCCGGGACCCTGCCGGGAGAAGAGACGCTCTAGTCGAACCCGAGGTCGTGCAAGCGCTCGTCGTCGATGCCGAGGTGATGCGCGAGCTCGTGGATCACCGTGATGCGGACCTCGTCGGCGAGGTCGTCCGGGTCGGGGAAATCGGCCTCCAGTGGAAGTCGGAAGAGCGTGATCCGGTTCGGCGCGACCATCCAGTCCGCTCCGTATTCGGTGCGAGCCACGCCTTCGTACAGCCCGTACAGCGACTCGTCATCCGGGAGCTCGCTCTCGCGCCGTTGTTCGTCTGACGGTTCGTCGTCGATGACGATCGCGACTTCGTCGAGCGCCGCGGCGAACGGCATCGGGATGCCGGCCAGTGCCTCGTCGACGAGGTCCTCGAACCGTCGATGACGGCTGACCACGCGCGGCCCGAGGCGATGGGCGGTGCGGGACCCACGACGGCGCTTGACCATGGCGCCCGTATCCTAGGGTGCGATGGACCCGTCGCCGCCCGTCGTGCCCGCACCGGACGCGACCATCGAGCCGGCCGGCTTCATCGTCGACGCCGACGGCGTCCGCATCCACTTCCTCGACTGGGGTGGGCCTGCCGACTCCGCTGGCCCAGGCGTCCTGGCCATCCATGGCATCGGGCATACGGCGTGGGCGTGGACCCCGATCGCGCGGCGACTCGCCGGCGAACGCGGCACCCGACGGTTCGTGGCGATGGACCTGCGCGGTCATGGGCTGTCCGATGCCCCGACCGAGGACGGCGCGTATGAGCTCCCGCTCCATGGCGAGGATGCCGTTGCCGTGGCCGAGGGATCCGGCTTGCTCGGCGGGGAGCGGCAGGCCGTCGTCGTCGCGGGTCACGGGTTCGGTGCGATCGCCGCGGCCGAAGCCGCGATCGACCTCGGCGACCGATGTGCTGGGCTCGTGCTCGTCGATGGCGGCTGGGAGTCGCTGGAGGAGGCGACCGGCCTCGATGTCGACGAGTTCCTCCGTGGTCTCGAAGAGCCGCCCGAGGTCATGAGCTCGATGACTGCGTTCCTCAGGGACCGCCGCGAGTTCGACCCCTCGACGTGGGACGGCGACCAGGAGGGGGCGGCTCGCGCGTCGATCGTCGAGACGCACGCGGGTCGCGTCGTCCCGTCCGCTCGCCCGCACGCGACGGAGGCCACGGTCCGGGCGATGTTCGAGTACGAACCATCCGCTGTCCTGCCCGTCGTCGACGCGCCGGTCACGGCGCTGATCGCCTCGGATGACGAGACGCGCGCTCGCGCGCGAGCACTCGCCGCCGAGTCGGCGGCCCGGGAGGCGAGCGGCCGCTCGGCGATCCGTGTCATCCGGTTCGAGCACGACGGGCACAACCTGATGCGCTACCGTCCGACCGAGGTCACGGCCGCGATCCTGTATGCAGACCGCCCGTCGACCGGAGGAGGGTGATGCAGGTCGTCTATTCGCCGCGCCATCTCGCCCATGACATCGACACCGAGACGTTCATGGGCGTCGGGATCCCGGCGAATGAGGTGGCCGAGCGGGCGGAGAGGATCCGGACGGCGCTCGAGGCGGATGGGGGCTTCACGTTCATGGACCCGACCGCGCACGGTGGGGCCCCGATCACGGCGATCCACGACGAGCGGCTCGTGCGGTTCCTGGAAGTGGCCTGGTCCGAGGTCCGCGCTCAGGCCATCCCACGGGCCTTCCTGTCGGCCGACACCTACCCGAACATCGCGATGTTCGAGGGCATGTCGCCCGATGCGATCGAGCGGCTGGTCCGCGAGCCATCGCACGTCGGCGGACGTGCCGGGTTCTGGGGTCTCGACTCCGCGGCACCACTCGTCGCCGGGACCTATGACGCTGCCTGCGCCGCTGTCGACGTCGCCCTCACGACGATGGATCTCGTGCTCGACGGGGCGCCGGCAGCCTACGGGCTATGCCGGCCGCCAGGCCACCATGCGGCCCGGTCGATGTACGGCGGCTACTGCTTCTTCAACAACGCTGCGATCGTCGCCCATGCCATCGCGACCTCGACCGGCGAGCGAGTCGCGATCCTTGACGTCGACTATCACCACGGGAACGGGACGCAACAGATCTTCTGGCGTCGCGGCGACGTTCGCTACGTCTCGATCCACGCGGATCCGGCGCGCGCCTATCCGTATTTCCTCGGTCATGCCGAGGAGACCGGGGAAGGGGACGGCGCCGGCGAGAACCTCAACATCCCGCTCCGTGCCGGCGCGACCGACGCGGACTATCTCGAGGCCACGGACCGCGCGATCGAGGCGATCGGCGGGGCGCCCGGCTCGATCGTCGTCGTCTCGCTGGGCTTCGATACCTACGGGCTCGATCCGATCGGGGACTTCGCCCTGACGACCTCCGTCTATCACGAGGTCGGACGGCGGGTCGCCGCGCTCGGGCGGCGGCTGGTGATCCTCCAGGAGGGTGGGTACCACCGGCCGTCGCTCGGCGAGAACGCACGGGCGTGGCTGCGGGGAGCTGAGGGACGGCCGTTCGAGCCGCTGCCCGCGGCCGGCTTCACCGAGCAGGGGACGGTCGTCTGATCCGTCGACTCGACCAGGAGGGTCTCGAGCAGGCGGTCGCCGAACTCGCTGCGCGCGATACAGATCTCGCCGCGATCCTGGCGCAGTACGGCCTGCCGCCCCTGTGGGATCGGGTGCCGGGCTTCGGCACGCTGGTCCACATCATCCTCGAGCAGCAGGTGTCGCTCGCGTCAGCGAAGGCCGCGTACGACCGGCTCCTCGCCGCGACGGACCCGCTCACCCCTGAGACATTCCTCCGCCTCAGCGACGCAGAGCTGCTCGCCATCGGGTTCAGTCGCCAGAAGGCTCGCTACTGCCGGGCGCTGGCGGCGGCGATCATGGACGGGACCCTCGATCTCGGCGCGCTCGAAGCCATCGACGACGACGGCGTCCACGCGGCGCTCGAGGCAGTCCCAGGCATCGGTCGCTGGACCTCGACGATCTACCTCCTCATGGTCCTCGGGCGCCCCGACGTGTGGCCGACGGGGGACATCGCGCTGGCGACCGCCGTCGCCGAGGCGAAAGGTCTCCCGGCACGGCCGGATCCGCAGGCACTGATGCAGCTCGGCGAGGCGTGGCGTCCGTGGCGATCGGTCGCCGCACGGCTGTTCTGGCACGACTACCTCGCTCGGCGGCGACGTGTGGACGGAACGGGAGTGGGAGACGGCGACACGTCGTTGTGATCCTTCGCAGGGGGGAATGCGACCCGGTTTGCGGTCGCGGTGCCTATCGTCGAGGGAGGTCACGGACCGCCATGTCGGTCCGTCAGGAGGAGACCTATCAGCTCTACGCATGTGCGCGGCCCGGGCCATATCGATCCGCGGGTCGTGTTCGACCGAATCGTCGACCGGGTTCCGAGCCTTGATCGTGTGACGACACGGCTTCGCGGGCTCGACCGCTACGACCCGATCTATCGGCAGACGGCGGTCGGTCTCGGGTTCGGGCTTGTGATCGCGCTCGTCCTCGTCGTCATCCTGTCGACGTCCGCCCCGGTCGCGACCGGCCCCGCGGCCTTTCCCGTGTCGCCGTCCGCGGTCGCCCCGGCCGCGGTCGCCCCCGCGGCCTCCGTCGGTGGGGTCGGGACAGGCCCACTGCTGGCGTCGCCGGGCGTGACAGCTCCAGGGACGGTGCCGGGGGCGCAGCCAGGCGGGGCGAAGGGCTCGACCACGGGAGGATCCACGGGCGGCTCCGCGCCGGGAGCGGGCACCGGAACCCCGGGGACCACGTCGCCGACTTCGCCGGGGGCCACGCGCACGCCGACGCCGACACGGGCTCCGACCCCGCGGCCTACCTTCGCTCCGACGCCGAACCCCACGCCGCGACCGACGACGGCGCCGACTCCGCCGCCGACCCCCGCTCCCACGCCGCAGCCGACGCCTCAGCCGACCGCGCCTCCGACGCCCGCGCCTACGCCGCAGGCGACCCCTGCGGGCACTGCGACGCCCGACCAGTGTGTGATCGATCTGCCGGTCTTGCCCTCCATCTGCGTGGGCGACTGACGGAACCAAGCCCACGTCCAGCGGCGTACCATCCCTCGACCATGTCCAGCCCGACCGACCTGCCCCCGAACGTCCGCCGGCTCGTCGACGAGATCGAGTCGGAGATCGGTGAGACGAGCGTCGCCATCGATGACATCACGGGGTCCCGGGGTCGGGAGCACGACGGCGAGCCGCAGGCCGACAACGGCCGGGTCGAAGACGCGGTCCGGCGCATCCTCGAGGAGATCGGCGAGGATCCCGATCGCCAGGGCCTGGTCGGGACACCGGAGCGCGTTCACCGGATGTACACCGAGCTCACGGCCGGCTACCACGTCGATCCCGAGCGGTTGATCAACAACGCGATCTTCGATGTCGACTACAGCGAGATGGTCATCGTCAAGGACATCCCGTTCTACTCGCTGTGCGAGCACCACCTGCTGCCGTTCTTCGGGATCGCGTCAGTCGCCTACATCCCGCGCGGTCGGGTCATCGGTCTGTCGAAGATCCCGCGCATCGTCGAGATGTACTCGCGCCGGTTGCAGGTCCAGGAGCGCCTCACCCAGCAGATCGCCGAGTTCGTCCAGGAACGGCTGCAGCCCCAGGGGGTCGGCGTCGTGCTGGAAGCGACGCACCTGTGCGCCGTGATGCGTGGCGTCCGCAAGCCCGGCACGATCATGACCACCTCCTCGGTGCTCGGGCTGTTCCGGACGCGCGATCGGACGCGCTCGGAATTCCTCGATCACCTCGCGCGGAAGACGTCACTCGAAGGCTGAGCGCCGACCGCGGGCCGGGCTCGCGGTCAATCGACCTCGGTGATCGCGATCTTGGAGGCCCCACCATTGATCTCGACCTCGAACCGGTCCGCGGCTGAGCCTGCGCCGGACGATTCGAGGACGGTCCCGCCGCCGGTCGCACCCAGCCGCTGACGATCGAGCTCGACTGACCCCGCTCCTCCGTTGAGCTTCAACCGGACCGCCGAGCCGAGCGGCCGCTCCAACCGGAAGTCGTGGATGCCGCCGTTGAGCCGGATCGGGACGGTACCGGTCGGCGGGCCGACCGTGAGGCGGAGCTGATTGACGCCGCCGGACGTTTCGAACGATCTGAGGTCGAGCCCTGACAGCTTGCCCTGCAGCTTGTTCGCACCTCCCACGACCTCGATATCCCACGGCAGCGTGGCGTTCAGGGCGACATCCGCTCGGCGCTCACGCCAGTCCCACCCACCGAAGCGGCCCTTGTACTGGACGGACACGACGCCGTCACGCAGCCGGACATGTGGGACCTGGCCCTCGAACTTCGCGTGGTAGAGGTCACCGAAGGCGGACGAGCCGCGCAACAGCAGCTCGTTGGCCCCCGACCGGAAGGCCAGCCGGGCACGCTCGAGCCCGCCGATCGGGGCGACGTGCTCCGAGGAGGTCGGGCTACCGTCGGTCGCGACCTCGCGCGACTGCCGCAGCGATTCAGCCTCTTCGCGGTTGACCCGCTCCATCTTCTCGAGGAAGTCATTGATCAGCGCGAGCTGGGCATCCGAGTACTCCGACATCTCCTCGGCACCCTTGCTCTCGACCCGGTCGAGCGTGACCCGGATGTTGGCGACCTTCTCCGGGATGACCTCGACGATCACCCGGCGGCGGTCGGTGGGGTCGGGGACACGCCGGACATAGCCGGCCTGCTCGAGGCGATCGATGACGCGCGTGACCGCGCCGGACGTGAGCCCGGTGACCTCCGACAACTTGCCGGCGGTCGTCGCGCCCATGTCGATGAGCTCCTCGAGCGTTTCGATGTCGGACTCCGACAGGCCGAAGCGGACCGCGACGGTCTGGCCGAGGAACGACCCCTGGATGTTCACCCGCCTCAGCGACCTGAGGACGGAATCGACGTTCTTTCGATCCATGGTTGACAACGGCTCCTGACTGGGCAAATATCTGCACTGCTCAGATATTGACCCATGATGCTGAACCGTGCAAGTAGTCGGCGGAGACAGCATCGGGCACGAAACAAGGAGCGTCAACATGACGAACCCCACCCCGATCCGCACGATGATGATCGACACAGCGGATCTCAAGCGGACCTTCAAGACGCGGACGGGCGCGGTCGAGGCCGTGGCGGGCGTCGATCTCCACGTCAACGCCGGCGAGATCTTCGGCTTCCTCGGCCCAAACGGCGCCGGAAAGACGACGACCCTGCGCATGCTCGCGACGCTGATCACGCCGACGGCGGGCGACGCGACCGTCGCCGGCGCCGACCTCCGCCGCGAACCGGCGCTCGTCCGCCAGCGGATCGGCTACGTGCCACAGGGCGGCTCCACCGATCCGGCCGAGACCGGTCGCGGTGAGCTCGTGCTGCAGGGACGCCTCTACGGGATGAATGCGGCCGATGCGAAGACCCGCGCCGCCGAGGTCCTCGACAAGCTCGACCTCGTGTCGGCTGCGGACCGACCCACGGGCACGTACTCCGGTGGCATGCGTCGCCGCCTCGACGTCGGTCTTGGCATCGTGCACCGCCCGCAGGTCCTGTTCCTCGACGAGCCGACGACCGGTCTCGACCCCCAGGCGCGCGCCCGGATGTGGGACGAGATCAAGCGGCTCCGTGAGCAGGGGACGACCGTCTTCCTGACGACCCACTACCTCGAGGAGGCCGACGCACTCGCCGACCGCCTCGCGATCATCGACCACGGCAAGATCGTCGCCGAGGGCACGTCCAGCCAGCTCAAGCAGAAGGTCGCCGGTGACGTCGTCACGATCGGCGTCGACGGCGCCGGCGCGAACGTCCTGACCCTCGTCGAGGCGATGCCGTTCGTCCGCGAGGCGTCACACGACGCAGAGAGTGGGCTCATTCGGCTGTACGTCGACCGAGGCGAGACGGCGGTCCCGCACCTGCTGCGCAGCCTCGACGCCGCCGGCTACGAGCCGACCTCGATCTCGCTCAACAAGCCCAGCCTCGACGACGTCTTCCTCCGCCAGACCGGGCGCTCGCTGCGCGAGGAGGCGGCATGACCGCCGTGCCCGCCGCTCCGGCAGCGTCCACACCGACCGCCACCATCGAAAGGACCCCTCGCATGCGAACCGCTCGCGATACGTGGCTGATCTTCCGCCGCTCGCTGATGCTCACGATCCGCCAGCCGACGTGGATCGTCATCGGGATCATGTATCCCGTCATCTACCTCGTCCTCTTCGGGCCGCTGCTCGATGGTGCGATCAAGCAGGCGGGTGCCGGCGTCAGCGCCTACAACTGGTTCGTGCCGGGTCTCCTGATCCAGGTCGCCCTGTTCGGGACGGCGTTCGGGGGCTTCGGCTTGATCGCCGAACTCCGTTACGGCGTCGTCGAGCGGATGCGGGTCACGCCCATGAGCCGGGCGGCGATGCTCCTGGGGCGATCGCTCCGGGACGTCGTGATCCTCCTCTTCCAGGCGCTGCTCATGATCGTGCTCGCGATCCCGTTCGGCCTCCACATCGACATCGTCGGCGTCGCCGTGACGATGGGTCTGCTGGCCCTCCTCGGGCTGGTCGTGGCTCCGCTGTCCTACGCCGCGGCATTGATCCTCAAGAGCGAGGACGCGTTCGCGCCGCTCGTCCAGAGCCTCGTGATGCCGCTGCTCCTCCTCTCGGGGATCCTGCTACCGATGGCCCTGGCCCCCGAATGGCTCCGCTTCCTATCCAACCTCAACCCGCTGACCCACGCGACCGATGCAGCCCGGGCGCTGTTCAACAGCGACTGGGGCAACCCGGAGATCGCGATCGGTGTGGCGATCACGTCGATCCTGGCCGTCATCGCGGTCTGGATCGCCGCGCGCACGTTCAGCCGCGCGAACGCCTGATCGTTCGCTCCTCCTCTTTCCATACGACGCCGGTGCCTTGGGGGGCGCCGGCGTCGTTCTCTATGGGTCCTTCGGCCCCCTACAATCCCGGCATGCCCGACCGACCCATCAAGGTCCTCATCGCGAAGCCCGGCCTCGACGGCCACGACCGCGGCGCGAAGGTCCTGGCGCGAGGGCTGCGCGACGAAGGGTTCGAGGTCGTTTACACGGGCCTGCGGCAGACCCCGGAGATGGTCGCGACCGCGGCGCTGCAGGAGGACGTCGACGTCGTCGGCCTCTCGATCCTGTCCGGTGCGCACATGACACTGGTGCCCCGGATCACGAAGCTGCTCAAGGACAACGGCCTCGACGACGTGCTGGTGACGGTCGGCGGGATCATCCCCGACGACGACGTCGGGCCGCTCAAGGACGCCGGTGTGGCGGCGGTCTTCGGGCCCGGCACGACGATCGCCTCGGTCGCCGAGTTCCTGCGCGCCAACGCGCGACCGCGCGACTAGGGTGGGGGAGTCGGGGACTCCCCGGGCCGCGGACGGCGCGACGACGCTGACCCAGTCGGCCGTGGCTGGTGACCGTCGCGCGCTCGCTCGACTCCTGACCGCCGTCGAGAACCGGACATCCATCGCCGAGGCGGCCCTTCGCGAGCTGTATCCGAAGGCCGGCCGCGCACACATCGTCGGGATCACCGGACCGCCCGGGTCCGGCAAGTCGACGCTGGTCGCTGCACTCATCGCCGCGGCGCGCGAGGCCGGTCGAGCCGTGGCCGTCGTGGCCGTCGACCCGTCCTCCCCGATCACCGGCGGTGCCCTCCTCGGCGACCGTGTCCGGATGCAGTCGTACGCCGACGATCGGGATGTGTTCATCCGCTCGATGGCATCGCGGGGTCACGCGGGTGGTCTCGCATCGACGACGACGGCCGCTGCCGCGGTCCTCGACGCCTCGGGCTTCGACCTGGTCTTGATCGAGACCGTCGGCACCGGGCAGAGCGAGGTGGAGGTGGCCGCGGCCGCCGACACGACCGTGGTCCTCGAGGCACCCGAGATGGGCGACGAGGTCCAGGCGATCAAGGCCGGACTCCTCGAGGTCGCGGATCTCGTCGTCGTCAACAAGGGTGACAAGCCGGGGGCGCTCCGGACCGCGGCGCAGCTCCGGGCGATGCTCGT
>Ga0207674_10007026_pt1 | contig 13165 bp, 10 predicted proteins | sample KBSCornC72_FD_184303 | JGI IMG/M metagenome (GOLD analysis project Ga0207674, IMG submission 184303) | Corn rhizosphere microbial communities from Kellogg Biological Station, Michigan, USA - KBS Corn C7-2 (SPAdes) (version 2) | ecosystem: Host-associated > Plants > Roots > Rhizosphere > Soil ... | reverse complement strand
GTTCGACGTTGGCATCACGCAGGACACGACGGGCGCGGCGCACATGCGACCGCCGAATGCATCATTCGCACCTTCGCTGGCGGCTGACGACGTATCTCGTCCCCGGGGAACCCGCGCGAAAGGCCCTTCGCTTTCAGACCGCTTCGCCGCCTGCACGGCGAAAGCTGTTTCGTCGTTCGCGGTTCCCGTCCTCCATTCCTCATCGCGACTTCAGCCCCGAAGCGTGCAGAAACCGGTGCCTTTGCGTAGATCGTGCGGCGGCGCCGTCGCGTGGCACGTCGTTTGGTGAAGGGCGGCCGTCACGACTGCTCGTTACATGCGGTCAGGAGCCTGCGATGCGGAACGCCGACGACACGATCATTTCCGACCGTGAAACATCCGATGAAGCGGAAGTGTTTGGCGAAGTCGAAGAGATGGACCTCGCGACGCGGCTGCTCGAAGCCACGAGCGATGCGGAGCTGGATCAATTCATCGGGCGTCTGGTCGGACAGGCCACACGTTCGCTCGGTCAGTTCGCGAAGAGCCACGCCGGGCGCGCGATCTCGGGAATTCTGAAACAGACCGCGCGGCGCGCGTTGCCATTTCTCGGAAAGACCGTCGGCGGCTACTTCGGCGGTGCGAGCGGATCGCGCGGTGGCGCGCAGGCCGCCGCCGCCGCGGGGCGGCTCTTCGGACTCGAGCTCGAGGGACTGAGTCCCGAGGACCAGGAGTTCGAGACCGCGCGGCGGTTCGTCAAATTCGGTGGAGCTGCGGCGCGCCGGGCCGCGCGCGTCGCGCGCCGGACACGTCCGCGTGCCGCGGCCCGTATGGGGTTGCGGCATGCGGCACGGCGCTTCGCACCCGGATTGGTTCGCCCGCCTGTGTGGGGCGCAAGCGCGGGCCCAGCCGCAGCCGCCTCCGCGGCCGCGACGGCCGGCGGCGGGGACTCGCCGCCGCAGGACGGATCGTCCGACACGCCTTCACAACCCGTGAGCGGCGGGGGCGGCCGCTGGCTCCGTCAAGGTCCACACACCATCGTCATCAATTGCGCCGCCCCCGCTCAGTCGTCGTCGGAACCGGCGGCCTCGTCCGAGCCGGCGGCCGCTCCGTCTCCCGAACCGCCGGCCGCGATGGAGCCGCAGGACGGTTCGGACGCAAAGGAGGTCACCGTGCATGACATCGATCGAACGCTGACAGAACTCGACACCGAGCTCGATGCCTTCGAGACCGACGAATCGGAGCTCGACGGCGAATTCGACACGGAGCAGGACACCGAATACGCATCGGACTTCGAAGCGCCGTTCGACGAAGTGGAAGAGCTCGATCTCGCCAATGAGCTGTTGTCGGTGGCGAGCGAAGAGGAGCTCGATCTGTTTCTCGGCAAACTCGTCGGCGGCGCGTTCAAAAAGCTGAAGAAGGTGGCTCGCGGATTCGCCAGGCCGCTCGGCGGAATCCTGAAGGGCATCGCGAAAAAGGCGCTTCCCTTCGTTGGCGGCGCGCTCGGCTCGTTCATTCCGATCCCAGGCGTGGGAACCGCCGTCGGGACCGCGCTGGGCGGCGCGCTGAGCAAGGCGCTCGAAACGGAGATGGAAGGTGTCGCGCCGGAGGAGCGGGAACTCGAGATGGCGCGCCGGTTCGTTCGGGTCGCGGGCACCGCCGCGCAGCAGGTGGCATCAGCCGCGCCCGGCGCCGATCCCGTCGCGACCGCGAAGCAGGCGGTGACTGCCGCCGCACAACAGCACGTGCCATCCCTCGCGACGAGCGGCGGTGGAGTGGCGGGCGGCCGCGCGCATCGCGGCCGATGGGTCCGGCGGGGCTCGCGAATCATCGTGATGGGTGTGTGAACCGCCATGACCGTTTCCGCCGCTGCGTTCCGGCTGCTCGCACACGAGACCCGTGGTCTCCTGACCAGGCTCGCGAGGATCAGACCGTTCGCGCTCGTGGAGTCCATGCTGCCGGCCGCGGGAATCTCGCCGATCGCGCAGACCGGGATCGAACGGTTTCTGATGGGCGGCAGACGAGCGTTGCGCGCGCAGGCGCGCGCCTACCTCGGGTGGCTCGAGGTGGCGAGGCGAGCGGGCGCGACGCCAGCGCAAGCGCAGCGACGTATGGCTCTTCTCAGGTTGACCTTCAACACCGTGCTGGGCCAGTTCGACATGTTCGCCGACGCATTGACGCAACGCAGCGAACACGAGACCGGAGTGTGGCTCGCGGGTCTCGACACCGTTGCCGCCGACGCGCTCGAGTTACCCGGCGGGTACTACACGGCTCCGCCGGTCATCTGCTACCTCGATCGCGGCGTCGGCGCGGCCATCCGCCGCGCGAGAACGCGACTGCCGGGAGGTGGCGAGAACCCGGTCGCGATCATCCGCCTGCCGCGCGAGCGCATGGTCGGCGGCGGCATCGCATCGTCGCTCGTGCACGAGGTGGGTCATCAGGCGGCGGCACTGCTCGATCTGGTCAACTCGCTGCGTCCCATCCTCCGCGCGCTGCAGACCACCCGCAGCAGCGAGCGCGTCGCCTGGGCGATGTGGGAGCGATGGCTCTCCGAGATCGTGGCGGACATGTGGTCGGTCTCGCGCGTCGGCGTGTCGTCGACGATGGGCCTGATGAGCGTCGTCAGCCTGCCGCGAGCCTTCGTCCTGCGCGTCAGCATGGACGATCCACATCCCGTGCCGTGGGTGCGCGTGAACCTGAGCTGCGCGATCGGACAAGCGCTGTATCCGCATCCCCAGTGGCAGCTGCTCGCGCGCGTCTGGGACGCGATGTATCCGCTGGGAAGACTGGATCCTGCGCGGTTGCGGCTCTTCGAGCTGCTGCATTCGACGACGCCGGCGTTCGCGAGCGTCCTCGTGAACCATCGCCCGAAGTCGCTGCGTGGCCGCTCGCTCGTGGAAGTTCTGGCATCGCCTGAGCGGCAGCCGGCGCGGCTGACGGCGGTGTTCAAAAAATGGCGGACCGCACCCGCGCTGGCGCGTTCGGTGCCGCCGACGCTGGCGTTCGCAGTTCTCGGACAGGCGCGCGCGAACGGTGAGCTCGTTCCGGAGGTGGAGAGCCGGCTGTTGCGCGAGCTGCTCGCGTTCTGGGCATTACGAAGCAACTTGAACATGTCTGCCGCCTGCGCGCAGCAGCCGCGCGCCGCCGCCGCAGCACAGACGGTGTAGTCACGTCATTCGGCACAAGGAGTTGGACCATGGAGATGGACATAGGCATCAAGGTCGAGAAGCGCATCGAGGCGGGGAAGAGCGTCCTGTTTTCGACCTCCGCTCCGATAACGGGTGGTCCATATAAATACAAATTTACCTGGTGCATCGTCGAGCTCTCGCCACCGGGCAAAACGTTCGAATACATCACCGAGACGCCCGAGCTGGTGTGGAACGTCCCTCCGGACCTCACGTCCGGATACGTGGAGGTTTCCGTCAACGCCACGCCGGAACCCATGGTGGCCGCCGCCGGCGGGAAGGGAGCCGCGCCGCCGCCTCCGCCACCGCCGCCGCTGCCGCCCCACCCTCCGACCGGAATGAGCAAACAGAGGTTCGCGGTCGCAGATTCCAAGTTCTCGAAGGACGACCTGTGGCGGGTGAAGGAAAACGTCGACGAGCACCTGGAATCGCTCACCGGTGAGGTCGGCAAGATCGCGGATGCCGTTGGAACAGTCGCGGGCAAACTGCCTGGTGCGGGCAGCCCGATCGCTGTTTCGCTGCAGCCGCAGGGCGACGTCCTGACCGCCGACCTGCAGGGACTCGCGGCGTTCTTCGGCGGCATTCGCAATCGCACGGCGGCCATCGGATTCAGCCGCTACAACGAGTTCATCAGCCGTCTGCTGTGCGAAGGCGTCGACGACGGCGAAGCGACGTGCGGGTCGCCACCCGCGGCCACCGTCTCCGATTATGGTGCGCCCTCCATCAGAGACCGCCGGGACGATCTGCGCGGGCGTCCGAGCATCTACGGAGTGGATTCCTACCAGCTCCTCAAGCTCGCGACCGAAGCGTTCCTCGTCTTCGAGACGGGCATCGCGATCAGGCCGCCCAGAGACGCGCGCACCGGGCAGTACGGATATCGCGACAACTTCAACAACTTCGTCGCAGCAGTACCCACCGACGAAGTTCCCGGAGAGAGCCGTCCGCGCTCGGTCACGTTTCAGGACATCACCTCACGGCTCGATCGGTATCTCAGCCGAGGCAGCAGCACCGGAACGACGTACCTCCGGCGCATCGTCGATGCGCTGATCGGCCCCGACACCGCTCATCGCGAGGAGCGGCTGCCGTTCTGCGACGGCATCCTGCGTCATCGGCTCAGCTGCCCGAGCCTGATCGAGTTGATCTGGTCGTACTGGCACGAAGAGGGAATGCTCGTCCAGTCGCTGAACGTCATCGCGCTGCGCTTTCAGAACCGGCGCGGACCGATGGACCGCGACCCGCTCGCGCACCTCGAGATCGACCCGCTGCGTCCGCTGAACAACGTGCTGTGGGGCTACGTGCAGGACGAAATGCATCGGCTCACCGTCCCCCGGCGCGCCTACGAGTACGATCATCACTACGGTCTGACGATCTTCGGCAAGGCGGTTCCGTCGATTCGCCCTGCCGACAGCCGATCGAAGTTCCTCGAGGCGTTCCACAACCTGCTGCACCGCACCGCGGCGTTCTATCACGACGACGCGGACACGACGGTCGTCGCCGATGCGTTCCCGCTGTTGAACGCGCTGCGTGAAGTGCATCTGCTGCTCGCGGAAGGCGCGCACAACCAGTTCGGCGATCTGCCGTGGACGGCCCGCGCCGAGATGCTCGTCCAGCAGTGGCTGCTCGCCAGACCCGAAATCCGCGAGTTCGTGCGCGGCCGAGCGATGGTGCCGTACGCAGAGGCGTGGATGGGACAGGTCGACACGATCAAGCGGCTCCAGGGCTGGTCCGAAGTGTCGGTGACGAACTTCCACGAGCTCGCGGTCTTCGGTGAGCAGATCCTCCTGTCCATCCGGTATCACGACTGGAGCGCGGTGAACGACCAGGACGAAGCCAAACTCTGGGCGCGCTACTGGAAGGCCGAAATTCAGCGATACGTCCACTCGTACCGCGCGGTCACGGGTGTGGATCTGACGACGGAACCGGTGGACGCGAAAGCGCCCTGGATCCACCTGCGCGGCCGCTTGGCCGACGAGCAGAAGCGGCGTGCGGGGCGGCCGTGAATGCTCGACTTCACATCGGCGCTGTACCTCGGGCTGACGCACCCGACAGGGTCGCTCTGTCCCTGGACGCAGCTCACGACGGGACGGCCGGCCGTGCTGCAGACGACGGCCGGCGCCCGCGCGGTGGGCGGGGCACTCGCTTCGCTCACCGGATGCGAGGCGGCGACGCTGTGCCCCTCGACGCTCCACGTGTTCTGGGATTTCTTCGGGATGATCGGCCGCCGGCGCAGCGTGTTCCTCGACGCCGGCGCCTACGCGATCGGGCACTGGGGAGCGGAGCGTGCCGCCGCACGCGGGATCGAAGTCAGGGTGTTTCGACACCACGATGCGCGCGCGCTACGGCGTGGGATGGAGAGCCAGCGCCACGGTCGCCCGGTGATCGTCGCCGACGGGTTCTGCCCGGGTTGCGGAACCTTCGCGCCCATCGCCGAATATCTGCGCGCGATCGAAGACCGGGACGGATTGCTGGTGCTCGACGACACGCAGTCACTGGGAGTCTTCGGCCGCTCGCCGTCGTGCGACGCGCCCTACGGCCATGGCGGTGGTGGCTCGCTGCGATGGCACGGCATCGGCAGTCCGCAGGTCATTCTGATCGCGTCGCTCGCGAAGGCGTTCGGGGTTCCGGTCGCGATGCTCGCGGGTACGACCGCGGCGGTTCGGGCCTTCGAGGCGCAGAGCGAGACGCGCGTGCACGCGAGTCCACCATCGGCGGCGGTGATTCATGGGGCTGCGCACGCGCTCCGCGTGAACGCGGTCCAGGGAGATGGCCGGCGCAGCCGCCTCGCTGCCCGGGTGTCGCGGTTCCGCAGCCGGTTGTCTGCGGCCGGCGTGACGACCAGCGGCGGCATCTTTCCGAGCCAGACGGTCGAGGCGCCGCCTGGCCGTGACGCCAAGGATCTGTACGAGCGGCTGTTGAAAGCGGGAATCCGGACTGTTTTGCGCAGCGCAACGGGAAACCGAGCCGCCGTGACGCTGCTCATCACGGCCCGCCACTCATCGGCGGCGGTTGATTGCGCGGCCGGTGCTATTGCGGAAATCGTTCGATCACCAGTTACGTGAGGGAGCCATGAACGAGGCATTCAACGTCGGACCGTCCTACGAAGTGCTGGATACGGAGCTGAACGGCCGCGGATCCTGCTGCCGGCGCTGCGCCGCGCACGCCGGTCAGATGGAGCAGGAGGAAGAGCTCGCCGCGCTGCTGCCGGCGTCCTGGGTGACGGTGCTGCACAAGTTGCACAAGGCTGGACGCCTCGGGTGGCGGGCCGGCCGATGGATCGACAAGGAAACGGGCAGGCGGTTCGGCAAGCCGCTCTCTCAGCGCGCGGCCGAATTCCTCTACAAGCACCTCGGCCGCTCGCGTAAGGTCGAGGACTTTTACGACAGTTTGCCGGCGCCGGTGAAGCGCTGGTTGAACCGGCTGTAACGGGGACGAGGGTTTTCTCCTGGAGGCAGACATGCGCTACGACACAGAGTTCGAGCAGGATTCGCTCGAGACGTTCGACGAGCTCAGCGACGCGTTCGAGACCGGCCTGCGGGGGGATTCCTTCGAGACCGGCGGCGGGGAACTGGGCGACACCGAAACGTTCGGCGCGGAGTTGTCGAATTTCGAGCAGGAATTCGATCAGGAATTCGATCACGAAGAGGAGGCCTTCGGTCTGGGTGAAGGCGAGGATGAGAGCGAAGGGGAAGTGGGCAGACGCGGACGACCCCGTGCGGGCAACGGGAACGTTCAGCAGAAACTGCAGCAGCAGCGTCTCGCCTTGGCGAAGTTGCGCGAGGCGGTGGGCGGCGTTGGACGCCACGTGCGAAAGGAGGGGGGACGCCTCCGCTTCACGCTGCCGGCGCGCAGCGTTCAGGACGCCGCGGCGAAGATCCGGGTCGATCCACGAATGGTGTCGGCGCTGCTGAAGTCGCTGCAACAGACAAACGCGCGCGGCGCGGCGCGCCAGCGGTCGGAGATCGACACCGAAATGGACGAGACCGGGATGTGGCAGGAAGTGAGCGGCGCATGTCCCGGCGTGACGAAGTTCAACACGCACTGGTGGGGCGTCAGTCTGTGGCTGAACGAGTGTCACACAAAACTTCTGCTCGAGGCGGCAGACGCGGGCAGCGGCGCTGCGGGAATCTGCGCGGTTCTCGCGCCTGAGGGCATTTCCAAGACGGCGTGCGCCGTCGCGGCCGGGGTCCTCAAGATTGGCGGCTTCGTCGTCAAACGCATCGACGCCCTTGGCGGCAACAAGGGCATCACTATTCGGAAGCCCTGGGTCACGCCTCTTGGCGTGCCGCCCGTGCTGGTCTGGCATCAATAGGGCGCGCCGCGTCCAGCTGCGAAGACGATCGCGCGAGCGAGCCATGGGGTGGTGATCGATCGAGCGCTCGCGTACGCCCGGGACCATCGGGACCGGTTCGTGCGCGAGCTGCAGGAGTTCGTGCGGTTTCCGAGCGTCAGCGCGCAGCCGGCGCACGCGCGCGACGTCGCGGCCTGTGCCGCCTGGCTTGCCGACCACCTCCGGCAGGCCGGGTTGCCCACAGTCCAGATCGTTCGGACCGCCGGCCACCCGATCGTCTACGCGGCGTGGGGCTCGGAGCCGGAACGGCCGACGATGCTGATCTACGGCCATTACGACGTGCAGCCGCCCGATCCGCTTCGCGAATGGCGCGCGCCCCCCTTCGACGCGCGAATCGAGGGTGGCTACCTCCACGGCCGCGGCGCGTGCGACGACAAAGGACAGATGTTCGCGCACGTGAAGGCGATCGAAAGCTACCTGCACGCCGCCCGGCGGCTGCCGGTGAACGTCCGCTGCCTGTTCGAAGGGGAAGAAGAGATCGGCAGCGCGTCGCTGTCGGCGTTCGTCGAACGCTCCCACGACGCGTTGACCGCCGATGCCGCGGTCGTCTCGGACACGAGAATGCTGGGCCGCGGGCGTCCGGCGATCACCTATGCGCTGCGGGGCGTGCTGGGGCTCGAGATCGACGTCCAGGGACCGCAATCGGATCTGCATTCCGGGAACTTTGGAGGCGCGGTGCACAATCCACTCGAGGCGCTGTCGTCGCTCGTGTCGAGCCTGCACGACGCGTCGGGCCGGATTGCGGTGCGTGGCTTTTACGACCGCGTCCGCGCGTGCTCGCGGCGCGAACGCGAAGAGATGGCGCGCGTGGCGCCTTCGGATGCAGAACTGCTCGGCGAAGCGAAGGCGCCGCGCGGATGGGGTGAGCCCGGATACACGGCGTACGAGCGCACGACGATTCGTCCGTGTCTCGTCGTCAACGGGATCGTCGGTGGCTACCAGGGACCCGGTGCGAAGGCAGTCCTGCCGGCTCGCGCCACCGCCAAGATCAACGTCCGCCTCGTTCCGGATCAGCACCCCAAAGAGATCGCCGCGCTGATTCGCGAGCACGTGGATCGCGCGACGCCGGCCACCGTCCGCACGACCGTTCGCGAGACCATGGCGGCCAAGCCCGTCGTGATCCCGAGGGAGCATCCGATCATGCGCGTGGCCGCGCTGGGGTACCGGCGGGGCTTTGGCGCGGAGCCGGCGTGGATCCGATCGGGCGGCACGATCCCGATCGTCAACACGCTGCAGGAGGCGCTCGGCCTGCCGACGGCGCTGATGGGATTCGCGCTGCCGGACGATCGGATTCACGCTCCCAATGAGCGGTTTCTCCTCTCGAACTTTCACCAGGGCATCGCCACGTCGATTTGGACGCTGGCGGGTTTCGCGTCGCTGCGGCGCGCGGCACCGCGGTCATGATCATCGACTCACACTGCCACGCCGGCCGCGGCGACGGCCTGACGGGGCCGTGGGACACGCACGCGCCAGTGCGCGATTACCTGCGGCGTGCCGCTCGGGCGGGTATCACCCACGTCGTGTTTTTCGCCGCGTTCCATCTCGACTACCGCGCCGCCAATCGTGAGGTCGCGCGTATCGTCGCCACGCGCCCCGACCGCTTCTTCGGCTTCGCCTTCGTCCACGCGGCGCGGGATCGCGGCCACATCCGGTCGATGGTGGCGGAAGCGGTGGAGCGGCACCACTTTCTCGGCATCAAGGTCCATCGCTACGACGCGCGGATCACGCGCGAGGTGTGCGATGCGGCCCGCGCCTTCCGCATCCCGGTGCTCTACGACGTGATGGGGGAGGTAGCAGTGTGCGAGCTGCTGGCCCAGGAGTATCCGGATGTGACGTTCATCATTCCGCACCTGGGGAGCTTTGCCGACGACTGGAAGGCGCAGCTCGCCTTCCTCGACCATCTGGAGCGGCACCCGAACATCTACACCGACACGTCGGCCGTGCGCCGCTTCGATCTGCTCGAGGAGGCGGTCCGCCGCGCCGGCGCCCGGAAGATCCTCTTCGGCTCCGATGGTCCATGGCTGCACCCCGGTGTGGAGCTCGCGAAGGTGCGCGCGCTCGAGCTCTCCGAATCCGACACGCGTGCGGTGCTCGGCGGAAACTTCCTGCGCCTCGTGCGCTCCGCGCCGGCGCAACAGTTTTCCGATGTGGGGCGGGACTCTGGCCCCGCCACGACAAACTCTGACCGTCGTGCCGCCGGCGATCCGTGGATGGCGCAGGCGGCATATCGCGCTGGCTAGCGCGCAGGAGGCAATGATGTACGGCCGAGACTCTTTCTACAACGAATTCGGCAGCGGTTCGGCGAGCCTCTACGAGATCGGTCAACCCGGCAAGCCGAATTGTTCGGACATCCCTCCGCTCGCCTGCCACAACCTGCCCATCGAGCGGCCGATCAAGGCTGCCGGGCTGCCGGAAGGCGGCCTGATTGATCGCACCGCTGGCGACCCCGACAAGGAGTTATCACTGCAGCTCAGCGACTACGATGTCAACGAATGGCGTGCGGGGCAGAAAGACCGCCATCGGCTTGGTCTCGAGCGCATCATGAAGTTCATCATCGACAGGCGGACGGAGATCCTGAAGGGAGAGGGGATCGAGATCACGATCAGCGGCGCCGCGAGCCGCACGGGAACCAAGGAGTACAACGATCGGCTCTCGTGCAAGCGGGCGGCATGCGTCGCGGGGTTCATTCAACAGCATTTGCCGGTTTCCATCGGCGGATCCGACGCCCTGCTCAGGAAAGTCCGATTCACGATCGGCGGTGAAGGATTTCAGAAGGCGACCTGCGCCGGCGCGCAGTGCGAGATCGGAGAGTTCCGCTCCGTCCTGGTCAGCGTGCACCGTCCCGGGCGCGCACCAGCGCCGATTCCCATCCTGCCTCGGGTGGTGACCAAGTATCGGATTCGATGCTGTTCGCTCAAGAGCGAGACGCTCGGAGAAGCGCTCATCGGCGATTTGATCGACCGGGGCCTCGCGGCGCTGCCTGATCCGCTCAGGAAGGCTATCGAGGGCAACGACAAGGCCCGAGGGTTGATCGACAAGGCGGTCAAGGAGCTGATCGACCAGCTGAAAAAACTGCTCACCCGGCTGCCGGGAGCGCTGGGCAAGCTTGCGAAGTCGCTCAGTCAGAAACTGCCGTTTCCCGTCGAGTTCATCCGCGACACGGGCGTCTTCCAAATCGTGGAGCGCGACGAGAAAAACCCGAAGGACATCATCCTTTGTTACACCGGTTTCGGATTGCGCCTCCTCTTCCCACGCAACCTTCCCTTCGCCTTGCCCGCTCCTCTCCGAGACGCGCTGAAGCAGGCCCTCAAGGGATTGAAGATACAAGGTCTCCCGCTGGACATTGCTCTGGACGTGCTTGGCGGAAAGATTCCGTCGATCGAGTCAAAAACGCCGGGCCCGTTCACTGACTTCGACGTCAAACCGGGGTCGAAGGCACCCAAGCCTTTCAGACTGCAGGCATTCGAAGGAGATGCCGTCTTGTTCAAGAGCGCGGATCTGCCCGGAAAAGTCCGCGTTGGCTTCGATTCTCCGCGGACGTTTCACCGTCCTGATCCGGCAGAGCGCCCGCGGCTGCTGTGCAGCGGCTGCACCGACAGCATCGTCCCCGTCACCGTGGGCACCGGGCGCGGCGTCGACATCATTGCGCCGACGAAGGGTACGCTCGTTGACGCACAATGCCGATGCGACGAGGCGCCAGGCCAGCAGGCGCGCCTGGGAGTCCGGCAGCCGATCCGATCTGCGATCCGGCCGCGCGTCGCTGTGCGGCGGGCGTTGCGGAGCGGGCGCCGCGCTTCCGTGTAGCGGGCCGACGTGCGGGACGACCAGAGTCGCATCGACGTCGTCGTCCCCGTACGTCGGCGCGCGGCGATTGTCGATCGCGTTCTTCGCAGCTTCAGCCGGGGCACAATCCTGCCCGGCGCGGTCTTGCTCGTCACGAACGAGCTCGATCGGCGGGACGTCAACTCGTACGGACTCGATGTTCGTCTCGTTCGATTCGAGAGCGACCTGTACCCTATCGGGTTCAATGACGCGGCGCTGCGCCGGAACGTCGGCATCTGGGCAGCCTCCGCGCCGTACGTGCTCACGTTCGACGATGACCAGATTGCGCCTCCGCCGTTGATCGAATCCGCGGGCGCGGCGCTGGTGAACACGCCGGTGTGCTGGGGTCATCACCGCTTCATCGATTTCGATGCCTTCACGTTCGAGGAAGTCATCGCATTGCCCGCCGACGCCGGACGGCCGCGCGAAACGCCGCCGAACGCGTGGCACTCGTGGCGAAGCGCGTACGGGGGGCTCTTCGCCGCGGATCGAGGACGCCTGCAGCATGCGGGCGGCTTCGATATGGTGTTCAGCGGCCGCCATAGCGGCGAAGACCAGGACCTCGGCCGGCGTCTCGCCGCGACGCTTCATGGGGGAGCGTCGATTTATGTCCACGAGCCGCCGTTCGCATGGCATGCCGAGAAGCCGACCGCCTGGGAAGAGTGCCGCTATTCGAACCTGTGTCGCGGCGACCATTCGCTCGCGGTCACGACTATCGGTGGTGCGACGGCGCACGCGTGTTCCCGTTGTCCCTTCTACTTGGTCTCGCGGGTGGAATCCACGGAGCCGCACGCGCGGATTCCGTTCGACGTGTCGAAGGTGCGCACGACCGTGACGCAGATTTCCCGTTCGATGAGATGAGAAGACTTCGCCACAGCGTTCCCATTCGTGCAGGCGGACGCGCTCGAACGCATCGCGGCTGAGCTGAGCGGCACGTATGACGAGTACGTCGGCCGTTTCTCTTCGCCGGATATGGCTATTTCGCTGAACACCGCCGCGCTGCTCGCGGCGTTGTGCGAGGGCCTGAACGTCCACCGCGCTCTCGACGTGGGCGCCGGGTTCGCCTCGGTGGTCCTGCGTGCAAGCTCGGCGAGACGCGGCGGCTCGGTCTGGACCGTCGACGACGACCAAGACATGCTGGATCGCGTGGGACAGTTCGTCTTGTCGCGCGCGCTGCCGGAAGGCCGTTTCACGCTGTGGCCGGAGGTACTCGCGGCCGAGCCCGCCACGTTCGATTTCGTCTTCTACGACCTCGGGTCCATGACGAGTCGCGCGCACCGCCTTCCGGACGTGCTGAATCGTCTGGCCGACAACGGCGTGCTGGTTCTCGACGACATGCACAAAGAGGAGTACGCGCCAGCCGTCGAACGAGTGTTGGGCGGCGACCGCTGGCAGTATCTGGATCCCCGTCCTCTGTCGGTTGATCGGTACGGGCGGTTCTGCGGCGTCGTCGTTCGCGCTTAGGCGCTGCTGCGCTGAGTGGCGCGACGGATCTGGAGCGCGCGGCTCGTCACACCAAGTCGTCGCGCGGCGCGCGGGACATTGCCGTTCTCGAGCGCGAGCGCGGCATCGATCGCGGCATTTTCGGCGGCGCGACGGATCGTCTTCAGCCCGACGCCGTCGCCGACGGCGTGCTGGACCGCCATGTCGAAGCCGTTGCCGGACCACTCGGACACCGCCGCCGTAACCTCCGGGCGGTCGTCCTCGGCAACATCCGAGGCGCTGATCGGGCCAGGGCCGACGTGGCGATCGGCAATGCGCGTGACCAGCTGCTTGAGGTCGCGAACGTTGCCCGGGTACTCGCGTTCCAGCAGAAACAGGCGGAGCGCTTCTT
>Ga0207674_10007022_pt1 | contig 13167 bp, 13 predicted proteins | sample KBSCornC72_FD_184303 | JGI IMG/M metagenome (GOLD analysis project Ga0207674, IMG submission 184303) | Corn rhizosphere microbial communities from Kellogg Biological Station, Michigan, USA - KBS Corn C7-2 (SPAdes) (version 2) | ecosystem: Host-associated > Plants > Roots > Rhizosphere > Soil ... | reverse complement strand
GTGCCGACTGACCGACAGTAGGGCACAGTCTCCCCCGGCCAGCGCGACGGGCGCCGAGCAGGTTGAAGGCGCCTCGCCGATCTCAGAATGCCGTGACTGTCTCTGGGTCGGTGAGCCGGGGCCGCTTCAGGCGCGAGGCGGACTCCTCTTCCTGCCTCATCCCTGCGGCTGATGGGCTCCGGTCAACGGCACGAAGGGGATGACTTTGCCTCCGAAAATGTCGGAACGATCGACGCTCACGGTGCCGTCGGCCGCGGTCTTCTTGGTGACCTTCAGGATGTGCTGAGCGCCGGGCGGACCTACCGGAATGACGATGACGCCATTGGGCTGCAATTGTTGCAGCAGCGGTGGTGGGATGTGGTCGATGCCGCACGTCACGATGATCTTGTCGAACGGCCCCGCCTCGGGCCAGCCGTAATAGCCGTCATCGGCCCTCGTCTTGATCGAGCTATATTCCGTGTAGCCGGCATCGATCAGCCGGTCGTAGATTCTCCGCGTTCGCCGCGCGAGTCCGGGGATGATCTCGATCGTGAAGACGCGCGGCGTCAGATAGCTCAGGAGCGCCGACTGGTAGCCCGAGCCGGTGCCCACTTCGAGCACCTTGTCGGTTGGTTTCACCGCGATCGCGCTGGTCATGCGTCCCATCGTGCCGGGCGGTGTCAGCGTCACGCCGAAGCCGATGTCGAGATAGTGGCCGACATAGGCGCTGTCGATGTCCTCGGGCCGAACGAAGTTCTCGCGCGGGGTGAGCAGAAAGGCGCGCTTATCCTCATTGGTCCACAGGTCGTTGAATTTGAGGAGGACTTCGTAGCGATCGAACCGTTCGCCGACGTACTTCTCGTCCTCCGCGCGGTTGGCGAGCATCCAGGCAACATACGCTTGTCGGTTTGCGAGAGGAGGCCAGAGATCGAAGCTGAACGGCCCTGGCGCGCCCAGCGCCGGAAACGGCGTCAGGCTTGCTGCCGCGCCGAGCAGCAGATCGCGTCTGCGCATCGATCGACCTCCTCAACCTGTGCCGCGATCCAAGGACCACCGGCCCGTCCCGGCCCAAACCTAGCGCGATGCGCATCGGTCGTCGAGGCGAGGTCCTATGGAGCGAGCGCTGCCTCGAGGAACGCGGCGAGCGCCGCAGCGGCCTGAGCAGCGGCAGACTTGTCGTACTCAAGATGCATCCCGAACATCTCCTTGCCGTCGGCAAAGGCGGGATCGTCGAAGACGTGGGCGGCGCCCGGGTAGACCGCAAGGGTCACATTGGCCTGCCCCTGGCTGAGCGTCTTGCACATGGCCGCAGGGGTAACCGTGTCGAGGGTTCCCACCAGGATCAGGGTGGGCAGATCGAGCCGAGCGCGCCCGAGATTGGCACATGGGGGATAGTACGCCACGACTGCCCTGAACGCTGGCCCCGCTGACTGTGCGTATCCCGCCCTGAGCCGCGGAACCGCGAGCCGGAGTGCCGTGTCACCGCCCTGCGAATAGCCCACGGCGGCAATCCGCGAACGCTCCACTTCGGGAAGGCTGGCAACATAAGCCAGGGCCCCATATGCATCGGCGACCCTTTGGGGGAAATCGACGAGGCAGGTTTGCGTCAGCCCGCGCGTCGAATAATCGTCGACGAAGAGCGCGACGTAGCCATCCGCCGCCAACCGAGTGCCGATCGCCTTGTGGTTCGATGGCAGCCCCAGGCACGAGTGAAGCAGCACCACTGCCGGAAACGGCCCTTTGCCCCGCGGCGTACTCAGATATCCGGAGATGACCGTCGCCGAGCCACCGGACCGGCTCGTCGAACTGGGGAACGTGACCCGCTGCTCGGCCAGTGCCGATGCTGTCAGCGCCAGGAGCAGCGCGGTACCCAAGAACCAGGCAGCCACGCTTCGTCTCAGCTGGCAAAGCGATCCTGCTGGCGCCAGGGCCAAGGTCATTCGCGGCCTCCTCGGCAACATCGCCAGATGCGTAGGCCCGCGCCACGGCTTGTGCAAGCACGAGCCCGGCGTTGGTGTGTGCCTGCCCGGGGCAGACGTTACGCTGACTTTACGGCTGGACGGCCCAATCGATGTGGCGACTTTACGCGCATCCGCCCGATGTCCAACCCGTCTCAACGACGGAGGCGGCGATGCTGGCCGACATTCTTTATTTCTCTGGTGGCCTCGCGGCCTTCGCGCTGATTGCCGTCGGCGTCGCCGCGGCGGGGAGGCTCTGATGAGCCTCGATCTGGCGCTGGGGCTGGTCTTTGCGGCGGTGATCCTCGTCTACTGCCTCGTGGCGCTCGTCCGCCCCGAGAAGTTCTGAGGCCGCCATGACCCGGGACATCTTGCAGTTCATCGTCTACGCCATCGCGCTGGTGGCGCTGGCCGTCCCGCTTGGTCTTTATATGGCCAGGGTATTTGCCGGCGAGAGCAGCTTCTTGAGCTGGGCTGAGCGGCCGATCTTCGCCCTTGCCGGCATCAAGCCGGAGCATGGACAGCACTGGTCGTCCTACGCGCTGGGGCTGATCGCATTCAATGCTGCTGGCTTCGTGCTGCTGTTCCTGATCCTCAAGTTCCAGGACGTGCTGCCCTGGAATCCACTGCACCTGCCGGGGCTCAGCGGACACCTGGCGTTCAACACCGCGGTCAGTTTCGTCACCAACACCAACTGGCAGTCCTACGGCGGCGAGACGACGATGTCGTATTTCAGCCAGATGGCGGGCCTGACGACACAGAACTTCGTGTCGTCCGCGACCGGCATGGCGGTGGCCGCGGCTGTGGCACGCGGCCTCGCCAGCAAGCAGCAGAAGACGATCGGCAACTTCTGGGCCGACATGGTGAGAGCAACACTCTACATCCTGCTGCCGATCTCGATCATCCTGGCGTTGGCGTTCGTCTGGCAGGGGATGCCCCAGACGCTGCAATCGTCGCTGACGGCGACCACGCTCGAGGGCGGCCAGCAGACGATCGCCATCGGCCCGGTCGCCAGTCAGCTCGCGATCAAGCAGCTGGGGACCAATGGTGGCGGCTTCTTCAACGTCAACTCCACGCATCCGTTCGAGAACCCGACCGCCATCAGCAATTTCCTGTCGATGCTGGGCATCCTGGTGGTGTCGGCTGCCTTCTGCTTCACCTTCGGCAAGATGGTGAACGATCGCCGCCAGGGGATCGCCCTGTTCGCGGCGATGGGCGTGCTGTTCGCCATCGGGCTGGCCTCGATCTATGCCAGCGAGCTGCAGCCGAACGGGCTATATCCCAGCACCGTTGCGACCGATGCGGGGAACATGGAGGGTAAGGAGGTCCGGCTGGGCGTGGGCAATGCGGCGCTCTGGGCCGAGGCCACGACCGCTGCATCCAATGGCTCGGTCAACGCCATGCATGATAGCTTCTCCCCGCTCGGCGGTATGGTTGCGATGCTCAACATCGAGCTGGGCGAAGTGGTGTTCGGCGGCGTCGGCGTCGGTCTCACCGGCATGTTGCTGCTGGTGATCGTCACGGTGTTCCTGGCCGGACTGATGGTAGGGCGCACGCCGGAGTATCTGGGCAAGAAGATCGAGGCACGGGAGGTAAAGCTCGCAGCATTGACACTGCTGGTTATGCCGCTCGGGGTGCTGGCGATCTCGGCGCTGTCGATCGCCGTCGGTGCAGGGCAATCGGCGACCCTCAATCCGGGTCCGCATGGACTGACCGAGCTGCTCTATGCCTACAGCTCGGCGACCGGCAACAACGGTTCGGCCTTCGCCGGCTTCACGGCCAATGTCGACTGGCACAATGCCTGGCTCGGCGTCGCCATGCTGCTGGGCCGCTATGGGTACATCATCCCGATCCTCGCAATCGCAGGTTCGCTCGCCGCCAAGAAGACTGCGCCGGCTTCGGCCGGGACCTTTCCGACGCATGGTCCGGTGTTCGTCACGCTCCTCGTTGCGACCATCCTGATCGTCGGGGCGCTCACCTTTCTGCCTGTGCTCGCCCTGGGTCCGATCGCCGAGCAGGTCTCGATCGCCGCCGGCCAGAGCTTCTGAGGTCCATCATGTCCAAGTCTACATCCACCACGGCTGAGATCAGCCTGTTCGACGGCACCATCCTGCGCCGCGCCGCCGGCCAGGCGGTGCTGAAACTCAACCCGCGCGGCCTGGCCCGCAACCCGGTGATCTTCGTCACCGGCCTCACCTCGGTGCTGGTGACAATCCTGGTGATCCGAGACGGGCTCACTCACGCGTCGACCTTCGGGATCGGGCTGCAGGTCGCGATCTGGCTGTGGTTCACGGTGCTGTTCGCCAATTTCGCGGAAGCTATCGCCGAGGGCAGGGGAAAGGCACGAGCCGACGCCTTCCGGGCGACGCGGGTCACCACCCGCGCCAAGGTCCTTGCCGATCCCCGCAGACGAGACCTCTTTCACCCCAAGGACGCGGTTGCGCTCGACGAGGGCGATGTGATCCTCGTCGAGGCCGGTGACATCGTGCCGACCGACGGCGAAGTGATCGAGGGCGTTGCCTCGGTCGACGAGAGCGCCATTACCGGCGAAAGCGCTCCGGTCATCCGCGAGTCCGGCGGTGACCGCTCGTCGGTCACTGGCGGTACACGCCTTGTCTCCGACTGGCTGGTGGTCAAGGTCACCGCACGGCCGGGAGAGACCTTCCTCGACAAGATGATCGCCCTGGTTGAAGGCGCCAAGCGGCAGAAGACGCCCAATGAGATCGCGCTCGACATCCTGCTCGCGGCACTGACGCTGGTGTTCCTGTTCGTCGTGGTGACGCTGCCGTTCTTCGCACTGTGGAGCGGTACCCAGATCCCGGTGATCTATCTTGCGGCGCTGTTCATCACTCTGATCCCGACGACCATCGGGGGGTTGCTGTCCGCCATCGGCATCGCCGGCATGGACCGACTGGTGAAGGCCAACGTCATCGCCAAGTCCGGCCGCGCGGTCGAGGCGGCGGGCGACATCGATGTGCTGCTGCTCGACAAGACCGGCACGATCACGTTCGGCAACCGGATGGCCGATGGCTTCGAACCGCTGCCGAGCGTGAGCGAGAAGCAGCTCGCAGAGGCGTCGTTTCTGGCGTCGCTCTCCGACGACACGCCGGAAGGCAAGTCGATCGTCGAACTGGCACGGCAGAAATTCGAGCCGCGCACCGACGCTGCGAGCGGTGCCAGCTTCGTGCCGTTCACGGCTCAAAGCCGCATGTCGGGCGCCAATCTCAGCGATGGCACATCGATCCGCAAAGGGGCGGCCGACGCCATTCTCCGCCATGTCAGCCAGAGGCCCAGTCCCGAGCTCGACCGCATCGTGCGGGGCATCGCCTCGTCAGGCGGCACGCCGCTGGTGGTGGCCGAGAACAATCGCATCCTTGGAGTGATCCATCTCAAGGACGTGGTGAAACCCAATATCCGCGACCGCTTCGCCGAGCTGCGGACGATGGGCATCCGCACGGTGATGGTGACCGGCGACAATCCGTTGACTGCCGCGTCGATCGCCGCCGAGGCGGGAGTCGACGATTTCCTTGCCGAGGCTACGCCAGAGAAGAAGCTCGAGCTGATCCGGACGGCCCAGGCCGACGGCCGGCTGGTGGCGATGTGCGGCGACGGCAGCAACGACGCCCCTGCGCTCGCACAGGCCGATGTCGGCGTCGCCATGAACTCGGGTACGCCCGCCGCCAAGGAGGCCGGCAACCTGGTCGACCTCGACAGCGATCCGACCAAGCTCATCGAGATCGTCCTGGTCGGCAAGCAGCTGCTGATCTCGCGCGGGGCGCTCACCACCTTCTCGATCGCCAACGACGTGGCGAAGTATTTTGCCATCCTGCCGGCCCTGTTCGTCACCGCCTATCCCGGCCTCAAGGTGCTCGACATCATGGGGCTCGGCACGCCGACCTCGGCGATCCTCTCGGCTCTGATCTTCAACGCGCTGGTCATCGTCGCGCTGATCCCGGTGGCGCTGCGCGGCGTGAAGTATGTTCCATCGTCGGCCTCCGCGTTGCTCAGCCGCAATCTGCTGCTCTACGGCGTGGGCGGCCTCATCGCGCCGTTCATCGGCATCAAGCTCATCGACCTCTTGGTCGACCTGTTGCATCTCGCCTGAGGGACACGCTCATGTTCATGCACCTTCGTCCTGCCATCACGCTCACGCTATTGTTCACGGTGCTGACCGGGCTGCTCTACCCGCTGGCGATCACTGGCGCGGCCCAACTCGTCTTCCCCGTCCAGGCCAACGGCTCGCAGGTCGTCCGTAACGGTGCGCTGATCGGCTCGGCGCTGATCGGGCAGAGCTGGACTTCCGACAGATACTTCCATGGCCGCCCCTCGGCCGTGAAGTATGATGCCTCGACCTCGTCGGGGTCGAACCTCGGACCATCCAGCAAGACCCTGATGGCCAACATCGCCGACACTGCCAAAGCGCTCGGTGGGACCGGGATCCCGGCCGACCTGGTGACGGCGTCCGGCTCCGGTCTCGATCCCGACATATCGCCGGCCGGTGCGCTGTTCCAGGTGGCCCGCGTCGCCAAGGCGCGCGGGATCGGCGAGGACACCCTGCGTCAGCTCATCTCGGCGCATGTGCAACCGCCCGAGCTTGGTATATTGGGCGAGCCTCACGTCAACGTTCTCGATCTCAACCTCGCGCTGGATGCGCTCGCGCCATAAGCCAGACCGATACCGACCGCCCATCGCCGGACTCGCTCCTCGCGGAAGCCAACCGCGGGGCACGGGGCCGGCTGAAGATCTTCCTCGGCGCCTCGCCGGGTGTCGGCAAGACCTATGCCATGCTGCAGGAAGCTGCGATCCGCGCCCGCCAGGGTGTCGATGTCGTCGTCGGGCTGGTCGAGACGCATGGCCGGGCCGAGACCGAGGCGCTGACGGCAGGGCTGGAGGTGCTGCCACGCAAGAGCATCGCCTATCGCGGTCAGGACCTTGACGAGCTTGACCTCGATGCGGTGCTCGCACGCAAGCCGCAGCTGGCGCTGATCGACGAGCTTGCGCACACCAACGTGCCGGGCTCGCGTCACCTCAAGCGCTGGCAAGACGTCATCGAGGTACTCGACGCGGGGATCGACGTTGTCACCGCACTCAACATCCAGCACATCGAGTCGCTCAACGATACGGTGGCTCGCATCAGCGGCGTGCGCGTCCAGGAGACTGTGCCCGATGCCATCGTCGCGCGTGCCGATGACATCGAGCTGATTGATCTTCCGCCCGAAGAGCTGATTGCGCGGCTGCAAGGCGGCAAGGTGTATCGGGCGGGGACCGTGGGGCGGGCGCTCGACAATTTCTTCACGCGCCCGAACCTCACTGCGTTGCGTGAGCTCGCCCTGCGCACGGCTGCGAGCCGTGTCGACGCGCAGATGCTGAGCCTGATGCGGCAGAGCGCGGTGCCGGGCCCATGGCCCACGCAGGAGCGCATTCTCGTCTGCATCAATGAGAGCCCGCTGGCGAAATCGCTGGTGCGGGCGGGCAAGCGCATGGCTGAGCGTGCCGATATCCCATGGATCGTCGCGACGGTCGTGACGCCCAAGCATGAAGCGCTGCCCGAGTCTGCCCGTCGCCTGACCAGCGAAGCGATGCAGCTGGCCGAGTCGCTGGGTGCGGAAATTGTCACGCTGCACGCCGATGCCGGTATCGCCGCAGCATTGATCGGCCTCGCCCGCACGCGCAACGTCACGCGGCTGCTCATTGGCCGGCCGCGGCCGCGAGGCTGGTGGGCTTTCAGCCGCGAGGCGGCGGCGGACCAGTTGTTCGACGCAGCGACCGACTTCGAGGTGACGATCGTTGCCGGCGAAGGCAGCAAGCCCAAGCCCGGCGCGGCCGCCTGGACGATGCCACCGGTTGTCCGATGGCAGGCGCTGCTGGCTGGTCTGGCGGGGGCCGCGCTGGCAACACTCGTTGCCTGGCCCATCGACTTTTACGGGCTCGTTTCGCCGACCTCGCTGGTCGTCATCTACATGGTCGCGGTACTGTTCGTCGGCACGCGCTACGGGTTGTGGCCAGCCCTGTTCACCAGCGTGCTGTGCTTTCTGGCGCACAACTGGTTCTACACGGCGCCACGCTACAGCTTCACCATCCAGTCGCCCGAGGATGTTGTCGGGATCGTGCTTTTCCTGGTCGGCGCAATCTTCACCGGCACGCTTGCCGGTCGACTACGAGCGCAGGTCACGACGATGCGAACCAATCAGAAGCGCACCGAGATGCTTTACGACTTCTCCAAGCGCATTGCGGCCAAGTCCGATCTCGACGATGTGCTCTATGCCGGCGCCTTCCACATTGCGGCCACGCTCAACTGCCGCTCGCTCATCCTGATGCCGGACACGAGCGGGGTGCTGCAACAGGTGCAGGGCTACCCCTCGATCGAGGAGGAGCTCGATCCACGTGCCGCCGCCGCCGCGCGCTGGGCCTTCGACAAGAATGAATTCGCCGGCGCGGGCACACCGACGTTGCCGACCTCGGAATGGATGTTCGCGCCACTGGCCACGACCACGCCCCTGGGTGTCGTCGGACTGATGTTCGCCGACCCGCGCCGAGGCGCGGACCCGGAACTGCGTCGGCTGCTGCGGGCGGTGGAAGACCAGGTCGCCGTCGCGGTCGAGCGGACACGCCTTGCGGCAGATGTGCAGAACCTTCGCGTGGAGGCCGAGGGCGAGAGGCTCCGGACGGCGCTCCTCAACTCACTGAGCCACGACCTGCGCACCCCGCTGGTGTCGGTGATCGGCGCGTTTTCCGGCCTCAACGACGACATGCCGCCGGCCGACCGCGCGGCATTGATCGAGGCAGGGCTCGACGAGGCCAAGCGCCTCGACCGCTACGTCCAGAACCTGCTGAACATGACACGCCTTGAATACGGAGCATTGCGGCCCAAGCGCGCGGTGGTCGATCTCCGCGAGTTGATCGGCACGTCGCGCGCCGACCTCAAGCGGCTGCTCGAGGGTCACACGATCGCGGTCGAGATTCCCGCGGACCTGCCGCAGATCGACGTCGATCCAGTGCTGATCGGCCAGGCGCTCGGCAACGTCCTCGAGAACGCCGCCAAATATGCACCGGCGGGCAGCACGATCCGGATTGCGGCGCGGCGGAACAAGGCCATGGTCACGCTGGCCGTCAGCGATGAAGGTCCGGGCATTCCGGATGCCGAGCGCGAGAAGGTCTTCGACATGTTCTACCGTGTCGGCGAGGGCGACCGCCGGCCTACCGGCACGGGACTTGGCCTTGCTATCGTGCGTGGCTTCGTCCAAGCCCATGGCGGCACCGTCCGCGCCCTGCCGGGCCAGGAGGGACGCGGTACGACCATCGAGATGGACCTTCCGGCAGCCTCATGAGCGACGCACGGATATTGGTGATCGAAGACGAGGTGCCCATCCGGCGGTTCCTCCGCATCGCCATCGAAAGCGCGGGCTTCACAATGCTGGAGGCCGAGCGCGGCCGGACGGGGATCGAACGCGCCGCGACGGAGGCGCCAGATCTCGTCGTCCTCGATCTCGGCCTGCCCGATATGGATGGCAAGGCGGTCATCGCCGCCATACGCGAATGGAGCCAGGTTCCCATCCTCGTCCTGTCGGTACGCGACGCCGAGACAGAAAAAATCGCCGCGCTCGATGCCGGTGCCGACGACTACGTGACCAAGCCGTTCGCCACCGGTGAACTGCTGGCGCGGCTGCGCGCGCTGTTGCGGAGCCGCAAGCCCCCCACCGCCGACAAGTCGGCCCTGAGTTTCGGTGACCTGACGATCGACCTTGCGGCGCACACGGTGGTGCGCGGGGGGATGGAGACCAGGCTCACTCGCAAGGAGTTCGAGGTTTTGGCGCTGCTCGCGCAACATGCCGGACGCCTCGTGACACACAAGCAGTTGCTGACCACGGTATGGGGACCGGCCCATGCCGACGATGCGCATTATCTGCGCATTGCCATCGGGCACATTCGCGAAAAGATCGGCGACGATGCGAGCGACCCGAAGTTCATCCTCACCGAGCCCGGTGTCGGCTATCGGCTATCGAGCTCGTAATATTCCCTTATTGGGGCCAGTCCTCGCGTCACCCCAACGATGAACGTCATTGGACGGTGCCCCTCGTCGGCGACCTCGCGCATCGGTGGCTGCGGGCCCACATCAGGAGCGTCTGCCCCGTCATCGCGGGGCGTCAGTTCTGCGTCAGGTTTGGCTGACACGGAAGAGCGATCCGATCACCAAGGAGTCGCTCATGCTTCGGACTAGCCTCATTATCGCCCTGATCGCAGTCGCCGCTCCGGCGTTTGCTGCCGACGCCACGTGCAGTACCGCCGACGCGTCCAAGTTCGCACCGCAGAGCAAGCTCGAAGATTTGCTCAAGACCCAGGGTCTCACGGTCAAGCAGATCAAGACCGAAAAAGGGTGCTACGAGGTCTACGCCGTCGACAAGGCTGGCAAGAAGGTCAACACCGCCTACAACGCTGAAACCTTGCAGCCGGTGGCCAATGCCGAAGCTGGCGAGAACTGAAACTGCGCAGCCGGACGCGCATCCCATGGTGCGCGTCTGGGACCTCTTTGTAAGACTGTTCCATTGGGCCCTGGTTGCCAGCTTCGCTGCAGCGTGGCTGACCCGACACGGCAATGAGGACATCCATCATCTGGCTGGTTATGCGGCCGCCGCCCTCGTTGGCCTGCGGGTCGTCTGGGGTCTGGTTGGAACGCACTACGCCCGTTTCCGACAGTTCACGCGCGGTCCGATGACCGTGCTCGGTTACCTGCGTGACATCGCGACGGGCCGGGAGGCCAGGTACATCGGTCACAACCCGGCGGGTGCGGCGATGATTCTTACCCTCCTGGTCTTGCTGGCGGGGACCGCGCTCACGGGCTGGATGATGACGACAGATCAGTTCTGGGGCGTAGACTGGGTCGGCAAGACCCACGAGCGCCTCGCGGATGGCCTCCTGATCCTGGTTGCCCTCCATATCGCGGGCGTGGTTCTCGCCAGCGTTCGGCATCGGGAAAACCTGGTTCTGGCGATGTTCACCGGCCGCAAGCGAGCCGCCGGCACGGAAGACAGATCCTAGCAGCGGGTGCTACGGCGGCATTCGGCCAACCGAGCCGCGGCGAGCCCAACATCGCCTGTTCAGCGACGAGCGGGAGGAGGTCTCCCGCCGACCCCGTAACACAGTTGCTGATCTTGGCACCGAACAGGTCTACGATGGTAGTCTCACACATGCGAGATGGAGGCAGGCCATGCGGATGTTCATTCTCTGCTGCGCGACGATCGCAGCACTCCTGGGCGCCGCTGCGGCGCGTGCCGATGACGGCTGCCCGGGCGGGAGCACGTCAGTGACAAGTTCTCCGGATGGCGCGGCGCTGAGTATTTTGTTTGATTCGTTCTCGGTGTCGGCGGCTGGTTCCAACGCCGGCACGGCGCTGGTGAAGAATTGTGTCCTAGCCGCTCCCCTCCCGGTTCCTCCTGGATACAGCCTCGGGGTCTACCGCGTCGACTATCGCGGCTTTGCCCACCTGGCAGGACGTGAGACGGCGGAACTGGCTGTCGACTACCATCTCGGTCCAAAAGGAAAGAGTCGCCAGTATCGCCGCAAGGTAATGGGTCCCTCCGATGACAACTTCCTGTTTACGGAGAACATTGGGGCTGGGCTCATGAAGCGCATCGGCTGCGGAGAGCCCGCGGTGCTCAATGTGTCGCTTCAACTGTCACTGAGGCCGCTGGCGGCGGACGACGCGCTGGTGACCATGGATAGCTCGGATGGAGCGGCAAAAGGTGGCCTGATCTACTACTTCGATTTCAAGAAGTGCGCCTCCTGATGCCCCGCCGCATCGGGGCTCAGTCCCTCCAGCAGCCCGCCTGAGCGCCGAGGTCAGATGCTCATGCGGAGAGGGGCGAACGCGTCCCGCCAAACGCAAACTGAACGCCAAATGAACGGCGGCGACAGGCTTGGCTCAGTCTTGCCGCGATAACGTGCTATTCCCCAAGCGCCGAAGAACGGCGCAACTACGAGGACCCCCAAATGAAAGCACTCGCGGCAATTGCCTCCCTCATTCTGGTCGGTGGCCTGACCACCATCGCGCATGCGGACGATATCTCGCTCGGCCAGCCCGGCTACGGCGGCACCGGCTGCCCCGGCGGCAGCGTGTCGGCGACCCTGAGCCCTGATTCCAAGTCGCTCAGCATCCTGTTCGACCAGTACCAGGTCGAGGCCGGCGGCGACACCGGCAAGACCTTCGATCGCAAGAGCTGCAACATCGCCATCCCGGTGCACGTACCGCAGGGCCTTTCGATCTCCGTGCTGGCGATCGACTATCGCGGCTACAACAACGTCCCGGTGGGCGGCAACACCAACTTCAACGTCGAGTATTTCTTTGCCGGCAGCCGCGGCCCGGTGTTCAACAAGACCTTCACCGGTCCGCTCGACAGCGACTACACCATTCACAACGAGCTCACTGCGGCTGCCACGGTATGGTCGGCCTGCGGCGTGGACGTGAATCTCCGCACGAACTCCGGCATCCGCGTCACCACCAAGAACAACAAGCAGGCGCTGGCGACGGTGGACTCCGAAGACGTGAGCGCGGCGATCATTTACCAGCTGCAATGGAAGAAGTGCTAATCTGCTTCTGAGCGAGGGCGGCTTACCCGCCGCCCTCCGCCATCCAGGATGGACGGAATGAAGCGGATTGCGTCGGTACTGTTCGCTCTAGGCGGAGCATTCTTTGCCGCTGAAGCACGCGGCGCAGCCTTCGACTGCGGTTTCACGGTCGTTCCCGCTGGCGGATCTGCATATAGCGTTCTCTTTGACAGCGTCGCAGGATTCTTTGCCGACCGATTGTCGCCGGCGGTTTGCGATATCGCGGTTCCGGTTACCCCGGTTGTGCTCGGCGCGGGCGAGTTTGCTGTTTACAAGGCCGACTACCGCGGCTTCCTCCTTCAGGGAGGCACAGGACGCATAACCGTTGCCAACAGCGGAGCGACCACCGGGGCGACCGTCCCGGCGGTCGATGAGGACCACAACGGCCTCTATCTCGAAAGCTACGCCGCGGCGATCCCAGGCGACGCCACGCTCAATTCATCGATCATGCTCGAGTTGCTCGGATACGATCCGAGCGCGCCCGATACGATATTCACGCTCGATTCGATCGACTACCTGCTCGTTCGGACGACCGCCACGGACATCCAAACCTCCGTCGACCAGTTCGCCGCCAACCACACCTCGCTGATCACGCACCTCAACGCCACGGCGGACCTGCTGACGGGGG
>Ga0207674_10007020_pt1 | contig 13168 bp, 13 predicted proteins | sample KBSCornC72_FD_184303 | JGI IMG/M metagenome (GOLD analysis project Ga0207674, IMG submission 184303) | Corn rhizosphere microbial communities from Kellogg Biological Station, Michigan, USA - KBS Corn C7-2 (SPAdes) (version 2) | ecosystem: Host-associated > Plants > Roots > Rhizosphere > Soil ... | reverse complement strand
TTCCTCGAGGATCGCCCGACGCGAGACCACGATATTGCCGCGGCGGCGGTCCATCTTGAGGATCTGGAACGGCTGCGGCACGTCCATCAAAGGCTGGACGTCGCGGACCGGGCGGATGTCGACTTGCGACCCCGGAAGGAAGGCGACGGCGCCGCCCAGATCGACGGTGAAGCCGCCCTTGACCCGGCCGAAGATGATGCCTTCGACGCGGTTGCCGGCGGAGAATTCGCCCTCGAGTTTGTCCCAGGCGGCCTCGCGGCGCGCGCGATCGCGCGACAGCATCGCCTCGCCGGCCGAATTCTCGACCCGATCGACATAGACCTCGACTTCGTCGCCGATCTTGATGTCCGGCCTCTGGCCGGGCGCCGCGAACTCGCGCAGGGCGACGCGGCCCTCGCTCTTCAGGCCGACGTCGATCACGGCCATGTCATTCTCGATTCCCGTGACGGTGCCCTTCACCACCTTGCCTTCGAAGGCTTCGTTCTCGCCGCCGAGGCTTTCGTTGAGGAGGGCCGCGAAATCGTCGCGGGTCGGGAATGTGGTGGTCGCCATAGTCAAGGTGTTCTTTCGTCGTAACAAATCGGCCTGCCGCGCCGGGCCACCGTGGCCGGGCTCCAACATGCGGACCTGGTTTCATGCACTGCCGCCAGAGCACCATGCTCGGGCGGCGTCCTTTGGGAGGTTCCATCATGGACAGTCCGACGCGAAAAAGCGCGTGACGACGCCGGTTCAGCCGGTCCGCCGTACGCGCTCGCCAAAGAGACGGGCTGTCCAGAGGGGATCATCGCCCGCCGGACGGCGGCGCCCTTAGACTAGAGGGAGGTTAGGGGCAAGCGTTGGCGAAGAGCCAGCGACAGTCTCACTACTCCCAGCTCTTTCTGTCGCGCGGCAGCCGAGCCGAGGGATCGTGGACCTTCACCATGTTTGGCGGAGCTTCGCTCCAGTCCCAAAGCACCAGGTTGATGTGCTTCGCCGTCGCGCCAGCGAAGAAGCTCGGAACCAGCATTCCCGCGAAACCCTGCGCTTCCAGGTCCGCGGCCACTTCCCAGGACGGGACCGGCTTGCCTTTCGCCATCAGCTCTTTCCATGGGCACGACAGCGCCTTCAGCACCACTTTCAGCGCTTTTCGTCCGGCGCCGGTGCTCATGTCGGCGATCGCTTCGCAATCGACGTCATATTCGCAAATGGTGAGCGGAGGCATGCGATTGGCGAAGCCTTGCATGCATTCGCCAATCGCCGTTTCGATGCTCGTCGCGAGGTAGAGCATGGCTTTGCCTGGCGGGTTGAACCGGCCGCCCGTGATCTTCGCGCCTTCGCCGGAGATCGGACTGAAAGACCAGCCCGGATCGTGGCCGCGAAAGCAGCGGCCCTCAAATCTCAAGCGAAGCCGCCAAGCGCGAGATGATCGAGGTAGCTGCGGACGAGCGCCGCATCGCCGCTTTGCACGAGCGCTTCCGCGGTGCGGCCGTTCAGCGCCGGAATGGGCTGGGAGCGATACCAGGCGAGCGCCTGGGCTTCGCCACCGGCCCAGGCATCGATCCTGTCGAGAATCTCGACCATCTCGCGCAAGCGGGCTTGCGGACGCGGAGCGGAGCTTCGATCCTTCTTGCGAAGTGTCGTCGTCGCGAGGCCCGCCGTCTGTGCGAGCTGGTCGCGGCTGACGAACAAAGCCTCCGCAAGCCGGCCCACGTTAATGACGCCGGCCTTGTTCATATATTTCGCCGCGAGCGATCGCTTCGCATGATGAGCGGAGCCTTCGCGGGCGGCTTCTGCAGCTGTAGCCATGTCAATCTTCTTGTCCTGTTTTCGGCCAATATGATGGACATGCAGAAGAGTTTCAAGAGGCGTGACGCTGATCGAGTGGTGCAGGCGCCTGCCCCGCGCGAGTTCATCGAACGCTCGCGTGATGCCGAGCACTCCACAGGAAATGCCCTGCAATAGGGGTTTTCCTATTGCGTTCTAGGAACAAATAGGGAACGATGCGGCTTTGGAGTCGTGCCGTCATGCTTGTTCTCGATCCCGCGTTCCTGATCGCGCTCGCCGCGCTGATCAGCAGCCTGTCAGCGTTCATCTGGGCGGTGCGGCGCAAGCCGTGATACAGCGGCGCGCATGTTCGAAGGGTGGAGCGAATATTTCTTCATGATCGGCTCGTCGGCCGCGGCGCTGATCGGGCTGATGTTCGTCGTCGTGACGCTGACCGCCGGGCACGCGTCCGAGCAGGTCGAGCGCGGAAAGCACCTCTACACTTCGCCGATCGTGCTGCACCTCGCGGTGGTGCTGGTGTTGAGCGGGGGCGCGATCGCGCCGGCGATGACGCCAGGATTCTACGGCGTGGTGAGCGGGACGCTGGCGCTGCTCGGGATCGCCATCGGGCTGAGGAGTGCGGTTGGCATCGCTCGCACCCCGGGAGCACCGGAGGCCGCGGGGTTCGACATGTTCTGGTACGGGGTGGCGCCGGCGATCGCTTACGTGGGGCTCGGAGCGGCCGCGATCGGTATGTTCGAGGGAGCGAGCTGGGGCGCCGTGGCGGTCGCGGCGGACCTGATGGCGCTGCTCCTGGTCAGCATCCACGCCGAATGGGACCTCGTCACCTATCTGGCGCCGATCGCGGGATCGGGCGACCGCAGCTAGCCGTCGCCGAGCTCGCGGGTCATCTCGATCATGGTGCGGCGGAAGCCGGCGCTGGCGAACATCGCCTGCGCGCCGTGGTTCTTCTCGGCTGTGAAGAGCAGGACGCGCGGGGCGCCGAGGTTCTTAAGCGCACGGAGAGCAGCTTCGAGGAGGGCGGTCCCGACGCCCTGCCGGCGATGCTCGGGGTCGACGACGAGGTCGTGGAGCACTCCGGCGGGGCCGCGAAGCGCCATGTAATCGCTGCCCTCCATGCCTCCGAAGGCGTAGCCGACGAGCGCGCCGTCTCGCTCCGCGACCAGGACGATCATTTCTGGCCGCGCGATCTGCGAGACGAGGAACTGGCCGTAGCGTTCGCTGAGCTGCGGCAGCGGCGCGATGAAGCGCTGCGGATCGAAATCGTGATGTTCGACGACCAGCATCGCGCCGAGCCGGCCCATCGCCGCTTCGTCCTCGGGGCGCGCGGGGCGTACGGTGAGGTCCGGGCTCATCGCAGCGCTTGTCGCAGCAGCCAGGCGCAGCGGCAATGGCACACATGATGCGGCTCAATTCGTCTCATCGGGTGGGCAAAGCCCCTCCCCCGCAAGGACTCGTTAGGGTAATCAGGTCAGGATTTCTCACGGGAAACAGGGGGTTCGGCGAATGCGTGCGTGGGCGTTGTGGGTTTCGGCGGCGGCGATGGGAGCGGCGGCGCCCGCTTTGGCGCAGGACGCCGATGTCGCGCCCGCGCCGGTCGTCGCGCCAGCAGTCGCCGCGGCGCCCGCTCCCGTCCTCAGCAGCGATGTCGCGCCATTCTATGCGGCCCACCCGACGACGCTTGTCTGGCTGAAGGATGCCGACACCCGCGCCGCGGCCGCGAAACTCGTCGAGGTTCTGAAGCGAGCGCCGATCGACGGCCTCGCCGACGGGCCCGCCCTCGCCTCCTCGGTCGAGACCGCGCTCGCGAGCGGCACGCCTGCCGACGACCAGATCGTGTCGAACGCTTGGGTCCGCTACGTCCAGGCTGTGAAGCGGCCGGTCACCGGCGTCAGCTTCGGTGACCCCACGCTCCAGCTCGAGGCTCCGTCCGCGAGCGCCATCCTGGCCGAGGCCACGGTCGCGCCCTCGCTCGCCGCGTACATCGACAGCGTGGCGAACGTGAATCCGTTCTACGCGGCACTGCGCGCGGATGCGATCGCGACAGGGCAGCAGGATGACCCGCATGTGATTGCGACGCTCGACCGGCTGCGGCTGATCCCGCCCAAGGGCCGCGCGATCCTGGTCGACGCGGCCAATGCGCAACTGATGATGCTGAAGGACGGCCAGGTCGTCGACACGATGAAGGTCATCGTCGGCAAGCCCGATTTCCCGACGCCGCTGCTCGCGGGGAAAATCTGGTACGTGACCTTCAATCCTTACTGGCACATCCCGCAGGACGTCGCGAAGCGGAAGGTCGCTCCAATCGTCCTCAAGCGCGGAGTCAAATATCTGAAGGCTGCACGGTACCAGACCGTCGAGGCGTTCGGCGGCGACAAGGAAGTGCCGATCGATCCCGAAAGCATCGACTGGAAGGCCGTCGCGGCCGGCACGGTCGAAGCCCACATCCGCCAGCTCACCGGGCCGCATAACATGATGGGCAAGATGAAGTTCGGCTTCGTCAACGATTACGGGATCTTCCTGCACGACACGCCGCACAAGGACCTGTTCGACAAGGCGAAGCGGAACCTCAGCCTCGGCTGCGTCCGGGTCGAGCGTCCGCCGGAGCTGGCCGAGTGGCTGTTCGGCGGCCCGCCGCCGGTGCCGAGTGACGATGCCGAGCAGAACGTCCGCATCGGCGAGGAAGGCGTGCCGATCTACATCAGCTACCTGACCGCGCGGCCGAACGGAGACACGATCGCGTTCGCGGACGACGTGTACAAGCTGGATGGTGGCGGGGGCGAAAAGGCCGTCGCCACGGCCGCGGCGGGCAAGCGCTAGCCATAGCTCGGCAGCGGGCGATCCCCTGACGGCCCGGCAACAAGAAGCTGCCGGGCCGGAGACACGCGCGCTTTTTGGGGCAAACCAACGGACGCGAGTCTCACCTAGCATCGTAGCAGGCGAATGGGTGGGCAAAAGAGACAATCCGCAAGCGGCCGAGTTCAGGATCGTCCCTAAACAATCCGGTTGATCCGCGCGGTTGCGGATGAATGACCCGAGCCTTAGACCTCTCGCCAACGGGTCGGGAGGCAGCTTTTGAGTGTGTTGACGCTGGAGCGCGTGAGCAAGCGCTTCGACCAGGTCGTTGCGGTCGACGATCTCAGCTTTTCGGTGGAACAAGGGACGGTGTTCGGGTTCCTCGGCGGGAACGGCGCGGGGAAGACGACTTCGCTGCGCATGATGCTCGACATCATCCGACCGAGCAGCGGGCGGATCGAGGTGCTCGGTCGCGCGCCCGGGCGCGAGAACGCGGCTGAGATCGGCTTCCTCCCCGAGGAGCGCGGACTGTACCGCCAAATGACCGCGCTCGACACGATCGCTTATTTCGGACGGCTCAAGGGCATGACGACCGCCGACGCGAAACGCGAAGGCGCGGCGCTGCTGGAGCGATTCGGCCTGTCGGCCAACATGAAGCAGACCGTCGACAAGCTTTCGAAAGGCATGGCGCAGAAGGTCCAGCTCGCGACCGCGCTGGTGAACCGGCCGCGGTTGCTGATCCTCGACGAGCCCTTCTCCGGGCTCGATCCGGTCAACCAGGGGCTGCTGGAGGAGGAGATCCGGCGGATGTCCCGAACCGGCGCGACGGTCGTCTTTTCGACGCACGTGATGCAGCATGCCGAGCGGCTGTGCGACAAGCTGCTGCTGCTCGCCCGCGGGCGCAAGAAGTTCGAGGGAACGCTGGAGGAAGCGCGTGCGGAGCTTCCGGCGCGGCTGACCGTCGTCGCCAAGCAGGACCCGGTGAAGATCGCCGGAGTTGAAAGCGCCGCCGATTGCGGCGAGGCCGAACCCGGGTGGCGGCGGTGGGACGTGCGGCTCGCGCAGGGAATCGCGCCGGGCGACGTGCTCGAACGCTGCGTCGCCGAGCGCTTTCCCCTGCGTCGGTTCGAGCAGGTCCACGCAAGCCTTCACGACGTGTTCGTGCACATCGTCGGAAGTCCGGAGACGGTCCAATGACAAACATCCTGATCGTCGCCGCGCGCGAGTTCCGCCAGATCGCAAGCATGCGCAGCTTCTGGCTGACCTTGCTGATCATGCCGCTGTCGGTGGCGCTTGGCGGGTTCGCTCCGAAGCTGATCAGCAGCGACGAGCCGAGCCGGGTCATGGTGATCGACCGCAGCGGCGGCGGCGAAGCGCGAGCAATCCGGCAAAGGTTCGAGCTCGATGAGCAGCGCGGCGCGCTGGCGGACCTGTCGCGATACGTGCAGCGGCATGGCCTCGAGCGGGCCAATCCCGCGGCTCTCTGGTCTCAGCACGACCGCTGGTACAGCGACGCCGATGTCGCGCGCTTCGTCGCCCAGGGCGGCGTGGACGCCGCAAAGGCGGAGATCGCGCGGGTGAAGCCGGAGGATACGCCGGAGTTCGAAGCGTCCGAGCCAGATTATGAATTCGTGCCCGTTCCAGCCCGGCTCGCGAGCGTCCCCGATGCGGCGCTGGACGACGCGCTGAAGCCGGTGCTGAAGCCGGAGGACAAGGCCGTCCAGCCGGTCGATTACGTCCTGCTGATCCCCGCGGACTTCGGCCACAGCCCGCTGGTACGGCTGTGGGCGAACCGGCGTCCGTCGCAGCAGTTTGTCAGCGCAGTTCAGGACGTGCTGACGCGCGACCTGCGCACGCGCTTCCTCACTGACCAGGGCGTCGCGCCCGCGGCGGCGGAAAACGCAAGCGCCATCGCGCCGGCGCTCGCCATCTCCACGCCTCCGCCGGGCGGCGGGGCGCGAGAGGCAATGCTCGTCCGCTCGATCCTTCCGCTCGCGGCTTCCTATCTGCTGATGATCAGTCTGATGCTCTCGGGAAGCTGGATGCTCCAGGGGACGGTCGAGGAACGCTCCAACAAGCTGCTCGAGACGGTGCTCGCCTGCGTCAGCCCGCAGGAGCTGATGTACGGAAAGCTGCTCGGCACGGCGGGCGTCGGGCTGTTCATGATCGCGGTGTGGATCGGCTGCGCGCTCGTCGCCGGCTATGCCACCCACGGCGCCATCGCCGACATGATCCGCCCGGCGCTCGACCCGCTGACCTCGCCGGGCACGATCCTGACCCTGATCTACTTCTTCGTCGTGGGCTATGTCGCGATCGCGGTGATCCTGCTGGCGATCGGGGCGATGAGCGATTCGATGCGCGACGCCCAGGGCTATCTGATGCCGGTGCTGTTAGCGATCCTGCTTCCGATCACGCTGCTGATGCAGGCGGTGCTCGCCGGCAACAGCAATGGAGTGCTTCTGGAGGTGCTCACCTGGGTGCCGATCTGGACGCCGTTCGCGGTGCTTGCGCGGCTCGGCATGGGGATCCCGACGTGGGAAGTGATCGGGACGGCAATCCTGCTTGCGGCATTCACGGCCGCCGAGCTGGTGCTGCTGGGACGTCTGTTCAGGGCCAGCCTTCTGGCGCAGGGGCAGCGGCCGAACTTGCGCGAGGTGGTGGCGAGGATGCGCGCGACCGCCTAGCGGCTGCGCTGGACCCGCGACGGGACGGCGCCGCTCTTGCCCTCTTCGGGGCCGACGCCCGCTTCGCTCATGCTGAGGAAGCTTCGGACCGCGTCGCTGGAAACGGCGCGGCCGTAGAGCCAGCCCTGCGCCTCCGAGCAGCCGAAGCGCTGCAACGCGGCGCGGATCTGTTCGGACTCCACGCCCTCGGCGCTGATCGGCACGTCGAGCGTGTGGCCGAGGCCGGCGATGGTGTTGACGATCTCCGCCGTGCGCTGGCTCTTCACAATGGTGGTGATGAAGCTCTTGTCGATCTTGATGCGGTCGAGCGGGAGGCGGTTGACCTGCGCGAGGCTGGCGTATCCGGTGCCGAAATCGTCGAGCGAGATTCGGACGCCGACATTCTTCAGGCTCTCGATGATCGTCAGCACCTGGTCGCGGTCCTCGAGCAGCGAGCCTTCGGTGATCTCGATTTCAAGGCGGCTGGCCGGAAAGCCGGTGATCGCCACCAGCTTCAGGATCTGCTCGGCGAGGGTGGCGTCGCGGAACTGGACCGGCGAGATGTTGACGGCGAGCTTGAGCTTGGCGGGCCAGTCGCGCGCCTCCTTCATCGCCTGTTCCATGATGTTCAGCGTCAGCGGACCGACCAGGCCGGTGCGTTCGGCCGCCTCGATGAAGTTCTCGGCATCGAGCACCGAACCGTCCGCCGAGCGCCAGCGTGCGAGCGCCTCGAAGCCGACGATCTCCTGCGTGTTGAGATCGATCAGCGGCTGGAAGAATGGCACGAACTCGCCGTTGCGAATGCCGCGGCGGATGGATTCTTCGAGCTTCAGCCGGTCGGAGAGCTCGAGCTCGAGCTGTTCGTCGAACCAGGCGAAGGCGTTCCGGCCGGCGCGCTTGGCGGCATAGAGCGCGACATCGCTGCGGCGAAGCGCCGTCTCTTCGTCGAGCTTCGGCTCGAGCCGGGCGAGACCGATCGAGGCGGAAACCTGAAGCTGCGCACCTTCGACGAACACCGGCGCGGCGAGGCATTCCTGAATGTGCCGGGCGACCTGCTCGGCATCCGAATCCTCCACGGCCGGCAGGAGCATGGCGAATTCGTCGCCGCCGGTGCGGGCCGAGCAGGAGCCTTCCGGAGCACACTTCTCGAGCGCTTGGGCGACCGCGCACAGCAGCCGGTCACCCGCGGCATGGCCGTGGAGGTCGTTGACCCGCTTGAAATGATCGAGATCGAGAACGAGCAGGACTCCGGGCGTCTTCTCCTCGATCATCTCGTCGAGCGAACGCATCAGCTCGCGGCGGTTGGCGAGGCCGGTGGCCGGATCGGTGTTGGCATTGCGCTGGGCGAGCCGCTCGGCTGCCTCATAGGCCTGGAGCGCGTCGCGCAGGTCCTTGGACCGGCGCCAGCCGAACAGGATGATGGCGATGTTGAGCAGGAACGCGACCTGGAGCGTGCCCGAGGAGTCCACCACTTCGCCGCCCACGGCAGCCGGAATGACCTGGCTGCCGATCGCCACGAACAGCAGGATCGCGGCGATCGTCGCGCAGGTCGTGATCACGTGGCTGCTCGCGATTCGAACGGCCTTGCTTTTGATGCCACTCACGCTCTGGTCCACTTCTTGCCCGCGCCAATGATGGCAGGAAGAAGTGAAAATTATCCTACATTAGCTTTGGTTATGGCGCGGTCCCCGCAGCCAACCGCTGCTCGACCAGGCGCAGCGCTTCGGCGACCGCGGCCTTCACGTCGAGGCCGCTGGTGTCGAGCAGAATCGCTCCGGGGGCGGGCCGGAGCGGGGCGATGTCACGATGGGAATCGCGCTCGTCGCGGGCACGGATGTCCAGCAGGACGTCGTCGTAATGCGCATGCATTCCGCGCTGTTCGAGCTCTTTGAGACGGCGGTCGGCGCGGACCTCGGCCGAAGCGGTGACGAACAATTTCACCTCGGCATCGGGAGCAATCACGGTGCCGATGTCGCGGCCGTCGAGCACCGCTCCGCCGTCCTGCCGGGCGAAGTCCCGCTGGCGCTTGAACAGCGCGGTGCGAACCGCCGGATAGGCCGAGATCATCGAGGCGATGCGCGATACGGGCTCGGACCGCAGCTCGGGGTCGGACGCGTCGAGGTTGAGCTCGTCGCAAGCCCGCGCGGCCTCGAATTCGCTCCCCGGGTCGCCGCCCCAGCGCCACAGGTTCAGGGCGGCGGCGCGGTAAAGCAGGCCGGTGTCCATGTGCGGAAGCGCGAAATGCTTCGCCAGGGCGCGCGCGATCGTCCCCTTCCCGCTCGCCGCCGGACCGTCCACCGCGATCACCGGCATCAGGCGCGATCCCGCCGCTCGAGCCAGGGCCGCAGCAGCCCGAGCGCTTCCTCGGGCCGGTCGGAAAGGAAGCCGTGCGCTGCGCCGGGAACTACCCCGAAGTCGGCGCCGGGAACGCGGGCGGCAAATGCCGCCAGCGTGACCGGCCGAGCCTCGTCATACTGCCCGTCGATGAAGAGCGTTCGTGGGCCGTCGAGCTTCGCCAGCAGCGGCTCGCCATCGTAATTGCGGAGGGTTCCGGTCGCGACGAACTCGCTCGAGCCCCACATCGTCTCGTAGAGCTTGCGGTTGAGGTGAAGCGCGGGGTGGGCTGCGACATAGGCCGCATAGGCGTCCGAGCGCGGCTCGCGGCCGTTGAAATAGCGGTAGAAGACGTTGGTCGCCGCCTCGCATGGAGGCGTGACCGGCGCCGGCGGATCGCAGGTCTTCAGGGTCGCCTGGATGTCGGGGGGAAGCTGGCCCCGAAGCGCATCGGCATCGGCGATCCAGCTGCGCGTGGAAACCAAGGGACTGGCGAGGACGAGTCCGGCGAGCTCGGGCGGCCGGCGTGCGCCATATTCGAGCGCGATCGTCCCGCCCCAGCTGTGTCCCAGCACATGCCACCGCGGGACGCCGAGCGCGCGGCGGACCGCATCGACCTCGTCGGTGAAGCGCGCGACGGTCCAGTTCCTCGGGTCGTTCGGGCGTTCCGAGAGCCCGCTGTCGAGCTGGTCGTAGAGGATCACCGCGCGCTCGCCGGCTAGCGCAAGCAGACTGAGGAGGCCGGCATGGCTTCCGCCGGGGCCGCCGTGAATGGCGACCAGCGGCAGCCTCGGCCCGTCGAGCCGGCCGTTGACGCGGACGTAGACACGCCCGCCGGGGACCGGGGCCATCAGTTCGCGATCGGGCGGATAGGCGGCGGCCCCCCTCGCCCACAGCGGCGATGCCGTTGCCGCTGCGGCCGTGGCGACGGCGGAGGCAAGGAAGGTCCGCCGGTCGAGGGGCCTTGCAGCATGCCCACCGGCACACCAGATCGATCCCGGTTCGGCCCTCACGCGCGGTGCTTTGACAGGGGCATATGCCTATGGCAAGGCGCGCCGCCGAACGCCCGGCCTGGCCGGCGACACCCGCAATACTACTGGAGTTGGACCCGAGATGGTGAAGCCCGAATGGGGCACCAAGCGCACTTGCCCCAAGTGCTCGACCCGATTTTACGACCTTGGCGAGGAGAATCCCGTCCACTGCATCAGCTGCGGGACCGACTTCGTTCCGGAGCCGGTGCTGAAGTCGAAGCAGCCGCTGGCGTTCGAAGCCGCGCCTGCCGCCAAGGAGCAGCCCGAGAAGGCCGATGAGGATCTCGCCGCGGACGATCTCGTCGACGAGGACGAGGAGCCGAGCGCCGACGAGGAAGTCGATCTCGAGACCGGCGACAACGACCTTGGAGTCGAGACCGGCGGCGAGGACGACGAAAGCTAGAATTACGCGTTCGAGGGGGATATTCCCCCTTTTCCAGCGGGGGAGAGTTCGCCTAAGGGGGCGCTTCCCAAAGGACGTGGGGCCGTAGCTCAGCTGGGAGAGCGTCGCAATGGCATTGCGAAGGTCAGGGGTTCGATCCCCCTCGGCTCCACCATCCTGCGTCGCTCGCTAAGCGAGCTATGCAGGATGCCCGCCGAAGCTTAGCGAAGGCGGGCCGGGAGGCCGCCTCACCGGCCGCCGTCACAGCCTCGTGAAACCGTCCTCGCTCCATCCTTCGCTGCCCACGCCATTGTGGACGAAGAACAGGCAGTCGGGATCGTATTTGGCCTTGATCGCGGCAAGGCGGGCGTGGTTGGGACCCCAATAGGCGTCCTGCCAACGCGGGTTGAAGTAGTTGCTTTCGGAGACATAGGAACCCGCATTGGGAACGCAGCTGCGCAATGCCGCGGCAGCTTTCGCGATCGCGTCCGCGTCTTTCTGCGCATCGCCGAGATCGGGTTTGCGCTCGCCCGGATAAGCGGATGCCTGTCCGTCGGCGATGATGGCGAGGGCGAAGGCGCCGACGACAGCGGGATTCGTCGCCGTGTCGAGCGCCGCCCGTCGCGCCCCCGCCGGAGCGCCGGCGAGCCCCTTGTTGCAGTGCAACTCAACCTTCTTCGGGCGGCTGGCTTCGAACAATGCTTCAGCAAGCTTTTCGGGCGGCGACAGCAAAGCCGCCGGAATCCAGAGTGAATCGTAGCCGTTGAGATAAACGCCGACCTGACCCTGATCCCCTTTCCACCAGCCGTGATAGCCGGGCACACCCGGCCGGTCGTCGGGGATCATCTCGGGGTTGCTTTTCACGTCCCACCACTTGCGTGCGGGCACCGCGAGCGCGTTCAACTGCCTCGCCTCGAGATCGGGATTGCGTGCGACCCAATCGAAGAAGGGCTTCCACACCGCCTTCGCCTCGCCATCGGTCAAACCCTGGCAGACGAAAGAAAGCTCGAGCCTGTTGTCGGGAAAGAGGTGGAATTGTTCGCCCCAGTGCTGATTGAGCAGATCGTCGCGGTAGAAATCGAGAAAGCGCGCGATCAGCACCTTGAACGACGCGTCCGACTTCGCCTGGATCATGCCCCAGGCAGCCCCGAAATTTTCCGGCAGGTCGTAGGTGCGGAGCGTCAGCCTCGTGACCACGCCCCAGCTTCCGCCTCCGCCGCCCTTGATCGCCCAGAAGAGGTCGGGATTGGTGCACGCATTGCAGATCCGCACGACACCGTCGGCCGTAACGATCTCGGCCTCAAGAAGACTCGATGCCGCGGTTCCGAAGGCTTTCGAGAAGCTTCCGAACCCGCCGGACTGAACGAGTCCCGCGACCCCGACATCCGTGCAGCCGCCGCCCTGCACATAGCGCCCCGCTTCGGTCGTCACCGCATGATAGAGATCGATCCACACGCAGCCCGCGCCGGCGCTCACCGCGGGCACCGGCGCCACATCGCACCCATGCGGCACGAAGCCGTCGTGGAGCTCGATGTTGCGCATGCCCCGGGTCCAGACGAGCAGCGAGTCCGGGGCCGAGGACGTCCCCTGATAGGAGTGGCCGGTGCCTTTGACCGCGAGCCGCAGATTGTGCGTGCGCGCGAAATTCACCGCCGCCGCGACATCCGCCGAGGTGCGGGCCTTCACGGCATAGGCGCTCGGGGCCGGTGTCCACGCGCGGTACCAGCCGGAAACCTGCGTACCGCCGGGCTGATCGCCGAGGAAAAAGGGATTGCGCAGGTTCTTGCGGAGTTGGGCACAGTCGGTGCCGTGGGGTTCTCGGGCACAGGGCGCGAACAAGGGCTCGACCTTCATGAGATTGCCGCCAACCGAACGGCGGAGCTTCTCCCACTCTCCCTCACCTGGCCAACCGGGCTGTCCCGGACGGACCCTGCTCGCGATCCGGCGCGGCATGGCATGGGCCAGCCGGAATTCGAGCGGCAAAGTGACTGCCGCTGCCCCGAGCAGCTTGAGGGCGGTTCGTCGCAGCATGGCTCTCTCCCAATGAGGGGCGCGGCCGCTATAGTGCGGCCATGACCGGCGTCCCTTCCGAACCGCAAACTGTCCCCGCACTCGCCGGCGCAAAAGAGGAATGGGCCGGAGCGCGCCGGATCAGTGACTTCCGGCAATGGCTGGGGATGAGCGGCGATGGATCGGGG
>Ga0207674_10007019_pt1 | contig 13168 bp, 11 predicted proteins | sample KBSCornC72_FD_184303 | JGI IMG/M metagenome (GOLD analysis project Ga0207674, IMG submission 184303) | Corn rhizosphere microbial communities from Kellogg Biological Station, Michigan, USA - KBS Corn C7-2 (SPAdes) (version 2) | ecosystem: Host-associated > Plants > Roots > Rhizosphere > Soil ... | reverse complement strand
GGAGCTGTCCCGCTCCAGCCTCCCCCGAGCCCACGCGGCGTCCAAGCTGAACCGCGACCCGCTGTTCATCCAGAGCCTGATCGCACACGGCGAGCAGCAGGCCGGGGAGTTCCTGGCCGCGCTCGCCTTCGAACGGGCCTGGGCGGGCCAGGACGTCGCCGCGGTGATGGGGCTGTTCGCCGACGACTGCGAGCTGGTCTCCGCGCCCCCGTTCGCTGCGCCCGGCCGCCACCGGGGGCCCGGGCCGGCGCGCCGGCTCGTGCAGGAACTGCTGTCTGCCGGTGTCCGCGTGGACCTGACCCGCAAGCTGCTAGCGCGAGAGCGGGTCACCTGGACGCTCCGGACACGCGGCGAGCACGGCGGAAGCGGTCCGTCGGGCTCGTCCGGGCAGGCCGAGGCCGAGTTCCGGGACGGCAAGGTCACCAGTTTGCGGCTGGGACCGCTGCCGCAGGACCGGTAGCCGCCAGTCAGTGATGCTGCACGACGTGGCGGCGGCTCCGCGGGATCATTCGTTCCGGGTGCTGCCTGGCGGAAGCCAGGTGCGGACGGCAGTCACCAGGGCGGCGACGCCGGTGGCCAGGGTGGGCTGGAGCACGGGGGCGTAGAGCGGCGAGTGGTTGGACGGCAGGTCCCGTACCGCGGCCGCGATCCCGGCCTTGGACGTGACGCCGGCGAAGTGGCCCGGGTCGGCGCCGCCGAGAAGCCAGTACACGCACGGGGCGCCGGCCGCGATCGCGAACAGGCCGACGTCCTCGCTGCCGGTGACCGGCCCGGGGTCGAACACCCGGTCAGCCCCGAACCGCCGGGCGAACGCCGCGCCGATGCGGTCAGCCGCCTCCTCGTCGTTGACCACGGCACCGAAGCTGTGGGTCGTCTCGATGAGCGGGTCACGCGGGGCGCCGGACGCGGCGGCCTCGGCGCGCACGATGCGCCCGATCGCATCCAGCACCCGACCGCGCACGGCCGGATTGACGGTCCGGATGCTCAGCAGCAGTTCAGCGTCGTCGGGGATGATGTTTTCCTTCGTCCCGGCCCGCAGGGCCCCGACGGTGACGACGGCGGTCTCGTCGCCGGCGACCTCACGCGAGACCACGCCCTGCAACCGCATGACCGTGGCCGCGGCCATCACCACCGGGTCGACCCCGGCCTCCGGACGCGAGCCATGGGCTCCGCGGCCGTAGAGCGTGACGCGCAGCCCGTCGGCCGCGGCGAAGGCCGGCCCGGGCCGGATCCCGATGAGGCCAGCCGGGATCGGGGCCACGTGCTGGCCGAGCACGACGTCGGGAAGGCCGACCCGGTCGAACAACCCGTCATCGATCATGGCCTGCGCCCCGGTCCCCAGCTCCTCGGCCGGCTGGAATACCGCTATCAGCGTGCCGGACCACGAGCCACGGGCGGCGGCCAGTTCGCGCACCGCGCCGAGCAGGCAGGCGACGTGCATGTCATGGCCGCAGGCGTGCATCACCGGGACGTCGTACCCGTCCCGGTCGGTGGCCCGCTGGCGGCTGGCATAGGGAAGGCCCGTTTCTTCCTGGACAGGCAGCGCGTCCATGTCGGCGCGGACCAGTGCGGTCGGCCCGGGGCCGTTGGCGAGGACGCCGACCACGCCGGTGCCGCCGATATTCGTCGTGACCTCGAACCCCGCGGCCGCGAGCTGGTCGCCCGCCAGCGCCGCGGTGCGATGCTCCTGCAGGGACAGCTCGGGGTTGGCGTGCACATCGCGGTACAGCTGCTCCAGGTCGGCGACACCGGTGGCGGGACTGAGCTCCGATGCGGTCATGAGGCACTGGATCCGGACGATGCCGACGGTGACGGGCAGCTCGGGCTGGCCGCGTCCAGGAGCTGACGCGCCGCCGCGGACACGCCGCCGAGCGCGGTGACCACGCCGGACACGCTGCTGGCGTTGCGCTGGGTGGCGAGGGTGCTGACCGCGGACTGGAGCTTGGTCAGGGCAGATCTCAGATTCTGGATTTGCACGCTCCACAAGGTACCGGCGGCGCTGACGAGGGTGGCCAGGTTCGCCTGAACGTTCTGCACAGCGGATCTGAGCTCAGTTGCCGTGCTAGCGCTCGGCCTGATGCTGGTGAGTTCCTGCAGTGATCCGCGCAGCGCGGCGACATCTGAGCACGACGCCGCCGAGGCGGACGTCGCCGAGCCGGACGCCGACGGAGCGGCGGCACTCGGCGAAGGGCTGCCGCCGGACGCCGGGCTCCCGGATACGCTGCCGCCGGAGCCGCAAGCGGCCGCCAGCAGCACCAGGCCGGAAAGGAGAATGCCCCGGCAGGCGTGCCGGCTCAGCGTCACTCTGCTCATACTGCGCGAGCCTGCCGCCGGGCGGCCAGCTTCGCCTCATACACGGCGGGTGAATTCCGCTGCTCCCGCCGTCACCCGTCAGAGGTGATGCTGTCGTCACCGCCGGCCGGCGATCCGCGAACGCGGCGCACTTCGACCAGGTCAAGACCGAGAAACCGGATTCGCTCGAGCACGCCATGCAGGCCGGCCTGATCGAATTCTCCCCTGATCACCGTGACGCTGCCGCGATCGGCGACGTCCAGGCCCGCGAACGCGGCGGTCGCCCTCTCATCGAGCCGACCCCCGATACGGATCTCGTAACGCGCGAGCACAAGGTTTCTTCTTTCCCCGCCGTCGTGGTGTTTGCTCGCCGGAAAACCTACGCGTCAGCCACATACGGAGGTGTGACGTTGTCGCCAGCTCATGGCTGCGCGGCCAGGGTAACCGTTGCCTTGGCCGAGTGACCGGCCCGGTCGTAGCCGATTGAGACCGTGTCCCCTGGCTTCTTGGTCAAGGTCAGTTCCTCCAGCTGGATGTTGCTGGTGGCCGGTTCGCCGTTGATGGTGGTGATCACGTCGTCGGGGCGCAATCCGGCCGTGGCGGCCGGGCCGCCCGGCGACACGGCCTGGACGAACAGCCCTTCGGGTACCCCGGCTTGGGCGGCGGCCGCGGGCGGTATCGGCGTCGTCTGCACGCCGAAGAAGGCGTGGGTTACCCGGCCGGTGGCGATGATCTCGTCGGCGATGGACTTGGCCAGATCGACCGGGATGGCAAAGCCCAGCCCGATGCTGCCGCCGCCCGACTCGCCGGAAGGGCTCGGCACCGTCGCGCCGGCCGTTGGCACGCCCACCAGCTTGCCCTCGCAGTCGACCAGGGCGCCGCCGCTGTTGCCGGGGTTGATGGAAGCATCCGTCTGCACCGCGGACACGAGCAGCGCCGTTCCGTCGTTGTCGCCGGGGACCTGCACGGTCCGGTTGAGGGCGCTGACGATGCCGGACGTCACCGTGCCGGACAAGCCGAGCGGGGCGCCGATCGCCACGACTGGCTCGCCGACCTGCACCGATGACGATGAGCCCAGGGCGATCACCTTGAGCTGGCGGGAAGTCTGGACCTTGAGCACGGCGAGATCGGTCTGCGGGTCCCGGCCGGTGATCGTGGCGGACTCGACCTGGCCGTCGGAGAACTGCACCTCGACCGAACCACCGCTAGCGGCGGCTATCGAGATGACGTGATTGTTCGTCAGGATGTAGCCGTCTGACCGGATCACCTCGCCCGACCCGGTGCCGCTCCCGTTGGGCCCGTGTGCGGCAATCGTTACCACGGAGGGGATGACCTCGTTCGCGACCGGAGTAACCGCGCACGCGCTGACCGTGGCATTACCCGAACCGGCGCCGGAGTTGCCCGAAGCGGTGCTGGTAGCCGACGAGCTTGCCGACCCGGTAGTGCAGCCGCCGACGACCAACGCGGCCACGAGCACCACCCATGGCGACCACCGGCGTGAGCCCCGCGCGCGCTCCGACTCAGTCACATCGGCTCCCTGTATCGCAATCACGACGACCGGTAACATCACAGCCTCGTCGCGGCAGCGCGCGTTCACATCACCCGAAAGGAGTGAGGCCGCGGCGGGTCGGGGAAACCTCAGCCTGGTGGCCGTCCAGGATGTCCAGGAATCTGGAAGTTGCGGCGGCCGACTCGATGCGCCGGACGCAACGGCAGCGGGTTCCGGCGCACCTGACCAGGAGCGGGTCCGGCGGGAGTCACGATGGCTGGTCTCAGTCGGGCGGCGTTTCATGTCAGGGGTTGACTAAAACATTCTCGTCTTGCTAATAGCATCTACTCCGTGCCAGCGGAGGGAATGGTCCGTCTCATCCGGTCTGGCCGAGGATGTAGCCGCACCGCTACGGTCTGGGGGCGTCATGAGCGATGACTGGCCACACGGGTGGTACAGCGACGAGCCCGGCCGGCGCGGCGCGGGTGAGCAGCGGGCGCAGCCGAGCTTCACGCCCAACTCGCCGGGTGCGCGGGGCCAGCGCCCGCCGAACCCCGCGGGGCAAGACTGGAACGCTCCCGGCGACCGGGCCGCATGGCCGGCGCAGCCGCCGTCGCGATCCTGGACCGGCGGCGGGGGCGGTGCCGGCGGTGGTGGTGGGTACCGGCCGCGCGGCGGGCGCCGGTGGCTGCGCCCGCGGCGCATCCTGGCCATCCTGGCGGGGCTGATCGCGCTGATCGTGGTGGCCGCCGTGGCGGTCTACTTCAGCGTGAACTCCAAGCTGACCAAGGTCGACGTGCTCACTCCGGTGTCGTTCACCTCGGCCGGGACGAACTGGCTGATCACGGGGTCCGACAGCCGCGCCGGGCTGACCAAGAAGGAAGAAAATCAGCTCGCCCTCGGGCACGACATCTCCGGCAACCGTTCGGACACGATCCTGCTCCTTCATGTGCCGGCCAACGGGACCCGTCCCACGCTGGTCAGCCTGCCGCGGGACTCCTACGTGCCGATCCCGGGGCACGGCTACAACAAGCTCAACGCGGCGTACGCGTTCGGCGGGCCGAAGCTGCTGGTGCAGACCGTGCAGAACGTCACCGGGCTGCCCGTCAGCCATTACATGGGCATCGGCTTCGGCGGGCTGGTCAGCGTGGTCGACGACATCGGCGGCGTGCGCGTGTGCCTGCCCGGCCCGATGAAGGACCCCAAGGCCGGCCTGAACCTCAAGGCGGGATGCCAGGTCCTCAACGGCGACCAGGCGCTCGGTTTCGTGCGGACCCGGAACTTCGCGCAAAGCGACCTGCAGCGCGAGCAGGACCAGCGAATCCTGATCAAGGGCATCCTGTCCAAGATGACGTCGCCGGGCACGCTGGCCAACCCGTTCGCGGTGGTCCCCGCGGCCAACGGCGCGGCGTCCGCGATCACGATCGACCAGGGCACCGGCCTGACCCAGCTGATCTCGGTCGCGTTCGCGCTGCGCAACCCGGTGACCACGACGGTGCCGATCGCGAACCTGAACCTGTCCACGGCCGCGGGGTCGGCCGTGCAATGGAACCACGACGAGGCCACGCAGTTCTTCCACGACCTCGCGCACGATCAGCCGCTGCCGAAGGACCTCGTCACCGGCTCCTCCGTCCAGGGCACGGCCTAGCGGCGAACCGAGCACTCTCGCGACCCGTGTATGCAGGTCGGGATGCTGGGTACAAGTACTGATTAGGTCGGTCCATATCGGCCCATGTGCGCATTTGCATGAATTTTCATGGGATTGACGCGGTACCTACCGTGTTTGGTACGTTCGCTGCGGTACAGCTCCCACCCGGGCCGCCGTCCGCAGCCGGAGGTCAGATGGATGATCGGAAGGTCTCTCGACCGGACGGCGAGGGGCCCGCTCTCAGCTCTGCTGGCAATGGCGCAGGGGAACCGCACGGGCTATCCGCGCGCGAGGTGGAGGTCATGTCTCTTATCGCGGACGGTCAGACCAACGGGGAGATCGCCGCTCGCCTGTTCCTGGCCGAGAAGACCGTGAAGAACCACGTCCGCCGGATCTACTCCAAGCTCGGCGTGGGCTCCCGGCCCGCCGCCATCGCCTACTGGCGCCAGGCCGCCGGGCCCGCGCACCGGTAACCGGCCCGCTCTGCGGGACTTTCCGTGGTCGGCCCAGGCCGCGGAACGGAGATCTTATCCAGCGGACATTCAGGTTATCCTCAGCGTGGGGGGCGAGAATACAGAGCATGGAAACGCTGACCGATGCGCGGCAGCGAGCGGATGCCAGGCTGCTCGTCGTCGAGGACGAGCCCAACATCCTCGAGCTACTGTCCGCGAGCCTGCGCTATGCCGGTTTCGACGTCGTTACGGCGGCAGCCGGAACCGAGGCGGTACAGGCCGCTCAGCGCCACCGGCCTGACCTGATCGTGCTCGACGTGATGCTGCCCGACATGGACGGATTCGACGTCATCAGGCGGCTGCGCGGCGGCGGCGCCCGCATCCCGGTCGTCTTCCTGACCGCCAGGGATGCCACCGAGGACAAGATCCGCGGCCTCACGCTGGGCGGCGACGACTACGTCACCAAGCCGTTCAGCCTGGAGGAAGTGATCGCCCGGATCCGCGCCGTGCTCCGCCGGACGCGCGGGGACGGGGTCGAGCCGACGCCCCGGCTCACCTTCGCCGACCTCGAACTGGACGAGGAAAGCCACGAGGTGTGGCGGTCCGGCGAGCAGATCCAGCTCTCCCCCACCGAGTTCAAGCTGCTCAGGTACTTCATGAGCAACGCCAACCGGGTGCTGTCCAAGATGCAGATCCTGGACCACGTCTGGGACTACGACTTCCGCGGCGACACCGGCATCGTCGAGTCGTACGTGTCCGTGCTGCGGCGCAAGGTGGACACGAAGGAACCCCGGCTGATCCACACCCTGCGTGGCGTGGGATACGTGCTGCGGCTGCCGTCTTCTTAGCGTGCGTTGGACATGATGCTGCAGGGAGCGGGCACCTGGACCCGCCGCTGGATCGGACGCCAACGGCGCGCCATCCATCGGCTGTCGGAGCGTACCCCGCTCAGGGTCAAGCTGATCACGGCGGTGCTTGCCCTCGTTACCATCGCGCTCGGTGCGATCGGCGTCGCCAGCGTCTACGTCCTGCACTCCTACCTGACCACACAGCGCGATAACGAGCTGACGGCTGTCTTCAACAGCGCCTACGTCGACCCAGGCAGTCTGGTCAGCAACCCCGGATACCTGTACGGGGTTGGCTTCCAGAATCTGTACGTCGGGATCCAGCTACCGGGAAGCCAGCTCGCCATGCCCTATAGCGGGATGCCCGACATCGGCAAGTCCAGGCAGGCACGGCAGTCGCTCCCAGCCCTGCCCACGAGCGCAGACTGGGCGGGGATCAGCCCGACCCTGGTGACCGTGCCGGCGCAGTCCGGCGGCGACACCTGGCGCGTGAAGGCAGCGACCTTCAACTATCAGACTGTCTCCAGCACGGGCAGCACGCAGCAGGCAACGGGCATTCTCGTCGCCGGCACGGACCTCGGCAACATCGACGCCACGGTCCGCCGCATCGCCTACTTCGACATGATCGTGGGCGGCGTCATCGTGCTCGTCCTGGCGATGGTGGGCGTCGCGGTGGTGCGGGCCAACCTGAGACCGCTGGACGAGATCGAGGAGACCGCGGAGGCCATCGCCGACGGCCACCTCGACCGGCGGGTGCCGGAGCGCGATCCCCGCACCGAGATCGGCCGCCTCGGGCGGTCGCTGAACAGCATGCTGAGCCAGATCGAGACGGCCTTCCACGCGCGCGAGGAGTCCGAGGCGGCGGCGCACCGGTCCGAGGAGCGGATGCGCCGGTTCATCGCGGACGCCGGCCACGAGCTGCGAACCCCGCTGACCGCGATCCGCGGTTTCGCCGAGTACTACCGCCAGCGCGGCGGGATGGAGACGCGCTGGGACCGCGATGAGGCACCCGCGACGGGCGACGGGCTCACCCCCAGCGACCTGGACCGGCTCATGCAGCGGGTGGAAAAGGAAGCGGCCCGGATGGGCCTGCTCGTCGAGGACCTGCTGCTGCTGGCCCGGCTGGACCAGCAGCGGCCGCTGGCCAGGCAGCCGGTCGACCTGCTCTCGCTGGCGGGCGACGCGGTGCACGATGCCCGGCTCCTCGCCCCGGCCAGGACCGTCGACCTGTCGGTGCAACCCGGCGCGGCGTTCCTGGTCATCGGCGACGAGCCAAGGCTGCGGCAGGTCATCGGGAACCTGATGAGCAACGCGCTCACCCACACCCCGGACGGGACGCCGATCGAGGTGTCGATCGGGTCCGGAACGCTCGACCCCCGGCTGCCCGACTCACCCCCGGCCGTGACGCTCGACGTGACCGATCACGGGCCCGGCATGACGCCGGAACAGGCGAACCGCGTGTTCGAGCGCTTCTACCGAACGGACCAGGCCAGGACGCGCGCCACCGGCGGCAGCGGGCTCGGCCTGGCCATCGTCAACGCCCTCGTCTCCGCGCATGGCGGCGTGGCCTCGGTGCGGACCGCACCCGGCAAGGGGGCGACGTTCCGGATCGCCCTGCCGCTCGCCCCGGAGGCGCGCGGCGGCGCGGCCGCGGACGACGATCCCGACCTGGACGAAGCCGCCGAGGCCGCGGACCCGAGCCCGGCAGGCGGCGCGGCGGACGAGGCGGGCGAGGACGTCGTCACGTTCGGCGGCAAGCCAGCCGGCGGGTCGCAGTCGGCTTAGGGTGTCCAGCGGGGGCTGGGGCACACAACCCCCGTAAGACGGGGGTGAGGGCACACAACCCCCGTACCCATGGGCGGGCTTAGTTCCAGCATTGCCAGTAGTAGGGGCTGGAGAAGACGGCGAACCGGGACACCGCGTTCGTGACGTGGTAGAGCAGGTCGCACGCTGCGGTCGTGTCAACCGCGGCCGCCGGCGAGGTGCACTGCCAGCCGTAGGCGTTGTTCGCGACCAGCTTGCTGGTGCCGTGCCCGGCGGCGACGCAGTACCTGGTGACGTCGAGCACGCCAAGGTCCCGGTTGATGCGCCAGCATTGCCAGGCGTTGGGATCGTAGTAGTTCGTGCTCACGTCGATCACCCGGCTCGCGCTCAGGTGGTACGTCCAGGCGCAGACGCTGACGGTCTTGAGCACGAGGCTCGGTTTCAGCGTGCAGCGCCAGCCGTAGGCGTTGCTGGCCACCAGTTCGGCGGTGCGGTGGCCGATGTGCTGGCAGTAGCCGGCGAAGTTAGGCCGGCCCAGGTTGTGCGGGGCCACCTTGCCCGCCTTGTGCGCGGGCTTGGGCGTGGCCTTCGCGCTCGTTCCCGATCGGGCTGTCTTGGCCCCGGGCGAGGCCGAACTCGTCGCGCGCGGGTGCTTCTTGTGAGCCGAGGGCGAGGCAGACGGCGACTGGGACGGGGTGGCCATGGCGTTCGCGGTGAGCTGCTGCGTGCTGGGCGCCGGGCCGGCCTTGAAGCCGAGGCTGGCGGCCGACCCCTGGCCCGGGGAAACGATCAGGAACGCGGCCACGATGACGGCGGCCAAGGTCACCGGGGCCACCCCGAACAGCAGGGCGTTCATCAGCGTGCTGCGGCCGCGCCAAGCCCGCGTCCAGCCGGCGGCGCCGGCCGGCTTGGCGAGCCGGGACAGGTCGGGGACCCCGCGCCGGGGCGGGGCAGCCGGGTTTGCGAACGGGCCCGCAGCCGGCTGCCCGCTCGGATACCAGTCCACGGTCGGGCCGTTGTCGGGTTCGGGGACGGGATCAGGATCGGGCGGGGGGACCGCGGCCGCGGCCGGGATCAGGATTCCGGGCCCGGGAGCCGTTGAAGCAGGCCCGGGAGCCGCCGGGATCAGGGTTCTGGGCTCGGGAGCCGCGGGGGCTGGCCCGGGAGCCGCTGGCGGGGGTGGCGGCGGTGAGGAGGCGCCGAAGCTCGGCGGGATCCCGCCCGGGCTGGCCTGGTCCCCGTAGTCCCCGGCCGAACGGCCGTCACTTCCGCTCACGATGTTGCCATCTTCCCCAGGTGTCCCCGACTGCAGTTCCTTACCTGCCGCCCCAAGGGGACCAATTGTGTGGGTTTGACACAGGCGGGTACCGGAACTCCCGGCAGACGGCTGGGATCTAGGCCGACAGGGCCGAACGGGCCGCGGAAACCACGCCCTCCCGGTACGAGGAGCCGAACAGGCACGCGTGCACCAGCAGGGGATGCAGCTGGTGCAGCGGGATCCTGCCCCGCCAGCCCGCCGCCAGCGGCGCCGTGTCGTTGTAGCCGGCCAGGATGCGGTCCAGGTGGGGCGCGCCGAACAGGTCCAGCATGGCCAGGTCGGTCTCGCGGTGGCCGCCGTGGGCGGCCGGGTCGATGAGCCAGCCCCGGTCGCCGGACCAGAGCACGTTCCCGGCCCAGCAGTCGCCGTGAATGCGGCTCGGCGGCTCGGGCGGCCCGGCCAGCGATTCGATCCGCTCCGTCACCGCCTCGACCAGCCGCCCGTCTTCGGGGCGCAGCGCGCCGGCGTCCACCGCCATCGTGAGGTAAGGCAGCAGCCTGCGGCTGGCGTACCAGTGCGGCCATCCGGTCCCACTCGCCGTGTTGTCCAGCGGCAGGCTGGCGATGAACCCCCGCCACGGGGCGCCGAAGTCCGCGGCCCCGGCGGCGTGCAAACGGGCGAGTCCGGCGCCGAACCCGAACGCGGCCGACGGCGTGGGGTGCCCGGGCGGGATCATCGAGATGACGAGCGCGGTCTCGGTCACGGCCAGCACCTCGGGCACCGGGACGGCGTCCGCCTCGGCCAGCCAGCGCAGGCCGCTAGCCTCGGCCGCGAACGCGGCGCCCATCTCGGCCGGGACCGCCTCCTGCTCCGCGGCCACCTTGGCGAACGCGCGCTGTCCGCCGGGCAGGGCGATGATCAGGTGCTGGTAACCGTGCTGGGAACCGACGACGCGCGCCTCGCGCACGGCCAGGCCGGTCTGCCGCGCGATCCGGCGTGCGACGGACAGGCTCACCCGGCGGTCTCGAGCCGCCGGGCCAGCCGGGCGGCGATGACCGGCGCGGCCGCGCCGAGCAGGTCGAGCACGTGGCCGAACTCGTCCGGGCCGCCGCCCCACGGATCGGGGATGTCCCTTGTCCCGGTATCGGTCAGGCCGCCTACCTCGCCGAACAGCCGGATCCGGTCCGTGGCCTCGCCCTGAGCCCTGGCCATCCGCCGAAGGTCCGCGAGGTTGCGCGAGTCCATGGCGAGGATCAGGTCATACCGGGACAGCCAGGACGGCTGGAACTGGCGGGCCCGGTGCGCAGAGCCGTCGCGGCCCCGGACGGCCAGCGCTGCCCGCGCGTCCGGATCCATCGTGTCGCCGACGTGCCAGTCCCCGGTCCCCGCGCTGTCCACCACGACCGCGCCGTCCAGGCCGGCCGCGGCCAGTTCGGCGCGCAGCACGGTCTCGGCCATCGGCGACCGGCAGATGTTGCCCAGGCAGACCAGGCAGACCCGGTACGGAGCGCCGGGTTCGCGCGGGGACGGCAGCTCAGCCGCTGATGGAAGGGCCATGACACCAGGATGCGGTACGGCGCGGCCTACTCGGCGGCCGGGTGACCGCGCCCGGCCATGGCGGGCTCCTGGGCGGGCACCGCGGCCGGGATCCGGTCGGGTCCGTAGCGGGCATCCAGGCGGCGGCCCACCCGCCGGCCCAGGCCCTGCGCCGGGCGCTCCACGGCCAGGTACGTCACCGAGCAGATCGCGATGATCAGGACCAGCAAGCCCGCGGCGATCAGCACCTGGACACCGAAGGGGTGCTGGCGGGACGGGTAGAGGTGGTGGTAGACCTCGATGACCAGCGGGTGCAGCAGGTAGAGGGAGTAGCTGATCAGGCCCAGCCAGGTCAGCACCTTCGGCCACCTGACGTGGCGGAAGGCCAGCCCGGCCGCGAACGTCAGGCCGGCCAGCATGAACGCGGAGACCCAGCGGCGGGACCAGAGCAATTCGGCGTGCGCCGGCAAACCCCAGGCCCGGCTGTGCCACAGGCCGGCGGCGATGGCGAGCCCGAATACGGTCACCCCGATCGCGATGGCCCGGGGCCACGGGTACTGGCCTTGTTCGGCCCGGTAGAGCATGGTCCCGGTGAACATCAGGGCGAGGATCGACAGGGCCTCCCAGGGCCAGATCCAGCCGCCGTTGAAGGCGAGCAGCGTGATCCCCACGAGCGCGGCGAGCCCCGCACCGAGCAGCCGCGACATGCCGCGCGATGCGACCGCGAAGGCCAGCCCGGCCATCACGGCCAGGTCCGCCACCAGCGCGATCAGCCTCGGCGTGGCCACGTTCTGGGTGAAGAAGGCCCGCGGCAGCAGCCCGCCGATGGCGACCGCGGCGGCCGCGAAGCCCAGCGCGTACCAGCTGCTGCGCTTGTGCACCCGGGCGATGAACAAGGCGGTGAGCAGCAGGTAGAACACCATCTCGTAGGACAGCGACCAGACCACGTTGGGCAGGTTCTTGCCGTCCAGCACGTTCGACATCATCAGCAGCTGGGACAGGACCGAGGTCGCCGGGTCCGAGTTCTCACCGCGTATCGACCCGAAGTGGGCGAAGTAGAGCGCTACCGCGATGCCCACGGCCAGCAGGTACAGCGGGTACAGCCGGAACAGCCTGCTCACCCAGAAGGTCCGCACGCTGCCCTTGCGCTCCAGCGAGGCGGGCACGATGTACCCGCTGATGATGAAGAAGACGAACACGCCGTAGTTGCCCGGGTCGAACCACTGGTAGACGATGTGCCGCACGTGCTGGAGCACGTAGTAGCTGATGTGATCGAAGACCACGGCGAGCGCGGCCAGCCCGCGCAGCACGTCGAGCCAGGCCAGCCGGGTTCCTGTCGCGGCTCTTTCCGGCGCGGGGCGCGGCGGGGGCCGCAGGGGCCGCGGTGGTCCGGACACTGATCCCGCCTCGACTACGTCACGGCTGGTCATGAGTTCGTCACCCGCTAATACCCCGCTCTGCCCTAGCGTCTCTTACCTTCTCTGCACGTCCACATCTCGCGCGCGGTTCAGCGCACCAGGGTAATGGCGCTCACCCACCAGCGCAGGCCGTTACACCGTTACAAGTACCGCGGGCCGTTCGGATTATGGGTGCTTTGAATCTTTTCTTCCGAACGTGCCGGGACCCTGCTACCGCCGACGGCCGGAGCCCGCCCGGGGGCCGGCGCGATTCGCAATGCGCCGCCGGTTGCTGCTACGATCACAGCGTTCTGAACGCGCCGCTAGCTCAACTGGCAGAGCAGCGGACTCTTAATCCGCGGGTTCGGGGTTCGAGTCCCTGGCGGCGCACCCGTAAACTCCCAGGTCAAAGCCACTCCCGGCGATGGCTTTAGTATGCCCGTGACAGGCCGGGCAGCAACGCGAGCAGCAACCCCGGTCATCCGCC
>Ga0207674_10007018_pt1 | contig 13169 bp, 13 predicted proteins | sample KBSCornC72_FD_184303 | JGI IMG/M metagenome (GOLD analysis project Ga0207674, IMG submission 184303) | Corn rhizosphere microbial communities from Kellogg Biological Station, Michigan, USA - KBS Corn C7-2 (SPAdes) (version 2) | ecosystem: Host-associated > Plants > Roots > Rhizosphere > Soil ... | reverse complement strand
AACATGCGAGCGGTGATGTTTCGCTCAGCCCGTAGCCTTCCATAACGCGGACGTTGAATTTTGCCTCGAACGCCTTCATCACCTCGACGGGCATCGGCGCTCCTCCCGACGACGCGACCTTCATATTTTCGGCGATACGGCTTACGTCGTAGCCGGTGTCGTCCGCATATTTTAGCAAGGCCCAGTACATCGTCGGCACGCCCACCCAGAAGTTGACCTTCTCTTTTTCCATTGTCTCAAGCGTCGATCTCGGTTCAAAACGCGGAAGCAAAACCGAGCGATTGCCCGCGTACATATTCGTGTTCATCTGCACGGTCTGGCCGGTTGTATGAAACAGCGGCAGCGTGATGAGACACGTCATTTGCTCGCCGTCCGTAAAATCAAGCACCGGCAAATGAATTTGGTAGGTCGTCGCCGCGTTAGACATTATATTAAAGTGCGTTAATTCTGCGCCCTTCGGCTGGCCCGTCGTACCGGATGTGTAAAGGATCGCGCAAGTGTCCTCGGGTTTAGTCGGATAAATTTCGAACTTATCGGGCTGGTTAGAGATCAGTTGCGTTAGCGTTTTGTGCTCGGGAAACGGACTTGCACCCGCTGGCTCTTTCGTCAACACGATCAGGTTTTCGCACGAGTCCACACGCTCGAACGCTTCTTTGGCCATTCGTCCCATCGGCAGTTCTTCGGTGCCTTCAAAAACGAAGATCGCTTTGGCGTCAGAATCGTTCAGGTGATACTCGATCTCGCGCGGCTTGAACAAAACGCACAACGGTACGACGACCGCGCCGGCCTTCATTATTCCGTAATAGACGATAGGAAAATACGGCACATTCGGGCAACTAAGTGCGACCTTGTCGCCGTGTCCGATGCCAAGCGAGACCAGCGCATTTGCAACTTTGTTCGACATCGCTTCGAGCTGGCCGTAGGTGAGCCGGATGTCGTTCCAGACGATCGCTTCTTTTTGTGGAGCAAGCCGCGCGTGATGGGCGATCATCGAAGCAAGATTCAGCGTGGTCGCTGCATATTCACTATTCATAAATTGTGTGACAAACAGCCATTACTGGCTGTTAGCTAAGAGCTAAAAGCTGACAGCTGTTACTCGATTTCCAGTTGGCTTGCCCTTATTTTCGCAAAACCAAAATACTATTCCGTCTATCCCGTTAACAGAGGAGGTTAGGGCTGAAACAGCTTTATAAAATTATATGCAAATACTTCCAGGAATTATAACCGCGATCGCGATCGCAGCGATGTTAAACTACGCTACACGCCTGGCAAAACAGATAAACCAACGAGGTGGATGCCCCGAATGCGGCACGCCTGTCCCGGCTTTTAGAAAACCGACGTCATTTCGTCAGGCCGTGTGGGGCGGATGGACATGTTCCAATTGCGGCGCCGAAATGGACCGACACGGTAACGAGATCCCGGCACAATAATGTGCCAGTAATTTTTCGCGAAGAGAACTGGGAACGTTTTGACCCAGAGTCAGGGTTTCGGTAGCCCCGCCGAAACCCTCTTTAGATTTCGGGAGCAAACGTTTTTACTTCCGGTGCAAAATCGATCTTTCGACTTGAAGAGATATCGCCACCGATCTTTTGGACGGAATGCACTCGGAACTCTTCGCGTTGCTCGGGAAAATCGGTTCTAAAATGTCCGCCGCGCGATTCTTCCCGCCACAAAGCCGCGGACGCGATGATCTGTGCGAGCGTCACAAACTTTCGCGAAGACACGCTCACATTTCCTGCCGCGATCTGCTGAAATTCGCGAAGCGCGCGTATCAGCGAATCTTTGTCACGCAATATCCCGACACGCTCCCACATTATCCGCTTTATGCGCTTCTTGACCGCCGTGGAAATTTCAGTCTCGCGCCGCTCCGCAACCGGCTCGTTGTCTAACTCAAAACTCCGAACCACAAATTCCGAAGTATCATTCACGGCTGCTTTGCCGGCTCGAGCGCCGAATACAAGCCCCTCGAGGAGTGAATTTGACGCAAGCCGATTTGCTCCATGAACGCCGGTACAGGTGACCTCACCCGCAGCGTACAGCCCCTCGACCGTCGAACGTCCCCAAAGATCCGTTCGCACACCGCCCATGCAATAGTGCGATGCCGGCGAAACCGGAAGCTGATCTTTCGCGATATTAAAGCCGTAATGAGCGCAGGTTTCGTAAATTTTTGGGAAACGGTGTTTGAGAAAATCTTCGTCCAGAGCGGTCATATCCAGAAACACGTTTCGCGTTCCTGTCCGTCGCATTTCTGCGACGATCGAACGGCTGACGATGTCACGCGGCGCCATCTCCTGCCGCTCGTCGTAACGCGACATAAACCGTTCGCCGTATTTGTTTCGCAGGATGCCGCCCTCGCCGCGCATCGCTTCACTGAGCAAGAATCGCGGGGCGTTTTCGAGATTTAGAGCCGTCGGGTGAAACTGTACGAACTCCATATCGGCCATCTCTGCGCCCGCAAAATAAGCCATCGCCATGCCGTCGCCCGTCGCCACAGGAGGATTCGTCGTGTGTTGAAAAAGCTGTCCCGCACCGCCCGTGCATAGGACCACGGCTTTTGCAAAAATATCACGTGGTGCACGCAGGATCGGATCGAGAAACCGCACGCCGACGCATCGTCCGTCCGCAACCAGCAAACTTTCCGTGTTCGCGAACGGCAGCAGATTCATGGTCTTTTCGCGTTTTGCGCGTTCGATCAATGAACGCACAAGTTCCCTCCCGGTCGAATCGCCGTGCGCATGCAATATGCGCCGCCGCGAATGCGCCGCCTCCTGCGTGAAAACAAGTCGGCCGCCGTCGCGGTCAAACTCGGTTCCCCAATCGATCAGTTGTTTTATGTATTTTGTGCCTTCGGTAACGAGCGTTTCAACGGCCGCAACGTCGCACAATCCGGCACCCGCAACCAGCGTGTCTTCCTCGTGAAGCTCGACGTCGTCGTCCTCGGAAAGCACAACAGCGACGCCGCCCTGTGCGTATTCCGAGTTCGATTCGCTTGCCTTGTCCTTCGTCAGGACCGTCACGCGGGCAGCCGACGACGCGATCTCGATAGCCGCACGCAGTCCCGCAACTCCGCTGCCGATAACGATAAAGTCCGTTTCGAGAGACATTAACCGAAATGTAACAAATTATCTCAGTCTATGCCATCCGCGAATGCCACGCGGCTTAAAGGAAGGGAATTTAACGCCACGTGGCCAAGACGCAAAGGAATAGAAACAGTGCAGGAAAAATTAATAAGCATGCCTGTTTTTACTTTGCGGCTTAGCGACTTGGCGTCTTTGCGTTAAGATCTTTCGTACTGCCAACTACTACTGTTTAGTGCCAACGGCCTTATCCTCCGCCTTATACAATCCCGTATAAGCGCCTTTGCGAAGGTTGATTCCGTATTCGACGTAAGCCTTCAATGCGGAGAGCATCTGCGACCAGCCCATGCAGTTTCCGTACGAACTGTTCAGATCATCCTGGGTCGGCTCCCAACCGCTTTCGCCGATCGTAACCAGCGTCTCCTCCGGGCCGGTCTTTTTGAAATTCATCTCGACCCGATTTTGCTTATCTTTCGTGCCCTGCCACGAAAAGACGATCAGCTCGTTAGGGACGACTTTTGTGACGGTGACCGGAAATGAGATCTTTTCGTCTCCGGGCGTGTCCGCGAACGCCCATTGCACGGTCGTACCCTCAACCAGCGGGGCGCTCGCTCCGCCATTTGTAAAATACCCGCTCAACTTTTCGGGGTCCTGCACCGCCTTAAAAACTTCCTCGACCGGTTTCTGGATCTTTGTTTGCACCTGAAATTTTAGTTCCATTTCTACCTCCATTGGGTTCTGTTCAAAATTGAGGCTCTGGCGGCGTCGCCCGCCACGGTTTATCATTTGCCTCAGCCTTTTACCGAGCGCCGATTATATGTTATAGTTTTATAACATGTCAAGTCCTGAAAATAATGACGCGGTTTACAAAGCTCTCGCCGACCATAGGCGACGTAAGATACTCGACCTGCTAAAGGACGAGCCGAAGACTACCGGCGACCTCTGCTCGCACTTTAAGAATATTGACCGGTGTACGGTAATGCAGCATCTGGGCGTACTTGAAAAGGCCGGATTGGTGATCGCAAAACGCGAAGGCCGAACGCGCTGGAACTATATCAATGTTGTACCGATCCGTGAAATTTACGACCGCTGGATCAACAAATACGCATCGCCGTCCGTCGAGCTGCTCACAAAACTAAAACACGATCTGAATCCATAAATTAAAATATTCTCCGCCATCCAAAAAAAACCGCTTGACATCTACGAAAGTCTTCGTATATATTTCCTCCTACGAAGTATTTCGTAGACCATCATGACAAAGAAAGACAAGCCGACTACAGCTGAGCTCGAGATCCTTGACGTACTCTGGCAAAAGGGGAATTCAACCGTCCGCGATGTACACAACGAGATCAACGCGCGACGGCCGACAGCCTACACGACGGTCCTGAAACTGATGCAGATAATGCTTGAGAAAGGCCTTGTCCTTCGCGATTCCCGTGACAAAGCACACATTTATCGGCCCGCTCAAAGCCAGCAGCAAACGCAAAAACGCCTCGTCTCCGACCTGCTCGATAAAGCTTTTCGCGGATCCGCGCTCAAGCTGGTGCAACACGTACTCGAAACAAAACCGGCAACCGCCGAAGAACTGGCCGAGATACGTCAAATGATAAACGAAGCGGAGGCAAAAGGAGCACGCAAATGATTTGGAACCCGCTTGCAGATACGAAATTGATCGAGCAGCTAGGCTGGACCTTGCTCCATTCGGTATGGCAGATCGCCTTGGCAGCACTGATCTTGTACGCTCTGCTTCGACTGATGCGTTCGACGTCGGCAAACGTAAAATATGTTGTTGCGGTGTCGTTTCTGGCAATATCTGTGGCCCTGCCCGTCGTTACTTTTCTACAGATCTCGGAACGGATCGATATAACTAAAACCGGCCGGCAGTATCAGCAGCAGGACGACGGTTTTCAAAGTGGTGAGGCCCGAGAGGGACGAATACCGGTGTCCCAAAATGCGATCGCAACCCAAAGTGAACATGTGCAAGCAACTGACGACGTGTCTGCCTCATTACAAGCCTTAAGAAATTTTCTTGAACGCGAGCTTCCAGCGGGATTTCCCTTCGTGGTTGCTTTGTGGCTGATCGGCGTTGGACTGTTCTCGTTTCGAATGGTCGGCGGCGTCTGGCAGCTTCATCAGTATAAAACATCGGAACGATCGCTAATAAACACTGAGTGGCAGAAGCGCTTTTCGGCCCTGTGTGAAAAACTTAGTGTTAATCGCGCAGTACAATTTGCCCAATCGAACCTCATAGGCACACCGATAGCATTCGGCGTTTTCAAACCGCTCATAATTGTGCCAGCCGGCATTTTTCTGCAGATCGACCCTCGCCAACTCGAAAGCATTATCGCGCACGAGCTGATTCACATTCGGCGGTACGATCCGCTCGTGAACCTCATTCAAAACGTCGTCGAAGTATTGTTTTTCTATCATCCCTGCGTCTGGTGGATATCGAAACAGATCAGACGTGAACGCGAGTTTGCCGCTGACGCAGCGGTTACAAGTGCCATTGTCGGTTGCGATTTAATTTATGCAACGGCGCTGGCGAATTTAGAGGAAATTCGCTTGAGTGCGAATAAAACGGGCGCGTCGATGGCGACGGCCGCTAACGGAGGTAATTTAATGCAAAGAATTCAAAAAATATTGCACCAAAAAACCGAGATAACGCGTGCCAGTTCCGCTTGGCCGGCAGGTTTGGCTATTGCACTTATCTCGGCGGTTTTGCTTGGTTTATTTTCGTTTACACCGGCAACTTTTGTCAATGCTCAAAAAAAGGCCAACGGCCGAAAACTGGCGATCGGCTTTGTTTCGATCCCGCCTTTGGCTCGTCCGGAAGGCAATGTCATGGACTCGGACGCGACGACGCGGCTGATGATCGCGAAGCTCGCGCAATATAAGATCCCGGCTGTCGGTTTTGTTACGGGCTCGATGATCTCGGATGGCGACAAATTCTATCCGGTCCGTGCAAATATGGTGCGAATGTGGCGGGATGCCGGACTCGAGGTCGGCATCGGAAATTTCAAGCACATTTGGTTTTACAACACTCCCTATGACGATTATGTTGCCGGTGTCGAGAAAAACGAGGCGGTTGTAAAAAAGATGCTGGCCGAGAAAAACCTCCCTTTGAAATATTTTAGTTATCCATATCTGAACACCGGCAAATCTGTAGAGGAACGTGACCGGTTCGAAAGCTGGCTAAACGCTCAGGGTTTGCACTCGGTAAAGTACACGATCGATAACCAGGAATGGATGTATTCGTACGCCTACGACATGGCCCGAAGCGATAATGACGTGAATACAATGACCGAAGTTCGTGTTGCGTTCATTAAGTACATGGACAAGATGTTCGATCATTACGAAGCGTATTCGCAGGATATGTTCGGCCGCGACATACCGCAAACGATGGTTTTGACCACAAGCCGACTCGTTGCCGATTCCGCCGACGACCTGTTCGGGATGATCCAGAAACGCGGATACAATTTTGTCTCCATGGACGAGGCCCAAGCCGATGAGGCATACAAGACACCGGAAAATGTTATCGGCAATTTCGGAAACTCCTGGTTCGAACGCTGGACCGCAACCCAAGGAAAAAAACTCCGCGAGGAACCAAAAGTGGACGACTCAGTTGCCGCGTCCTGGAAGGAGCGACAGCTTAAAAAATGATGAATTTCGTTTTGGGACAAACTGAAAAGTTAAAACGAAAAACTGAAAATAAAAAGAAATCTTTGCGTTTTCAGTTTTTGTTTTTTAGTTTCTCGGTTTGTCCCTAAAGGTTCGGTTACCGGTGACCAAGAACGATTCCCGATTTGCCGTGGGACACAACCCAAACCTTCCCCGTGCCGGGCTGCTGCAGATTGGGCGCGGGTTCGAAAACTCCGAAATCGACTATGTACATTAATCCGCGTCGAAACTTTACATCGATCGGTTTATTGAAACCGGATGGATCAAAGATCTCATCGGCTGTGCTATCCCCCGGGTGAGTGGTGCCCTAAGTGAAGGCATAATTGCCCGGTTTGACAGCGCCGAACCCCGACGGACCTCTTTCTTGAATGGTCGCTTCAGTTAGATAACGGTCGCATGTGCGAAGTATTTTATGCCGGACATCGCCGCGTGAAAGTCATTATCCTTACATTTCCGTCAAATAACGTAAATAAAATTTTGCTCGGATGGATCCGGGAAAGCACTTGACTCTTTGAGGCAAAAAAAAGCGGAACCTGGTCCCGCTTTCGTTTTATGGTTTAAGCTGGCAGAACGCTACGCGCCTGGTATCGTCAACTCCTGTCCCGGATAGATCTTGTCGGGGTCGGAGATCTTGTCCTTGTTGGCCTCGAAAATCGCATTCCAGGAAATGCCGTATTTTTCGCCGATCTTGCTCAGATTATCGCCGGCCTGGACCGTGTAGGTATTGCCTCCGCCGCCGGCCGCTGCGCCTGCTGCGTTAATATTCAGCACCAGATCGCCCGAACGATAGTCGGGGTCGATGCGGTTGTATTCGTCCCAAAGCTGTTGTTTGGCTTCTTCGCTCGGAGCCGTTCCGTCAACATGCAGAACGCCGTCCGCCTCACTAAGCTGGTAGGTCGTCCCGTTCTGGTTCGCCAGTTCAAGAAGCGTTTGATATTTTTCCTGTACAGACATGATTACTTTCCTCCCTCGTTATTTGCCTTTCACAAGCTGATTTTCGACCTTACCCGCACCGGATTCATTAGCCGCCTGTACACACTGGGCGAATTTTGCATCGGGTACCGTACCTTTAAGCGTAACCGTTCCGTTGGCAACCTCGACAGTTGCGCCTGTACAGCCAGCCTTTTTGAGCGCCTCTTCGACCTTGCCCTTAAGCATTGGATCGACCGGCGGCGGAACAGGCGTCGGCAGCGGCTTGAGAGTCAGGTTATTTGTTACCGATTTAACGCCGTCTGTTCCCTTAACAGCGGTTTCCGCTTTGTTCTTGACAGTTATATCCGCTACTTCGCCCGTGAGCGTCGCGACTCCGTCCTTAACGGTTACCGTTGCACCCGTAACATTTTCCGAGTTGAGCTTGTCCTGCGCTGCTTTTTGGATGTCTGCGTCTTTTTTACCGCAGGCGCCCGCCAACAGCGATAAGGCTAGAACGAGAACTGTTAGAAATTTTATTTTCATTTTTCCTCCAGAAATTTACTGTATAAATGTCCTTACCCGAATGGCAGCCGCAAACGCTTGCTGCCGGAGACTTAATTACAGAACTCTCGAAACCGCACGAGAAAAAATTTTAGGTAAGTAGAACTATATTGAGATATTTGCGGCGAATAATCAATACATTCTTTTACGAAATGAGTTCTTCGAGAATGCGGCTTGCAACGTCGAACGAGGTAAATTCTGGCTTTACGATAAAATGCCAGTCTGCGAGGCAATAGATCTTTTGCCGTTCTTCGAACAGTTTTCGCGCGTTTCGTTTGTTTTTTGCGAGCGGCCGTACCTTGTGCGAGAACTTGATGTTCATCCAGCAGTGTTCAAAGCTCGACTCGAGCCAAACACTTATGAACCCGCTTTTTTTGAGCATTTCACGGTTTTCCTCGACCGTCCACGTCCCGCCGCCGAGCGATAGTATCCGCACGGTTTTGTCGGCAATAACACTTTCGAGATTGCTCGTTTCGATCTCGCGGTAACGGGCCTCGCCGTCGGTATTTATGATATCGGCGATCGAGCGATTTTCGGCTTCTTCGATAACATTGTCGAGATCCGTTCGCTCGCAGCGGAGCGAATGCGCGAGATGCCGCGCTACGCTCGATTTGCCAACACCCATGAATCCGGTCAGCGCTATTCGTTTGTTAAATTCAACAGCCATCTATTCTCGATACCACCAGCGACCCGGGGGCTTCATCTCTGATCCGCAGTCTGTGCCTTAACGAACAACCGCTCCTTCCAGCACTCCAAAAAATCCCGGAAACGAGACATCGACTGCGTCGGCTCCAATTATTTCCGTCTCGCCCGATGCTAAAAGCCCGGCAACAGCAAACGCCATCGCTATGCGGTGATCTCCGTACGAGTCGACTACCGCTCCGCGCAATTGCGAGCTGTTTACCCTGAGGCCGTCGGGAAATTCCTCGACCTCGGCACCCATCATCTTGAGATTTTTTACAACTGCCGCGATTCTGTCAGATTCCTTGACCCTAAGCTCGGCTGCATCCCTTATCTCCAGGCCGCCGCCAAGCTGCGTACCCAAAACAGCGAGAATCGGGATCTCGTCTATGATATTTGGAATGACGGCACCCTTCAAAACAGTTAGCTCGCTAATCTCTCCGAGATCGCGGCGTCCTCTAACCCGTAGATCTCCAACCGGCTCGTTACACATTTCTCGCCGGTCGATTATCTCAACGTCCGCTCCGAGGTCCTGCAAAATATCGACGACACCAGCACGTGAGGTATTTAACCCTATATTTTGCAGCATTAAGTTTGACTCGTGGAGGCAAACCGCGGCGACCGCAAAAAAAGCTGCGGATGAGATATCACCGGGGACCGTAATGTCCCGCGCTTTCAATACCGAATCTCCGGAAACCGAGATCTTCGTACCGACGTCACCGGTCGGGACTTTGTTCGTTTCGACACCGAACCATTCAAGCATTCGCTCCGTGTGGTCGCGTGTTTGTGCGTGTTCGATGACGGATGTTGTCCCATCGGCGTTCAAACCCGCAAGCAAAACCGCCGATTTTATCTGCGCGGACGCCACAGGCAGGTCATACTCGATCGGTTTCAACGGGTTTACGCCCGCTATTGTCAGCGGCGCGCGAAATTCCTGATGAGAAAACCGCGCGCCCATTTTTTCAAGCGGATCGATGACCCGTTTCATCGGCCTGCTGCGCAGGGATTCGTCCCCGGTCAGTATCGATTCGAAATCTTGCCCGGCGAGAATTCCCGACATCAGACGCATCGTCGTGCCACTGTTTCCGCAATCCAGCGCCGTTTTTGGCGATTTAAATCCTGATTTTCCGAGACCGGACACCTGAAATGCGAGACCGGAACCTTCAATTTCAATACCTAACACCCTCAAACACGAGACCGTCGAGGCACAATCGGCGCTCGTCGCAAAGTTCTCGATCCGGGTTGTTCCCTCGGCCATCGCGGCAAACATCGCCGCCCTGTGCGAGATCGATTTATCGCCGGGCGGCGCGATCTCCCCCTTTACTGCCCTTGCAGTTTGGATCTTCATGCTAACTATTCTAAAATGATTGCGGCTGTTTGTCTTGACAGCAAGTGCCCTAAACCTATAACTTACAAAGAAAAGCTTGTGAGCAAAACCAAGGAACTTAATTTGCCGAGCAAGATCGACTCGGTTGATGAGGCTGCGATCGCGGCCGATAAATTCGCCCGCGAGGCTGGTTTGGGCGACGAATTTATTTTCGCCGTCGATCTTGCGATTCGCGAATCCGTCGCAAACGCAGTAAAACACGGCAATAAATTCGACGAGACGAAAAAAGTCGAGGTCGAGTTGAGCGATTCCGAAAACGGCTTCGAGATCAGGGTGCGGGACCACGGTCCGGGATTTGCACCGGACGAGATTCCAGACCCGACAAATCCTGAGAATCTTCTAAAGACAAATGGCCGCGGAATTCTTTTTATGCGTTCGTTTATGGACGAGGTCGAGTGGTCGAACCATTCGGGTGGCGGCATGGTCGTTAGAATGCTTAAGAAGCATTAAAAAATCTGTTTTATTCATAGACATTTGCAAAAGAAAAGTCTAAAATCTGCTGTCAAACTTTGTAAACTAAATTAGGAGATAAAAATGGCTGACATTAACATATCGGAACGCCAGGCCGGCGACGTGACTATACTTGATCTGGATGGGAAAGTGACCATCGGTGAGGGCAGTGTTGCTCTTCGCAATGCTATTCGCCGTCTTTTGGGCGAAGGCAAAAATAAAATTCTTCTTAATCTCGGCGGCGTCGGCTATATCGATTCGAGCGGCATCGGCGAGCTTGTCTCCAGTTTTACTGCGGTTAATAAAGAAGGCGGCACGCTGAAACTGTTGAACCTGACGCAGAAAATTCAGGACCTGCTGGCCATAACAAAGCTGCTGACGGTGTTTGACGTTTACGACAGTGAGGCTGATGCGCTTGCCAGCTTTAGTTAAGTCCCGATTTTACGCGGTTTGAATGAAGGGTAAAGGTAACAACGGTTTTGTTCCTTTATCCTTTTATTTATTTTATTTATTGCTTTTTAGAGCAACTTTTTGCGCGGCGGTTTTCATCTCTAGTGTGAGCAAGGAACCGCATTTTTGCCGGGAGATTCCCCTTCAGTTATTTCCTTTAATTTCCGGGTGAAAATTCTGTTCTTTGCTCGAATTTTTTTCGTCCGGTCTCGTATTTTTTAATGAAATTTCTTGGTTTTCTTATATTACTTCTCGCGTTTTCGCTAAATATTTTCGCGCAGGGTGCTCCGGCGGGCTTCGATCTTTCGAATTACGGTGTGAAGATCGAACCCGATAAGCGGGTGATGGTTGTCCTCGGAACGCTTGATTTGGCAAGAGATGAAAGCGGGAAGCGCCTGCTCGATACGACTTTGTCCAAGGCCGGAACAAAGTTCCGCGACCAGATGGAATCCGATCTCGCTGTGCCGGATGACCTGCGGCAAAAAATCTCGACATTTGTCGGGCAGTACAAAAAGCGCCATCCGAAGGCGACGGACGCCGAGATAGTGTCGCCCTTCATCTCGATGGCGTACTCGCTTTCGCAGGTTCCCGATCTGGCGGACCCGACGGTCACTGGCGACTTGCCGGGCAGTTTGCTCGACGTGCTCGATTTTGCGCCGCTCGTGCGTGAATTTTACCGGCGGTCCGGCATCGGGGCAAAGCTCGATCAGTATGTTAAGGATTACCAGACGGCGTCGGACGCCGCGATCCGACCCTCGGCGCGCGATATGGTCAGCGAGCTGTTGGATTATCTCCACACGCGGCCGCAAACGCTTTATGCGGAAAAGGTGAAGGTCGAGTCTCAAAAAGGCAAAGGCAAGAAACTGCAGCAGATCGAAACGCGCGAGCACGAGCGCCATTTCTTTATCGTTCCCGAAATGCTGGCGCCGGCCGGAAATACCAATTTTCTCAACATTCGCGACGATTATTATGTGATCGTTCCGCCCGACACAGATCTTCGGCCGTCCGACGCCCGCCGCGCGTTTTTGCAGTTTGTGGTCGATCCGCTGGTGCTGACGAATGCGAAGGACATTGCAACGGTCCAGCCCGGCGTCAAACAGCTGTTGGACGAACGCCGAAAGATAAATCCCGATGCGACGCCGGACGTATATCTTGCGATCGGCCGTTCGCTGGTTGCAGCGATAGACGCGAGCGAGTTGGAACATTCCCGTGTAAATGCCGCGACGCTGCTGGCCCGACGAAAGATCGATACACTGAAAACCGACGACGAGAAAAAGGCGGTGTCGGGGGAACTCGACAAACTGAAACAGTCGTTTGCCGACGAGACGGCTCTGCGGCTTTCCGAAGATTATGAAAAAGGCGCGGTGCTGGCGTTTTATTTTGCGAAGCAGTTGAAAGGGCTTGAAGATTCCGGATTTGATATAGCCTCATCGATGCGTGAGATGATCCTATCGCTCGATGCATCAAAAGAAGCAAGCCGCCTCACTGAATTTGCGGAAGCCCGAAAACGCGGCCTTGCAGCACGCGAAGAGCGTCGCAGTAAACCCGTGTTCACGGCGGCGGTCGAAAACCCGGTGACCACGCGGCTGCTCGAGATCCAAAAAACGGTCGATGCAAAGAATTATGCGCAGGCGGCGGCCGACCTGAAGCAGCTTCTTCAAACCAACCCGGCCGAAGCTCGGATCTATTACAGCCTCGGTTATATATCGAGCCTCGAAGCTCAAAACACCACAGACACCGCTGCACAAAAAGCCAAGCTCCTTGATGCCAAAAACGCTTACCAAAAAGTGATCGAGATAGCGGCCGATCAGGAAAAAGACGCGGGGAAACGGCAGGATGTCGATCTCGCGCTCGTCTCGCGAACGTATGTCGCTCTCGCAAAAATTTACGAGTTTTACGACGAAACCGAGTACGCAAAAAAGATCTACGACATGGCGATCAAGCTCGGTAACGTAAACGGCGGAGCATACGGC